>Ga0315905_10001755_pt1 | contig 23087 bp, 24 predicted proteins | sample LakEriMetagenome_5_FD_203522 | JGI IMG/M metagenome (GOLD analysis project Ga0315905, IMG submission 203522) | Freshwater fungal communities from buoy surface, Lake Erie, Ohio, United States - Buoy 4 MA121 | ecosystem: Environmental > Aquatic > Freshwater > Lake | place: USA: Lake Erie, Ohio...
ATATGTCAGCGTGGTGTATTAGAGCAGTATTCACCTATCCACCTTATCACCCCCTCGCGACATTCTTACCCCCTAATTTCCCCTAAAATCATCCATTTTCCTGATGCTATAATCCCGCTTCTCCAAGGCCCGGTAGCTCAGTTGGTAGAGCAGCGGATTGAAAATCCGCGTGTCACTGGTTCGATTCCAGTCCAGGCCACCACATTTAACCGCCGTATTACTTTTGTACTACGGCGGTTTTCTTTTCAAATGGCATAACTTCTTCAAGTAGAACCAAATTGAAATCCCCCATCAGCATCGTCGACGTAGACCGCATCGAAAGTTGGACGCGCTACAAGCCTGGCATGTGCGACTCGTGCGCAGCCAACTGCTGCACCATGCCTGTCGAGGTCAAAATGGCCGACCTCATTCGCTTGAACTTGGTCGACCCCTTTGAAGCCGAGCATGAAGAGCCCAAACAAATTGCCAAGCGCCTTAGCAAAGAGGGCCTCATTGATCACTTCAATTTCAAAAACAGCATCTTTACGCTTGCCAGAAGAAGCAGTGGCGACTGTCAGTTCTTAGATGCCAAAGACAGGCATTGCACGGTGTATGCCAATCGGCCCACTACTTGCCGTACGCACCCACAAATAGGGCCTAAGCCTGGCTTTTGCCCTTATGGTGCTTTGGCACAAAGCCGTTCAAAGTAAATGAAATGGCTCAAAAAGACGTATAACTTGAATCACCCAGCTACTATCCGCCATGTTCAAGAAAATACTCCACAAAATCTTGCTTGCCTTTAAAGCAATTCCGCATTTGTGCGTTGCGCTCATCAAGCAGCTTTTGAAATTGCTCTTTGCCGCCTGCTTTTATGGCCTGTCATTGGCATTTTTGCTGATAGGCATCAGCATCATTGGCGCTCACACCTACATGTTCTTGAAAACGGGTGCGTGGACATTGGCGGCTACACCCGACATGCCTTTTACTATTGAGTTGGAAGCTCAATGGATTGGCGCTTGGAAAATTTTTAGCTGGCTACCTGCATCCTTAATTTTCGTGGCGGCTGGCATTGGCGTTTTCTTTGCCTACCTGAAAATCAAGAAGGTACTTCTTAAAATGGTCGCCACTGCGCCAACCATTCCAGAGTCAGAGCCTGTCTCAAGCGCCAAATAAATCAGGGCGCTTTTTCCTCGCCCAAAAGTTTCTTTTTTTGGAATTGAAACTCGGCCTCCGTAATGACTTCCTTCTTTTTTAACTCGTCTAATTTCAATAGCATGCCATACATGTCTTTGAATTTTTCAGGCGTCATTTGAGCCTGCCCCGAACTTCCGCAGCCGGTTAGCAATAGGAATGCGCCCAATACGCACCAAATCAATTTATCTGTTTTCATTCACACTCCTTGTAGGCGCACATTGTCTAACCCCGTTCAATAAAGCGCAAGATCTTTGCCAATTGCCATAAGAGTTCTTACAATCCTCCTAAACAAATATCCAATTTGTCCGTAAGTATTTAGTGAATTACAAGCTCCATTTTCTTAAGCCATTTGTTGCCTTCTTGGGCGTTTTGGTACTCTGCATGTCCTTGTCTGGGTGTGGCGGAGGAACTGAAGCTACCGCAACAACCAACGTAGCGCCCACGGCCAACCCTGGACCTAGCCAAAATGTCGTTGTAGGTGCAGTGGTCAGCATGGATGGCTCGGCCAGCAAAGACTCCGATGGCGGATCATTGACATTCAAGTGGACACTTATTGGCAAGCCCAACGGAAGTGCCGCAACTTTAACCAATCCGACTTATCCCAACCCCAAATTTACAGCTGACTTCGCCGGCAATTATGTGGTGAGTTTGGTGGTCAACGACGGCAAGGCCGATAGCACGGTGACTACCGTTTCGATAACGGCCACAGTGGCAAATGCGACTCCCGTTGCCAATGCAGGTGTTAACCAAAGCGTAGTCATTGCATCTACCGTCACACTGGATGGCACAGCCAGCACAGATGCCAACAATGACTCACTTTCTTACAAGTGGGTTTTGCAATCTAAACCCGCCACAAGTTCTGCCACGCTGACTGGGGCCACGTCTGCAAAGCCAACTTTCAAAGCAGACATAGCAGGCACTTACGTGGCCACTTTGGTGGTGAGCGATGGAAAAGCCAACAGCGAACTTGCTGCAGTTTCAATTTTGGCAAGCGCTACCAATTTAGCCCCTGTTGCCAAACCTGGGGTCAATCAAAGTGTTGTGGTGGGCAGCAAAGTATCTGTCGACGCATCGGCAAGTTCAGACCCCAATGGCGAGACAATCACCTACCGTTGGTCTTTGCTTTTTAAGCCTGTTGGAAGCACGGCTACTTTGTCTTCAGCGGCTACTGTTAGCGCTAGCTTTACTGCAGATTTAGCAGGCACTTACTTGCTTGGCTTAACCGTGAACGATGGCAAAGTTGACAGCCCGATGGTGGTCTTAACCGTCACGGCTGCCAAATTAAACTCAGTGCCCGTAGCCAACGCAGGCATCAACCAAAACGTGACAGTGTCCACCTTAACCACGCTAGATGGTACGGCCAGTACAGACGCTGATTTAGATGGCCTCAGTTATTCGTGGTCATTGATTTCCAGGCCGACCAGCAGCAATGCAGCTTTGTCTTCTACCACCTCTCCAAAGCCAACATTCACACCCGATGTGGTGGGTACTTACGTCGCAAGCTTGGTGGTCAGCGATGGCAAAGACCGTAGCCTAACGGCCGTTGTAACGGTCATTGCCTCTGCCTCTAACTCAGCGCCTGTGGCCAATGCAGGTATTGCCCAAAGTGTGTCAACCGCTGCTGTTGTCACCCTGAATGGCACGGGAAGTACCGATGCCAACGGCGACGCCTTAACTTACCGCTGGACTTTAACTTCCAAGCCCACCAGCAGCACGGCCGCCCTGTCTTCCGCCACTGCAGCATCTCCCACCTTTACAGCAGATCTTGCTGGCAGTTATGTGGCCAGTTTGGTGGTGAACGATAGCAAAGTAGACAGCACCAACACAAGCACAATCACTGTTACAGCATCGGCAGCCAACTCAGCGCCAGTGGCCAATGCAGGCACTGCGCAAACAGTCACTCGTACCAGCGGTACCGTTACGGTAACCCTAACTGCAGCTGGCAGTACGGATGCAAACAGCGACACGCTGACTTATGCGTGGACGACTGCATACCAACCACCAACAAGCAGCATTGCGCTTTCTTCTGCAACCGCCGTTTCACCAACTTTCGCGGCTACTGTGGCTGGGGTTTATGTCTTCAACTTGATTGTCAATGACGGAAAAGTGGGCAGTGCTGTTGCAACCGTTGCCATTACTGTCAATTGACAGAGTGAAGCACCTGGTACCTCAAATGTGACTCGGAATATGCGGCACATGCCGCATGTGCAAAGACAATCCCAAGGCTGCCATGTGGTTGCTGTTGCGGCCTAATATTTTTTCGGCCAATGGCAAGAAAACAGTTTCCTCTGAACCTGCGTGGGCCTTGTAACGGCTGATCAACAATTTAAAGTGCACGTGGTCTAAGGTGTTGGCATGGCCCTTGACGATTTCTTTCAAACCCGGCTCTAGTTCTTTCCAAGCACTTTCCAGACTTCTGTGTTCTTGAGTGAGTTTTTCAATCAACTGCTCTACCAGAGTTCTCTCCTCCCCAAGTATTGCGCTACTAAGCACCGCAGGAAAAAGCTCCCTCTCTTCTTCTTGGTGATGCGCCTTCATGCCCAGGTGAAAATAATCCACGGCTTCTTTGGCTATTTTCTTAGCGGCTTCTGCATCGCCCATGAGCTGCAGAAGCTCTGACAAATGGTCAAAGTGATGCAATATGCCAATGTGGCAATGGCTAAAGTTGCTCAGGGGCAGATCTGTGTCCACCGAATAGTTTTCTGCACTCATGCTCTCAAATTTCGGCATAGCTCATCCTAAATGTTCCAATTTACAAAGCTTTCAAGGGTCAATGAACCCACTTTAGGCTTCGCGCTCGGTCGAATCAAGTTGAAAAGGTGTATTTTTTGCGCCAAGTCAAAGCCCTCGCTTAAAATGGCGCTCAACCATGCTTGAAAACACACCTTCTGAATTTGATAACAGGCCCCTTTCAAATGGGCCTTTGTTTCAATGGCTTGGCGTGCAATGGCAAGGTAGCAAATACGCCATTTCACTCAACAGCATTGCGGCTGTTTTCAAAGACGCGCAGATAAGTCCTTCCAACACGCCTCATGTCCAACTGGATGTAGCTGTGCACGATGGCAATGCCATCTTCATGAAGGCTTTCTCAGATTGTTTTGCCATCCCCCAAAAGCACCAGTCTCAGGCATCGAGTGAGTTGTCCCAATGGGCCATCGTGCTGAACCCGCCTATTTCGTCTGCCACTGGGTGCCGCGTGCAACAGGTAGTGGGACCGTTTTGGGCCAAGGCTGGCCTGGCCTCTTTAGACCACGATGGGCAAAGTTGGGTTGTGGTTTATCGTTCTGGTGAGATGGCTGGAAATATGTTTGGGCAAGTGGCTGGGGATGTGTCTGGAGAAGTTAATGCTTGAAGGCCGAAAGCTCAGCATTGAGATGCAGCGCGACAGCAACAGCCGCGTCTGGACCTTTCTTTCTTTGCTCATCTCTTTAGCTTGTGTGCTCTTGCTGGCCAGCCTTTGGATTGGCTTTTCCATTGCACCACCAGCACCCGACAAATCTCAAGACAACATGGCGCAAGCGCATGCCAAAGTTCTTGAAGTTGTTGACAAACTGAAGAGTGGTTTGGCGGCCGATCAAGCCGTTACTGCTGAGCTCTTTGCAGAAATGGCGGAGTTGGTACCGCTGATAGATGGTTTTGCGCAAGCCTCGGCCAAAGCCACGCAAGCTGCTGCTGATTCTAGAGATGCGCAAATTTGGCCAGGCCGCGCCAATCTTATTTTGGACGACCTGAACACACTCATCTTGGCTAAAGAGCCCACGCTTAATTTTCTGCGTACACGCGATGCATTGGGCGCGCTTTACAAACCCAAGGGCGCCATTTCACCTAAAGCCTCAGCACCGCTTAGTGCGTTTCGTGAATTCAGCACAGGTGTATCAGACTGGGTGAAGCTCACAACGACACCCTCTCTCACTTGGGGTTTGCTACTGAGTTCACAATCGCCTTGGCGCCAAATCAATGTCCAAATGGACGCCTTAGAAGCCGAGACCAAACTGACCGACAGCGCAACTGCAGTACAAGCCAAGGCCGCTCAAACTCTTCTGACCGCATTGAATGCCAACAACTTGATGCAAAGCATTCGATCTACCGATGAACAAATGAGCAAAGTGTGGATGGCTCATGAGCGTTTGTTGGCATCGCTCAATCAGCTGCCACCAGTGCCCAAAGTGATTGTTGCGCCAGCTCCTTTTTCTTGGTCCCAATTGGCTTTTCCTGGCAATGCCGCAGAAGGCCTAATGGGTGCCATGTCACTTTTAATCATGGGCCTTGCGGTGCTGTTGGCTGCGCACATTTGTCGTCAACAGCATTTGCAGCACTTGTCAAAAAAATGGCTTGCACTCACGCAACAATTAGAAAGTACATTGCGCGATGTCACGCAACCACTTGCCACTTCAATCAACCAACAAGAAGAACTCATTGCCGAATTCAACCGCTTGCTAGAGCAATCTAAGTTGCTACAGCAAACTATGAACACGCCCGTGGAATCTCCAGAAAAGTCTTTAGAAGACCAAGCATGGCGTGCCGCTGCGCGCATGCAGTCCGATCTGGAAAGCGAGCTCATGCTCTTGCGCGAAAAGCTCTTGAACATTCACCTGCAATTTTGCTCAGGCGCCACCCACGAAAACTTGGTGTACGACTTGGCCTTCACGGCCGAGGGCATTCAAACCGTGTTAACCACCGCCTGCGATTTGGGCCGTTCGTTTGCCTTGCTCAAAGAGCACTTGCATCAAACCGATGCGGTGGGCAATGACCAAGAAGTGGTCGCCATGATGTCGCAAATTTCGAACCTCAAAACTTCAGTCAAGCGCATGACCCAACAACTGCGCGACTTGTCTAACAAATTGCAAGTGGCCGTTGAAGATGTGCCTGATGGCAAACGCTTTGAGACAGCCAACGCACAAAGAGCCAGCAACAAAGTCAAAGGGAGGCCCCATGGCAACCCATCAGTTTGACCATCTGTCTTTGGTGGTGTCCGATGCCGAGCTAAGCTTGCAGGGTTTAACGCGAAGCATTCAAGTAGGCTCTGTCGACATGCAACAGGGCGCTTTGTATGCGCGAGATTTGTCGGGTGCTTTGTCGGTTTTAGGACTAGACACCGCAGCCGGCTTGGTAGAAGACGTGGCGCGGCAACTCACTTTGGGTCAGCCCAGTGTTTTAGATGTCGCACAAGGTTTGCTGCCCAACGTGGTCAGTGCACTGAAAGACATTCAACTGGGGCAAATTCTGGAGCCTGACGAGCAGCTCAAAGTTTTCGGGCCATGGGCTTCTAGGCTGCAAGTTCTGGTCTCGCGCGATACAGCATCGCTTAGCAGCTTTGAAGCTGTGGCACCCAAGAGCGCCCAAGCGCAACTGCTAGGCCAAGCCGACCCTGGCTTTAAAGCCATGCGCATGAAAGGCCTGAGCCTGATTCAAAACGCGCGCATCGTAAACCAGCGCGACGACGAACGCACCGTGGTTCAAATGGACGCTTTGCTCAGTGAGTTGCAAGACTGGACTTTGCGTGTGGGCCAAGTGCCTTTGTCACAGTTGTTCCCGATGTCGGCGCAAGCCATGCAAGACGTTTGGCTAGACAGCCCTTTGCTGGACTTGCTAGACCCCCTAAGAGAATTGGGCGTCCAAGCCGGCAGCATTCAAGCACAGTCTAGAAGCTTGACCATTTACATGGACTGGCTGGGTTTGAACTTAAGCAACGAAGATTTTCAAAAGCTGGGGCAATGCATGGCGGCTGTGGCGGGCCACGTTAAGCGATTGCCCGAAGGCTACCGCTTGGTGTTTCCGTGCAGCCTTTCGCGCATGCGCATGACGCCCTATGTCCAAAATGGCCAGCGCTATGCGGTGGGCTCAGGGCAGTTCATTCAGTTTGACCCGCATGCCGACGGCACTGGCTTTGCAGGTTCACTCACTTTGTGTTCAGGCCTTGCCAACCAAACCCTTCAAGTAGAGCGCGTGTTGCCTGCTCAAAATATGAATATTTTTGCAGTGCCCCCAGATATTCCCAAACCAGAGGGTGTTTCGGGAGTGGCATTGGATGCCATGGGTGAAATTTATTACTGCTTGAGCATGGCCTGAGCTTGGATTAATCAGCTAATTTATGCGTACTTTGTTATCTATTTTTTGTTTGGTTTTCTGCTTGGCCAGCCCCGCTCATGCTGCATTAAGCGTTCAGGCGGAAGATGCCGTAAAACAGTTTCTAGATCAACATCCTTCCTTGGAGGGCCAAGAGTTCAGCATTCAGTGGGACCCAAGCAAGCTTGAGTTTCCAGCTTGTTCTAAAAAGCCTGCTGTTGAACTTTTAAGAAAAGACAAGGCTTGGGGCAAGCTGCTTTTGAACTTAAGGTGCGACTCAGGCCGGGTTTGGGCCAGACCGGTTAGCCTTTATGTGATGGTGAAGGGCCGTTATTTGGTGGCCTCCAGGCCCTTAAAGCCTGGGCAAGTTTTAACGCCTGCCGACTGGAAATGGGTGGATGGCGACTTGTCTAAGATGGGCGACAGCATGGTGGACAGCCCAGATTTGCTCAAAAATATGGAGCTCAGCCGGGCTCAACAGGCCGGAAACCCTCTTCGACTAAACGATTTTCGTCAAATGTCCGTAATCAAATCGGGAGACCAAGTTCGTGTGGCTATATTGGGCCGCGGATTTGCAATCGATGCGTCAGGACAAGCTCTGGCTGACGCGGCTTTGGGTGCATCAGTTAAAGTACGCATATCTGATGGCAAAATTATCCAAGGCACCGCTGTTTCGCAGGGTTTGGTTGAAGTTGTGATGGAATGAGGTAATCATGGTAATTAAAAATGACATTCGTGGATTGGCACAACCCAAGGCACCTAGCCTTCAGGGTGGGCCTACTGCTGCGTCTTTGCAACAACCTACGCCCAACAAATCTGAGCCAGCAGTGCGCATTGGCATCAGTGATGCGGCTGCCGCTGTGGCTGCTCAAAACAACGCCAGCACCAGTGCTGCAGTTCAAGCCAATGCAGGCGACAAGCTAGACATTGAGTTGGTCAAAGAGATTCGCCAACGCTTGGCCGATGGCACCTTTGAAATTGACTACAACAAAGTGGCTGGCAACTTGTTAGGCGATGCAGTGGCTGCGGTTCGTGCAGGCCGTAAGTAAAGCCATTAAAACCCAAATTATTTAAAAATAACACCAAGGCTGCATGACATTTGAAAGCACTCAGGCCCTGGTAGAGCAAGTGGCTCAAGCCGTTCATGAATTGCGCATTACTTTAGAAAATCATGCACTGCCCGGCTTAGAGGCGGCCATTCTTAACAGTCAAATGGCCTTGAAGGGCCTTGAAAATCACCCTGGTGGCGTAGACGGTTTAAAACAACTGATTGCCACCTACCCCCAAGAACAACAAACGCAATTGAACGATCGCCTAGCGCAGGCTCGTTCAGACCATCAACTGAACGGCGAACTTATTCGCTTGGCCATGCAGCGCAATGCAGCGCTTCAGGCTTATGCCGCGCAATCTTCTGCCGGCGCTACTTATTCAAGCGAAGGCGGCGTTTCGTTTTTGGGTGGCGGGCAGTTGCTGGGTAAGTTCTGAAGTCATCACTTCTAAGCTCAAGCGAATAGCTCAAGCAAACCCCAACAGATTCTTCAATTAAGTGCTCAGCTCAATGTTGAGCAGTGCCCGAATTGAAATCATGGCCTGCGTGTGCAGCTGGCTAATGCGGCCAGGAGTAAGGTCTAACACCGCTGCAATTTCTCGATAAGACAAATCTTCTTGGTAATGCAAGGCCATCACCAAGCGTTGCTTTTCTGGCAGCGTTTTTAAAATATCTACCACCTGCCCTAAAAATTGCTGGCCCGACACCTTCTCTAATGGGTCTGCAGAAAAATCGGTGGGCAATAAATTCTCGGGCACATCGTCAATGGGCATCACATTCACGAAGGTGTCAATGACCACAAAATAATCTTCAATGGACACGCCCGCTTCTTTGGCAATTTCCAGCTCCGTAGGCAGCCTACCCAATGTGTGCTCCAAGCGCCTGGTAACTTTTTCTAGTAAATCGAGTTGATCGCGTTGGTTGCGCGGCAAGATGTCTTCTTTGCGGCAAGCATCGTAAATAGCGCCTCTGATGCGCATGCTGGCATAGGCCTCAAAGCTCTGGTTTTGCTGTGGCACATAACGTTGCAATGCATCTAACAAGCCCGTCATGCCTTCTTGAATCAAGTCGTCCAACATCACATTGGCAGGCAACTTAGAACCAATGCGCGAAGCAATGCGCCGCACAAGCGGTTGGTATTGTTTGAGCTGCTCGCCCAAATCTTGTTGATACTTAGGCGGCATGCTAGTGAATCAAAAGGTGATTGGTGAGTTTAGCAGTCAATTCTGGCCATCTGTTCCAGCCACTGTTCAAGGACAATTTGGCAACAGAGGTGTCAATGTGGCCCAGCACTTTCACATTGGGGCCCAAATTGCTTTGAACTTTTTCTTCAGCCCAGCCCACCGTATTTTCTGAAGTGCCTGCTTCGCCGGCCAACACCAAACCCCAAGACGCCACTGGCGTTTGATCTTGGGTTTGAGCCAACCATTCAAAGGTTTGATTCAGTTCTGCCGTTTCGCAGCCTGTTAAGGCAGTGCAATGAATGCGCGGGCCGTAATGCTTAAAGCTTTCTGCCTTGAGCGCGGCTGTTGAGACAATGATGGTATCAAACTCCACACCACTTCTCATCAAGCGATCGGACAAAGTTTGCACTGTGTCTTGAATTCGGCCTGTGTGCAAAGACAAGCCATACCAAAGCGTGGGCTTCAAAGGCGATACGCTTTGGTCCAAGTCTACAAAGCCTTGCAAAGTTTTAGACAAATCAAACTTCACTTTGCAGGGCAAGGGCCATTGCTCGCGGTTGGCAAAATCTATTTCATCCACCCACATGACAGTGCGCTCTAAAGACACCAAGTTTTGGCTTAACTCACTGACCAAAGACAAAGCCAGCGAAGGCCGGCTGGGGCAACACACCACATGCACTGGCGGTGGCGATTGACCAAACAGCTCTCTCAGACCATCGGCTTGGTCTTTGAGCCCGTTCAGAGTGGCGGGCTCGCTCATGAAGCCTTGATCCAGTCGTTCAATTGATCGGCCATGTGAACAGGAATTTGATCGTCTGGAATGTTTAAGCGGCTAGACAGCAAGCGCGGGCGCAACGCTCTGTGGCTTAGGTATGCCGTGTTGGCTTGGCTTAAGTCTTCTGGCACGCGCTGGCCATTGGCCAAAAACATGAGCGGCAACTGATGGCGAATGAGGCAATCGAGCACGGGGCCAATTTGTGCGGCCTCATCGGTTTTGGTAATGATGGCAGCAGTCACAGCGCGAGACTTTTCATTTTTCTCGGCCATTTGGTACATCAATATCACATCTTCTTGCGTGCGCAAATCGGTGGTGCTGCTCATCACCAAAATTCGCTTGAGTGCCGGTGCACCCTCTAACAACAATTGAGATTGCTCCAGCATTTGTGTGTCGCGTTGGCTCACACCTGCGGTGTCAAGCAAGATCACGCGGCGGTCTTTCATGCTGCTGAGCTTGGAAGCCAAGTCATCGCTGTCGCGCAATGACACCACAGGCACACCAATGATTTTGGCGTACACCTTCAGTTGCTCTTGAGCGCCAATTCGGAAAGTGTCGGTGGTGAGCAAGGCCAACTGGTCTCGGCCATAACGAAGCACACAGCGCGCCGCAATTTTGGCGATGGCGGTGGTTTTGCCTACGCCAGTGGGGCCAATGAAGGCGAACACACCACCGGGGTCAAAAACTGAAAGTGGGTCTAGGGTTTTAATTTTGGATTCAAGCAAGACTTGCAAGCGGTCCATTAAAGGCGCATCGGAGGGGCCTTGTGTGCTGAGTTGATCGGCAATTTCACCGCACAGTTGTGGAGAAAAACCTGCGTTGAGCAACACGCGCAGTGCTTCCGCTTTTTCTGTGGACTGCGCCTGCATGTCGTCCCAAGCGCGGGCTGACAAATGGGTTTGCAGCAACTGCTTGACTTCAGAAAACTCGGCCAACAGTTTGTCGACGCGTTTGTCTTCGGGCGGTGCGCCACTGAATGAGGGCGCAGAAGCGTTATTTGAATAGCCTGTGCCTGGTGACTTAAAAACGTTGGCGGCGGGAGTAGATGCAGGTGTGTTGTTTGCAGAAGGGCTTGCAACTGGCGCTGTTTTGACCTCAGGTCTCTGCGACATCTTGGCCAGCGCTTCTGGCGAAATGGCCACAATTTCAACACCCTCTGCGGTATCGCGGGTGGACAAAACCAAAGCATCGCCACCCACTTGCTCGCGAACCAGCTTGAGCGCTTCTGTGGTGGTGGCTGCAATGATTTTGTGGGGGACCATTTGAGAGAGTTATTTCGCTTTTTTGTGTTTATATTTGATTTAGCCCGCACTTGCTTGCGAACACAAGAATTTTTCAAACGTGAGCTGAGTGTCTAACGGCAATTCTGTCATAGCCAACACATGGGCCTGACTGCGAATTTTCTTAACTATTCTTGCAAAAGTAAGTCGTGTGCGGGGGTTGCAGACAATCACTGGGGGCAGGTTTTTGGCCTCCATGTCGTCCACATGGGTGGAAATTTCCTGCACCAACAGACGCATGAGGGAGGGCTCAATCACGCCATCGGGAGCTACGGCAGCAGTGCCAATGGCCTGCTCAATGAGGCGCTCAAACTCTGGCTGCACGCCCAGAACACGGGCTTGTTGACCGCTGCCCAAGGCGTTTTGCACAATGGTTCGGCGCAAAGCTTGGCGCACCATGGGCAGAATGTCCAAAGGATCGGGGGTTTTGGGCGCGTGCTCTGCCGCCACTTCCAAAATGGTTCTCAGGTCTTTCACATTGATGCCTTCTTCTAGCAGCAACTGAAGCAAGCGCTGCAGCAAAGCCAAAGGCACCACCTTGGGCACCACATCTTCCACCAGCTTTGGAAAACTGCCTTTAAAGTGATCCAGCAGTTCTTGCGTTTCTTGCCGGCCCAAGAGCTCTGACGCGTGGCGGTGAATGAGCGTGTCTAGGTGAGTGGCCATCACCACGGCAGGCTCCACCACGGTATGCCCACGGCTGATGGCAAATTCTCTGCTGCTGGTTTCAATCCAAGTGGCCGGCATGCCAAATGAAGGATCGCGAATCTGCAGGCCTGGCATGGGGTCGACACCCTCGGGGGCAATGGCCAACAGCCTGTCGGGCAGGCACTGCCCACGGCCAACTTCACCGCCATAAATTAAGAAGCGATAAGTTTCAGGCGGCAGTTGCAGGTTGTCTCGAATGTGCACCGAAGGTGTAAGAAAACCCATGTCGTTAATGAACTTACGCCGAATAGCCCGAATGCGCTTAATGAGATCGCTGTCTTCGCCTTTGTCCACCATGGGAATAAGGCGGTAGGGCAACTCGAGGCACAAAGGCTCCACCACTGGTACATCGGTCCAGCCTAGTTCTTGACGAGTTTCGTCTGTTTTGTTGAGTGCAGCAGCGTCGCTGACCACGTTGGCTGCTTTGCGCTGAATCATGTAAGCCAAACCAGCAAAGAACAGTGCAAAAGAAATGAACATGGTATGCGGCATACCAGGCAACACGCCCAACAAACCCAGCACACCCGCGGCAATGAACAGCGAGCTTTGGTTGCTGCTCATCTGCTTGGAAAGCTGCTCAGAGAAATTGTCCTCGGTGGCCACACGTGTGACCAAAATACCAGCTGCTGTAGAAATAATGAGTGCAGGCACCTGGGCTACCAGGCCATCGCCAATGGTTAGAGTGCCATAAATGGTGAGCGCTTTGTCAAAGCTCATGTTGTGCGCAATCATGCCAATGATCAAGCCGCCAATGAGGTTGATCACCAAAATGAGAATGCCGGCAATGGCATCGCCGCGCACGAACTTAGACGCACCGTCCATGGAGCCAAAAAAGTCAGCCTCTTGCGCCACCTCTTGGCGCCGCTGCTTGGCTTCCTCTTGCTTAATCAGGCCCGCATTCATGTCGGCATCAATGGCCATTTGCTTACCGGGCATAGAGTCCAAGGCAAAGCGGGCTGACACCTCTGCCACTCGGCCTGAACCCTTGGTAATGACCACGAAATTGATGATGGTTATAAGTATAAAAATCACTACACCCACCGTGAAATTGCCACCAATGAGGAACTGCCCAAACGACTCAATGACCTTGCCGGCGGCATCGGTGCCAGAGTGGCCGTTTAACAACACAATGCGCGTAGAAGCCACATTAAGTGACAAACGCATTAGGGTGGTAATGAGCAGCAGCGTGGGGAAAGAGACAAAGTCCTTGAAGTTCTTCACATTCAAGGCCGCTATCAACACCATGATGGCCATGCCAATGTTGAGCGTGAAAAGCAAATCTAAAAGGAGCGCCGGGAGGGGCACCAGCATCATGACCAGGATGAGCAGGACCATCACCGGCACGCCGGCTTGAGCCAAGGGCTTAGAAAGCCCAGCAAGTCTTGACGAGATGGTTGCCATTTGATTAGTTAATTTTAAGTATGATATCAATCAAAGATAAAAAATGCCAATAAAAATTATAGAGGTGGTATTTAACGCGAAGATTTCTGATTTTAACGAGCGTTTCTACTAAACTTTAAATTCATTAAAGCTTAAAAAATAATGTAATTTATATTAAGACAAAGATTTTAATTAAATTCGATTCATTTGATCCAAATATTTTTCGACTTTTTCTATGCTAGATGATACTGGTTTATTATCTTCACTAAAAAAACATACTACTGAATTAAACCAAGGATAAAAATCAGTTCCCAGATTTTCCATACCTTTATGACTCATAAGATATACAGGAATTCCGATTGATGCAGCCATTGGACAAACAGCCGTACCGACAGTAATCACTAAATCGAGTCTTGAAATTAGCGCAATAGTAGAATCAAAATCATTTTTTAAATCCAATTCCGCCCATCTATGAATTTTAATATCGAGATCTTCTTCTATATCCAACAAATCATTCTCGCAATCATCGTATTGCAAATTTATGAAGTCAATATTTTTTTTGCATAAAATAGGTTTCCATTCTTTTAATTCTGTATAATTAATAGCACGTTCTGCATTTAAATGACCACTTCGCCAACAGATACCCACACGAATCTTTCCTGAACATAAATTCTTTAAATTATTTTCATGTGTTTTAGCTAAATCTTGATCAATTATAAAATATGGTGGCTTGTTAAGAAATGATTCAATATTTGGTCTAAATAATCTTGGGAGAGAACCAATTGGAAAATGAAAATCATAGTCATTATTTAAGGCCATTTTATCATGCGAATTATTGTCAAATGTCTCAGCCCTTACTGTAAATTTTGGAAATGATCTTGACACAATATTTATTAATCTCTTATCACATTCTAAAATAATATTAATTTCCGTATTAACTAAATCCGTAACACAACTTAAATAAGCAATCTCATCCCCAACACCTTGTTCTCTCCAAAAAAGAATAGTTTTATTTTTTTGAATAACGCCATTCCATTTCGGCACCAAAAAATTACGTGAAGGATTCCTTCGGTATTCAAATGGTACATTTGGATGAAATCCAAAATCTAGATATTTCCATCCCAAATGTAAATCACCTGTTGTTAAATATAAAGTGCCCAAATTAAATTTAATAGCTTCGGCAGGAATATCATTTAATTTAGATCCAGAATTAATTAGCAAATCTTCATACAATGCAATTGCTAATTTAGTATTTTTCTCCCTTGTCTCAATAGCTGCAATATTAAATTTTGCTTCAGTATAATCGGGATCTATTTTTAACGCTATTGTGAAACAATCCCGTGCAGCAGTGTTTTCATTAATTTTCAGAAATGTAATTCCCATTAAACCATATGACTGAGCATGCAAGGGGTTGTGTTCAATAGCCAATCTTAAAGTTTCAATAGCTCTTAAATAATCTCCTTTAATATTAAATATACTAACCAAATTTAATAGAAAATTAATATTTCTTGGTTGAATTTTGATCGCAAAATTAATTAAATATTCAGCCTTTTCTATTAGCCCTAATCTTGCGCAAACAATAGAGAAGTTAGAAATAAACTCTGCATCCATCTTTTTGTAATCAAGGATTTTTTCCATTAGTTCATATGATTTTTGATATTTACCTGTTTGCAAGTATGCAAATGAGGCATCTGCAATTATATTGGCATCGCCTTTCCCAGAATCAATAATTTTATTATAAATTTCTAATGCATTTATCCATTCACTCTTCCGCATAAAATTAGCAGCAATATTAAGGATTTTTTGATTTGAAAACTTAGGTTCTTTAATTTTTTTCATTGCCATTTAAAATTCTCCGTCCTATTTAATATAAATGAAATTTATTATAATTTAAATATAATAATATATTGATAATTACTTAAAAATCGAAAGCTTTACATTTTTTATAGCTTTGCCTTACAAACTAAATTTAGCCTTATTGACTACCAAAATAATAAAGTATTTTTCATTTGAGAGATTGGCTAGTTTTTAATAAGTACCAATTAGTAGAAGTCAGTCTAGAAAATAACTTCCACCTTTAGATTAAACATTCACTCCCGCCTCGTATTTGTCAAAATTGAAGAAAAGAGTTGTAAGCCTTGAAGTTGACCAATTATGCTAAGTTTGAACACGATAGTGCAGCATTTTGCTTTCATCGTTGGTCGCCAATGTTTCACTCTCTTTGCTTAACCCATTTACTCAATTATGGCCAGTTTAGAAGTGCACAGTTAAGTCGCTTAGCGACATAACGTGCAGAAAGTTAAATTATTTGTAATTTTCGTGGCATCACCTTTGGGTGTCGAACTTATCAGACAGAACTTATTACCTTTGGTGACAATTAAAGAGATGGTGGTCTTAGCTCTGAATTCCAGTACCGCCGGTCTGTTTAAGTTACCGACCGTTCTCCCTGAACAGCGTTGGTTGCAAGTATCCAAGTGAACTGTGCGGGTGATACGAATTGTAGTCATCGAACCAATCTTTCAGTTGGGCCATCACAGTTTTTGAATCTAGCCGGTTTGCAAACTTGGCATAGTCGCCTTTCAGCGTCTTCATAAAGCTCTCAGCCATGCCGTTATTTTTGAACTTGTGACGGGCTTTGTCACAGGCTTTAATCCGGGTTCTTTAGGAAAGTTTCTTGTCTCTACTGCCGTGTAGGTGCTGCCTTTATCTGTCAGCCACTCAATCGTTTTGGGAGGCTTAGCGCTCGACCCCTATCTCTTATCTACCGCTTGCATCATCAAGTCGTCAACCAATACTGCATTAATGCCATTGGTAGTTTCCACCCAGCTCATGATCTCCCTGTCGCAGCAGTTAAGGGCAAATGCCACCCTTAAGCGCTCTTCGTTGTCGCAAGACAGTTTTAGTCCATCTGAACACCAGCGTGTGTCGCTTTCTTTGACTGCCACTGAGCCTTCATGCTTTCTTGTGTCCAGAGGCTTTTGACCTTGCCTAAACAGCAGCCGGCCCTCACCTCGCATAAATCGTTACACCCTCTTGTAATTAATCTGCCGGCCGTCAATCTTTAGCCCGGCCAAGACGCGCCTATAGATTTAAGTGGCCCGGTCTTTAACCACGCAGGCAATCGATTCCTTCAGGACCGTATCATCTGCCTGAGGCGGTGACTTTCTCAAATCAGCCCACTCAGATGAACGCGTTTTCTTGATCAATAAGTTGCTACGCTTTATACCAAGAGCCATACACACCACTCTTATTCCTCGTTTTCAGGCAATACAGGCAAGCGCGCAATCCACTTTTTACTTTGGCAAAGTCCACAGCCCCCTTGAGAATTTCGCTCTCCAGAGTCTTACGGCCAAGCGCACCTTCAAGGTCTCATGACCTCTTGAAGTTCAGAGGCCGGGACGCCTGTTTCATTGGCACCGACTGCGACAGCAGATCCTTCCAAATAAGATTTACGCCACTGAAACATCTGGGCTGCAGTCAGTAAATGTTGGCGTGCTAGCAAGGAAACAGCGCTCCCTGGTTCATTGTTCTGTTTGCCGATTTCAGACTTTTGCTCGGGCGTCCAGCACCTGCGGCGCTGAACACTGGTGACCACTTCCTCCCGGTTATATCTTATCGAAGACATTGTCATATCCATAGTCGTATTCCTATTTGTTAGTTTATGGAATACCGATGGGACTGTCATTAAGGGGTCTTACTCAAATTCAGATCAGGCAGGATTTGCTACTCAAATAACAACTAATCGATATGGCAATTATTACCGTATAAGTTGTTGTGCAATTTTTTTCCCGCTACTTTTTTTCATTTCTAAACATTTTCAAATGATTAGCCGTATAAGAAAGTGATGGGTTTCTAAAGTGGTACCCAACATTAACCAAAATGAGGAGCTGATATGCCTGCAGTACTTAACACAAACGCCGCGTCACTTTATGCGTCGAATAATCTTCAAAATGCCCAATCAAAGTTGGCCGGCTCAGTTGAGCGGCTTTCCTCTGGCTTGCGCATCAACCGCGCGAAGGATGATGCAGCAGGTTTAGGTATCTCAGCATCTTTGACTAGCCAGATCAATAGTGCCAACCAAGGGGTTCGTAATTTAAATGATGGGATTTCATTAGTTCAAACAGCAGAAGGTGCTATTGGTGCCGCTCAAGAAATGGCTCAACGTATTCTGACACTGGCAACCCAGGGTGCTAACGGTACCATGGGCGCAACTGAGCGAAATGCCCTTCGTTCTGAGATGCGCCAGCTCATGATAGCCATTGATAGCATTGGTAACCGTACCAACTTCGCTGGTGTAACCTTATTAAACGGAGCAGCCATTTCTTTCCAGTCAACTAACACTACTACCGATACAGTTACTGTTAGTCTTTCTGCCTTGGCAAAAATTGGCTCAGGTACTGCTGCTGGAACTGCAACCACCGCATCTGGTGCTTACACTGGAATTGGATCCACTTATTCAGGCTCAAGCACTGATGGTGGCACACTGTTGACAACTATCAATGCATTAGCAGATAGCTCAATCACGGATACCAACATGAAAAATATTGCTAGCGCTACGACTTCTTACATCAGTACATTAATCACTCAACGCTCAAGTTTAGGAGCTTTTCAAAATCAGCTTGAATTCACAGCTAATAATGTTCAGGAACTTTCTTCTAATTTAACTGCAGCTAGAAGCAACATACAAGATACGGATTACGCCCAAGAAACTGCTAGTTTGACGAAGGGTCAGATTCTTCAGCAAGCAGCCACAGCAATGCTTGCTCAAGCGAATCAAATGCCAAATGTAATTTTATCTTTGCTTAAGTAAACCTTTTATAAATTAATTAAGATAAGAGGCCAACTATGCCAACAGTTCTCAATACCAATGCAGCATCACTTTACGCGTCGAAGAATCTTCAGGATGCACAATCAAAGTTGGCAAATTCAGTCGAGCGGCTTTCATCAGGATTGCGTATAAATCGCGCGAAGGATGATGCAGCTGGAATGGGAATATCTGCATCTCTAACAAGGCAAATCAATGGTGCTAATCAGGGGGTTAGGAATTTAAATGACGGTATTTCACTGGTACAAACTGCAGAAGGTTCAATAGCTGCAGCTCAAGAAATGGCTCAACGCATTTTGACTTTAGCAACGCAAGGTGCTAATGGAACGATGAGCTTGAATGAACGAAATTCACTCAAAGCTGAAATGAAGCAGTTGTTGACTGCGATTGATTCTATTGGAACAAGAACGAATTTTTCTGGTGTTTCTTTATTAAACAGTGACGCAAGGTCATCAGTTACTGGCAAATTTAGCTTCCAAGCGAGTAGTTTATCTTCAGATACAGTAAGTTTAGATGCCGCAGCATTTAAAAATTTGGGTGGTGGTTATGGAGTTTTATCCAACTCTTTTTCTGATGGCGCAACTACCAGTGGCGGCACTGCTGTCCTAAGCTTATCAAGTGGTGTTTACGGGTCTACAAATGTCGGCACGGAAGTATACAAAAGGGTTATCAGTGGAACTTCTACCACTTACACTCGAGTAGGTACTGTTTCATCGATTTCAACTGTTGATAGCACAGTTACAGTTTCTTCAGTTGCAACTTCAATTGCGTCTGGAGCAGTCTTGGTTATGAGTGGCCAATTTACTCAGGCTACAAGCGACGATGGAACTACAGCAGACTATGGTCTGTTGGAATCAGTTGACCGTTTAGACAATACAAGTGCAAGTTACCAAATGGTTGCAAGAGCCGCGTCTGGTTATGTCACCCTTTTATCATCCCAAACCAACACACTTGGGGCTTATCAAAATCAACTTGAATTTACTGCCGGTAATGTTGCAAACTTGTCCTCAAATCTAACTGCTGGCAGAAGTAATATACAGGATACTGACTATGCTGAAGAAACTGCTACTTTGACCAAAGGTCAGATTTTGCAACAAGCTGCCACAGCTATGCTTGCTCAAGCAAACCAAATGCCAAATGTAGTTTTGAGTCTGCTGAAGTAAAATGAATCACATCCAGTCGTAAAAAAGCTGGTTGAGATTCCTTTAAGGAGAAATAACCCATGGATGCGATTTCAAATAATGCAGTCAATCTGGGGTCACTATTGTCTAACGTAAAGACCTCCTTTGAGGCGGGTCAAACTAGCGATGTTGTAGTTGCGTCTAAGGTTGCCATCGCTCCTCTGCCTGATACTAATGTGAGTGAGTCTAGTCAAGACTTGAGGGATGCTGCAGATTCAGCGATGAAAGATATTCAGCACTTCATTTCTTCTCAGGCTCGTTCGGTTCGTATTTCCAAAGACGGAATCTCCGGTCACATGATTGTTCAACTGGTAGATCCCAATTCAGGAGAGGTCATCCGTACCTTGCCTTCAGAAGAATTGTTGCGATTGGCGCGATCGTTCGAGATGCTGGGCAACAAGATGGTTCATCAGGTGGCCTGAATTTTGCATTTGCTAAATCATGGCCGTATCTTCCACTTCCAGCAGTTCTTCTCGCGCAGGCAGCACACTTGATGTAGCTGGCATTGTGAGCGGGCTCATGGAAGCCGAGAATGTACCGGTTAACAAGCTAGACAATAAGATTACTAAGTCGTCGGTCAAAATCACGGCGCTTGGGGCCATTAAAAGCCAGTTATCTACGCTCAAATCAAGCTTGATTGATTTGCAAACTCAGGCAAATTTTTCCAAGCAAGCGGCAAAATTTAGTAACACATCGGTTGCAACTGCAGAAATTACCGCCACGGCCACGGCTGCCAGCTATCAAATGGAAGTGACCAGCCTAGCGCAGCCCACTATTTGGAATGTTTCTGGTTTTACAACTGCTGCGGCTGCATTAGCTTGGTATGACGATTCAGCTCAATCTGCAACCAAAACCAGTGCAGACGCCACAGTATTTCAAAGTGGCACGAGCCAATTTGTGCTATCACTCAAATCAAAAACAACCGGCACTTCTGGTGCTTTTTCTGTACCCACTAGTCAGACTCTAGCTACGTCAGACTCTACAGTCTCAGTCAATACCCTTACTTTTGCATCTACATCCGGGCTCATCGCTGGTATGACTGTTTCTGGAGCAGGCATAACTGCAGGTACAACCATCACTTCAGTGGACTCTGCAACTGGAATTACATTGTCAGCCAATGCTAGTGTCTCTGCTGCTGCTTCTCTCACCTTTACTGGTATGAAGGTCCAGTACCAAGCTGCACAAGATGCAGTTTTCAAGCTGAACGGCGTAGAGTTCACCCGCTCAAGCAATGCTGTGACCGATGCCCTCACAGGTGTCACTCTCAATTTAACTACCACCACAGCCGCTAACACACCCATCACCCTCACTGTATCTAACGACACTGTGTCTGCGCGGCCCAAAGTCGATGCCATGGTGAAGGCTTACAACGATTTGTACGCGCTCTACAAAGAGCAAACTGCCTCCAGCATGGATGTGGCCACGCGTGGTATTTTGAACAGCGATTTTGGTGTGTCTAGCATGATGCGCCAGCTCACCTCGGGTTTGTTGCTACCGTTGAGACAAATCGCGGGTACTACCTTTGAATCTGGTCAAACGGATTTGTCGGCCATGGGCTTGAAGCTATTAGACAGTGGCTTGTTGGCAGTTGACGACACGCTTTATGCTGCGGCCAGCAGCACGCTGCAAACCCGCTTGTCAGATGGCATTCGCATTGGCTACAGCGCTACCACCTTCACTGATTTGTCGACTCAAATTGGCGATATGTTATTGAGCGGCGGTGTCATACAAGATCGCATTGACAGCGAAAAAACCACTCAGTCCGATTTGACCAAACGCAAAAGCGCATTGGAAGACAAACTGATTAGCGTACGAGCTCGCTACACCGCGCAATACGCAGCGTTAGATTCCTTGCTGTTTAAGCTTCAAGGTACCAGCGATTCATTAAAGAGCGCTCTGGATGGTTTAACCAACTCCCAGAACAACAATTGATTTTTTCATAGACAAATTTATTTGTAGAAGGATAAAAAATGACCATGCGTGCACACCGTACTTATGCTGACAACCAGCGCGAAACTTCTGTGTCTTCAGCCAAGCCAGTAGAGTTGGTGGCTATGGTTTACCAACGCCTGCTTGATCACTTGCAAACTGGCAAGGCTCAAATGGCTGCAGGCGAAGACTCTTCCGAGTCATTCACCAAAGCCATTGACCTCATAACCACTGGCCTTGAGTCTTGCCTCGATAAAGAAAAAGGCGGCGAAATTGCTCAAAACCTGGCCTTCATTTACGACTGGGCTGGCAAAGAGATTATTCGTGCCCGCTTGCGCCGCGATTCAGAAATGATTCAAGGTGTGATCAATGCATTTGTGCCTTTGGCAGAGGCTTGGATGGAGCATGCCGGTCAGAAAGATGTCTCGTTGGCTGAAAAGTACCTGAAACCTGCGCTGAAGTCTGTCAAGACCATGGCCAGTTCGCCTGCCAATGGCATGGGCATGTTTGCCGCTACTGCCGCAGCCTCTTAAAGGGTATTTACCTGATGGCCGCTAAGCCATATCATTGCTTAGCACCATGTTTATTCCTACACCAGTTCAAGAACTGCACCTACCACTAACGCAAAAGTTAGAGGTAGGTCCTGTGCTACCAGTTACAGCGGTGCCCGGTGTGGCCGAAGAGGCACAATCCTTAGACAGCCGCGTAGCCTTGCAGTGGACACAGCCCGTGTTTGCAGGCGCTGAAGGTCAAGCTGGCCGTTCTGCATTGGCAGCGCCACCGCCAGAAGCATTGCTTCAATCTCCCAAAACTGCCGTACCTGGCTACGAGCCCCAAGGCGCAGACCCCGATGCTTTGAAGTCGGGTGATGTTCATCCATTGTTGGCGCAAGGCTTGTCTAGTTGGATCAGTGGGGTGTTGGCCAAGTCCAGTGGCAGTGCCAATGCTGCCACTTTAAGCCTATTGATGGCCAATGCTTCGGCCATGCAAACGGGCAATCAAGCTGAGTTGAATGATGGTTTAACCAATATGGCACCTGGCTCAACTGCTGGCACTGCCAAAACCACAACGTCCGCCAATTTGTCTACTTCTGCAGAAGTGATCAGTCAGCTTAAAACTATTTATCAAAGCATTGCGGGTAGCAATGTGTTTGCAGCGCAAAGACTTACTGAGGCTTGGATGCCAAGAAAAGTAGTGCCTGGCTCGGCATCTCCGTTAAAAGATCCTCAGGATACGCAGCAAGCTTCGAATTCAAAGATTTTAAAATCTAAAGTTTTTGGTAACTCCGATTTAGAGGAGCTTCAGCTTCTGGCGCAACCAGTTAAAGAACCTAGCGCTGCGCAGTTAGCTCAGTGGGTCTCTGCACTAGAACCCGACAGCGATGTCGCCGAGCAAGCAGCCCGCATGCTGACGCAAGGCAGCATGGTGTTGCAGGCCGAATTAGTGCCAGGTGTGCCTCTTCGCATCGTTCGGGAAGATGCTTGGCGTAACAATCCGCAGCAAGCCGGTCAACTTGAAAAAGGCGCCATGTTGAAAGT
>Ga0315905_10001756_pt1 | contig 23074 bp, 9 predicted proteins | sample LakEriMetagenome_5_FD_203522 | JGI IMG/M metagenome (GOLD analysis project Ga0315905, IMG submission 203522) | Freshwater fungal communities from buoy surface, Lake Erie, Ohio, United States - Buoy 4 MA121 | ecosystem: Environmental > Aquatic > Freshwater > Lake | place: USA: Lake Erie, Ohio...
TTTTTTCCAACGGTCGTGGGGAGTGTGTGCGTCGGCGGGCGCTTTTTGGTGCCGCGCGCGCGCGCCGAGTGACGGGGGGGCGGCGCTCGCGCGCGCTGCGAACGCGCTCCTGAGGCGCGTCGTGGGCCGACAAACGCAACGCACCCGATCGCACAAGAAGCGGAACACGGCGTCGAAGAGCCCCATGGTGAAATGGTATGTGTGTGCGCGGGAGCGGACGCGGGATGGACGCTGGCAAGTCGGAAGGGGAGAGCGGTGTTTTTTGTTCGCGCGCGCGCAAAAAGCGATCGCGGGACGTTGTCGAGTCGCGTGTGGGTGTAGGTACTTTGCGGTGCGTGTCGGGACTCAGTTGCGAGGGATGGGCGGCTTGATCAAGGGCGGGTCGCGCGGCTCGCGAGTCGTTGATCTCGCGCCTTGAGTTTTTGCTGGAGACGGCTCCTCGTCCCAAGTTTTTGAGTCGCTTCTGCTCGACAGCTGAGCTCCCGGGACGCCGGCTATCAGACACACGCGCTCAAGCGCGCACGCCATCTTTTATCACACGCACTCTCCCAACAAACCATGCATGCCGCTTCCTGAGACAGCCATCCGGGCGGGCCTGAAGAAGAAACGCGCGCGCGCGCAAACCGGAACAGCAGGATGGCCGCGTCCGACCTCGCCGTCGCCATGAGCGACGCGCGCGCGCGCCTGACCGAGGAGCTCGTCGCGTCCGTAGCCGGGCACAAGGTGCGTCGCGTGCCCGGGTCGCGGGGGCCGGTCGCGAGGGCACAGACAGCGACAACGCCGTCGCGCGCGCCGACGCCGCCTCGTCGCCGTCTGGCGCGCGCGCTCGCTCACGCCGTCCCCCCCAACGCTGACGAAAAAACGCCACCCAACCCGCCAAACAACAACAACAACAACAACAACAACAACAACAACAACAACAACCACAACCACAACCACGCCAAACACATCAACAGCTCTCCGCCACCGACCGCCACTTCGCCGCGCAGGCGTGCCTTGATCGCCTCAACCGCGGCGCCGGCAGCGGCGCCGCCGCCGCGGGCCCCGCCGCCGCAGCAGCGGCCGCCCTCCCTGCAGACCCCTGGCTCGAGGCGCGCACGCGCGACGCATACGCGGCGATCGCCGGGCGCCTGGAGGACGCGTGCCAGCCGCGCAAGGCCGCGGCGCTGCGCGCGCTGGCCGCGCGCGCGGGGTTGGCGGCGGAGGGGGGCGGCGGCGGCGGCGGCGGCGGCGGCGGCGGCGGCGCTGCTTTGGCGCTGCTGCTCGCGCTGTCCGGGCGGCCCGAGGCGTCACCCGAGGATGACGCGGCGTGGGCGCGTCTCCTTGGCGAGGCTGGCGACGTGATGGACGACGATGCCGCTGACCGATCAAGTGACGAGGAGGAGGCGCTGGCGGTCGGCCTGCGGCGGCGGCGGCCACTGCGGCGGCGATCTCGGCAGGGCGTGGCGGCGGCGGCGGCGGCGCAGGCCGCGACAGCAGGCGGCGGCGGCAGCGACTCGCTCTCCGACTGGGGCGACGAAGACGATGCTCGCGACGACGACGACGGAGGCGCGGCAGCAGGGGGAAGAGGGTGGCGCCTGGGCGCACAGCGCGACGCCGGGGCCGCGGCCGCAGCCCCACGCCCGCAACTGCCGCCGCCGCCGCCCCCCGCGTCGTCGTCGTCGTCGTCGTCATCGTCGCTGCTCCGCCCCGTCCCGGAGATGTCGGCCGGCCGCCTGCCGCTCGGCCGCCTGGCGCGCCGCCCGCCTCTCCCCCCCCCCGCATCCGCCAAGCTCGCGCACGGCGGTGCGGCAGCAGCCGTCTCCGCTGCCCCGCCGCCGGACGGCGCCACGCTGCTCGAGGCCCTGCTCGCCGCGCGCCTCTCCGCGCGGCCGCACGCGGCGCTGCCGGACGCGTCGCGGTGCCTGGCACCCTCGGAGCTGGCGCGGCAGGCGCTGCGCGCGGCGCGCGCCGACGTGCACCCTGGCGACAACAGTGGAGGCGGCGGCGGCCCGTTCTTGCTGGTCGCTTGCGGTGGCGCCGCCGCCGTCGCCGTCGACCGCCGCTGCCTGACGCCGAGCCTGTCGCAGGGCGCGCTGCACGGGCTGCTGGCCGACTTTGCCGAGGCCGGCACGGCCTTTCGCGCGCTGGACGCCGCCGCTGGGCACTTGACGGCGGCTGAGAACAACAACAACGACGACGACGACGACGCCTGCGCAGCCGCAGCCGGGGCGGGCGCGGCCGAGAACGGCGCGTGGTGGCGCCCGCCGCGCGCCGCCGTCGACCTGGCGCGGCCGCTGTCCCTGCCGCCCGTGGCGACGCCCTGCCTGGCGGCCTTTGGAGAGGCGCTCGGGCGGCAGCTGGACGCCCTGAGGCGGCAGCTGGCGGCGGTCGAGGCGCTGCCGGCGGTGCGGGGCGCGACGGCGGCGGGCGACGGCGGCGACGACGACGCCTCTTGCGCCGCCGCCGCCGCCGCCGCCGCCGCATCATCGGCGTCGCCGCTGCTCGAGGCGCACCGCATGGCGCAAGGCGCTTTCTCGCGCGTGCGCACGCTGCACGCCGCGGCCGCGCACGCGCTCGAGCGCGCGACCGAGGCGGCGGAAGCAGCAGCGGCAGCGGGAGCAGCGGGGGCGCCGACGACGACCTCTGCCGCCGCCGCCTTCTCGCGCGCCGCCGCCTCGGCCGCCCTCGTTGACGCGCTGGACGCGCAGCTGCGCCGGGCCGCCTCGGCCACGGGCCCCGAGGGCGCGGGCCGCCGACGCTGCCTCGCGCACCTGCTGCTGCGCGCGTGCCTGCCGCTCGTCGGCGCGCTCGGCCGGTGGCTGTGGGGCGGGCGCGCCGAGGAGGACGACGCCGCGCTGCTCTTCCTCGACTTTGGCACAAACGGGGGCGGCGGTGACTTTTTCGTCGTGCCGGTCCACGCGACCGCCTCGTCATCGACGTCGCGTTGCTTGCGGACGGGGGCATTTGCGCTGGCCGGGGCAGAGGCAGCCGCGGCAGCAGCAGGAGCAGCAGAAGAAGAAGAGGCCGCGGGCGCTGGCGACGGCGGCCGCCCGTCCGCCCCCCCCGGCTGCTGTCCCGTTTTTTTGGCCCCGATCGCGGCAGACGTCCTGGACGCGGGCACGAGCTTGCGTTTGCTGCGCTACCTGGAGCAGCAGCAGCAGCAGAAGGACGAAGAGTGGTCGAAGCACACCGACGATGACGACGACGACGCCCGCTGCGGCGGCGCGGCCGACCAGCGGCGCGGCGACGACGACGACCCCGACGCCATCGACGACGGCGCGACGGCCGCCGCCGCCCTCCAGCGCGCATTTGTGGCCGCGGCGATCGAGGGCCTCGGGCTCGCGGGTGGAACGGGCGGAGGAAAAGGGGGCGGCGGGGCGGCGCCGCAGCTCCCTCCTCCTCCTCCTCCCGCTACCCTCGGCGCCGCGATGGCCAGCGCGGGCCGCCTGGCCGCCGCGCCCGAGCGCTGCACCGAGGGCGAGGCCGAGGCCGCGCCTTTGCGGCGCGGCCTGCGCGAGCTCGCCTGCGGCTGGGGCCAGGAGTGCGTGGTGGAGGAGGAGGAGGAGGAGGAGGAGGAAGAGTCGGAGCAGGAGGAGCGGCGGCGGCGGCCTCGTGCCTCGGGCGCCGAGGCGGCAAGGCCAGCAAACGACGCCACCGACGGCGGCGTCCCCCCGCCCGCCGCCTCCTCGGGCCTCGCCCTGACGCAGTGGCTCGAGCGCTCCCAGCGCCGCGACCTGCCGGACCAGCGCTCCGCGTTCGAGCAGCGCGAGCGTGGCCGCCTGCTGACGACGACGACGACGGCGGCGGCGGCGCAGCAGCAGCGGCACCAGCGGCGGCCCTACCCGCCGTCGTTCGACGCGATCGTGCGAGCCACCGCCGGCGGCGGCGCCGCGCGCCGCCTCGACGACGCCCTCGTGCTGCACGACCTCGGCAGCAGCGTCGCCTTGAGGAGGCAGGAGTCGGCCGCCGTCGCCGCCGCCGCCCCGGGCCTCCTCCGCCGCGCGCTCGTCCCCGGCCTGCGGCGCCGGTGCGACGCCGTGCGCGCCGCGCTGATGCGCCGCCTCGTGTACGGGCCGGCTCTGGGCGGCGCGCGCGCCTCCTGCCGCCTGGGCCTCGTGGGCGAGCTCGAGGCCGTGCGTAACGCCTACTTCCTGTCCGCCCCCGCGCTGGCGGCCTGGGCGGACGAGCAGCTCCTGCCCGCGCTCGAGGCCGCCTGCGCCACCGGGGTGGTGTCCGGCCGCCGGCGGCGGCAGGTGACGGCGGCGCTGCTTCCCTCGCGGCGGCAGCAGCAGCAGCTCGAGGAGGGCGGAGGCCCGCTGGAGGGCGGCGGCGCGGTCGCGCGGAGCGCGCTCGACCTGCTCGACGTGGGGCGGCTGCAGCGGTCGCTCGACGCGGCGCTCCTCGCGGCCGGCGGCGGCGGCGGCGGCGGCGGGGGCGGCGCGCGGCACCCGCTGCGCCCGCGCGACGCCCTGCCGCCGCCCGGGGCCCTCCGGCTGCACGTGGACCGGGGCGCCCTCGCGCGCGCCCGCGCGCACCAGGACCAGGCGCTCGAGCGCGCGGTGGCCGAGCGCCGGAGCGCTGTGGCGGCCGAGGCGGCGGCGGCGGCGGCTGGCGGTGGCGCGGGCGCGCCGCCGCCGCCGCTCCTGCTGCCCCCGCTGCCGCCCCCGCCCGTCTGCTCGCTCGAGCTTGAGGCTCTGTCGTTCCGCGTGCGGCTTGGCGGCGGCGCATCGTCGTCGTCGTCGTCGTCGTCGTCGGCCGCAGAGGCGCCTTACCGGCAGCTGAGCCTGCTGCCACTCGTCGCCGGGGAGCAGCAGCAGCAGCAGCAGCAGGAGGACGACGACGACGGCAACAACGCCAAAACTCGCGCCGGGTTGTCCTCCCCCTCCTCCTCGCCCGGCGGCGCGTCGCTCTCGCGCCTCGACCCCTGCATGCGCTTCCTCCTGCAGCTGCGCCTCGCCCGCCGGGCCGTCGGCGCCGCGCGCCTCGCCGCCGTCAAGCGCCGCGACAGCCTCGTCGACCTCGAGCGGCGCGACGCGGTCGAGCGCGCGGGCGTGCGGCAGGGGCTGCTCGAGGAGCAGGCCGCGGCCGAGCGCGCGGCGGGGGCTATGGCCAGCGGTTTCGCCGGCGACGACGACGCCGCCGACGCCGACGGCGGCGGCGGCGGCGGCCTCCCGCTCCTGCCCGTGCGCGACGAGGCGGCGGCGCTGCAGGCCATGGCCCACCTTCTCGCCGCGCTGCACGCGTGCGTGATGGACGGGCTGGTGGCCCCCTCTTCTGCTTCGTCCTCGTCCTCGTCCTCGTCCCCCGGCCCCCTGAGCGCATGGGCCGCGCTCGAGCGCGCGCTGGGCCGCGCGCGGTGCCTGCAAGACGTGCGCGCGGCGCACGCGGCCTTTTTGGCGGCCGCGCTGCGCCAGTGCTGCCGCACAACGGGGGGCGGCGGCGGCGGCGGCGCAACACCGACAACAGCCAGCTCTGCCGCCGCTCTGGCCGCGGCCGCGGCCTGGCGCCACGTCGGCGCCACCCTGCCGCGCCTGTTCGACGCCGCCCTGTCGTTTGCCGCGGCGCACGCCGACCTCCTGGACGCGCGCGCCTCGGCCGACCGCCGCGTCGCCGCGCGCGGGCGGCGGCCGGGGGCGCGCGACCCGCTCTTGCCGCGTGCCGCGCTGCCGCTGTCGGCGCGGCGCGCGCTGCGGCTCGGGCCCGGTCGTTCGGACGACGACGATGACGACGAGGACGAGGGCGCGGAGGAGGAGTGGGAGGAGGGTGGCGCGCGGGCGGGCGGCGGCGCCGCCGCCGCTGACTGCTGGCGCCCGTCGGACGCGCCCGCGTCGCTCGCCGCCGCGCGCGCCGCCGCCTGCGTCTTTCGCGCGCTGCCGGCCGAGCAGGCGGCCGCCGAGGCGCCCGCCGAGGCCTGGCGCGCCGTGCGCCGCCACCGCCGCGCGCTGGCTGCGGCCGCGGCGCACTGGCGCGACGGCGCCGCGTACCTGAGGCGCGTGCTGCGCGCGCAGCAGCTGCAGCAGGGGGGGGGCTCGGAGCTGCTGCCCGGGGGGCCTGGGCAGCAGTCGTGGCCGCCGCTCCGCGACCTGCTGTTTGCGCTTGGCGGAGCCTGAAAAAGAGCCGGGGGGGCGGCGGCGGCGGCAGCACGTGAGCTCTTTTGACTACTGGCGGGCGATCTTGCGTGTAACACCACGTACCAAGCGCGCGGCCGCCCTAAAGCAAGAGAGTGAGAGAGAGAGAGACGGGTCAAGGTTGGAAAAGGGGCGCGTTTTGCCGCCTCGACGACGACGAGAGACGGGGAAAAAAAAAAAGCTCCGACAAAAAAAATAGCGTCACGGGGCGGTCAAGGGGTTGAGGGGGGGCTGGCCCTCGGCATTGCCGCCGTGCCCCGCAAAAAACAAAAAAAAAAAAACGATGCCTCCTCCTCCTCCTCCTCCTCCTCTCTCTCAGGCCATCCCGGGCATGGCCTTGCGCAGGCCGTCGGCCCACTCGACCAGCTTGAGCGTCTGCGCGTTGACCTTGCGCAGGAGCGCAAACAGGAACGCGAGCGACACGACGTGCGCGAGGATCGTCGTGGCCGACGCCTGGGCGAGCGCCTCGATCGCGAGGCGCCCCGCGCCCGAGGCCGCGCCCGAGGAGGACGCGACCGAGCCCACGACGAGCGACCCGACCTCGGCAAAGAGCGCGACGAGCGCGCAGCCGCACCCGACAAAGTTGAGCGTGGCGTGGTCGAAGAACTGCGAGACCATCGTGTTGGCGGAGAGCACGTTGAGCCCCTCCTTCTTGACCTTGAGGACGTAGACCCAGCTCTGGTAGGCGCTGTAGGCCGCGATGAGCACGCCAAAGAGCAAAATGGCGGTGGCGGGCGACCCCGCGACGGCCTTGACGGCGCCCTTGCCCATGAGGGCGGCGTGCGAGGTCGCGAACACCGTCGCCCACGAGACCCCCGTCAGAACGAGCTGCGCGATGAAGTTGTACGTCACGAGCTGCGACAGGTCCACCTTGACGCTCGGCATGGGCACCTTGATCGGCTGCAGGTCGCCCTGGGCCGCCCGCGAGATGGCGTCCTGCGCCTTGGTCGCGGCCGACTGGGCGGCGTTGATGCCGCGGCCGATGGCGTCCGAGACGTTCTGGCCACTGACGCCGCCCACCTCGGCGCGGACGCGGAGCGCCTGTTGGTGGGGGGTGGATTGTTTTCGAAACGGGGGGGACGAGCGAGCGGGGGATGAGGGGGGGGTTGAGTGCGAGCGAGCGAGCGGCGGCGGCGGCGGCAACCAAGGCATTGAAGGAAAAAAAAACCTGGTGCTCCGGGCCGTGCCATTCCGCGCCACCCGTCGCCATCAGGTCCCCAAAACAGGCGCGGTGCGTGCGCGAGCCCTCAAGTTCTCCGGCGCGCCGCGGTCAGGGGCGCGATTTGACGCCCTGGAGCCGAGGAGCCGGTGGGGGGGGGGGGCGTTTCGGCAGCCGTTGCAATCTCGGCGGGTGACACCGCGCCCGATACGACAGGGACCTGGGCGACACGCGCAAAAGCGGACTCACGCGGCGAGACAGGGGCGCAATCGGAGCGCGCGCGCGCGTGGCACGCGCGGCGGCGGCCGTGGAGCGGGCCTGCAGCTGCATCATGATGAGTTTCGGGACGTTCCCACGAAAAAAAGGAGACGACGGGTGGTCGCTTTGGCGTCAAAAAGGGCGAGCGAGAAGAGTGAGTGCTGAAAGGGTGTGTTGCTCTGAATGAGTCAAGGCGGACCACTTCGGCACGATATCGCCGCCTCAGGGAGGCGAGCGGGCGCGGACGACAGGCGGCGACGCCGCCCCCGAACGAAGCGGCCGGGGGCGGAGCGGCACTCGGCGCGGCGCGCGAGGCGGGCGCGCTCGGGGCTCAAGAACGCACGCGCGCGCGCACGGCCTTGGCTACCTCCGACGCACAACTAGTAACCCCTCTCTCCCACCTAACGCACAGAGAGTGCAGGGCGATCGCGTGCGCGCCTGAGCTACAGGCGAGGCAGCAGCACACCCCGCTCGCCCGCCCTCCCCTCTCCGACACCCCCCCGGCCCGCAAGAACAACCAACGACGAACGATGACGGTCGCCGCCAACGACCCGCTCGACGGCCTGGCCCCGCGGTTTGCCCTCGCGTACGGCTGCGACGACGGCGTCTACGTCGTGTCCACGACGGGCGCCGCCGCGCACGGCCCCGTACCCCCTTTGCCGCCGCTCGTCCTGCCCGCCCCCGCGCTGCCGCCGCGCCTCGTCCCGCCGCTCGCCCGGCTCGCCGCGCGCCTGCTCGCCGCGCCCGAGGCCGCCGCGCGGGCCGCGCGCGGCGCTTGCTTCGCCGACCGCGGGCGCGCCCTCGAGCCCGTCTTCACCGCCCCCTTGGCCCTCGCGTCGCAGCCCGAGTGCTCGGCGCCCGGGGCGTTCGTCGAGCCGCTGCTGCCGCCGCTGTCGACGGGGGCGGCGGCAGCGGCCGACCTCGCGAGCACGGCCGCAGCGGCGGCAGCTCAGCAGCAGCAGCAGCAGCAGCAGCAGCAGCAGCAGCAGCGTGGGCTGCTGGGCCCGTCGCGCCGCGCCTCGGTGGCGGGCGAGCCGCCGTCCCCGTCCGCGACAGCAGCAGCAGCAGCCGCGGCGGCAGCAAACGCGGCCGCCCACCAACACATTGCCTCGGCGGCCGCCCCGCCCGTCTCGCACCTCGCGCCCCCGCCTCCGCCCCCCCCGCCTTTGCTTTGGCGCGAGGTCGACGCCGACGACCCCTCCCTGGGCCCGGACGACGCGGCCGCCCTGCGCGCGCGCGGCGACGCGCGCGTGCGCGGGGCCGGCGCGGCGGCGGCGGCGGGCGCCGAGTCGTCGTCGCGCGGCTTTAGCGTGTCGGTGTCGGCGGCGCCCCTGCTGCCCGGCGGCGAGTCGCTCGACCCGCGCAACGCGAGCAGCTGCGTGGCCGCGGCGCGGGAGGCGGCCACGGGCGCGTGGCTGGAGGCCTTTGAGGGCGCGTGGTTTGGCGGGGGCGGCGGCGCGACGGGCCCGCCGCCGCGTGTGTGCGCGCCGGGCCTGCGCGCGGGCGTGTTTGGATCGTGGGCCGCTGGCGGCGGCGGCGAGGACGACAACGGCGGCGCCGCCGCCGCCGCCGGTGCTGCCGCCGCCCTCCCGGCCAGCGGCGGCTTTGGAGCGGCCGCCCTGGCGCGCCTGCGGCGCCTGCGCGGCGAGGACGGCGCGGCAGAGGGCGGCGAGGAGGACGAGGGCGACGAGGCCGCGGCCGCCGCGACAGCCGCCGCCTCGGCCGCCGCCGCCGCCGGCCCCGCGTCTGCCTCGGCCGCGCTCGGAGCGGCGGGCGCGCCGGCCGGCCCCTCGGCCTCCATCTTTGACGGCCTTTGGGACCTGCCCGCGGCCGCCGACGATGAGGAGGAGGAAGAGGACAAGGCGATGGAAGAAGCGGAGGAAGGGCCACCCGAAGGCGGGAGCACGGCCCTGCGCGTGCCTGCGTCGCTGCCCAAGTTTGCGCGCGGCGCGCGGCAGCAGCAAGCCGAGGCGGCGGGCGACGACGCCGCCGCCGCCGCCGCCGCCGCCGCCGCAGCAGCAGCAGCAGCAGCAGCAGCCGAGCCCTCCCTGGACGCCGCCATCGACGCGGCGGCCGAGGCGGCCGCGGCCGCGCCCTCGCCCGGCCGCGCCGGCGGGCGCCGCAAGCGCGGGCGCGGGGGGGGGCCTCACGGCGACGGCGGCGGCGACGGCAACACGGCGCGCGGCGGCGGCGGCGGCGGCGGCGAGTTTGAGGAGGAGGAGGAGGAGGAGGAGGAGGAGCCGGCCGCCGCGGCCGCGGCCGACGCGCTCCTCCTGGCCACGGCCGCCCCGCAGGCCCGCCGCACCGCCCAACAGCGCCGCCCGCCCCAGCAGCCCCAGCAGCAAAAGCCGCTCTACGCGCACGCGGCGCGCGGCCAGATCGCCGACGTCGAGGCGTCGTGGCGCGCCCTGCGCGACGGCGGCGGCCTCGCGCTCGACTTTCCCTTCGAGCCCGACGCCTTCCAGAAGGAGGCGATGCTCCACCTTGAGCGCGGCGGCTCCGTCTTCGTCGCCGCGCACACGAGCGCGGGCAAGACGGCCGTGGCCGAGTACGCCCTCGCGCTCGCCGCGCGCCGCTGCACGCGCGCCGTCTACACGTCGCCGATCAAGACGATCAGCAACCAAAAGTTCCGCGACTTTTCGCGGCGCTTCGACGTGGGCCTGCTGACGGGCGACGTGCAGATCCGGCCGGAGGCCCCCTGCCTGATCATGACGACCGAGATCCTGCGCTCCATGCTGTACAAGGGCGCGGACCTCGTGCGCGACCTCGAGTTTGTCGTGTTCGACGAGGTGCACTACGTCAACGACGCCGAGCGCGGCGTCGTCTGGGAGGAGGTCATCATCCTGCTCCCGCCGCACGTGACGATCGTCATGCTGTCGGCCACCGTGCCCAACGTGATGGACTTTGCGGACTGGGTCGGGCGCACAAAGGGGCGCGTGGTGCAGGTGACGGGTGAGCGAGCAGTCGACCCTCTTCATTTTTTCTATCTTCTCTGTCGGACGGACGCTGCGCCGACCTCCCCCCCCCCCCCCGCCCCGCGCCCCGTTTTCATATTTCTTTCTCTCACGCGCGCGCGCGCGCCCAACACACACACACCCACACAAAAAAACCACATGCTCCCTCCCTCCCACGACCCAACCCCCCCCAACCCCCCGCCCAAACAACGCCACACCGCATCATCAACAGGAACCACGCGCCGCCCGGTCCCGCTCGAGCACGCCGTCTACTTTGCGGGAGAGGCGTACGAGGTGATGCGCGGCGACGCGGCCTTCTCGCCCGAGGGCGTGCGGCGGCTGGCGGCGGCGGCCGCCGCCAAGCGCGGCGCCGCCGCCGGCGCGGCGGGCCAAGGGCAGCGCCCGACGGGCCGTCCCGCTCCCGCGGGCCCCAACGCCGGCGGGCGCGCGGGCGGCGGCGGCGGCGGCGGCCGCGGCGGCGGCGGCGGCCCCTCGTCAGCCGCGGGCCGCAACGTCGGCGCAGAGCAGGCGCGCCGCGCCATCGCGGGCGCCGGCTACGGGGCGGCCGGCGGCGGGTTCAACAGCGGCCAGGGCGCGGGCGGGGGCGCCGACCGCTCGGCCTTGCTCGAGATGGTCGCCGCCCTGCGCAAGCGCGACCTCCTCCCCGCGGCCCTCTTCTGCTTCAGCAAGCGCCGCTGCGACGCCGCCGCCGACGCCCTCTCGTCGCTCGACCTGACGACGCCGCACGAGAAGCGCGCCTCGCACGCCTTCTTCGAGCGCTGCCTGTCGCGCCTGTCCGAGGGCGACCGGCGCCTGCCCCAGGTCCTCCGCGTCCGCGGCCTGGTCAAGGGCGGCGTCGCCGTGCACCACGCGGGCCTCCTGCCGATCCTCAAGGAGGCGGTCGAGATGCTCTTCTGCCAGGGTTACGTCAAGCTGCTGGTCTGCACCGAGACGTTCGCGATGGGCGTCAACGCGCCCGCGCGGTGCGTCGTCTTCCACAGCCTGCGCAAGCACGACGGCCGCGGGTTCCGGGCCCTGCTGCCCGGCGAGTACACGCAGATGGCGGGGCGGGCGGGGCGGCGCGGGCTCGACGCGGTCGGGACGGTCTGGACGGCGTGCTGGGACGCCGCGGCCGCGCCGGGCGAGGCGGAGCTGCGGCAGGTGCTGACGGGCCGGGGCGCGCCGCTGTCGTCGCAGTTCCGCCTGACGTACTCGATGATCCTCAACCTGCTGCGCGTCGAGGACCTCAAGGTCGAGGACATGCTGCGGCGGTCGTTCGCCGAGTTCCACGCGCAGCGCGCGCAGCCGGAGAAGCAGGCGGCGCTCGACCTGGCGCTCCAGAGGCTGGGGCGGTACGACGCCCTGCCCTGGCCCGGCTGCCACCGCGGCTGCACGCGCGAGCAGGTCGCGGCCTACTGGCGCCTGGCGGAGCGCGAGCGCGCGCTCTCGGACTTTTTGGCGGCGCACGTCATGGGCGCGCCCAAGGCGGCCGGGTTCCTGGCGCCCGGGCGCGTCGTCGTCGCGCGCAGCCCCGGGGCGGGCGTGGCCGAGCTGGCGGTCGTGCTCGGGTCGCCCGGGCAGCCGCTGCCAGAGGTCGGCGGCGGCGGCGGCGGCGGCGGGGCTGGGGGCGGAGGGGTCGGCCGCCGCCACAAGGATGACGACGACGACCTCGAGGGCTTCTACGGCGGCGGGGGCGGGGGCGGCGGGAAGAAGGGCAAGCAGCTGGCGCCGATGCCCGCGGCGCTGCTCGGGGGCGGCGGCCCGGCGGCCTCGGGGTGCGCGGCCTTGGCGGCGGCGGGCGGCGACGCGTCCACGGGCACGGGCGCGGACCGGCGCCTGTGGCTGCTGGTGCTGCACGCGCCCGGGCCGCAGGACCCGCCGGACGCGCGCGGGGTCGGCGGGACGGGAGGAGCGGCGGCGGACGCGCCGCCGCAGGGCCTGCTCCTCCGCGCCGGCAGCAAGGGCGGCGGCGGCGGTGGCCTGGGCCCGTCCTCCTCGTCGGCGGCCATCCCCGGCCCCCTCCCGCGCTACGGCGAGTGCCCGGGCATCGGCGGCGGCGTGGACGGCGGCCTCGACTCCTCCGCGGGCGCCTGGGCGCTCGTCGAGGCGCGCGCGAGAGACCTCGTCGCCATCTGCCGCGCGCGCCTGCCGCTGTCGCCCTCGGAGCTCGACCCGCGCGCCGTGCTCGGCCCCGACGCGCGCGGCGTTCCCGCCGCCCTGCGCGCCCTCGCGCGCGTCCGCGACGAGGCCGCCGAGGCCGGCAGGAGCGGCGGCGGCGCCGGCGGCGCCCGCGGCGCGCCGTGGCCCGAGGAGCTGGACCCGCGCGCCGACCTGCGCGTCGCCGACGTCGACGCCGTGCGCGCCCTGGGCGAGCGCGCCGCCGTCGTCTCGCGGCTGCGCGCCCTCGCCCCGCACGGCTGCCCGGGCACCCCCTCGCAGCTCGCCCTCGTGCGCTCGCGCGCGACCCTCGCGCGCCGCGCCAGGGGGCTCGAGCGCGACCTCTCGGACGCCGCGCTCGCCGCCCTGCCCGAGTTCCGGCAGCGCCTCGAGCTGCTGGCGGCGCTCGGGTACGTCGACCCCGCGGACGGCACCGTCGCGCTCAAGGGCCGCGCCGCGTGCGAGGTCAACAGCGTGCAGTGCGAGCTGCTCGCCACGGAGGCCGTCTTCCGCGGGCTGCTGTCGGGCCTGCAGCCCGCCGAGGTGGCGGCGCTGTTCTCGGCGATGGTGTTTCAGGAAAAGTCGGACGTGGCGCCCGACCTGTCGTCGGCGCCCGCGCTGCGCGAGGCGGCGCGCGACCTGTCGTCCCTCGCGCGCGAGGTCGCGCGCAGCCAGGCCGCCTGCGGGCTGCCGGTCGAGGAGGACGAGTACGAGCGCGCCACCCTGCACTGGGGCCTCGCCGAGGCCGTGCTCGAGTGGGCGCGCGGGGCGCCGTTTGCGTCCGTCGCCGCGCTGACGGACGCGCCCGAGGGCTCGGTCGTGCGGTGCGTGGTGCGCCTCGACCAGGCGATGCGCGAGCTGCAGGACTGCGCGCGCGTGATGGGGGACACGCGGCTGTTCGCGCAGGCGCGGGCGGCGTCGGCGGCCATCAAGCGCGACGTGATCTTCTCGGCGTCGCTGTACGTGGCGTGAGGAGGATTTGATTGCGCGATTTGATTGCGGGGTCGAAAGGGAGGAGCGCCGGCGTCGGGGGGCGGCCCGCCATTGGTGCGCGCGCGCGCCGGTCGTTCTCTACATGCACACTCGTTGGGCGCGCGCCCTCTTGTATCATTTTCAAACCAATAACCTGCAAACGCACGCTCCTACCAACCACCATGCACGTCGCCGCAACATGAGGCGGCGCGCGCGCTGAGCGTGCGGTGAGGCGCGCGCGCGAGAGAGACAGAGAGACAAGGACGAGACTCTCTGCTCCACCCCGCAACGCGCCCCAATCCTCTCTCCCTCTCTCTCGAATGGACCCGCACGCCGAGGGGCGCGCACCCGGCTGGGCGGCGTCGCCCGCGCGACGCCATGACGGAGTGGACGGCGCGCGAGCAGCACCTTCCGTGCCGCCACCGCCGCCGCCGCCCCGGCGACGCGCTGCCGCCGCCGACGACGCCGCGCCACCCCCACCGCCACCCCCGGCTCAAGCGACGTCGGACGGCCGCGTCGTCCTGGACGAGGGCGGCTACACCGCCGCGCTCGAGGCCATCATCGAGCGCGACTTCTTCCCGGACGTGCCCAAGCTCGCGTCGCAGCTCGAGTGGCTCGAGGCCGTGCGCTCGGGCGACCGCGCGCGCATGAGGCAGGCGCAGCTGTCGATCGCGGCGCGGCGCGCGGGGCTGGCGACGCCGGCGCCGGCGGCGGGTGCGGGGGCTGGCGGCGCCACCGACGACCGATTCACCAATCCACAGCAGACGGCGCTCCGGACGCCCGGGACGGCGGGATTCGCGCACACGCCGGCCATGACCCCCTTTGGCGCGGGCGCGGGCGACGACGACGAGGCGGCGGCAGCGGCGCGGGCGGCCGCGGCCGAGGCCGCCGTCGCGCGGCGGGCGGGGCCCGGGGCCGTGCTGCAGAAGCGCGCGCCGGACATGTCGCTGGACGAGTTCCTGGGCAGCTACACGGGCGAGGACAACGCGGCGTTCGCCGAGATCCTGGCCGCGGACAACGCGCGCAAGCGCCAAAAGGCGCTGCCGCTGCTGGCGCCTCCCGGGACGCGCGCGATGCTGCCGCCGCCCTCCAAGCCGCCGCTGCTGCCGGCCGGCCCCGCCGTGCTGGCCTTGACGGCGAGTGGGGCCGGCTCGTCAGATGCATCAGCAGCAGCAGCGTCAGGACGAGGAGGAGGAGAAGCGGCGACGGCTACAGAAGGGCCGGGCGCCGCGGCGCTGTCCCGGCAGCAGCAGCAGCAGCAGCGCGCGCCGCCCCCCTTGCGCTTTGGGCGGCACGAGCCCAAGAACGCGCTGTTCTTCGGGCACGACCGCCCCCCGCCGCCGCTGCTGCCGCCCGGGGTGCTGGGACCCGGGAAGGAGACGCGCGCGCGGCACACGCGCATGCGCGCGGGCGCGGACGACGAGGAGGACGACGAGGATGAGGACGAGGGCGGGAGGGCGAGGAGGGGGCGGGCTGCTGCCGCCGCAGCAGCTGCTGCTGCTGCCGACCCGGCCCTCGCCGCGCCCTACCAGCCGGGCCAGCGATCCGGCCGCCTCCCCCCTCGACCCCCCGGGCAGCACGGCGGCCTCGCCCCCTCGGCGTACCGCTACCTGCCCTCGCCGTCGCCGTCGTTCGGAGGAGGACGAGGAGGAGGAGGAGCGGGGGGCAGCAGCAGCGTGGCCGCCTCGCCTCTCATGACTTGGGGCGAGGTCGGCGCGACCCCGCTGCGCCTGGACGAGGAGGACGCCGCGCTCGCGCGCGCCGGCCGCGCTGGATGCGGCGGCGGCCCGGACGAAGGCGACGAGGGGCTGGCGATGGACCCGGAGGCGCTCGAGGAGGCGCTCGGGCTCGGGCGCGCAGCGATGCTCCGGGCGGCGGCGGCGGCGGCGGCGCAAGGGGGCGGGGCGGGTGCTGGTGGCGGCCCGACGTTCTCGCTCGCCGCGCCGCGCCCGCGCGAGCAGGTCGCCCTTGCCCGCGCGGCGCAGGTCGCCGCGTCGAGGGCGGGCGGGGCCGGCGGGCGGAGCGGGGGGGGCGGTGGCGGTGGGGGGCGGGGCGGAGGAGGAGGAGGAGGAGGCGCGTTTGGCGCGGCACGGAGCGCCACGCCGCTGCGCGACGCGCTGCGGCGGACGCCCGGCGGCGGCGCGGCCACGCCCGCCACCGCCGCCGCCGCCTCCCCTGCTCCCGTGCTGTCGCAGGCGGCGCAGCGGCTGGCCGCGTCCCTGCGCACGCCCGTGCGCGGGTTTGGCGGCGCGGGCGCGGGCAGCGGCGGCGGCGGCGGCGGCGGCGGCGGCACCAGCGCGGGCGCCAGAGCAGGAGGTGGAGCGACGCCGAGCTTGGAGGAGCAGCTGCGGCAGAGCTACGGCGGGCGGCGGTGAGGGGGGGGGGCGCGCGGAGCGCGTCGTTCGGAGCCCCCTTCCCTTCTGTAAAAAATGCAAAAAAGCATCTCCCCTACAGCCACAGGCCCAGGTAGCAGCCGCGCACGCCGCTCGGGATCGGGCCCCCCGCGACGAAGACGCGCGCGCCCGCGGCGCAGCCCCGTCCGCCGCCCGGCGCCTGCGCCGACGGCTCCCACGCGTGCGCCTGCGCGGCGGCCGGAAACGCGAGCGGGGCGAAGCGCGCGCGGTAGCCGGCGGCCTCGCGGTCGAGGTGGCCGTCCGACAGCGCGTGGGCGGCGAGCGGCCGCGGCTTCTGCCCGTTGACGCCGCCGCCGCACGCGCGCAGGTCGTAGAGCAGCAGGCGCCCGTCGGCCGTGCCCACGGACAGCAGCTCGGGCGGGTGGGACGCGGACGACGCGCCCGAGCCGCCGCCGCCGCCGCCGCCGCCGCCGCCGCCGCCGCGGGACCGAAGGCACACGCTGCGGGCCCAGGCCGGGTCGGGCGCGGCGCGCAGGGCGGGGGGGCGGGCGGGAGCGCGGGGCGTCGGGGGCGTCACGTGCGCGCACTCGCCGCCGAGACGCAGGTCGACGAGCGTGGCGCCCGCGCGGCTCGCGACCGCGACCAGGCTGCCGCACGCGTCCAGGTTGGCGATCTCGGCGGGCCTTTTGCTCGGCTCGCTGTCGGCGGCGGCCGAGACGGCGGCCCCGGCGGCAGCCGACAGCCGCGGCACGGGCAGCAGCGGCGCGGCCAGGCGCAGCCCTCCCGCCCCAGCCCCGGCGTCCCACACGGCGAGGACGCCGTCGCTCGCCACGCTGACCGCGCGCCCGGGCTCGCCCGTGGGGCGCACGTCGCGCACGCGCGGGATCGGGGCGGCGGAGGACGGGTTCCCCCGACCCGGGAGGCGGTGGGCGTCGGACGTGGCCGCGGCGGCGGCCGCCGCTGCCGCTGCCGCTGCCGCTGCTGCTGCTGCCGCTGCCGCTGCCGGCATCGCGTCGTCGTCGAGCCGCCAGGCCTTGACCGTGCCGTCGCGCGAGGCCGACAGCAGGGCGCGGGGCGCCACCCACGCGACGCCAAAGACGGCGTCGGCGTGCCCGATCAGCGGCGCGAGCGGGCGGAGGAGCGCGAGGGGCGGCGAGGGGGCGCCGTCGCTGCCGTCGCTGCCGCCGCTGCCGCTGCTCAAACCACCCCGCATAACGAGGAGGGCGACGTCGGCCCCGCGCTCCGGGCCCGCGCCGGCCACGGCGACGATGGTCTGGCGGTGGTCGTCCGACAACGGCGGCGACAGGGCCACGGCGTGGATGCCGAGGGCGCGGCGGGCGAGTGGGGGAGGGTGGCCCATCGTCGGCGGGGCGGCGGGCGCCGCGACGCCGTCCCCCGTCGCCGCCACGGTCGGAAGGAGCGGCACGCGCTGCCACGCGCCCAACGCGGCGTCCACGCCGAGCAGGCTGCCACATTTGGTGCCGACGAAAACCGTGCGGTTGTCCGCCCACGCCTGTTTAGGGATGTAAAAGGGTTTTTTGGTGCGATTTTGAGGAGGTTTTTGGTTGGCGTTTCCCGGTGGAGGGGGGGGGCGGGAACAAAAGGGCGGCGATCGGGCCGGCTGCTTCCCTCCACTCAAAACCCACCGCGCAAAACGCCTTGTCCACGTGCTTGCACGGCCCCGCCGGCACGCGCTCCTCGAGGCAGGCCGCCTCGGAAGGGGCGCACCCGCGGCAGACCGTCAGGCTGTTTTTTTTTTTTTTTTTTTTTTTTTTTTGTTGCGATGGGGCGGCTGGGTGGGTGGTGGGTTGCTCGCGAGACGCTCGCGAGACGGCGGCCGCAGCAGCCGCGCTCCGTTTTGCGGCGCCCTCGCCCCACACAATCGCGTTCAGAATCCAAACGCACCTGTCCCACCCGCGCCCGAGCTCGCGCCGCGCCAGGTGCTCGGGCAGAGGGGGCTCGGGGCCCGCCGCTGCCGCCGCATCGCCGCCGCCGGCAGCGGCGGCGCCCGGCGGCCGCATGTCGTGATCGGTCGACCGATCAGGAGTGGGTCGCCCAGCAGCTTTTTTCACAGAGCTTTTTACTTGACAGCAGCGACACTCTCATGGGCTCGGTTTCGTTTTCATAATGGAAAAAGAAGTGAAGAGTTTTTGCGAATCACGCCACCTCGCCCGCTGGTGCCGCGTCGTCCTCCTCTTCTGCCGCCGCCGCCGTCGTCGCCTTTTCCCCCCTCTGGGGCACGGGCGGCGGCGGCGGCTTGCCCAGCGCCCGGTCCGCCTCGCGCAGGCTCGCCACCAGCATCGACACGCGGTACTCGAGCCGCTCCGCGCGCTCCTCCGCCTGCGCCTTGGCCCGCGCGAGCGCGTCGCGCTCCTGCTTGGCGGCCAGCAGCAGCTCGCGCAGCGCGTGCAGGTCGCTCAGCGCCGGGGCGCCGGCCGCCGGCGCGCCGCCGCCGCCGAGCGCGAGTCCTGAGTGTTTTTTTGTTTTCGCGGGTTGGTTTTTGTGTGTGTGTGTGTGTTTGTGTCACGGGGGTCTCGACAGCGATGAGGATCGGCGGTGCCTGTACCACCACCACCTCCGGGCGCTCGCTCCTTCGGGCGCTCGACAGCTGCAGCTTGCGGGCGCGTCTGCCCTTGCGCTCACCTCCCATCGCGCGCTCGAGCACGGTTAGCCTGCCCTCGAGCTGGTCCGCCTTGGCCTCCAGGGTCGCAGTCATAGGGTGTTGTACTTGCAGCCACGCGAGGATCAAAGGAGGGGCGATCGTTGAGTCTGCAGGGAGCGCCATCGGTCGCGCGCCGCGGTCTTCTTGGGCGCGCGCGGTCTTGGGCGCGCAGCGGTCGGTCCAGCGACGGCGGCGGTGTCGTCTCCTCCTCTTGCTCTCCGCCGCTCCACCTGTCCGCCGGCGACACGCGTACTTACTACACGACCAATTGAAACGTCCGAGCTCTCTCTAAACTTCCATGGCACCACCCGCGCATTGACGAAAGAGAGGGCACACGCACGGGCGCGCAGCCGCGAGAGCTCCTCTGCTCGCGCAGAAAGTGTCCTCGCGCCCGACAGGCAGGATGACGATGATGCGCGCCGCTCAATGCGCCGCCTCGATACCTCCGTCACTATCGACGACGCCCCTGCCGCGTACGCGCGCGCGCAGGAGACCGGGCGGCGCGCCAGCGACAGCAGGCACGACTGCGGCGGCGGCGGCCGCCGCCGCCGCCGCCGCGTCGGCACCGCCGCGAGCGCCCCCCGACTGTCGCCGCGTCCGCGCGTCCGCGTCGTCCGGCTGGGACAACAGCGCCTCGGCCTGGGTCACGGGCGGCGGCGGCAGCAGCACCACCGAGGAGGGCGGCGGCGACTCGGACGACAGCGCCCCCGTTGCGCTGACCCCGCGCCTGCCGCAGCCGCTGCCGCCGCCGCCCGAGGGGCTCGCGCGCGCGATGGCGCCCGCTGCTGCTGCCGCCGCCGCCGCCGCTGCCGCCGATCCTCCGCCGACGCCGTCCCCTCTGTCGCTTCGCGCGCGCTTCAGCGCCGAGTCGCTCGCCTTCCTGGGCGACGCCGTGTGGGAGGTCTACGTGCGCGGCGCGCTCGTCCAGGACGCGCTCGAGCAGGGGGACGCCGCCGAAGCGGCGGCGGCGGCGGCGGCGGCAGCGGGGGGCAAGGATCCGGGCGTCGGCGGCGTCGGCGTCGCCCGCCGCCGCCGCGCCCTCCGCAACGCGGCGATGGACGCGTCCCGCCAGCGCGTCAACGCCAAGGCCCAGGCCGCGGCCCACGACGCACTCTTTGCGAGCGGCGGCGGCGGCGGCGGCGGCGGGGGCGAGCCGCCGCAAACGCAGGAGGAGGAGGATAAAGACGAGCAGGAGCTGCGCCGGCTGCTGCGGTGGGCCGCCAACACGGGCGCGAGCGCGTCGGGCCCCGCGCCCGGCACGACGGCGGGCGAGTACCGGCGCGCCACGGCGCTCGAGGCGCTGGGCGGGGCGCTGTTCCTGACGGACCAGGCGCGCCTGCACGCGCTGATGCGCGGCGCCTTGGAGGGCGGCGGGCACGTGCACGAGAGCGAGGCGACGGCGGCCGCGCGGGAGCAGAGGGAGCAGCGGCGGGCAGGAGGAGGAGGAGGAGGAGGAGGAGGAGGGGGAGGAGGAGGGGGCCGGGGGCGGCGGCGAGCGGCGTAGCGCGTGCCTCTTGAACCGACGACAGGCCGGCGACGCGCAACTGTTCTTTTTCAAAACTCTCTCGATTCTTCTTTCTTCCGAAAATGCGCGCCATTGATAAGCTGGTCGCGCACTGACTTCACTACGCTCCACGAGCCATGCAGACGCGGCGCGGCTGAGGAGGGCGCCCCTGCCCCTTCGTTTGCGAAGGCGGGGCGAATCGCAACCAGCCCCCGCTCAAAAGCACTCGGATTCGTCGAAACGCGATCGATCGACCGATGGACGCGGCCAAGCAGTATGCGTTCGATTGCCAGGCGTGCGGCGCTCCCGGGGTCGTGCCCTGCCCGGGCGGCTGCGGCGCGCTGCGGTGGTGCGAGCAGCACGCAGCAGCGGGAGCGGCCGGCGGCGGCGATGGTGGCCGCCGTCCTTCGGCCGCCCCATCGCGCCTCCTCCCCCTCCACCCGCCCGACGAGTGCGCGCGCATGCGCGCCCAGGTCGCCCGCCGCCCGGAGATCGCGCGCGGGGGCCTGGAACCGTGGTCCAGCATGCGCTCGCTGGAAGAGCTGCGCGCGACGCTCGCCGCTCTGGGTGGCTGCGCCGACGCGCCGGGCTTGATGGGCGCCGCTTGGCGGCAGGGGCAGGAGGACGATGCTGCGGCCGTCGTCGCACCCCCGCCGCCGCCGCCGCCGCCGCCGCCGCCGCTGCCGCTGCCCCCTCTGTCCCGCCCGGGCTCGGGAGGGTTGCTGGCGGCGTTGCGGGGGGCCGGCGATCGCTCAGGGAGCGGCTCTGGCGGCGGCGGCGGCGCTGGGGAGGCGGACGCGCGCAGGTCGCCGTCGCCCGCGCCCGCGCTGCCCGCCCGCCCCCTCCCGCGCCTGCTCGAGCGCGTGCGGCGCCTGTCATCCGCGTCTGGCGGCGGCGGCGGCGGCGGCAGCGGCGGCGGCAGCGGCGGTGGGAGCGGCAGCGGAGGGGGAGCGGCTGCTGGGGGGCGGCCGCCCACGGCGCCGCCGGCGACTGCGGCGCGGCTGCCGCCGTCCGCAGCAGCCGAAGACGACCCCTGGGCCCTGCCCCTGCCGCCGCCGCCGCTGCCGAAGAAGCAGCCGCGCGCGGCGTTGGCCGAGCCGCGGGCCGCCCGGGTCGCGCAGCTGCTCGACGGCGGGTGGCCGGCCCTCCTGCGCTGGCGGCTCGCGGGCGCGGGCCCGCCCCCGACCAAGGCACCCGGCGCCCGTCGGCCGACCGACGACGACGACGACGAGGCCGCCGCCGCCGCCGCCGCCGCCGCCGCGTCTCTGGCCGCGCTCGTCGGGGGCCCCGCCCCGCTCGTGCTGCACCACGCGGCCACGCTGGCGCGCTGCGTCCTGAGGGCGCTGGAGCACGCGTCGCCGCCTCTGTCGTCGAGCGGCGGGGGCAGCGGGAGCAGCAGGAGGAGCAGCAGTGGCGGCGGCGGCGGTGGCGGCAGCGGCAACGGCGGCAGCGGCGGCAGCAGCAGCGCGGGCGGCAGGCGCCTCGAGGCTCTGGGGCCCCGCGTGCGCGTCACCTGGCTGGGCCCGCGCGAGGAGCTCGCGTGCATGCCCGCCCTGGCGGCCGAGGCGGACGCGCTGCTGCGCGCGGCGGGGCGCCGCGGGATCGAGTGGGTGCGGCTGGTCGGGCCGGACGTGCCGGCGGCGGCGGCGGCAGGACACGGCGCGGCCGAGGCTCGGAGCGGCGGCGGCGGCGGCGGCGGCGGCGGCGGCGGCGGCGCCCCCCCCGAGCCGTCGTCCTGCCTGTACCACGAGCTGCCCCGCGCGCTGTCCTCGCACGCCCTCGGCGATGACGACGACGACGAATCAGAGTCCGTGCACGTCTTTTTCGCGCCCAACGCGGGCCTGGCGGCGTCGCCCGGGCAGTGGGTTCCGACGCTGCGGCGGATCGCGCGCGACGCCGCAAACCGCAGCAGCAGCGGCGGCGGCGGCGGCGGCGGCGGCGTGAGCGGCGGCGGCACCCCGGCCGCACCTGGCGGCGACGACCCGTCGCCCCCGAAGCGGGCCAGGCGCGCGCAGGAGGCGGAGCGGGCCCCCCCACCCCCCCAGCGCCCCCGGGGCCGCCCCGCCCCGACCTTTTTCTTCGCCAGCGACCACACCGAGGAGGCGGCCTTGCGCGCAGAGGCGGTGCTTCGCGCGGCGTTGGCGCAAGGCGCGGCGGCGTTCTTCGTCTGGCCCGCGGCGCTCAACCCCGTGCGCTCGCCCTCGATGGTCGCGCCCTGCGGCTCCGGGACGGCGCTGCCCTGCTGCTCCAACGGCTGGGTGATGGGCGCGGCGCTGCGCGGGAGCGTCGTCGGGGGGCCCGTCGCGCACGACGTGGCTTGATTGGATACGTCGGCGGCGCGCGGCGGCGCGCGGCGAGCGACAGCAGCGCTCGCCCTTGTCGCAATCGCTCGCGCTTGCCCGCCCCCCATCACACTTATAGCGTCCTTCTTTTGACAAACCCCTTCCCCATTCGTATCGACCGACCCCTGCGCGCGCGCACACGCCTTGGAAAACGACCACGCAGCGATCGCAAGCGATCCCTTGCTTGAACAGACACGCGACCCACCACCAGCATCCCCCACGACAGACATCTGTCGCGCCCTCAAATGCGCGCGCGCGGGCCGAGCAGCGGCGCCTGACGCGCGCGCGAGGAGCGCGCGCCGAGCCCTCTGTTGCGCGCGCGCCTCGTGATCCCCGTGCGACAAGTACCACCGGCGCGCGCCGCGCGATTATTGGCTTCTGGTGGTGGCGGACGACTCCAATGATGGCTGCCCCGCTCGCGGCCGTCAAGCAGGAGCAGGAGCAGGAGGACCCGTCCAGGCCCGCCGTCTTCGTCAAGCCCGAGTTCATGCAGCAGCACGACCCGCCGACCGGCGCCAAGAAGGAGGGGCAGGAGCACGACGAGAAGCATGAGCGCAAGGCGCCGTTGCCGCCGCCGTCGGCGCTGGCCGCCGCCGCCGCCG
>Ga0315905_10001757_pt1 | contig 23068 bp, 21 predicted proteins | sample LakEriMetagenome_5_FD_203522 | JGI IMG/M metagenome (GOLD analysis project Ga0315905, IMG submission 203522) | Freshwater fungal communities from buoy surface, Lake Erie, Ohio, United States - Buoy 4 MA121 | ecosystem: Environmental > Aquatic > Freshwater > Lake | place: USA: Lake Erie, Ohio...
TATCAGAAAATCCAAATCCAAAAGCAATAGAATTATTAAAAGCAAACTTTGATAAAATAAATTGGGAATGGTTATCAGCAAATCCAAATCCATATGCAATAGAATTATTAAAAGCTAACTTTGAAAAAATAGATTGGTGTAATTTATCAGAAAATCCAAATCCAGAAGCTATAGAATTATTAAAAGAAAATAAAAAAAAAATAAATTGGTCAAATTTATCAAGAAATCCGAGTGCAATAGAATTATTAAAAAAAAATCAATATAAAATAAATTGGGAAAGTTTATCAGAAAATCCAAATCCAGAAGCAATTGAATTATTAAAAGAAAATCAATATAAAATAGATTGGCAAATGTTATCAGAAAATCCAGCAATTTTTGATGAAATATTAGAATAATTATTTTTATTTTCTAAGTATTTAATATAATAACTTATACATAACAATGTCTTCTGGCGAGCTGCAAAGATTAACTAAGAAAAAAGGTAAGCAATTATCTAAATTTTTAGGAATAGAATCTGTTCCCGATACTAACTTTATTATAAAAATACAAGAGAAAATTAAAAATCCAATGTTTAAACTTTCAATGAATGATTATGAAATGTTGTGTGGTGATAAGACGATGACTAAAGTGTTGACTAAAGTTTTTGATTGTGACTTGAAACAGCTCAAAAAGTTTTGTAAATATATCAATGTCTTCAAGGATAATATTAATTCATCTCCAGAATCTATTAAGAAAAAAATGAAGTTATCAAACCGTATTAATGCATCAATGCGAAGAGTAAGCCTGCATGCATTACCTGATGATATCCTTGAAAAAATAGTAAATAAATATGAGTCACTTTTTTCAAGGATTAAATATAAACTAAAAGACTGGATACCTCCTGAGAAATTAGATTGGAATTTTTTATCAAGAAATCCAAATGCCATAGATTTATTAAAATAAAATCCAAGTAAAATATATTGGTCAAATTTATCAGCAAATCCAAGTGCTATAGAATTATTAAATGCAAATCCTGATTAAATAAATTGGTATGGTTTATCAAAAAATCCTAATACTATAGAATTATTAAAAGCAAATCCTGAAAAATAGATTGGGATTTTTATCAAAAAATCCAGAAATTTTTGATGAAATATTAGAATAGTTTTTTTATTTTCTAACTATATAATTAGAATAATAATAATTTATGGATGTACTTCAAAGATTAAGAAGAAACAGAATTTTAGGACAGTTACCTTACGACCCTGATACTCGCTTTATTAGAAAAATACAAGACACAATTGATAATCCCTTTTTTAATCTCAGTATAGCTGATTATGAAATTATGTGTGGTAACAAGATGATGGTTAAAATGATGTCTAAAGCTTTAAAATGCGATGTAAGACAGCTCGAAAAGTTCTGCAAATTTATCAATTACTTCAAAGATAATATGCCATCAGATACTAGTAGATATAATAATAAAAAAATAGAACAGCAACGAGTAGCTACTAATAAAAGTAATCATTTATCTAAACTTTTACGAGTAGATCAAAGAAATACAGGAATAAGTATTAATGCAACAATGCAGAGAGAAAGCCTACATAATTTACCAGACGATATTCTTAAAATAATAGTACAAAAATACAGGACACTTTTATCTTAATAAAATATAAACTAAAAGATTGAATATCTCTTGAGAAAATAGATTGGGAAATGTTATCAATAAATCAAAAGCAGCTATTAATTTATTAAAAGCATATCCGGAAAATATAAATTGAGATATTTTATCATTTAATCCAGAAGCTATAGAATTATTAAAAGAAAATGCTATAAAAATAGATTGGGAGTCTTTATCCGGAAACCCTAGTATTATAGAATTATTAAAAGAAAATCCTACAAAAATAGATTTGTTATTTTTATCAATAAATCCGAGAATATTTGACGAAATATTAGAATAACTCATATCATGTATCACGAAAGTATCATGAAAGTATAACTGAAGTATCACTGAAATGTCCTAAATGTATCTATAATAGTTCTCCGCACGCCATATAAATGTCTATCGAGATACTTCTTTTACATTCCCAAAAGGCCTCCTTAAAAATAATATTGTAGAAAGTAAAGAAATGGATGATAATCGTGTAATTACCATCGACAGATTCCTTTCTATCTGGATATTCGTTTACACAATCCTATATTTTCTTGGGATCTTTCCCTATAATCCCATAATACTAATTAGTATCGCTTTAACATTCTTCATTATCAGTCTATTTATTATCATACCAAGATTGAACGAGCGATCCTTACTAATCTATTATATCTCTATAAATACAATTGGTAAGATAATACCTTTGATCTTCATAATCAATCGCGAAATAACAACAGCAGATATCGTATTTACTCTATCATTTATCCTATCATATGTAACTTATATGTTTATCCTTAAAGAAGATATAGTTTTTGTTTATAAAGATTACATAGAGTTTATAATAGATCGCGATAGAGCAAGAGAAGGAGCAATCTATCACGAATTCAATAAGATATTCTCAGATATATTCTAAGAGTCTCAAAGAGTCTCGAAGAGTATCGAAGAGTATCGAAAAGTATCGAAGAGTATCGAAGAGTATCGAAAAGTATCGAAGTGTCTCCTGTATGCTATAGGTATCGTCAATCTCAATATACTTCTAAGATACTCGGTTTATTCTTATAAAAAGGAAGAAGTACCTATATCCATTCTAATGCATAGTATGTATATCATATTTTATAATACATCTTTTATCCCATCTTCAAGGTCTACAATTGCCTTCCAACCTAAAATACTATAAGCATCGCACGGAGATTGTATTATATGTTTTACATCTCCATCCCTTTCAGCAATATACTCTATCGGGCATGTAAAAAAGCTTGCAGCATAATTTAATTCTATACTTTTTCCTGTACATAAATCTATTATCCCTCTATATTCACTAAACATAGAAAGTAAATTACCAGTTACAATATCGCTAACATGAGTATAATTTCTTGTCTGTTTACCATCTCCTGTAATTATTAGTTTTCCTAAATCTCGCTTTGACTTCCGCAAAGCAGCAAATACATTAGGTGAAGGTCCAGACTCGCTCTGTCTTTTCCCATATACATTAGAATATCTTAATACAATCACAGACATATCATACATCTTATTATAACACATTCCTATTCCTTCGAGAGCCTCTTTAGATGTTCTATAAGGTGTTAAAAATGCATATACTACGTTAGAAGATGATAATACAACTCTTTTTATATTTTTTTCTCTTGAAACTTCCATTATATTTATAGTTCCTGTTACATTGGTTTCGTAACACAACAAAGGATCTTCAATACACCACGGAGTTCTTGCTATTGCGGCAAAATGAAAAATACCGTCTATCTTATCATATTTATCGATCACAGATCTTAAAGATTTTACATCGCGTATATCAACATTTTCAAAAATAGCCTCTTTATTCAAATTATCTATATTTCCGCTTAATAAATTATCAAATACAATTACTTTATAGCCCAAAGAAATCAATTTATCTACCATGTGCGAACCTATGAACCCGCATCCGCCTGTAACTATATATGTTTTATTTTTATAAGTGCGCTCAATTAATTCATATAATTTCATATTAACATCTCTTAGTGATCTTCCAGTTCTTGATTTTTTCTCATTTATATTTACCATCTGATCCCTATTATATAAATGATGAGTGCCAAAACCCTTTTCTTTATCGCTCATAGGATAATTATCCTTTATCTGTAATTTTCTCTTGATTATATTTTCATTAAACGGATAATATCCAAACCATACTATATGTGCTTTATCGATAATTGTAGTTGGATTACGAGTGTTATGTCTCCCGACCCCATATTCTCCGTTGGGATAATTATGTATATACCTTTCTCCAATTCTATCCAAATGATAAACAATATCATCGTTAAGTAAATTACTCATTAATTCATAGCCATTTTCTATTTTATAACTATTTAATGAATATGGAGATACCGCTTTGATACCATAGGAAACTTTAGTCCCATCCGCATCTTTGAATAAATCCTTAACGGATATTTCGCAAAATAAAAATTCTGTAGTATTTAATACAATTTTTACACCTTCTATATTATTTTCAATATCCATAAATTCAACATCTATTTGTACTGCATCAAAATGGCTATTTCTCGTTGTTATTATCTTACAATTTGGGCATATGCTTTTGCATATTTCCAAAGATTTATCTGTACTGTTATAATCAATAATTATTATCTCGTCAAACATATCCTTATGGTGATTTAACCAAAAAGGCAATAGATATTCTTCGTTATATACATTTGTTAACAAGGTAGTTTTAGTCATTTTCTAATAATTTATATTTATTTTTGCTTTATATATATATCTATTTTTACATTCATAAAAGTTTTCAATTATTTTTTTTCTATCTATCAGATTTTTTTTGAAAATTTTCAAGCAAAATCCTATTAAATTCTCGCTTCATTAAATTTTTATCGAGATCAATTTGAAATGCATTAAATAATATTTCAACTGCACTGCGGTCGGTATTAGTTGATAATGCATTCCAATCTATATCAGGAATCAGACGACCTAAATTAATGAAATCCATATCAGTCGATGCGCTACCTTCTAAAAGGTGGAGATAAGGGCTTATATAATGATTTGTAATTACATTTTCTTGAAAGGAACCATCATGACTATCGTGTTCTAATAATAATGAGTTAAATACATATTCCTTATTTTCTACTGGCTGAATAAAATTGAAAAAACATATACAAAAGATAGTATTATTATAATTGGTGATTGGAGTATTGGTAAGCAAATGAAAAACTTTATTTCTACACCTAATTTATCACTAAAAAGAAAATTACAAGAGCGTTTTAATGTTTATAATATAGATGAATATAGGACTTCTTGTTTAAATTATAAGACAGAAGAATTATCTAATAATTTATATTTACCAGATAAAACAAATAAAGTACGAAAGATGCATTCTATCCTAACATATAAAATGGAAAATAAACGGAATGGTTGTATCAATTGTGATAAAAATGGTTGTAAGAATATTCAAAAATTATTTAACTATTATATGGAATATAATGAACGACCAGAAAAATATAAAAGAGGATATAACTTACAAAAACTACAAACCGCTTTAACAGAGCCGTCAAATTGTAGTTAGTTGCTTAAATGCAATCATTTGCATCCAGTAGAAAAATAAATAACAAAATTATTATATTTTTTTTATAATAATCTTGTCCCATTTATCTTTTCGGTTGGTGTAATTTTAATATATCTATTTAATAATATAAAATCATCGAGCTCTTTATATTCGTCTATAAAAAATTCTTCGTATTTATATTTTTTTGTTACCTAATAAAAAATGATACATATGGATATCTCTAATATATATATATATCAATAAATTATGGTTTTATCGCATATATTTCACTTATCTGATTTGCATATCAGAAATGGTGATAATACATACTCGCGGTACGAAGAGTACAAAGAAGTATTCAAAGAAACCATTATATCCATAAAAAGCCAAGTAAAAGACCTAAACTTATCATTTGATGATTTTATAATAGTTATTACTGGGGACATTTTTCATAATAAGAATGTGATAGGAAACTATGGGCTTATAATATATCGCAAGTTTATCCAAGCACTATCTTTGATAGGCAGAACCTATATTATATCAGGTAATCACGACTATGACCAAAGCGATCGTAATAAGCCGTCATTAGTATACTCGTCGACATTTGCCATATCTAATGTATTTGTCTTAAATAAGTCGACATCGTTTATTATAGATGATATTGGTGTGTCTTTTGTTAGTATCGATAATACATTAGATAATTATAGAAATAGCGGGAGAATTCAAGATTTACCAAAATTTCCAGATATAAATGGTAATGTTAAATATAAGTTAGCGCTATTTCATGGTACATTTGCATTGGCTAAGCTATATAATGGTAAATCAATTGAAGAAACCTTAAACCCTTACCCTTTAGAATGGGTCAGTGATTTTGATTATGTACTTTTAGGAGATATTCATAAGAGACAGGTTTTCTCTTATAAAAACAAAACAATATGTGGGTATGCTGGAAGTCTCATACAACAGAATTTTGGAGAAGACATAATAAATCACGGATATCTCATATGGGATCTATATAATAAGGATATCAAGAAGGTAAACGTATATAACAAGAGAGGCTTTATAAATATCAAAGAAAATGAGAACAAAGATATCTTGATAAGAATAAATAGTAAATACGAGAGGAGATTAGAAGACTATATATATAGCAATAAAGATATATTTCCCAAACACATTGATATTAAAAGCTTTTCTAACATAAACATTTTAAACCTCGACAATATCTTAAAAAAATATAACATAAACTATGATATTATAGAGAAGATAGATAACTTCTCTAAATTTATAAATACAGGCCCATATGGCACCTCGGGAATCGACAAATCTATCAGTTCTTTGGATGAGCCTTCCGATGGTATTAATAGTATTAATGTGAACAATGATGTTCTTACAGAATATTTTAAACCGCTATTGTCTAAAGAGAATCTTATATTTCTCAATAATATTATTAAGAATAAAGAGCTTCTGTTATTAGATTCTAATAATTATCCCGAAGAATTGCGAGAAGAAACAAATAGAATAAACAAAGAGCTGTCTGTAATAATTAATGCATCTCTTAATGCTAATGAGAATACTATATTGGCTCCTAAATCTATTTTTAAAATAAAATATTTAGAATGGGAGGGATTGTTATGTTATGAAAATAAAAACTGGCTCAATATGAATGAATTAGATAGAAAACTGTTTATGGTTAAAGGTAAAAACGGAACAGGTAAGTCTGCTATATATGATATATTGCTTTTAGCTATTTGGGGAGAAAATACTAAGAAAAACTCGCTATCAAGCGGTGTAGTAAATCATAATAAAAACAAGGGATATACGATTGTTGATATAGAACTAAATAATAAAGAGACTTATAGAATTTGTCGTAATTATTCTAAGAAAAATATAGGTAATAAATTGCTCGTAAGTTGTTCAGTAATCTATAGATATCTCAATACTGATAAAGGCGCTGATATAGAAATTATTAAGAAAGATACGGCTTGTAATAACGAGATACATAGATTGTTTGGAGATATCGATGACTTTCTATCAACATCTATGATAACTCAGCGCATTGATTGTGATATTTTAAAAATGGATTTTAAAGCCATATTAGAACTGATAGACAAGTCCTTTAATATCGAGTATATTTATCATTTATACAATGTATTCAATAAAACTATTAATAAATACAAAGGATTACATAAATATGTCGAGAGCAAGAAAGATGTATATGTTCGTTTACTAAAATCCAATAGCAATAATTATAGCGACGAAAAAGAATTAGAAAAATTAAGAGAAGAATCTGAAGAGCTCAGTAATAAAATTAGCATTTTGAAAGAGGAATATGAAAACAATATTAAATTTATAAACAGTTTTAGTATAGATGCCGATACGATTTTAAAAATAGATTGCGATGAATTAGAAAACAAAATAGATTACGAAAAAATAGTATCAGAATCCATTTACAATAATAACAAAAGTCGATTTGCAGAATTAGAGTATATCTTGAAAGGCAAGGATATACTAAATTTAAGTAAGCAATACAACAAGTCTTATGAAGACGTAAGAGATAGCTCCTGCGGCTCCTGCTGCTCCAACAACATCGATAATATAGAAAATAAACCATGTGATCTATCGATTATAGAGAAAGAAGGAGATTATTTAAAAGAGTACTTTGATATATTTGATAATGACGCATATGGCGGCGATAATGATATAGATGTTCAAGAAAATATCAATATATTAAAGAGAGATTATGATATATCCTCTGATATACTAAAAGATTTGATAGCAAAAAAACCAAATAAAGCAGAAAAAATAGACAAGCCTATTAAGGCAAGAAAGAATTGCTTGAATGAAATAATATCTATATTTGGTAATTTAGAATGCTTAGGAAATATCATTAATGGAACTGATAAAATACATTATACCAATAGTATACGTCATGATAATGATAATAATAATGATAATGAAGTCATGCAACTATCTTATGAAAACTATGTTTTGCAGTTAGAATATAAAAGCAGAATCGAGAATACTATTGGAGAAATTAACAGTAAAATAGAAGATGTTGATATATTAATTAATAAACACTTTAAGGATAGAGAAAATATAGCGGAACTAAGTGTACCTCGCGAATCATTAGAATCAAATAAATTTAATAACTCTCGAGAAATTATTAAAGAGATCGAAGAGATAGATTATAATCATATCATGCAATTTCTAAAATCTAACGAGAAGCTTCTAAATGATTATAATAGTAAATGTGCTGTCTTAAAAGAATTAGAAGAAGAACAAGAAAAATACTGCGATGAATTAAATATGCATGAGAATAACGAAGATTACCAATACGATCCTAATTGTATTTATTGTTGTAAAAGAAATTGGGTAAAGCGGATTAAAGAGCTCCAAATTATAATTAAAAAGTATGAAGAGGATATTGGTAATATTAAATTAGCTATTGATAGCAAAGAATATAAAGAATTATCAGAAATCGCTGAGCGATTCAATAAAGACAAGGATAGATACGAGATATTAAGTGATCTACGTGATTACTTAATATATAAAGAGAAGCGCGAGGAAATCAATAATAACATAAAAAGGTCTTTGGAAAATAAAAAGCTATATAATGAATCGCTTATAGAAAACAATACTATATTGGAAAATATAAATAATTACATTAATAGATACCATAATAAATCAATAGAATTGTGGGAACGCCTGAATTCTATAAAAAACTATGAGAAATATAAAAAATGGGAAGAAAGTTATACTGAAGCTCTTAAAAAATCAGAAGAGCTCAATAAAGAGCTCGAAAAATATACGAGTATTTTAGAATATAACAAGAGCATTAAGCCGCGTATCATAAGCTATCGCGAATTACTTGATAGATACAACAAATGGAAAGAATATGATAACAAGATTAATATAATATATTCGAAAGAATATGAAAATATTAAAGATAACATAGAGAATTATAATAACATAGAGCTATATAAAAAATATACTAAGATTATACCAATTCATAATAGGAATATTAAGCTAAAAGATATTATAGTAAATGGCGAAAGTGATATTAGAAAAAAGAGAGATCTATTGGCTGAAAAAATAGCAATACTTAATTATAATACTGAGAATCTTGAGAATTTCAATAAGCTACAACAAATATCTATAAATATCGAGAATACATTATCATTGCTTGATACTATCATTGTTAATTTTCAAGATTTTAGAATAAACCTATATGATAAGATTATTCTCAATAAATTACTTATTAATACAAATAGAATGTTGAAAAATATATCGCATTCTGATACGAAACCTTTTGAGCTTGACTATATAATCAATGTATCGAGAGATATAATCCATATTAACTGGTTAATTAAAAATACAAGTATAAGTAATTCCGTGAAGCAAATAATATCAATACATCAGGCGTCGGGCTATCAACAGTTTGTAATATCATTAGCTTTGCGCTTATGTTTATTCGGAAATAAAACCACATGTAAACAATTGTTTATAGATGAAGGATTTGTTAGTTTTGATAAATACAATTTGTCTATAGTGCCCAACTTCTTAAAATCTCTGTTATCATACTTTGATAGCATTATTATAGTATCGCACATAGACTTGATACAGGAAACTATAGACGATGATGAATGTATTGCTGAAATAAACTATGATAAATCCACATCGATTTCAAGTATTACATATAATCAAAAGGTATCTTGTGATATCAAGAAATAATGATCGAGTGAGGTAATAAAATACAAAAAAATGATTGTAAGCCGTACTCGTTTTATACACAATAATAACAATAACATGGCTAACGCAAATGTTGATAAAGGACAGGTGCACGAATATGAATTCGAAAAGTATTTGTGTGAAGCTGATAATATCAAGGAAAACATTCTAAAATATGGTGTAGCTATATGTCCAATTTTAGATGATAGTGAATGCGAAAATATGATTAAAAATAAATGGGACGTATTAGAGCATTTAACAAGTAACTTTGAAACTCCAATTGATAGAAATAATAGAGAAACTTATAAGCAAATCTCAGAATTATTTCCCAATCATAAAATGCTAATTCAGCATTGGAAAATTGGACATTCTAAATTAGCATGGGATGTTAGACAAAACGAAAAGGTAATAGATGCTTTTGCAAAAATATGGGGTACTGACGATTTAATTGTTAGCTTTGATGGTGCGAGCATTTATATTCTCGATAAACCTAAAAGAGAAAACAATTCGTGGTTTCATGTGGATCAAAGTTATTTGAGAAATGATTTTGAATGTATTCAAAGTTGGATTAATGCATATGATACAAACGAGGGAGATGCTACATTGGTGCTATTGGAAAATAGCAATCAGTATCATAACGATTTTAGAGACAAGTTTAATATAACTGATAAAAAAGATTGGTTTAAGTTGGAAAATGAAGAACAATACAAATTCTATATTGATAAAGGATGTCGCAATGTTGCTATAAAATGTCCTCGGGGTCACGGAGTTTTCTGGGATAGTAGAACATTACATTATGGAAATCCAGTTCAAAAAAATGCGAGCGAAAACTATAATTATCGATGTGTAGTATACGTATGTATGGTACCAAGGAATTTTGCAAAAGCCAAAGATTTGGACAAGAGAAAGAAAATATTTAATGATTTGAGAATGACTTCACATTGGCCTAATAAACCCATGCTATTTTCAAAATATCCGAGAACATATGGAAAACCTATGCAAAATGTAAAGGATATTTGTATAGATGATGTTAAAAAATATATTAACGAACGTGGTATTAAATTAATATAAAAATTATATATATATTACATTATAAATTATATATTTTTTACAAACATAAATATATTGCATACATTACACAGATTACAAAGCTATTTTTAAGGCTTTTTTTTTAACAACCTTCTTCTTCGGAGCAAGCTCTTCTACGCGAGATTCCTTAATCTCTTCAGCTGGTTCAACAGTTTTCTCCTTTTCAATTTCAACTACTTCCGCGATAACCTCCTCCTTTTCTTTTACAAGAGTCTTCTTGTATTCTTTCCATTCTTCGGCAAGTTTAGTAAATCTCTCTGGATTAGTGAGATCAGGGTATTTTTCCTTAATTCTCTGCTGATTATCCTTGATATACTGATTCCACGGAGTAAGTTTCTTAGGAATAACATTACCGTCATCATCTACTTTAACATCAGCCTTTTTAGCAACTCTCTTAGGCTTATCGTTTTTCTTCTTTTCGGCTTCTTCAGCCTTCAACTTCTTCTTTTCCTCCTTGATTTCCTTAAAGAAATCCTTGGAATACGCCATAATACCCTTATCGTCAATATCGTCAGGCATCTTGGCCATATACTCCTTAAATCTCATACCGATAGTGGCATCCATTATCGAGTAACTTTGAGCTACTTAGAGTAACTTTGAGTAACTAAGAGTAACTTTGAGCGACTAAGAGTAACTTTGAGTAACGTTGAGTTACTAAGCGTGACTTTCTAAGAGCTTGTGTAGCTTGTGTGATAAAACTTTTAATGTTAGTAATCAATTTTTTAATTATAATGAACAAATACGAACATATTGAGGTCTAAATAAATAAAAAATATAAAAATATAAAAATATATATAATATTTATATTTTAGTAATTATCTGTGAATATTGGTGTCCTTTTAATTATCAGATTCCGGAGTAGCAGAAGAGACAGCCATTGCAGCAGCAGCCGCTAATTCTTCCTTGTGCTTTTTCCATTCCTCAGATAGTTTTGTGCGAACATCTGCAGGAGAGAGTTCGGGAAAATCTTCCTTGATTTTTGCACGAATTTCCTTGGCGAAAATCTGATATGGAGTAGCAGGCTTCTTGGGCTTTTCATTTCCATCTTCATCTTGATCGTCCCTTTTATTTTTCTTACCATTCTTCTTCTTTGCTGCTTCTTCAGCCTTCAACTTCTTCTTTTCCTCCTTGATTTCTTTCATGGCTTGCTTAAAATAGGCTTCGACTTCCTTAATAGTATCAAGTTCGTCGGGCATATTGGCGATACGCTCCATGATCATCGTAGCAATAGTGGTATCCATTTCTCGAGTAACTTTGAGTAACTTTGAGCAACTAAGAGTAACTTTGAGCAACTAAGAGTAACTTTTGAGTAACTAAGAGTAACTTTTGAGTAACTTTGAGCGACTAAGAGTAAATTTGAGCGACTAAGAGTAAATTTGAGCGACTAAGAGTAACTTTTGAGTAACTTTGAGCGACTGTCTAAGAGCTTGTGTGATAACAAATTTAATGATAGTAATCAATTTTTTAGCTATAGATAAATTTATAGAACAAATTATAAAAACGAGTAGCAGAGCGTATAATTTTTTTAATTCTAAAACATTTAATAGAATAGCAGTTAAATAAATATCCATGTCTTCTAATACCTCTCTGTATAGATTAACTAAGAAAAAAGTAGATGAATTATCTAAGATTTTAAAGGTAGATTCTAAAAGTCTTAAAAGAGCTAATACTGCTATTGTTGCTAAAGCAGCTACACGTTCTCAATCGAGCAGTTCTGGTCCAGATACTCATGTTATTAGAAATATACAAAATAGAATCAATAATCCATTATTTAGTCTCACAATAGACGATTATGAATTAATGTGTGGTAATAAGATAATTACTAAAATGACGTCTAAAGTTTTAGAGTGTGAAGAGAAACAGCTTAAAAAGTTCTGTAAATATATAAATGTCTTCAAGAAGAATATCGATTCGTCACCTAAATCTATTAAGAACAAAATGAAGCCTAAAATGACTCTTAATAAATTACCATACGATCTAAAAATACAAATTATAGAACAATACAAGACCATTTTCAAAATAAAATATGTATTAAAGGATTGGGTACAGAAAAAAAAGTTAGATTGGGACTCGTTATCTTCAAATCCAAATGCTATAGAATTATTAAAAGAAAATCAAGATAAAATAAATTGGAAAAATTTATCAGAAAATCCAAATCCGGAAGCTATAGAATTATTAAAAGAAAATCTTGATGAAATATATTGGGGTTCTTTATCAAAAAATCCGAATGCAATAGATTTATTAAAAGATAATCAAAATAGAATAGATTGGAATATATTATCTGCAAATCCAAATTCAGAAGCAATGGAATTATTAAAAAAAAGATTAAAATATCTAAGAAAATTAAGTGACTCTGAATATCATGAATTATCTGATTATGAATATTTAGATTGGGATAAATTATCAAGCAATCCAAATGACGGAGCAATAGAATTATTAAAAGCAAACCCTGATGATATAAATTGGGGTAGGTTATCTAAAAATCCAAACCCATCTGCTATAGAATTATTGAAGACCAAAATGATTGAAGAAAATGAAATGTATGAAGATGATTACGACAATTTAGATTATTATGAAAAAATAAATTGGGCAAATTTATCATCCAATGCAAATCCAGAAGCTATAGAATTATTAAAAGAAAATCCTCATAATATAAGTTGGTGGTATTTATCAGATAATCCAAATGCTATAGAATTATTAAAAGAAAGAGTAGATTATGAAAATACTCTAAGTAAAAAAGAATTTGGTAGATTGGTGGGATATAATGGAATAAATTGGGAGATGTTATCAGAAAATCCAAATGCGATAGAATTATTAAAGGCAAATCAAAGAAAAATAGATTGGGATTATTTATCAACAAATCCAAATCCAGAAGCTATAGAATTATTAAAAGCAAATCCTGAATATATAAATTGGTCATGGTTATCTAAAAATCCAAATCCAGAAGCAATAGAATTATTAAAAAAAAATCTTGATAAAATAAATTGGTATAGATTATCAGAAAACCCGAACATATTTGATGAAATCTTAGTATAATTATAAAGAACCCATAAATCTTTTTCAATTATACACTCTATTGCTTATTTTTAATTCTAAAACATTTAATAGAATAGCAGTTAAATAAATATCCATGTCTTCTAATACCGCTCTGTATAGATTAACTAAGAAAAAATAGATGAATTATCTAAGATTTTAAAGGTAGATTCTAAAAGTCTTAAAAGAGCTAATACGGCTATTGTTGCTAAAGCAGCTACACGTTCTCAATCGAGCAGTTCTGGTCCAGATACTCATGTTATTAGAAATATACAAAATAGAATCAATAATCCATTATTTAGTCTCACAATAGACGATTATGAATTAATGTGTGGTAATAAGATAATTACTAAAATGATGTCTAAAGTTTTAGAGTGTGAAGAGAAACAGCTTAAAAAGTTCTGTAAATATATAAATGTCTTCAAGGAGAATATCGATTCGTCACCTAAATCTATTAAGAACAAAATGAAGCCTAAAATAACTCTTAATAAATTACCATACTATCTAAAAATATAAATTATAGAACAATACAAGACCATTTTCAAAATAAAATATGTATTAAGAGATTGGATTCCTATTGAAAAATTAGATTGGCCTCTTTTATCTTCAAATCCAAATGCAATAGATTTATTAAACGCAAATCCGAGTAAAATAGAATGGAATTATTTATCAAGAAATCCAAACGCTATAGAATTATTAAGAAAAAATCCTAGAAAAATAGATTGGAGTTTATTATCATTAAATAAAAATCAAAAAGCTATAGAATTATTAAAAGAAAATAAAGTTAAAATAGATTGGTATAAATTATCACAAAATCCAAATCCAAAAGCCATAGAATTATTAAATGCAAATCAAGGAAAAATAGATTGGGAAATGTTATCATCAAATCCAAATGCCATAGAATTATTAAGAGAAAATCCTACAAAAATAAATTGGTATGAGTTATCTAAAAATCCAAATCCAGAAGCAATAGAATTATTAAAAAAAAGCGAATCTTAATGAATTAAATTGGAGAATATTAAGTTCAAATCCAAACGCCATAGAATTATTAAATGCAAATCAAGGAAAAATAGATTGGAAAGAATTATCAAAAAATCCGAGTATATTCGATGAAATATTAGAATAATTATTCAACTATTTATTACTGAGTTTTCATATCAATATAAAGAGCTATAAGATGCCTTCTCTCATTCAAAATGCCTCTAAATTATTTTTATTTTTCTAACCACATTAATAGAAACAAATAATAAATATATCAATGCCTTCAAGTACACTACATAGATTAACAGAGAAAAAGGGTAAACAATTATCTAAATTTTTAGGAATAGATTCTGTACCCAGTACTCAGCTAATTGCTAATATGCAATCAAGAATTAACAACCCTATCTTTAAGCTAAGTATAGAAGATTATGAAGCCATGTGCGAAAATAAGATGATGTCTAAAATGATGTCTAAAATTATAGGCTGTGAAGAGAAACAGCTCAAAAAATTCTGTAAATATATCAATGTCTTCGCAGAGAATATCAAGTCATCGCCAAAATCTATCAAGAACAAAATGAAGGTTACAAACAGCATTAATGCATCAATGCGAAGAGGAAGCCTAAATGTATTACCAGATGATATTCTTGAAAAAATAGTAAATAAATACAAGACCCTTTTCAAAATAAAATATGTATTAAAGGATTGGGTACCTCCTGAAAAATTAGATTGGGTATTTTTATCCGGAAATCCAAATGCAATAGATTTATTAAGAGCAAATAGAGATAAAATAGATTGGGAAATGTTATCAGCAAATCCAAGCGCTATGGATTTATTAAAGGCAAACTTTGAAAAAATAGATTGGGGTTATTTATCAATAAATCCATCTCAATATGCTATAGAATTGTTAAATAAAAAACCTGAAAATATAGATTGGGAATGGTTATCGGGAAACCCAAATCCAAATGCTATAGATTTATTAAATAAAAATCAAGATAAAATAGATTGGGAAATGTTATCAGCAAATCCAAGCGCTATAGAATTATTAAAGGCAAACTTTGAAAAAATAGATTGGCAATTTTTATCAAGAAATCCAAACACAGAAGCTATAAAATTATTAAAAAATAATACTGGTAGAATAGCTTGGTGGAATTTATCTAAAAATCCAAATCCAGAAGCAATGGAATTATTAAAAGCAAATAGCAATGAAATAGTCATTAAATTTTTATCAATGAATCCAAACCCAGAAGCTATAGAAATATTAAAGGCAAATCAAAGAATAATAGATTGGCATTATTTATCAAGAAATCAAGCAATTTTTGATGAAATATTAGAATAATTATTCAACTATTTATTACTTAGTTTTCATATCAAGATAAAGAGCTATAATATGCCTTATCTCATTCAAAATGCCTCTTTAATTATTTTAATTTTTCTAAGCATTTAATAGAATAACTTATAGACTCCAATGTCTTCTGATGTACTTCGAAGATTAACAGATAAAAAAGGTAAACAATTATCTACGATTTTTGGAATAGTATCTGAACCTGATACTAGTATGATAGCAAATCTAAAAGATAAGATAAATAACCCAATATTTAATTTATCTGTAACCGATTATGAAAGAATGTGCGAAAATAAGATGATGACTAAAATGATGTCTAAAGTTATAGGTTGTGAAGAGAAACAACTCAAAAAGTTCTGTAAATATATCAATGTTTTTGCAGAGAATATTGAGTTATCACCAAAAACGATCAATAACAAAATGAATGTAACAAATAGCATTAATGCATCAATGCGAAGAGGAAGCCTAAATATATTACCAGATGATATCCTTGATAAAATAGTAAAAAAATACAAGACCCTTTTCAAAATAAAATATAAACTAAAAGATTGGATACCTCTTGATAAATTAAATTGGGGATTTTTATCATTAAATCCTGATGCTATAGAATTGTTAAAAGAAAATCCTGATAAAATAGAATGGATTTGGTTATCGAGTAATCCAAATGCGATAGAATTATTAAAAGAAAAGATCGATGAAGAAAATAAGATGGATAAAGAATATTTAAAAAAATTGCCTTCAAATAAAAAAATAGATTATTCCAATCTATCTGAAAATGTAAATTCTATAGAATTATTAAGAGAAAATCCTAAAAATATAAATTGGATGCGATTATCAGCAAATCCATCAGCTATAGGATTGTTAAAAGCAAATCTTGAAAAAATACATTGGAGACAATTATCGAGAAATATAAATGCGATGGAATTATTAGAAGATAATCTTGGAAAAATAAATTGGACAGCCTTAGCAAGAAATCCAAATAACAGAGCTATAGAATTATTAAAAGCTAATCCTAAAAAAATAGATTGGATACAGTTATCAAAAAATCCAGCAGCTATTAAATTATTAAAAAAAAAACCTAATTATATAGATTGGCACTCTTTATCAAGAAATACAAATATTGAAGCTATAAAATTATTAAAAGCAAATCGTGAAAAAATAGATTGGAATTGGTTATCTGAAAATCCAAATGCGATTGAATTATTAAAAGAAAGGATCGTTGAAGAAAATGAAATGGATGAAGAATATTTAAAAAATTTGCCTTCAAATAAAAAAATAAATTGGAAAGAATTATCAAAAAACCCGAGCATATTTGAAATAATATTAGTATAATTATTTTTATTATTTATAGCAAGATTCTATATCAAGATAAAGTGCTTATAGTCAATAAAAATACAAAAAAAGCCTTCTATCTAAAACACGTTATTGCAATAATTTTTTCTAACTACATAAATAGAATAACTTATACATGCCAATGTCTTTTGATGATGTATTCAGAAGATCAATAGATAAAAAAAAAGTAAACAATTATCTACATTTTTGAGAATAGATTCTGTTCTCGGTACTTAGGTAATTACTACTATGCAATCAAGAATTAATAATATTTTTTTAAGCTCAGTATAACCTATTATGAAACTATGTGCAAAAATAAGATGATGACTAAAATGATGTCTAAAGTACTTGTGTGTGAAGAGAAGCTTAAATGTATTGCATGATGATATCCTTAAAAAAATAGTAAATAAATACAAGACCCTTTTTTCAAGGATTAAATATAAACTAAAAGATTGGATATTCTCTATTTAAAAATTAGATTGGAGATATCTATCAGCAAATCCAAACACCATTGAATTATTAAAAGAATATCCTAATAAAATATATTTGCCATATTTATCAAAAAATACAAATGACCAAGAAATAGAATTATTAAAAACAAAACCTGATTAAATATATTGGTATGGATTATCAACAAATCCAAATGCCATAGAATTATTAAAGACAAATCCTAATAAAATAAATTGGGAATAGTTATCAAAAAATCCAGCAATTTTCAATGAAATATTAGAATAACAATTTATTACTTAGTTTCAATATCAAGATAAAGCACTATAAGAAGTTTTTCTTTAATTCAAAAAACGCCTCTTAATTATTTTTATTTTTCTAACCATATTAATAGAATAACTTACACACACTAATGTCTTCTAATGTACTAAGAAGATTAACAGATAAAAAAGGTAAACAATTATCTAAATTTTTAGGAATAGATTCTGCACCAAGTACTCAGGTAATTGCTACTATGCAATCAAGAATTAATAATCCTCTTTTTAAGCTCAGTATAGAAGATTATGAAGCCATGTGCGAAAATAAAATGATAACTAAAATGATGTCTAAAGTTATAGGCTGTGAAGAGAAACAGCTCAAAAAGTTCTGCAAGTATATTAATGTCTTTAAGGAGAATATCAATTCATCTCCAAAATCTATCAAGAACAAAATGAAGGTAACAAACAGTATTAATGCATCAATTCGAAAAGGAAGCCTAAATGTATTACCAGATGATATCCTTGATAAAATAGTAAAAAAATATAAGACCATTTTCAAAATAAAATATGTACTAAAAGACTGGATATCTCCTGAGAAATTACATTGGGGCTGGTTATCTAAAAATCCAAATGCCATAGAATTATTAAAAACAAATCCATCTGAAATAGATTGGCCTTTTTTATCAGCAAATCCGAATGAAGAAGCTATAGAATTATTAAAAACAAATCGTGATGAAATATTTTGGGAATATTTATCATTAAATACAAATCCAGAAGCAATAGAATTATTAAAAACAAAAATTAATGAACAAAATGAAATGTCTGAAGATGAATTAGAAAATTTAGATGTTTATGATTATATAAATTGGCAATATTTATCAAAAAATCCAAATGCCATAGAATTATTAAAGACAAATAAACCTAAAATAGATTGGCCTAATTTATCTAGAAATACAAATACAGAAGCAATAGAATTATTAAAAAAAAATCCTTCAAAAATAGATTGGGGGGGGTTATCTCTAAATTCAAATGACGAAGCAATAGAATTATTAATGGCAAATCAAATAAAAATAGACTGGCACAATTTATCAGCAAATCCAAATGACAGAGCAATAGAATTATTAAAAGAAAATCAAAAAAAAATAGATTGGCGATATTTATCATCTAATCCAAATCCAAATGCTATAGAATTATTAGAAGATAATAAAACTAAAATAGATTGGGAAGGTTTATCATTAAATCCAAATGCAATAGAATTATTAAAAACATATCCTAATAAAATAAATTGGTATTGTTTATCAAAAAATCCAAATGCAATTGAATTATTAAAAGAAAATCAAGATAATATAGATTGGAAAACTTTCTCCGAAAATCCAGCTATTTTTAATGAAATATTAGAATAATTATTTATTATTAAGATATATTACACCGACTGAAAAGAAAAATGAGACAAGATTATTTATTTTTTATATATCTTAAAACTATGTTTTAGGTAATTTGTTAAATGTTCTCGCTTTATTTTGGTAGTTATTATATCTTTTATTACTCTTTCTATATCTTCGTATGTATTAGGACTTTCCTTTTTGATATAATGTTTTAATTGACTTAAAAATTCTTCTATAGCATTTGTTTCTGGATAATATGGGACACTATATAATAATTTATTATTACTTTCTTCTATTATTTGTCTTATTATTTTTGACCTATGTATAACTGCATTATCTTTTATATTTATCTTTAATACTATTGTTATAAAACTCTATTATATTAGTTGTTTTTAACCCTCCTTTTATGTCTTTGTATAATACATAATCAACTATTTTATTAGCACTAATAGCAAATAATAAATTATATCTTTTATAAGGATACTTATATGTTTTATCTATTACTCTTGATCCGCTTTTACTTCTTCCATACGATGGTTTCATATTTAGATAAATAGAAGTATTATATAAGTTATATCAAAATAATAAGTTTAGACAATATAAATGGTATGCTTTTATAAATAAAAAAAGAACAGAAGATAATATGCTTAATAAAATTGAAAAGACATATACAAAAGATAGTATTATTATAATTGGTGATTGGAGTATAGGTAAGCAAATGAAAAACTTTATTTCTACACCCAATCTATCATTAAAAAGAAAATTACAAGAACGTTTTAAGGTTTATAACATAGATGAATATAGAACTTCTTGTCTAAATTATAAGACAGAAGAATTAAGTAAAAACCTTTATCTGGTAGATAAAAGAAATAAAAAGCGAAAGATACATTCTATCCTAACATATAAAATGGTTGTAAAAATATTCAAAAAGTTTTTAACTATTATATAGAATATGATGAACGACCAGAAAGATATAAGAGAGGAGTTGATTTACAAAAACTACAAACCGCAATAGTGCCGTCAAATTGTAGTTAGTCGCTTAAATGCGATCATTTACACCGATAGATCGGTCGGTGTAATGTCTTCAAGAGCTCTTCATAGATTAACTGAGAAGAAAGGTAAACAATTATCTAAATTTTTAGGAATAAAATCTGATTAGGATACTAGCTTTATTATAAAAATACAAGAAATAATTAAAAACCAAATGTTTAAACTTTCAATGAACGATTATGAAATGTTGTGTGGTGATAAGACGATGACTAAACTGATGTCTAAATTTATAGGTTGCGAAGAGAAACAGCTCAAAAAGTTCTGTAAATTTATTAATGTCTTCAAGGATAATATTAATTCATCTCCAGAATCTATTAAGAACAAAATTATAGCTAAAAAAATATCAATGCATCAATGCGAAGAGGAAGTCTAATTGCATTGCCAGATGATATCCTTGAAAAAATAGTAAATAAATATGAGACACTTTTTTCAAGGTTAAATATAAACTAAAAGACTGGATACCTCCTGAAAAATTAGATTGGGGTATGTTATCATAAAATCCAAATGCGATAGAATTATTAAAGGAAAATAAAACTAAAATAGATTGGAATAATTTATCTAGAAATACAAATACAGAAGCAATCGAATTATTAAAAAAAAATAGATTGGGAATGGTTATCGCTAAATTCAAATGACGAAGCAATAGAATTATTAAGAGCAAATATAGATAACATAGCATGGAAATTTTTATCTAAAAATCCACATCCAACTGTTATAGAATTATTAAAAGAAAATCAAAAAAAATAGATTGGTATTATTTATCAAAAAATCCAAATCCAGAAGCTATTGAATTATTAAAAGCAAACTTTGAAAAATAGATTGGTATTATTTATCAAAAAATCCAAATCCAGAAGCTATTGAATTATTAAAAAAAATAAATTTGCCATATTTATCTTCAAATCCAGAAGCCATAGAATTATTAAAAAAAAATAAATTGGCATATTTATCTTCAAATCCAGAAGCCATAGAATTATTAAAAAAGAATAAATTGGCATATTTATCTTCAAATCCAGAAGCCATAGAATTATTAAAAAAAATAAATTGGTATATTCTATCAGCAAATCCAAACGCCATGGAATTATTAAAAGAAAATCCAGATGAAATATTTTGGCCTAATTTATCAGCAAATCCAGCAATTTTTGATGAAATATTAGAATAATTATTTTTATATTCTAAGTATTTTAATAGAATAACTTATAAATAGTAATGTCTTCTAATACACTGCATAGATTAACAGATAAAAAAGGTAAACAATTATCTAAATTTTTGGGAATAGATTCTGTACCCAGTACTCAGCTAATTGCTAATATGCAATCAAGAATTAACAATCCTATCTTTAAGCTAAGTATAGAAGATTATGAAGCCATGTGCGAAAATAAGATGATGACTAAAATGATGTCTAAAGTTATAGGTTGTGAAGAGAAACAGCTCAAAAAGTTCTGTAAATATATCAATGTCTTCGCTGATAATATCAAGTCATCTCCAAAATCTATCAAGAACAAAATGAAGGTAACAAATAGCATTAATGCATCAAATAGAAAAGGAAGCCTATCTGTATTACCTGATGATATCCTTGAAAAAATAGTAGAACAATATAAGACCATTTTCAAAATAAAATATAAACTAAAAGACTGGATACCTCCCGAGAAATTAGATTGGGAAAATTTATCATTAAATCCAAATGCCATAGAAATGTTAAAAGAAAATCCTGATAAAATAGAATGGGGTTATTTAGCATCAAACCCAAATGCAATAGATTTATTAAAAGCCAATCTTGATAAAATAGAATGGGGTTATTTATCAGAAAATCCAAGTGCTATAGAATTATTAGAAGAAAAGATTAATAGAGAAAATGAAATGAGTAAAGAATATTTGGAAACTTTACACCATTTCGAAAAAATAAATTGGAAATTGTTATCAGGAAATCCAAATGCTATAGAATTATTAAAAGAAAATCTTGATGAAATATATTGGCCCTTATTATCAAAAAATCAACATCCATATGCCATAGAATTATTAAAAGAAAATCAAGATAAAATAAATTGGAAATGGTTATCTCAAAATACAAATCCAAATGCTATAGAATTATTAAAAGCTAATCGCAATAAAATAAATTGGAAACGGTTATCAGGAAATCCAAGCGCCATAGAATTATTAAAAGATAATCTCACTAAAATAGATTGGGGTTCTTTATCAAAAAATACACATCCATATGCCATAGAATTATTAAAAGCAAATCAAAAAAAAATAGATTGGTAT
>Ga0315905_10001758_pt1 | contig 23056 bp, 20 predicted proteins | sample LakEriMetagenome_5_FD_203522 | JGI IMG/M metagenome (GOLD analysis project Ga0315905, IMG submission 203522) | Freshwater fungal communities from buoy surface, Lake Erie, Ohio, United States - Buoy 4 MA121 | ecosystem: Environmental > Aquatic > Freshwater > Lake | place: USA: Lake Erie, Ohio...
CAATCCCGCCCTATCCCGGTTGGAAAGCACTCTGTTCCGGGTAGATTCCACCCGCACTGGAACAGCGGGTTCAACGCGGGTACCCAAAGCCCGGAAAATCCGGGCCACACTGTCCATGAGCCGCAGCCTGAGAGGCAACCGGGCCTTGGTTTCCGGTCAATTCCGGTTAGACCCTTTGTCAAAACACGGCGGATTTTTGTGGAAAAGTAACCTGCTTTGAAGGTATTGGGGGATAAACCGAAGCCTGTTCGGCCAGGCCTGGGAGCAAACCCCTTCTAAATTCATTCAGAATTTTTGGCCCTTTCCCCAGCCACCTGGCGTCTAATCAAGGAAGATGACTTTCCAGGAACCTGCTTCAGGCTATCCTTGGGACTTTATTTTAGATATCTATTAGACAAAACCTGCTATGGCAGGGGGGGGGTAATGGCGCTTTTCCCGGGGGGAATTTTGATCTGCCCCCGGTGCAAATCCGACCGGGTCTACGCGTCTTCCCCCAAACCGGGTGACTTCCTTTACCGACTCATCTTCAAAAAGCCGGTCCGTTGCCAATCCTGCTACCACCGTTTTGGGACCTGGAGCACCCCGAAAAACCCCGAGCCGCACCCCACCAACCAAAAAAGCACCCACTCCGGCATCCGCCCATCCCCTTTGGACCCGGATTCTCCAAAAACCTGATCCAGCTCGATGCGTCGATCGCGACAAGTTTCTCAACCTCACCCACACCATGGCCCCGGCATGGCCCCATGGTTCGCCATCGACGGGTGCCCGGCCCGCCCGGCCCCTAATCTGAAACCACCCGACCCGACCGCCACGCCTAGGAAGCCTTCGAGGACAACGCCTACACCCTCCCAACTGACCTGTTCCTGGTCCAGCGGCATGGGCCGCGAATCTGGTCTTTTCAAGTAGTTTGGCGGGTCAAACTGGCTGACCCATGCCCCTAAGCACCTCACCAGCCCAGACTTTTCCCTGTCCCCGGTGGTCAGCCTGAACAACCAGGTTTTTCAGGCGGTTGAATAAGGTATGGTGGAACCCATGGCCGGGGGCGTCTCCAAGTCCATTTGCGCCGGGAATGATCCCCGCACCGAAGGCAAAACCGGAATACTTGTTGGCCGTTCAAACTGGGGTGTCTAGTCCATGCGTCCTATCACAGCCTTCGTTCCCGATCGCGCCCGCGTTTTGCTTTGCGCTTTGACCACTCTTGTCGCCATGGTCGTTGTCCATGCGTTGCCAGGGCAATCGCCTGATGGCCAGCCATGGCAAGGCCAGGCGATGGAGCGATTGAAGGCGATCTATGACCGTGGGGAGTTTCGCGCCAAGGCCTACCGGCCCACCTGGCTGGCCGACAGCTCCGGCTTTGTCATCGAGGAGCAGGTAGGCAACGCGAAGGCGCCAACCCGCTGGTTCCACGACACCCAAACAGGCGAGCGACGCGTCTGGAAGCCTGATGGAAAACTTCCATCCCCCACCGATCGCCACCTCTCGCCCTTGGGGACCCACCGACTCGTCATCCGCGATGGCAAGCTTCTTTCGATCCACCTCCAGAGCGGCAAAGAGACCCTGCTGGCGTCTGGCCCCCAGGATCGGAAGGTGGAGTACCGCAACCCGATTTGGAGTCCGGATGGGTCCCGGGTCGCCTTCGTCGAGGCAGACTTCACCGCCGTGCGGCAACGGCCTGTGCTGGTGCCCGATGACCCCTCCTACCCGGGCGTCCAATACCACCGCTTTGCCCGGGTGGGCGGCGACATCGAGAAGCTGCGATTCGGTGTCGTGAACCAGGACGGAACGGGACTGGCTTGGCTGCCCGTCGAATGCCCCAAGGAGGGAATCTACCTTGGGCAGTTCGAGTGGGCCGGCAATTCCGAGGAGGTGCTCATCGAGAAATTCAGCCGCTTCCGCGACAAGAGGGAGTTTCTGTTGGCAAGCATCAGTGGGCCAATCAAGACCATCTTCTCGGAAACGAGCAACGCCTGGGTCGAGTCCAGCCAGGGTAAAAATTCCGGGCTCGTGTGGATTCAAGGGGGCAAGGAGTTCATCGTCATCAGCGAAAAGGACGGCTGGCGCCACGCCTACCGCCATGCGCGCGACGGGAAGGAACTTGCCCAGTTGACCCGCGAGAACCATGACATCATTGATCGCGGCGTCATCGATGAACAACGCGGCTGGTATTACTACTACGCCTCCCCCGATGATGCGACGCAAAAGTACCTCTACCGGGTTGCCCTCGATGGTTCCGGAAAGGGCCTGCGCGTCACGCCGGCGAATCAGGTGGGCACTCACGGCTATCTCTTCTCGCCCGACGCGAAGTGGGCAATCCATTCCCACTCGTCACTTGATTCGCCCCCGGTCCACAACCTGGTCGAGATCGAGGGGCACCGCATCGTGAAGACCCTGGAGGACAACCACGCAATCCGCGAAAGGATGCGGTCGATCCTCCGCCACCCGACTGAATTCCTCAAACTCGATGTCGGCAACGGCCTGGAATTCGATGCCTGGATGCTCAAGCCCGCCGATTTCGACCCGACGAGGAAGTACCCGCTCTTCATCTATGTGTACGGCGAGCCCCACGCCCAGACGGTCTTGAACGAATGGGGCGCGGCGCAGGTCGACTTCCACCGCCTGGTCGCCAGCCTGGGCTACGTGGTGGTGTCCATCGACAACCGGGGGACTCCCGCCCCCAAGGGTGCTGCCTGGCGGCAGGCTATCTTCGGCAGCCTGGGGCCGCTGTCGACCGATGAGCAGGAAGCGGGCCTGAAGGCGCTCCTGAAAAAACACCCGTTCATCGACCCGAGCCGCGTGGGGATCTGGGGCTGGAGCGGCGGCGGCACGAACACGCTCAACGCCCTGTTCCGCAAGCCGGATTCCTACCACGTCGGAATCGCGGTCGTCCCCAAGCCGCAGCCGCACCTCTACAACGCGTGGTTCCAGGAGATCTACATGCGGACCCGGGAGGTCAACCCGGACGGGTATCAAAGGGCGGCGGCCATCCATTACGCCGAAGGTCTCCGGGGAAAATTGCTGATCATGACCGGCTCGGGGGAGACCAACACCCATATCCAGATCATCGAGGGACTGGTGGACCGGCTGATCGCCCTGGGCAAACCGTTCGACTACATGGTGTATCCCAACCGGGATCACGGTTTGCGCGAGGGGGATGGCACGCTGGTTCATGTGAGAATGCACATCCTGAGATATCTCATGCAAAACCTGCCGGCTGGCCCGCAGCCGGCAAAGGCAGGCTGAGAATTGGGCACGGGAATGAAAGGTATTTCGCGATCCCAAAAAGGATCTGGATGCGGAAGTCTCACACAAAGTGGATGGCCAAGGCGTCCACCGCATCCCCTTGGATGCGGATGGTTCAAAACCCTGATTCCGCCTGCACCCGCTTATGCCAGGGAATCAGTCCGGGTCCCTGGCTTGCACCCCTGTTATCTGGCATCCCGAACCTCACCGCACTTGCTACTTTTTGAAGCCCCGGATTGCCAATCCAGTCCATCCACCGCTCCAGGGTCCCATCACACCTTCCCAACGGATCTCTGCCGGTGAGAATGAAGAAGCGCACCCAACCAGGATCCCCGGGCCGACCCACCATGCGAACCTTGCTAAACCCTTTGCCCCTCACCGCTTGCCTGGCTTCAGGCCTGTTGGCCGCCTCGGCGTTGCTGGGCCAAAAGCCGGTTGCCATACCACCGCTGTGGGATCTCTATGAACAGTCCCTACGCCGCGCCAAGTATGTCGACCTCACCCACACCATCGCCCCGGGCATGCCTGTCTGGTCCGGTTTCGGCGGGCCTTCGGTCAGCCCTGCCAGCGACCCGAAAACCGGCCGGCCCTACCGCTACGCCAAAGACGGCTTCGAAGCCAACGCCCACACCCTGCCGACCGACCAGATGGGCACCCAGCTCGACCCGCCCGCGCACTGGAACCCGGATTTCCCCGCCATCGATGAGCTGCCGCCCACCTTCGCCGTGCGCCCCCTGGCAGTAATCTCCATCGCCGACCAGGTCCGTCGCGACCCAGGGTATTCCCTGCGGGTGGCCGACATCCTCGACTGGGAACAACGTCACGGTATGATCCCCGAAGGTTCCGCCGTCTTCGTCCGCTCCGACTGGTCCCGCGACTGGGGCAAGCCCGGGCTGGCCGAAAGGACGGTATTCCCAGGCGTCTCGCTGGAGGCGGTGAAGTTCCTGCACCTCGAGCGGAAGATCCTTCTGCACGGCCACGAGCCCCTCGACACCGATGCGACACCGGGCTTTGACGCCGAGCGGTGGCTCCTCACCAACGGCTACACCCAGGCCGAGGGCCTGACCCACCTCGACCAGGTCCCCGAGACGGGTGCCCTGGTGGCCATCGGTTTCCCGAAGTTCCAGGGCGGCCTGGGCGGCTACGCCCGCTACATCGCCATCTGCCCGCCCGACTGGAAGCACGGCGTCTCCGTCGGCGAGCTGCCCGAGGCCCCCTTGGCAAGGCTTGCCAAGCCGCTGCGGTGGGATCCGGTGAAGAATAGGCGGGTGCGCTAAATACCAGGGGTACAACTTCTCCCAATTCAATGGCTTTGGTCACACATAAACCTGATGTGAATATAGGATCTTCCCTAGTCAAAATGGGAAGGGAATTCTTGTAGGGCCTGTCCGGGAAATCCGTAAGAGCATGTCCGCGAGGAACGATACGACCCGGTCACGCATCGGTTTGACCCTGCCGAAGGGTCCACAAGGTGTAAGCCCGGTCCCGAAAACCCTGTAGATCCATCGAATACTGGATCCGCCAGTAGGTCCAGGCCCGATGTTCAGGCGACCGCGCCCCGGTAACACCCAGATGGTCCGATGCCTCAGGCCTTTCCACCCTTTGCAGGAAACTCACAAGGTCATCCACCCCGGCAATCCCACCGGGAACCCTCCCCATCCAGTCCAGCAACAGGTTGATTTCTGCCAACAAGGCCAGCCGGGTCAGGGCCTTGGGGTGCGTGACCTGGCCAAAGGCAACCAACCATACCGGACGCCATCGATTCCAGGCGAGGATGGCAGGCATCCCTTCCACCACTTGCGGATCAGGCATCCCGGTCCAGACGGCCGGGGCAATCACTCACAAAAATGATTCTAGTTATCTATTAATTTGATCATTGACACTCAGCCAAGGCCTTCACCATGGCAACATTGGCAACCAACCCTGTCCGGGCCCATATGCCCATGGTGAAAAACCAAGGATCTTTTCCTTGAACCCTTCACCCCGAAGAACCCAAGTCCCTCACCCCCAATAAACCACCAAAAACACCCCGACCCACGCCACCGTCACGAAATGCCAGAACAGGCCCGCGTTTTTCAGATAGGCAAGGCGGTTGGGCCCCAGCCATCCCAGCAAGCCCGCCATAGCCGGCACCCCCAGGGCCACCATGGCCGCAACAAGATGGATGCCGTGCAGGCCCGCGAGCACCACCCAGCAGGTGGCCCATAGGTTGCCGTGGGGTAGCGCCGGTGGCACGGGAATCTCCGGTTCCCGGAAACGGTTCTCGGCATCGGCGGTGGTGTTCGAGACACGGACGGCCTCGTTGGCTTCAAAGACCCGCCGGGCTGCCCCGGAAGGGGTCGCCTCCCCCTTGTCGATCGAGCCCAGGATCTCGTAGGCCAGGTTCTTGCCCGGATTCCTCCGCACGCTGTCCAGCATCTGCGCCGGTCCGGCCGGGACGGCGGCCTTCTCCTTGCCCGTGATCAACCGGTATTCCTTCCCCCCCAGGGCCTCCAGGCTCGGTTTCAGCCTGTCGAGCCAGGCGAGTCCGGGCCCCTCGTCATAGCGTTTGGCCTCCGCCGCCCCCTCGGGAAACACCTCGCCGATTTTTCCAGGGAAAAACCCGGTGCCGAATTTTTCCGTTACCTCGTATCCCTCGATGCCCAAAAAACACCCGGCCGCCGCCAGGGCGGCGATCAACCGCTTGGTGGCCCGGTCAGTATCCCCGGCCGACAGCGAGCGGACCGCCAGGGCGACCAGGGCGCTGCCCAAACACAGGATGGCGCCGTTCGCCAGGCCAATCCAAGGGTTCATCCGGGTTTGGGCCGCGCTGGGCCATCCGCCCCCATCCGCCCCCGCAACCCCCAGACGCACCACCACGCAGGCCGTGATGAGGGCGGCGAAGAGGATCACCTCCGTGCCGAGGAAGAGCCACATGCCCATACGCCCGGCACCCGGATCGCCACCAACCGGCGCGGGGAGTTCCCCGTTCGGGGATTCGATGGTCATGGCGGTGGTCTCCATCTGGCAAAAAAGTCCCGGCGGGGCGAACCATATGGCTGGCGGTGTCCCCATCCCGCCGGTTGAACTACGATGGACAGTACCGTATTCACAGGTCCCCGGCCATTCCGGCAAACCCCCGGAAAGGGCCGCCCCTGGTGACGCATCACCTGGAGCCCCCCCTTGGAACCGCCGCAGCCGAGGATGGAGGGGCAGCGGTCCTGGCTGTGGATAATTCTGGCCGTCGCGGCTGCCACTGGTGTGGCCTGGTGTCTCGCCAATCAGGATCCCGAAGACTGGGTCCGCGACAGGGCCGAGGCCCACGCCAGGCTGTTTCACCACACCGGCTTCCCGCTGGAAGCGCATCCGTTCTCCACGCTGGCCTCCCCAGGGCGATACTCCCCCCCAAGCCTCTGGTCCGACCTCGCCTTCGCCCGCCTCGAACAGGCCGGCCACCCGATGCTTCTGACGGGCCTGGGATGGACGGCCTGGATGGCCTGCTTCTGCCTGGCGGGCCGGTTGCTGCTCCGCCAGCGGATGCAAGGGCTGCTGCCATGGCTCCTGGCCTGCGCCTCGCTGTTCACCTGGCAACGGGAACCGTTCCCCTTCGGCTGGATGCTCTGCCTGCTGGTCCTGACAGCCGCGACCTGGCGGCGATCCTTCCCCCGGTTCACCCTGACCCTTTGCACGGTCCTGTTGGCGCCCTACCTCTGCCGGCAGTGGCCCCTGGTCTGGATGGTGGCGATCTGTCTGTCCCTGATCCCCCAGCCGCGGAGAACCCCTCCCCGTTCCCTGGCAGCAGTTGGGGTGTTGCTGGCGCCTTGCCTTCTCGCGGTGTTGGACCGGTCCTATCGTGCGGTGCTGCTGACTCCCCCGTGGGAATTCAGGCCTTCATGGCTCCTGGAGGCCGCAGCATGGGACGGGCCATTGCGTTCGCTGTCTGGGGTGTCCGACACCCTCTGGCGCGGCCCCGGCGCGGCCGCCTGGCTACCCTGGCTGGGATGCCTCGCCGCGCTGATTTTCACCCTGGACAACCGCCAGAGTCTGCGCGCCAAAATCGCCACCGGCCTGGTGTTGCTGGCTGCCTGCCTCTGGTGCCTCCTGGCACCACCCCTCGCGCCAACCCTGTTGCTGGTGGCGGTCTGCCCCCCGACGGTTGTCAGCGCCATCCGCACCGGTTCCGGGAATGCCCCTTCCGACCTAGGTTACTCCCGGCGTCAGTGGAAGCAACCGGCGGGCTGGTTGTTTCTGGGTCTGGTGCTGCTGGCGCGCTGGGGAGCACCCCGGCGTCAGTGGAAGCAACCGGCGGGCTGGTTGTTTCTGGGTCTGGTGCTGCTGGCGCGCTGGGGTGCTCCCCTGCTGGCCCCGGAATGGTTCGGGACAGAATCCCCCGCGGGCCGCGGATGGCTGGCCACCCGGAAGAACTTCCCGCCGACACGGGGTAAGCTGTTGGTGGAAGCACTCCGGGACACCTCCGGCCAAACAAACACCCCATGGAAGGTTCTCGACGGCCGACTGGCTCCCGCTTGGGTGTCCGGCGGTCTCGGACCAACCGATGCCCTCGGCCCCGACCTCGAGTGGTTTGGCGTCTCCTTGAGCCCATGGCAAAAAGAATCCGCCGACATGGCCGACCCGTCCTGGTGGCGGAATCAGGAGGCCAGGGTGGTGCTGTCCCATCCGGACGCATCCCTGCCACGCCGGTGGCAGGAGGCCGCCCTGGGCTCGGCCACTCTGCTGGACAAATCCCCACCCTACAATCTGCTGCGATTGGCCGCCGGCATCCCGGTGCTGGCCCGCCTCGACCCAAGCCAGATGCCTTTGGCCGAAGGAACGGTCCTGCAAGCCCACGCACCCCGGTTCTACCCGGCCCAGGATTTGGCAGGCTGGCTTAATTGGGTGGAAACCTCCAACCGCGTGTCGGCTCCCCGCCGGCGGAAACAGGTGCTCGCCTTCCAGACGGCAGCCCTGTGGGGACGGGTGGTCGGCTCGCAGCCGGTTTCCCCGGGCACAGCTTTCCCGGTGACGGCGGCTCTGCTCAGCCAGTGCCTGGCCGATGATCCCCTCCGGGTGATCCCCGGCGACCCCGTCAGCCTGGCCGCCCTGCAGTTGGCCAAGCGCGCCGGCTGGGAGGGAGTCACCCTCGATGGCGCCACCCCTCCATCCGCCGGGCCAGTCCTTGAAAACCTCGGCAAGGCCATGCTGCTGGAGCTCTCGAGCGAGTCCTTCCGCAAACACTCACCAGACCTGCGCCTGATCACGACCCTGCGCCATGTGCAGGCGGTGCACCTGCTGAAGCGGGCCGCGGATTCGGGCAGGCCCGGCGCGTCGCTGGCCCTCGCCCGCCAGTTCCTCGAAAACGGCCAACTGGATGCCTCGCTGGCCTGCCTCGAACAGGCCGCCACCACACCCCAAGGCTCGGCAAGTTCCCAAAGCGGTGCCGGGGAACTCCGCCAATCACTCGCCACCCTGCGGGCGCGTGTCGGCGGCGCCCTCGCCGACCACGCCCTGAAAGCGGCCGAATACCCAGAGAACCCGGTCCGCCAGGCCGCGTTGGCCCTCGATGCCGGTCTGGCGGAAACAGCCCTTGCGATCCTTGAAAAAAGCCCCGTCACGCTGATCGGCGCCGAGGGAGTGCGCCTGGAACTCGAGCTGATGGCCCTGCTGGGCAAGGCCGATTCGTTGAAGAGGCTCGTGGAGGGAACCTCAACCGATGATCTCGATGGGTTCCTCGGCATGGTCACGCTCGAGGTCGGATCGGGCCTCCTGGCACTGCCCGCCGGCACCTGGTATACCACCCTCCAACTGGCCTCGGTGGGACGCGCGGCGGAGGCCTCCGCCAGGCTGGACGCCTTGACCATGGCGCTGGAGGCCAACCGCTCGCAGGCGGCCATGCGGACCACGCGGGCGTTGCCCCGCATCCTCGCCTGGGGCCTCGGCCTCAACCTGCCTGGTTCAGAGTGGTCGCTGCCCCCGGTCCTGGGGGAGCTGGCCCGGGTGCGGGAAGTGGTGGAGAACAGCCGCAAGCTCGAGGATTCGATGCTCGATTTGCAGGCCGCCGCCTTCTACCTCGATCTGCAGCGGCCGGATCCCGCACCGGCCCGTGAACGACTCATCCGCCTGATGGGCCGGCGCCCGGCAAGCGTCACCCATTCCGCCCAATGGCTGGCGGAGTGTTCCCTACTTTGGCTCGGCCCCAACCCCCGCCGCTGATCGGGCCGCCCCGCGCAGCCGGGCTGCACCGGCGACAGCGCCCGGATGCCCCTGGTCGATCGCCAGGGCGCTTTGGTACCACTCGAGCGCCTCGTCCCGATTCCCGACCGACTCGAGCAATCCGCCCACCTCGGCGTGCAGGTTCGGGTCCCGGGGGGCCTTGTCCATCTCGCCGCGCTGGATTTTCTGGATGCGGGCGTAGGCGCTTTCCAGTCGGGCCAGCCGGTTCTCGTTCTCCTTGGCCTCGGCCTCCCGGCCCGACTTCCGCAATGCCCCGATCCACAAAAACAGCGCCTCGTGGTCTCCCGGCGCCCGGGCCGTCGCCCGGCGAAGCAGCGCCTCGCATCGAACCCAATCAGTCTGCTCCCCACGGGCCATCTCCACACGCGCCTCCAGCAGCGCGTTTTGCCCCTGGGCATCGGGGAGACGCGCCAGCTTGCCCAGAAGCAGCCCCGCCCCCTCCAGTTCACCCGTTTCCAGCAGGCACAGGATCCCCAACCGGATCTCCATGGCGTCGGCATCCTCCCGCTCCAAAAGCGGGCCAAGCCTCTCCAGCGCCCGGGCAGGCTGCCGGTTCTCCAGCAGGCACCGCGCCAGGGTGACCCGGGTCTCCCGCTCTCCCGGGGGCCCCGCGGTCAGGGAAGCCTCCAGATCCTCAATCGCCTCCTGGTAGGCCAACAGCCACGCCTTCGCCTTGCCGCGCTCCGCCAGCGCGAAGGGGCTCCCTGGAGATGCCTTCACCCACCGGTCCAGATGGTGCAGCGCCTCCTTGCCGCGGAACCGCCGCAGGCAGCCTTTGGCCATGGCCAGGTCGGCCTGCCAGGCCTCGCGCGGGTTCCGTTCCCACCAGGCCCGGAGGAATTTCTCGGTGCCTTCCAGGTCACCGCCCGTGGCCCGCAACATGGCCCGGTCGGCGACCAAATCACCCATTCCGCCCTGTTCCAGCGAGAAGGCCCGGTCCAGCGCTTCCGCGGCTTGCTCCAGCCTCCCGCCCAGCCGGTAGCAGGTCGCCAACCACCGCCACGCCTGCGGTGCATCGGGCCTTTGCCGCGTCAGCCGTCCAGCCGCTTCGGTCGCCTCGGACAGCCATCCGGCCTCCATCAATCCACGCAGTCCTGCCTCTTCCCCGGTCCGTAGCCAACGCCACAGCATCACTACCAGACCGGCGATCAAGATGGATGCCAGCAGATAGGCCGCGAATCGCCTCATCGGGGTGCCTTGCCCGGGTTTTCCCGCGCTTCCAGCCTGCGGTTGACCGCGCTGACCCGCTGCTCCAGGGCCGGCGCACCCCGCGCCGCTGCCGCTGCTTTGGCCAGCCACGAGGCCGATTCCCCGAACTCGCCGACCCGTTCATAGATTTCCGCGATCTCCAAAAGCAGCTCCGGGCTGTCCGGGTTCCTGGAATAATCACGGCCCCAGATCTCGGCCAGGCGGACATTGTCCCGCTCGGTCTGGTTCAGGCGCTCCACGGCCGCCTGCGCCTCCTCGGCCCGGCCCAGCCTGCGCAGCGCCGAATGCCTCAGGAACAGGGCCAGGTAGTCCCCGGGCGTCCTCCGCAGGATCCGGTCCAGCCTCGGCAACGCGTCCTCCGGGCGGCCCTCGGTGAGATCGATCCGCACCGCCAGCAGTTGCACCTCCGGGCTGTCTGTTTCCTCCTGCAGTTCGGCCAGGACCCTTTTCGCCTCGTCCATCCGGTCCAGGTCCACCAGGCACAGCCCAAGGTTGGCCCGCGCGTCCACCGCACCGTACCCCCGCTCGATCAGGCCCGAATACAGTTCCGCCGCCTCGGCGGGCGACGACCGGTCCTTCAGCAGGTTGGCCAGGCGCATCACCGGCGGCCCGTACCCCGGATCCAGCCGGATCGATTCGCGATAGGCGGCCTCGGCCTGGTTCCTCGCCCCCAGGTTCTCCGCCGTGAAGCCAAGGAAGTAGGCGGCACGCGGGTTGCCCGGATCGCGTGCCTGCCACAGCCGGATCATCCCCTCGGCCGCGGGTAGCCGCATCGTGCGCAACAGGCCCCGGCTCATGGCTTCCAGAATCAAGGCGGATTCAGGGGCCCCGGCATCGACCACCCGCCGCAATCCGGGGGCCAGCTCATCGGTGTCCCCCGACTGCACGCGCACCAGGGCCATTTCCAGGCCCATTTCCTCGGGAAGGGGGCCTTTTTGCAGGCCTTGCAGCCGCTGGCAGAGCGCCCTGGCCACGCCCAGGTTGTCCAGCATCCGCGCCGTGCGGCTGGAAACAACCAGAAGCCCCGGATGATCCGGCACCCATCCCAGGCCAGCGGTCAGGTGGGCCTGAGCCTCCCGCGGGCGGTTGCCTGCCAGATCCGCCTCGGCCCGATTCAGGTGATAGTTGGCCATCAGGGCAGGAAGAAAAAACCAGACACCCATCAACCCAAAAAGAATCAGAGACCCGGCGAAGACAAGCCATCTGGCCCGCCGGCCGAATCGGAACGGGCTCTCCGGGGGTGGCGTGGCGCCCTCTTGGCTATCGGTCCCCATGGTCAGCCGGCCCCTGTGCGCTGGGTTGCGGCCTAACTCACTTTGATTTCAACTCCACCTTCAGGTCCTTCGACCCTGAAGCCGGTATGGTCAGCTTGATGCCGCTGGCCGAGAAATCCCGGTACTTTTCCGGCAGGCTGATGTAAGTCCCCTCCGGTTTCTCCTGCGTGGGGATGCTGGCACCCCCCTGCGACTTGGCCTGCTTGTTCATCATTTCCTTCTGCTTCGCCATCATCGCGTTGCTCTTCTGGGTCACCATGCTGCCCTTGCCGCGGTTGGGGTCGAGCATCGAGTTGTCGATGGCCACCGAGACCTCCCCGGTGGGGCAGGATTCGATGGCGAAGGTCCCGTCCTTGGCGTTGATCGTCGCGCTGCCGGGGTTGGCGTTGGTGTTCTCGCGGTAGACCATGATCTGCCCGCCGGTCAGGGGCTTGCCATCCACCATCACCGTGCCGCTCACAGACGCCCGCGGCACCTGCCTCTCCCCACAGGCCGGCAGCGCCCCAATAAGTCCCAAAGCCATGGCCACCAGGGAAAACCGAATGATCTGTTGCATGACCGCCTCACCCCGTGCTTCAAAACGACCCAATAAACTATATCCCGGCCCTAAATGCCAAGGGGCATCCGGTCTGGATGCCCCCTGTGAAACAGAAGTTATTTAGGATCAGAAATCCGATCCCACCACCTCGTCGCCGCCCGGCGTCACGGCGGACCACCAAGTGACGTTCGAGACGCTGTTGGAGAGGAACCGCACGCTGCCATCCCCCATGCCCACGCTCATGCCACCCGAATGCAGGCCGGTCGCCAGCATCTGGCAGGCTTTCTTGTTGCCCCCCTGGGCCTCATCGGGCAGCAACGTGGTGTCGCAGTACTTGATGCTGGGCAGCACCAGGAATTTCGATTTGGGCCCGGTCACGCTGGCGGCGAACTTGGGCGACCATTCCCACCAGGTGTTGCCACCCCAGTCCAGGCTCCAGGGGTCTGCGGAAGTCTGGGCCATCCGCTCGGCGTACATGATGGTGTTGCTGGTTCCGTCCTTGAAGGTCTGGGGGTAGCGGGGCTTCTGGCTGTCCCAGTCGTGCCGGAACACCTGGTGGTTGTAAACGTAGCTCGTGGTGGCCCAATCCCCGGCCCCGGCCTTGCCGTTGCCAGTGCTGCTCGGATCAGAGGGGCAGTTGTAAACCTTGATGGCGGTGGTGGGGATCAGCGTGTCCCAGCAGTCGTAAATGCCGCCACCACGCGGGCCGCCAGCGGGCGTCAGGGATGCCTTGTACACGTTCTCCTGCTCGATGTCGTTGAGGATATGCATGAAGACGCTGCCGTACCCGGTGCCCTTGGCTAGGTTCCCACCCCAATAGTCCGGGTTGCGTTGAGGAAAGCCTCCGATCCCGATGGGCATCTTCCCCTGGTTCCTGTCGGCGCAGTTCACAGTCGCCAACGAGATGTTTTTGATGTTGTTGCTGCAAGACATCCGGTTGGCCGCCTCGCGTACCTTCTGCACGGCAGGAACCAGCAGGCCAACCAGCACGGCGATGATGGCGATCACCACCAGCAGTTCGATCAGCGTGAAGGCCTTGTTGCGGAATACGGAGGAATACCATGTCTTCATGGTCGCACCTCTTGAATGATCATTGGAATGAAGGACTATCTCTAAGAATGCTGCACTATTGATAGTTTTGTCAAACAGAATCATCACCTGCTTCTTGGTTAATTTTTTCTGCCTAGATTAAAATCCGCTCCAAGACATATTTCGATTTATTAATATATATCGCCACCCGTGCCTAGCTGTGTTCTAGCTCGCACCAAATGACTTCCCCTCATTTAGGCTGTGAATGGTTTACCACTCCGGTTTGGCGGGTTGAAGACTTTTCCCACTTCCAAACTGCACTGGGATACACTCGGCTGAATCAGATCAGGCCTGGTCCGGTTCCAAACAATCAATTCCACCGCGGAGCACCCCCATGCGGCTCGACCACATCGCCTACCGCGTCGCCGACCGCAACCGCACCGCGCGTTTTTTCCGCGAGGCTTTCGGCTACAAGGTCCAGCAGGAATTCACCATCGATTTCGGCGACAGTCAGACCGCCCAGTGCATCGCCCTCGAACCCCCCGAGAAGGCCCTGCGCGACACCCCGTGGATCGGGCTGTCCCCGCCCGGCTTCGAGGCGAGCGCCTTCCACCTGGCCCCGGAGGTCTTCGTCAGCGACGGCTCGCCGGGTTCCATCGTCGGCGACTGGGTCGCTGCCCGTGGCGGCGTCGGCGGCATCCACCACCTCGCCTACCAGGTCCAAAGCGTCGAGGAGACCATGCGCCTCTGGAAGGAGAAGGGCTACGCCGAGTTCACCTCCGACGCCCCGCTCCGCTGCCCGGGCCTCACCCAGGTCTTCACCCGCCCCTCCGAACTGACCGGCGTCATCTACGAGTTCATCGAGCGCGGCGAGTTCGGCTTCTGCAAGGACAACGTCCGGGCCCTCATGGAAAGCACCCGCGGCATCCGGTGAGGCAATACCAGATCGCCAAGGTGTCACCCATCCAGCGCAAAACGCTTTCCAAACACCCCTCGGTAAACGATCCAAGGGCGACTTGAATTGGAAAAACCATATCGAGCAAAGGATCGACATCCTCTGCGGGAAACCAGTCCTCCAGGGAACACGCATCCCCGTCGAGCTACTTCTCACTGAATTGGGTAGCGGCCTCAGCCAGGAGGAAATTCTCTCCAATTACCCGCCGCTGAAATCCGGGCATTTGCGGGCCGCCCTGCTCTTCGCGGCGGCAGTCCTCAAAAAGAAAGGCCGACACTCCGGGGGCGGCAATGGTCCATTTCGCGATTAATCCGAAAGCGGTCCCATTCCCCCACCCAAAATCTGGGCCCTGGATCAGCCCTTTGGATCAGTCCCACTCCAACCCGTCAGCCAATCACGCCATCCTTTTTCATCTGCTCCAGTAGCAATGCCTGCCGCCTCAAGGCCGATTCCATCGTGTTGCGACGCTGCTCCGGGCGAAGTTGTGCTTCCGCCCATTCCAGGGTGGCCAGCAGGACCTTCGTCCGCTCCACCGGATCCCACATCCTGTTCCGCTTGGCCTCTTCCCTTGCCAGCGTTTTGGCAAGGTCCTCCCGGAGCTCGGCGATCTTGTCATCTTCCATAGTGGCTCCCACCTGTGATTCTCCTTGGAATTCAGAATCCCGCGGGAATCATGCGTTGCTTCCAAGCCCTCCATCCCGCGTACTATCCAGATCCACATGAATTCCGAAGTCCGGAATCCTTCCCGGCGGTCAAACCGCGCCATACTGGCTGACGGCAGGGTATGCGATCACCCGGCGCATTTCCTCCAGCAGCATGTTTGCAATGCTCGACGCCATGGTTGATAACAGACCGCTTGCGGTCCATCCAGGGCTTTCCAAAAGCTCATCTTACCGCCCATTCGGCGCGGTCCATCCCCCGAGACTCTGGCAGCCCTGAAATCACACCCCCAGCCCCATGCCTCGAATAATCGGACACATAACCCCAGGTTTTTAAGATATTTTCAGGATGCCATGCAAGCCGGATGAAATATCTGCCACATGCTCAGGGTCCAGAATCGGTTGGTGGCTGGATAACGATTGCTCCGCTCCACAGGGACGGGAAAACCTGCACCCATGTCGCGCTCGCAAAACCAAGCATGCTCAGGCATTGTCCGTGAACTCACCATGGAATTATGGGATGGGATGCGTCTGTGGCTTGTGGCGGAAGTATAAACTTTGGATAACCTGATCCGTCCCTCCAAAGCTATCGGTCTGCACGCATGTATGAAATCCACCTGATTTCCAGCGCATCAGACAAGCCCTTGGAGCAATTGGGAACCAAACGAAAGTACTGGTTCCTGTCCGAGTCAGGGGACCGTTTTCTGTTCAAGGCCGAGGAAAGGGGAACCGGTGAGGATTGGGCCGAGAAGGTTGCCAGTGAGATTTGCAGACTTCTGGGTATTCCCCATGTCAACTACGAACTGGCGCGCGAGGACTGGGAGGGCGGGAAGCCCGGTGTCATTTGCCGGTCCTGCTCTCCGGAGCCGACAGGCCTGGAAATGGGGAACCACCTCCTGTTTCTTCTGGATCCAAAATACCCCTACGACCCCGCCATCAAGTACAAGGTCAGCCAGCATACGGTAAACGCGGTGGCTCAAGCCGTCCGCACCCTGCGACCACCCGGCGAGGAATGGACCAGCCTTTAACCCAAGGGGATTACCGACGCGCTGGGTTTTTTCATCGGTTACATCATGCTCGACGCGCTCGTGGCCAACACCGACAGGCACCATCAGAACTGGGCCGCACTTCGGCGACCGGATGGTCTTGGCCTTGCCCCCACATTCGACCATGGGGCCTGCCTTGCCAGAAACCTCCTGGATTCCGAAAGGTCCAAGCGCCTTCAATCAACGGATTCCGGGTTCCAGATCAGGACTTTTGCGACCAAGGCGAGGTCGGCGTTTTATTTTGGTGCCGGAAGCCCAAAACCCCTCACCACCCTGGAAGCGTGGAATGCCTTTTCCTCCTTGGCACCTTCCGCCGCCAAAACTTGGTTAGAATGCCTCAGGCGCCTTGAAAACAACTTGTTCGAGGAGATCCTGGGCCAGATTCCGCCCGCCCGCATGTCTGAAACCACCCGTTCATTCACCCTCCGTCTCCTGCTGACCAACAAGGAACGGCTCTTTGAAACAGCCAACCATGACTGACACCCTCTATGTCGCCTGGCGTTCCGGATCATCCGACTCAGGACGGTGGGGACCTATCGGCAGGTTGGACCGCCTCCCCGACGGATACCGTTTCACCTACACCCGCGGGGCGCAGACCCTGCCCGGCTTCCAGGGAATCGCCGGCATGGGCGACTTCGGGGAAACCTACAACTCCGACTCCCTGCCACCCTTTTTCGTCAACCGGATTCTCGATAAAAGGCGACCTGAATTCAGGAAGTACCTGGAATGGGGCGGTTTCGACCCGGGCCAGCCGCCGGAGCCGATTCCCCTGCTGGCGGTGACCGGCGGTGAACGCTTCACCGACGCCTTTGAGGTATTCCCGAAGCCCTCACCCGGTCCTGATGGCTTTTTCCGCTGCCGGTTTTTCCTGCGGGGTTTGCGCCACCTGAGCCCACCAATCCGTGATCAATTGCTCCGGCTTGAGCCCCGAACCCCGCTTGCCCTGGTCCAGGAAAACCTCAATCCCGCCGACCCTTTCGCCATCCGCGTCACCCTCAATACCCCGGGGTCATCGGCTTCCCTGGGACATGTCCCGCGATACCTGGCCCTGGAATTCAGAAGTCTCCTGAACGCCTGTGGCGGGACGATTCCGACAGTCTCCCTGGTACGCGTCAATTCCGATGCACCCTGGCAATTCGCGGTTCTTTGCGAATTCCAGACCTGTTGGCCCAACAGGCATGAGCCGTTTGAAAACAATCCGGAATTCGCCTCGTTGGCCAGATCTATTCCCGCGACGCGTCCCCAGCTTCCCGAGGAAGTCGTTGTCGCATGAGGCCCAGGCGGATTTTCTTATTTCTTCGCGGTGTCAAGGTTTTGGGCGGGGGTTAATGACCGAATCCTCCTGACGACCAAACCACCTTGTGTGCAAGCGGGCCTTCGCCCGGGTCGAGGCTCCAACCGATTGCAGGACCTTTTTTCAGCCCCCCTACCGCCTCACCTCCGACGCCCCCGCTCCGCTGCCCGGGCCTCACCCAGGTCTTCACCCGCCCCTCCGAACTGACCGGCGTCATCTACGAGTTCATCGAGCGCGGCGAGTTCGGCTTCTGCAAGGACAACGTCCGGGCCCTCATGGAAAGCACCCGCGGCATCCGGTGAGGAATCTTTGGGTTAGGTCAACCTAATTTGTCCTGCCGTCAAGTCAAACCGCCAGGGAATTCTGAATTTCGTCCAATGCCAACAAACGGGTCAGCGGTACAATTAGGGAATCAATTATCTGGGCCACCTAAATTATAGCCTCGTTGACATTTTGCTCTGGCGCACTTGGGGACTGAGGTAATGAGCAAATTTCATTGGGATGACCATATTGAAGAAAGGGCAGATTTGCTCGGGGGTAAACCAGTGTTCAAAGGAACACGCATCCCTGTGGAGCTGATTCTCACCGAATTGGGAAATGGCCTCGACCAGAATGAACTTCTAGCCAATTACCCTTCCCTCAAAAGGGACCATATCCGCGCCGCTATGCTTTTCGCGGCCGCAATGCTCAAAATGGAAGCCTGAGCCATCGGCGGAGATACCGATGCGTTTTTTGCAGGATGAGAATGTGCCACTGTGTGTGGCCGACTGGCTGACCTCAAACGGCCACAATGTTTTGAAAGCCTCAGATTCCTCCCCGGGTAGCTCGGATCTACATTGGCTGCAACATGCGAAATCCGAAGCCCGACTGATCATCACTTCTGACAAGGATTTTGGGGATCTGGTTTTCAGGGAAGGAAAGCAGTCTTTCGGTATTATCCTGCTACGCCTGCAAAACTTGAATTTTACTGAAAGACTCCAAAGGCTTGAAGAAACCTGGTCGGTTGTGGAGTCCAACCCCAATAATTGCCTGATCGTAATATCCCCAAACAGGATTCGGGTCAGAAAATTCCTTGCCTGACCCCGTCTGTTGCCTTGATAATCTGTCACATCATTTTTGGAGACCCTAAACAACTACCAATTGTTGAACTGAGACAAATGAAAGATCCGCCCGGCAGCATGAAGGCTTTGTGGATATCCGCCTTTTTTTCCAACGGATTTACAGCCTGCGCAAGTGGTGAAACCAAAGGTTGTCCAGACGATTCCCAATCAATGCCGGAACCCCGAAGCCTCCCTGGCGGTCAACCTGCCCGACACCGGATGCCGGCCCAGATGGTCGATCGCGCGCCGCGTGTCCTCCAGCAGCATCGCCGCAAGGTCGCGGCTCACGCCATGGCGCACCAGGATCCGCTGCACCACCGTTGCCTGCTGGTTGGCGGGCAATGAATAGGCCGGGACCTGCCAGCCGGTCACCCGCAACCGGTCCGCCAGGTCATACAGGTTGAACCCGGGGTCCGCCCCATCACGCATTTTCCAGCAAACGGCGGGTATCCCCTCACCGTGACCACCGTCATGGAGGATCTCGAAGGGTCCCAAAGCTCCAATCGCATCCGCCAGGAATTTCGCCGTGTCATAGCAGGCCTCGTGAACTCTGCGGTATCCCTCCCGCCCGAGGCGCAGGAAGTTGTAGTACTGGCAGACCACCTGACCCCCAGGCCGCGAGAAATTCAACGCGATGTCCCGCATGTTCCCGCCCAGGTAATTGACCTGGAAGACCATCTCCCCGGGAAGGTCGGCCGCTTCCCGCCAGAGCACCCAGCCAACACCCAGGGGCGCGAGCCCGAACTTGTGCCCTGAACTGTTGATCGATTTCACCCGCGGCAGCCGGAAATCCCACTCGAGTTCGGGCGCGCAGAACGGCGCCAGGAAGCCTCCGCTCGCGCCATCCACATGCAGTGGGATGTCGGGACCCCCCTTGGCCTCCAGTATGTCCAGCGCCGCGGCCACCCGGGCCACCGGTTCGTACCGGCACGTGAAAGTGACACCCATCGTCGGCACCACACCGATGGTGTTCTCGTCGCAGCGCCGGAGAACCTCCTCGGGGCTCATCAGCATCCGGTCCCCCTCCATCGGGATCTCACGGAGCTCCACATCCCAGTACCGCGCGAACTTGTGCCAGCAGACCTGGACCGGGCCCGTCACCAGGTTCGGTATTCCAGGGGGCTTACCCTTCGCGCGCCGAACCGCCTCCCATCGCCGCTTCATGGCCAGGCCGCCCAGCATGGCCGCCTCGCTCGAACCCGTGGTCGAGCAACCGACCGCGTTCAGCCCGTCCGGCGCGTTCCACAGGTCGGCCAGCATGCGCACGCAACGGGCCTCGATCTCCGCCGTCCTGGGGTACTCATCCTTGTCCACCAGGTTCTTGTCCATGCACTCATCCATCAACCGGTGGATCTCCGGCTCCACCCAGGTCTGGCAGAAAGTCGCCAGGTTTTGCCGCGAATTGCCATCCAGCATCAGTTCGTCATGGACCATGGAATACGCCTGCCGCGGCTCCCTCCCCGGTCCCGGAAAACGATGCTTCGGCGCGCCCTCCGACAGGCCCGGGGAGGCGTACAGATCCTGGCTCACCATGTCCCGGACGGCGTCCCGCTCGTGCAAACTCATGAAGACTTCCCCCACGCAACCAGACTTCGACTTTTTGGGGAACAACCTGTGCTGGCCATCCGTAGGCCATCGCCCACCCTACCGCCTCACCCCCACCCCCTCGCTCCAATGCCCGCATCGCCCGGTCCCGTCGCGCCAGCGCGCCCGCACCCGGTACTCCCCCGGCTTTGCAAACACCGCGTCAGGGATGGTGATTGAATCCTCCAGACCCGATTCCCCGCGCCAGTGTTCCGCCAGCTCGTACCAGCCCGGTTGCCCCACCCGGCCGACACGCCATTCCAGCGCCGCCGGAGGCTGCTTCGCCGGCGACACAAATCCCGTCGCCCGGAACCGGTGGGCCCCGTCTCCCGACCGGCTCACCACGGACCTCGCCGGGATCGCCTCATCCTTGGCCTCATGGGCCAGGTAGCCCCAGCCATAACCGCGCGGATCCCCATCGTTGGGCGCGTAGTTCTTCACTGTCCTGGTGTCCGTACAGAACTCCAATAAGTACCGTTTGAACCCGGCAAAGTCGTTGGTGGCCAGCGTCCGCTTCCACGCCCCGCCGAAATGCCCGCCCTCCGCCGGGTTCACGAAGTACGAGCCCTTCTGGTTCATCCGCGGGTGCTGGTTCCAGACCGCCTCATCCAGCCGCGACCAGTCAACGGGGAAACCCTTGGGCGTCAGCGCCGCCGACAGATCCTCCAGCAGTTGCCCCGCCTGACCGCCCCGGCCACCCGCGTCCGCCGCGAACAGGTCCAAAATCTCCCGCGCCCGGTTGCGGTATTCCAGCGCCAGGGCCGGATGGTTCAGGCAGCCGATCGCCTCGATATGCCCGGGCTGGTGGTGGCGCGGCACGAACATCATGTCGTTGTCCCACGGGATCGGCGCCCAGCGCCCGTCCGGGTGCCGGTAGTAGCCGTGGTTGCCATCCGGCCTCAGGTCCACATTCCCCAACAGCCGGTTCATCGCGTGGAAACTGTAATAGGCCGGCAGGTCCAGGTTCTTGCGCCACCAGTCAATCCCCGGGTTCGAGCGCATTCCGTTCACAAACCCTTCCCACAGCTTGCCCCCGTCGGTCATTCCCTCGGGAGTGTGCTTGATGCCGCTCTGCGCGCTCACCGTCAGGCCGTCCGGCAAACGCTTGTCCCGGTCGGCCAGCATTTTGGGCTTCATGTCGCCCAGGGCCACATACACGCCCCACAAATCCCCGGCGTACTGGTCCTTCGCGGAAACCTCCTCGGCCCCCTGCACCACCCGCCACTGCACCCAGGTCACCGGCGGGCTCGGCACCCCCGCCAGACGGTAGGCCCGCATCGAGAACACCTCGTCCAGCCCGGTCACCCCGCGCAAGATCGGCAGGTACGGCGTCGACCCACCCGGGTTCAGGTTCAGGCTCCCCAGGCCCGACGGAAACGGCTTGCCCTCATGGTCCACCAAAGGCAGGTCATGCCCCTGGTTGAACTTCAGGCCCCACTTGTTCTTGCCCGAGATATGCGTGCTGCCCTGCCCCCGGTTGCTGAACTCGACATGGTCGTACACCACGCCCCGGTAGACGATGGTCCCCTGCTGCTTCTGCTTGTGGAAGTTCCCATCCCACTGGCTGCGAGCCACATCCTCTTGCCGTGCCACCAGGGTCAACGGTTGGAGTGTGTTCAAAAACTCCCTGGAAAAAACCAGCGGCGCCGTCTTGCCCGGCTCCCGCGTCCCGGTCCAGGCCGCCAGTCCCCCATCGCACCACCAGGCGAAGTTGGGACAGCTTTCCGTCCCCGCGGGCAACACCACCGGCTTGCCATCCCCTATGCCAGCCTCAATGCGGTACCGCACCAGCCGCCGGTGCCGCTGCCAATCGCCCGGCACCCGCGCGCTGAACACACCGTCCCCCGCCTTCAAGTCACCCTCCAAACCGTCATCCCGCATCACCAGATCGGTCCATTCCTTGGCGTAGGCCGGGTCCGACTTGCGGATGTAATTCCCCGGCTCCACCGCCTGCAGGCGCAGCGACACACGGCCCGCCTTCCCCTCCAGCCGCGCCGTCACCAGCACCGGCTCACCCGGCTTCGGGCACACGGGCTGGTGGCCCACCACCGGACCCTGTTTGGGTTTGGCCACTTCATGAACGGTTTGCGCTAAGGTCTGTTGGCAAAACCAATCGGCCAGGAAAAACGCCAAGGCGAGCCGGGCCAGCCTGCCTCCGGAAAGCGTCTCGTCATACGCCCGGCCTGAACGGCCTGCACCATCAACCACACCATCCATGACACACCCCGTCCCAATCCGTTGGGTTCCCACTCCACCATAATCCAAATCTGCCCAAAGCCCCGGAAAGTCTTTCGAACTCGCCCGACATCCTTTAGCCACACAGACTGCTTGCTTTCACCAGGCCCACACCATCACGGCCAGCGATATATCCAAGGTCCAAATGAACATTCTGTCAGGGCAACCAAGGCCCACCGGGGTGCCATGTGCCGTGGAGGGTTCGCTGCTGTACCAAAGCCATGATGGGAGATCCCGAGAAGGCGGAAACCGCCCTGCAAATATCTTCCAGTTTTCCTGCGGCGGCCGAAGACGGCAATCGACGGACAAAAGCTCGCCACTGGAGGACCTTTTGGGGATCCTGCGCAAATCGCTCCAAAAAAGCCGGCAAGTCCGTCGGAAAACCAGTTGATCGGTTAACGAATGTCCTGCGGATGGCTTCAGTGAGTAGACCACCTTCGAACGAGAAATTGGCCGACAGGAACCCAATGTCATGGAAATCCTTCATCCGGCTGTTGTACATTCCCAGGCGGACCATCGCTTCCAGCTTCTCGGCCACCACCGTTTCCCGCGTGTAACCAAGCAGCCTGGGTGGGGGAAGGTCAAGTAGGGCGGGGTAATCCGCTTGCATTGGGCCTGGATGGATCACATCCTCGTAGCCTATGTCCGCCTGCATGTCGACACGCATGGACCCAAGGCATCCC
>Ga0315905_10001759_pt1 | contig 23054 bp, 17 predicted proteins | sample LakEriMetagenome_5_FD_203522 | JGI IMG/M metagenome (GOLD analysis project Ga0315905, IMG submission 203522) | Freshwater fungal communities from buoy surface, Lake Erie, Ohio, United States - Buoy 4 MA121 | ecosystem: Environmental > Aquatic > Freshwater > Lake | place: USA: Lake Erie, Ohio...
TGGCAGGCGGGCGGGGCACCCGTGTTGGCGCAAACGATCACCGGAACCCTCGGTGCCCCCGATGCCACCACCACGATCCGTGGCAACCAGTTGCCAGCGCCGGGCGAGTGAGCCAGTCAGCGAGTGAGCCAGTCAGCGAGTGACCAGTGAATGAGTAGTTCTAAAACCGGAAAAACACCCGCAGTTGCGTCTGCCAGGAGCCCTGGGTGTCGACCGAGGCCTCCAGGTTGAACTGGTCGGACGCCTTGTAGTTCACCGTGACCTGGGGGGGGATGTCGGAGCGATTCGGAGCGGCCAACACGGAGGCGTTAATGCGGTCGGTGAGGTCGTAGCCGATCTCAGAGCCGAGCACCAGCTGGGGCGGCACCCTGCGGGAGCGCTGCTGCTGGGTCGGCTGGATCGCGGGGGTCACATAGGTGGGGTAGATGGCCAAGCTCACCCGCTGGCCGAAGGCATCGGTGAGGCTGGAGAGAAGCGGCGAGAGCAGCGACTGGCCCAGCACCGTGGCCAGGGCCGTGCCGGCACCGCCACCGCCGAGGCCGGCCAGGGAGTTGCCGCCAATCAGGGCCACCAGCCGGTCCTGGGGCAAGGGGGGGCTGCTGCGCAGCCTCAGGTTCTCGGCGATGCGATCGGCCGGACCGCTCACACTCACCGTGACCAGGATCAGGTTGAGCTGGTTGAGGGAAGAGAAGCCCCCCTGGGCCTGCTGCTGGGTCAGGGCCAGGGAACTGGAGGCCGCATCAGAAAGGCCGGAGGGGGCGATCACATTGAGACTGTCGGCGATGCGGGTGCGCAGGGCGATGTCGAGGTAGGGAACCAGCCCCAGCGAGGGCGTGAAGATCGCCACGTTGGGAGCGTCGGGATCGAGGCTGAAGCTGGTGGTGAACAGGTTGAGGCGGCCGCTGAGCAGCTTCACCACACCGGAGGCCCGCAGACTGGGGTCGAGGCGGCCGCTGATCCGCAGGCTGCCGCCGGTCTGGAAGTTGGCCACGTTCGGCACCACCACCCGCAGGTCCGGTCCCAGGCCGATCCGCAGGCCATCGAAACTCAGCCAGGGAGCCCGGGGAATCGCCTCCTCCAGCGAAGCGGCTGTGGAAGAGGCCACATCGGGCCCGAGCAGCACCAGGGGCTTGCGGAAATCCCATTTCGTCTCCACGAGCTCGGGCACACTGGTAGGGCGGGCCTTCTGATGGGAAGCCGGCTCCGCCTCCGCGATGGTCGCCGGCCGCACGTTGATGCTGCCTTGGCCGATGGATACATCACCCCCCAGGCGGGGAGCCAGCAGGCTGCCGGCCAGGGTGAGGCGGCCCTGGGCCTGGGCGGTGATGCGGGACGCGGCGAAGGGGATGGCCGTCAAGTCGATGGCCAGGCCCGTGTCGCTCTCCAGGGGTCGCACCAGGCCCAACCTCCCCTGGCCGCGGATCCGGCCTCCGCGTCCGACCCGGGCGACTAATTCCTGGAGCACCAGCTGCTGGGAATCGAAGAGAACCATGGCCTGCAGCCCCTGCAGGGTCTGCCCGATGAAGCGGAATTCACCATTGCGCAGCCGCAGGAAGCCGTTGGCGATCGGATCGGAGAGACTGCCGCGCACAAGCAGCTGAAGATCGGCGCTGCCCCGTTTCCAATCGATGGTGCCGGAGCCGGCGGCCAGGCGGGTGAGAAACAGCAGGCCGTCATCCCGGCTGGCCATGCGCACTTCCAGGCCGGAGCTGCTGGGGTCGAGGGGAACGGTGCCGGCCAGATCCACGCTGTTGGCAGCCCCCGCGGCCCGCAGGGAGAGGTCGAGGTTCAGCGCCTGGCCCCGCAGGTCCACCCGGCCCCGCTGCAGAACCAGGTCCTCGGAGCCCAGGCCAGCCCCCTGCAGCGCCAGATTCACCGAAAGACTGGGCTCGCCGCCTCCGAGTCCATAGCGGCCGCGGGCCTGCAGCGTTCCGCGCAGATTGGCCGGCACGGGGGTGAGCAGCGCCAGTAGGGAGAGCGGCAGGTGCTCCAGCTCGAACGTGCCCTCACCGCCGCGGAGCGGCCCGGCCAGCTGGAAGCGGAAGGGCTCGCGGGCGATGCTGCGGTCGCGGTCGCTGGCATCAAGCCAGAGGTTGCCGCGACCCTGCAGCTCAGCCCTGGCATGGCGGAGATCGGCTCCGCTGAGCAGCAAGTCGGCATCGAGAGCGAGCTGAAGGCGCTCCAGCCTTTCGGCCCTGGATGCGTTGGCCAGGGCGAGATCCCGTTGCTCCGCCAGCTGGCGCGCCTCGACAAGGAAGGCCAGCTGCTCCTCGATGCTGCGGCCGAGGGTGTCGATTGCCAAGGTACCCAGATCCGCAGCCCTGCCCCGGGAAGGGAGCGGGCGGCCACGCCAGAGGTCGTAGGCGGCCAGCAGCTCCCGCAAGAAGGGCGCGCTGATGCCGCGGGCCTGGACCCGGGCCTGGAAGGGCCCATCCCGGCGACCCTCCAGCTGGGCAGCGATCGAACCACCCACCAGCGCTTCCAGCTGCCCCCGGAGGCGATAGCGCCGGCCGGTATAGGCCACGTTGGCGCGCAGGCTGCGGCCCGCCAGGCGCAGGAAGCCAGGATGGTCAACGGCCAGATCGCCGTGGACACCGAGGGGCCGCAGGGACAGATCGCCCTGGCCACTGAGGGCGCCCTGCAAGCTGCGGAGCCGGGACCTGGCACCGAGGGCCACGGCCAGGCCCTGGAGCGGGAAGGATCGGGCCTGCCAGCGATAGCGGCCGGCGGCGGCTCGCACCGAGCCGTTGAAGGCGATGAGCTTCAGGCTGCCGCCACCCCGTTCCAATCCGAGGGCCAGGGGCTGCCAGCCCTGATCAAAGCGAGCCTCAAGCCGGCCCGCCGGGGCAGGCTGCTCTGCCATCAGCCGCAGACGGGCCCCACCGGCAGCCCCCACCAGGGTGCCGCTCCAGATCTCAGGGAGCCGCAGCTGCCCGCCGCCGGGATTGCGGAGCCGCAGGCGCAGATCCGGCAGCAGTCCTTGGAGGGGGCCGCGCAGGGTGCCATCGGCATCGAGACGGCCGGTGAGAGTCGTGCCGACGAGGCGGTTCAGGCGGGAAAGGGGATAGTCGCGGAGCTGAATCCGGCCGCTCAGATCACCCCACGTCGCACCCCGACCCCGCTCGATGGAGAGCGGCAGGCTGGCGGAGGCCAGCAGGTGATCGCTGCGCAGCTCGGTGAGCTCTAACCGGCCATCGCTCCAGAGCAGCGACACCGCCGCCGTGCCGATCAGAGGGAGATCGCTCTGGCGTGTGGTGGCCAGCAGACGGGGGGAACTCAGCAGACCATCCGCTCGAAAACCACCCTGCAGGGCCCGTTGCCGTAGCCAGGGAGGCAGGCCCCGGGCCTGGGGGAGCTCGGAGGGCTCGAGCCGCCAGTCACCGTTGAAGGCCAGCTGGCGGGTGAGGCGGCCCTGGGCCTGCAGCCGCGACCGGCCCAGGAACGCCTCCAGGCGATCCACACCAACGCCGCCACGGATCCAGCGCCCGCTCAGGCGGCCCCGCAAGGGAAGGGTGGCCAGGGGACTGGCGGCGGGGGGGCGGGCCATCAGATCGAGGGTGAGCCGTCCATCGGTAGCGGTACGGCCGGCGATGCGGCCTCCCCAGGCACCGATCCGCCAGGGGGAGTCCGCCAGGGTGAGGGTCTGCCCCTGACAGCTCCAGGCCAGACGGTCGCTGGCAAGAGGGCGCTCTAGGGCGGGTGGCTGCCAGCTGGCCTGCCGCACGATCAGCGTGCCCCGACAACTGGGGCGTCCGCGATCGACGCGGAAGCTCACCTGCCCCTCCGCCTGGCCACGAAGGGTTCCCTTCACGGGCAACAGCGGCTCAAAGGGTGCGGCGGCGAAGCGGCGGGTGGCCAGATCGACCCGCCAGAGGTTGCGTTGCCAGTTGCCGTCACCTTCCAGCCGAGCCTCACCCGCCTCTCCCGGGGCGGCCACGTCCGCCCGGAAGCGGATGCTGCGTTCATGGAGCCGCAAGTGGGCTCCCCCCTGGAACTGAAAGGCCAGGGGCTTGCCCTGGGGTGTGACATTCCAGATCCGCAGCTTTCCGCTCTTGGGGACCCGGATCCGCAGATCCAGACGCGGTGGCTCCCCCCCGGGCTTCAGCCGGCCCAGCACCCAGAGCCAGCCCTTGCTGTTGGGCCGCAGATCCACCACCGGTTCCCGAACATCCAGATCAAGCACCAGGCCGCGCTGTCGCCAGCTCGCCAGCGGGTGCACGCGAACCTGGATCTCCTGAGCAGTGATGGTGGAGCCATCCTCCGGACCGGCCCGGAAGCGGCTGGGGCCGACCCGCAGTCCTTCGGGGCCGATGCCCCGGTAGACGCCCAGTTCGAGCGGGTGGCCCATGACATGGCCCACGAGCTGTTCGATGCGGGGGCGCCAGCGGTCGTAAGCCCGCTCGAGCAGCGGATCGAGACCAAAGCGCAAGGCGAGTCCCCCACCCACAAGCAGGCCGCCGGCCAGGAGTCCAAGGGGCAGTAGACACCCTGCGCCGCACCCGGATCCGCGGGGTTCCGGCGGGCGGGCTGCGAGGCGTTCTGTGATGCGTTTTCTGATGCGTTCTCTGATGCGTTCTTGCCGTTCGGGCATCCCCCTGGGAACGTCGCCGTCCGGTTGGGCCGCAATATAAAGGGCCTTTCCCTGTTGCCCATGGCCGCCGATCCGATCTTCTTCCAGGCTGGCCAGTGGCTCGCTGCCGCCGGAGGGGCGTTGGTGGTGGTGACCGTGGTGGCCTTCCTCGCCGGCTGGGCCGTGCGCTTCCGCCTGGTGGGCGTCAGCAGCTTCACCCTGCTGCTGGCGGTCTCCTGCCTGGCCTTCGCCTTGAGCTACGTGCCGCGGGTGTCGATCCCAGGGGCCCGCTCGGTGCCGGTCGTCTACGACAACGGCAGCGACCTGGTGATTGCCGCCGCACCGGCCGACCTCCCCGCTGAAGCGATCCAGCCGACGCTGGAGGAGGTGGCCCGCAACGTTCATGGCAGCGGTCGCACCAGCGAGGACGGCTTTTTGCATGTGCGGCTGCGGCGCGTTGAACCGGCCACCGCCGGGGCGGGCCGGCCGGTGGTGCTGGGGGAGGCCCGGGTCGAGCTGGCCACCGGCACAGTGACCCTGAATCCCTGAACCACGAACCGTGAGGCCCGAACTTTGAGCCCCGAACTGTGAGCCTCCATCCCTTTCAGCTCCCCGGCTCCTACCGGAAGGAACGGGAGCTGCTGGTCCGGGAGGGGATCGAAACCTGGCCAGGGGTGGCATCCCTGAATGGGGAGCACCTGCGCCGCCTCGCCAGCACGAGCCCCGGCAGCGAAGCGCGGCTGCTCCGGCTGCGGGGCCAAGCCCGGCTGGTGGTGGCGCTCGACCTCGCCCCAGCCGAAGCGGCCCTGTTGCTCCACGCGGGCATTGCCGATGCCAGCGCCTTGGCGGAGGCGAATCCCGAGGATCTGCGGCGCCAGGTCGGCCGGCTGCAGCGCCGCCTCACCGGCAGCGCGGTGCCACCTCCCAGCCTGGCGACCCTGCGGAGCTGGATTCTGAAGGCCCGGGCCAGCACCGGTCGCTCGCGGAACTGACCCCAACCGAACCGACCGCCAAGAGGCGTCTGCGTGGAATGGAAGCAAGGCAGGTCCCTGCTCCGCCCTCCTCGCCTGCCCAAGACCGACCATGGTCACCACTTCGTTCCAGGTCACGTCGTTCCGGCCCCCAGCCTTGGCCGTTGCCGGGTCGTCAGGCGACGCCAGGCCCAGTGGCGCGGGATCACCCCGCCGCTCCGCTGCGGGCCTCCTGGCGCTGGGCCTGGCAGTGATCCCCCTGCTGCTCTCATCCTTGCCGGCGACCGCCGGGATGCTGGAGACGGTAAAACAGAACCCCGGCCTGGCCCGCAGCCTCTGCGAGCAGTTCAAGCAGCTCAATGCCAGCGGCCAGTCGGCCACCTCGAAGGAATCGATCGCCCGGGTGGCAGCCAGCCAAGGCCTCAGCACCCTCGATGCTGAGGTGCTCACCACCTATGTGATCGGCCTGCACTGCCCCGACGTGCGCTGAGTGGAGTCCGCCCAGGATCTGTGGATGCCCTGCCCTGACGGGATCCGGCTGGCCACCAGGCTCTGGCGACCCGATCCAGACGGGCCCCACGGGATGGGCCCCTGGCCGGTGCTTTTGATGCGCCAGCCCTACGGCCGGGCGATCGCCTCCACTGTGACCTATGCCCACCCGGCCTGGTACGCGGCCCAGGGCTTCCTGGTGGCCGTGCAGGACGTGCGGGGCCGCGGCGATTCCGAAGGTGAGTTCCGCGGCTTTGCCGGCGAGGCTGCCGATGGCCCCACCGCGGTGCGCTGGGCCCGCAATCTGGAGAACGCCAACGGTCGCGTGGGCACCTACGGCTTCTCCTACCAAGGTCTCACCCAGTTGCTCCTGGCCAAGGAGGCGGAGGCGACCAAGGAGGCGGATGCCCAAGCCGTTGGTGAGACCGAGCACCGCGATGATCCCTTCCCCGACTGCCTCGCGCCCGCCATGGCGGGGCTGGATGAGCGGCTGCACTGGGCCAGCGAGGGCGGCGCCCACTGGTGGGGGCTGGGGCTGGGCTGGGCGCTGCAGCTGGCCGCCGAAGGCTGCCGCCGGCGCAACGACGCCAACGGCTGGCGGCAGATCCGCCGCAGCCTGGAGAGCGGAACCTTTCTGGAGGAGGGGCCGCCCCTGCTGGAACGGTTGGATCCAGCTGGCATGGGCCTGGACTGGCTGCGCCGCGATGCCGCCGATCCGCAGGGATGGACACACCACGAGATAGCACCGGAGCTGTTGCGGCGGCCAATGCTGCTGGTCGGCGGCTGGCACGACCCCCACCTGCGGGGGGTGCTCGACCTGTGGGAGCGTGCCCAGGCCGCCGGTGGCCATCCGGGTCTGGTGATCGGTGGTTGGACCCATCTGCACTGGCGAGGAGGAATCGATGCCTTGCAGCTCGCCTTTTTCCGCCGGCATCTGCAGGGGGAGGATCCCCCTGCAAACACGGCGCCGGCCGGTCTCGGCCGTGCCCTGGAGGGCGGCATCGCCCTGGAGGCCGGAGGGGTGAGCGGCTGGTGGAACCCCCCCGCCATCACAACGGCAGCCGGCCCGCGGGACGGGGATCGACCGCTGGCCTGGACCCTGTGCAGCGATGGGCGTGCCGCGATCCGGCCCGACGAAGGAGAGCTCGTTCCTGGGCAGGATCGCCAGGCCGCTGACGTCCTGGCGACCGATCGGGCTACCGGGGATCGGGTGTGGCTGGTCCACGATCCCTGGCGCCCGGTGCCAGCCCGGGGCGGTCACCTGGGGCCCGATCCAGGCGTGGTGGAGCGCGGTGATCTGGACCATCGCACCGATGTGGCCTGTTTCAGCACCGCGCCGCTGCCTGGGCGTCTGACCCTGCTGGGTCGCCCCAGGCTGGAGATCACGGTTCAAGCCGATCAACCGGGCTTCGATCTCTGTGTGGCCCTTTCCCTGCTGCCGGCGATGAGCAGCAACGTGCGGCAGCTGAGTACAGGATTTGCCCGCATCCTCGGGCCGCACGCCCAGGAAGCACGGCGGCGGCAGGTGGTTCTGCAGCCCCTTGCCGTGGAACTGGGTTCGGGCGACCGCCTGCGGCTCTCGATCGCCGGGGCGGCCTGGCCGGCCATCGCCGTGAATCCCGGCGATGGATCCCGGCCCTGGGGCGCCGCCGGGCCGAACCACCGCGTTATCACGCTCACCCTGGCCCTGCAGGGGAGCCTGCTGCGGTTCGCGCCTCTCCTGGAATCCGGCCAGCGGCACGGGATCCTTGGGGCAAACTGAGCCCGCCCCAGCCGCCGCCTCGATGCCGCGTTCCCACCTGCGCTCCCTCCCGTTCCCCCTGGTTGCTGCCGCCGCGTTCGCCATCGCTGGCCTGAACCTGGGACATGGACCCGTCCGTGCCCAGGCGGGGGCGTCCACCGTGGCCCCGGCCCGTGGGTCCACCAGCGCCATGGTGGAAGCCCGCACCACGGCCGCCGCGGAGCGGATCCTGGAGGCCCTGCGCAATGGTGATGCCGATACCCGCTACCGCCAGTTCGCGCCCAGCCTGCAGCGGATGACCAGCCCCACGATGATCCGCCAGCGACTGGCGACCATGCCGAAGGTGCTGCGCTGGACCCTCGGACCGGTGGTGCCGGGTCAGGATTCCAGCACGATCACCGCCCGCCTGATCACCAGCGCCGGCCCCCGGGACCTGCTGATGGTGATCGACGCCAATGGCCTGCTGGAGGGCTACCACTTCGATGCCGCCGACCAGCCGGCCGAAACCGTGGCGCGGCAGTTCGTGGAGTGGATCAGCCAGGGGAGGTACATCAGCGCCAACAGCCTCCTTTCACCGGAGCTGCAGAGCGAGATCCCGCCGGCCACCATGCAGATCAAGTGGCAGCGGCTGCAGCGCCTCACCGGAGATTTCGTGGCCATCAAGCGGGTCTTCCGCTCCGAGAGCAGTGGCGATCAGAAGCTGGTGCTGGTGAAGAGCGAATTCAGGCGCATCACCGACACCCTGTTTGTGATCCTTGATGGCCGCAACCAGATCATTGGCATCGATTTCCCCACCGAACCGAACCCTCCGGCCCCAAGCCGCTAGAGGGGAGACCAAAGCGGCGTAAGCTCCCGGCGCTACCCCCTTGAGCCCCCATGGTGCTGCCCAGCCTCGATTGGATGGTCGACGACGCCACCAGGCTGGCCGAATGTCGCCACGACCATCCCTTCGCGGTGCTCGGCCCCCATCGCCTTCCCGAGGGGGGCTGGGTGGTTCGGGTGTGGATGCCCGACGCCGAGCGGGTCGAGCTGCTGCTGGAGGGTCAGCCCCCCCGGCCAATGGCTAATCCCCACCACCGCTGGATCTTTGAGGCGGATCTGGATCACGATCCGGGCAGCGGCTACCGGGTACGGGTGCTGCGGGGCGGCATCGAGCATGAAGCCCACGACCCCTGGGCCTTCCATCACGAGTGGATGGGTGAGCTGGACCGCCACCTATTTGCCGAAGGCAATCACCACCACATCTGGCAACGGATGGGCGCCCATCCCGTGAACCACAACGGGGTGGCCGGAGTGCAGTTCTGCCTCTGGGCTCCCAACGCCCGCAGTGTGGCGGTGCTCGGTGATTTCAACGGCTGGGATGGCCGCCACCATCCGATGCAACAACGACTGGGCGGCGGCTGGGAGCTGTTCATCCCGGGGTTGAGTCAGGGCACCATCTACAAATACGAAGTGCGGGCCCAGAATGGGCACTGCTACCAGAAGGCCGATCCCTACGGTTTCCGCCACCAGGTGCGCCCCGATAACGCCTCGGTGGTGGCCCAGCTCGGCGGCTATGACTGGCGGGACGGCGCCTGGATGCAGGAGCGTGAAGGACGCAATCCCCTCGACCGGCCGATTTCGGTGTACGAGATGCATCTCGGCAGCTGGATCCACGCCGCCACCGACCAGCCCTACATCGAAGCCGACGGCACGCCCCGGCCGCCAGTGCCGGCGGCGGACCTGAAACCCGGCGCCCGCCTGCTCACCTACCCCGAACTGGCCGACAAGGTGATCCCCTACGTGAAGGCACGGGGTTTCACCCACATCGAACTGATGCCGATCTCCGAGCATCCCTTTGATGGCTCCTGGGGTTATCAGGTGACCGGCTGGTACGCGCCCACCAGCCGCTTCGGTAGCCCGAATGAGTTCCGCGCCTTCGTGGACCGCTGCCATGCCGAGGGCATCGGCGTGATCCTCGATTGGGTGCCGGGCCACTTCCCTAAGGATGCCCACGGACTTGCCTTCTTCGATGGAGCCCACCTCTACGAGCACGCCGATCCGCGCATCGGTGAGCACAAGGAATGGGGCACGCTGATCTTCAACTACAGCCGCAATGAGGTCCGCAACTTCTTGGTGGCGAACCTGGTGTTTTGGTTTGATCAATACCACATCGATGGCATCCGAGTGGACGCGGTGGCCTCGATGCTCTACCGCGACTACCTAAGGCCCGATGGGGAATGGCTGACGAATGAACACGGCGGCCGCGAGAACACCGAGGCGGTGCGCTTCCTGCAGCAGGCCAACCATGTCCTGTTCCAACACTTCCCCGGTGCTCTCTCGATCGCGGAGGAATCCACCACCTGGCCGATGGTGACCCAGCCCACCGACATCGGCGGTCTCGGTTTCAACCTGAAATGGAACATGGGCTGGATGCACGACATGCTCGATTACTTCGAGCTTGATCCCTGGTTCCGCCAGTTCCACCAGAACAATGTGACCTTCTCGATCTGGTACGCCTTCACCGAGAATTTCATGCTGGCCCTCAGCCACGATGAGGTGGTGCATGGCAAGAGCAATTTGCTTCACAAGATGCCTGGTGACGATTGGCAGAAGTTTGCCAATGTGCGCGCCCTGCTCGCCTACATGTGGACCCACCCCGGCAAGAAAACCATCTTTATGGGGATGGAGTTTGGCCAGAGAGCCGAATGGAATGTCTGGGGGGATTTGCAATGGAGTTTGCTTCAGCACGAACCCCATCAGGCGCTGCTGAACATGGTGGACGACCTGAATACCTTCTACAAATCGGAACCGGCTCTCTGGGGCGATGACTTCAGTGAATATGGCTTCCAGTGGATTGATTGCAACGACACCCGCAACTCTGTGATCAGCTTCATGCGGCGTGAGAGCAACACTGGGCGCTGGCTGGTGGTGGTGGCCAACTTCACGCCCCAAAGCCATTCCCACTACCGCGTCGGTGTTCCCCTCAGTGGCTTCTATCACGAGGCATTCAATACCGATGGCAGCCGCTACGGCGGCAGCAACCTCGGCAACCTTGGCGGCAAGTTCACCGATGACTTGGGCATGCACGGCTACGGGAGCTCCCTGGAACTCTGCCTGCCACCGCTCAGCGTGCTGGTGTTCCGCCATGATCCGGCTCGCCTGCCGGAGCTGGAAGAAGGACTTGAAGCAGGATACAAATCAGCAGCAGCCTTGCCCCTCTGAATAGGACTCAGAGTCCTGGGTGCTTGGGCTACCGCCGTGAGCTCGTTAAGGTTGAGGATGTCGGCACGGTTCCGTCATGACGCGAACGGATCGTGATGCCGGGCGTGATGGATGGCTGAAGGTCGGTGTGATGGATGGCGTGATGGTCGGCTCAACCGTGGCGGTGGTCCCATTGCCGTGCGATAGGCGAGCAGCGCCAGCGCCCCAGGGCCAGGGCTTGCTTGCATCGCTGAGGGTCGGGGCGGCTCAGGGCGCCCACTGCCACGACTGATGACGAGCTGTCTGGTGGGCCCGGGTCGTTCCGCTAGGTTTCCGAATCGCCGATCGCCAGGCTCCATGACCGAGACCGCCCCCCTGCTGCTGCGCGCCGCCCGAGGTGAGCAGGTGGAGCGGCCGCCGGTGTGGATGATGCGCCAGGCGGGCCGTTACATGAAGGTGTATCGCGACCTGCGTGACCGCCATCCGGGCTTCCGCGAACGCTCCGAGAACCCCGATCTCTCCTACGAGATCTCAATGCAGCCCTTCCACGCCTTCGCCCCCGATGGCGTGATCCTCTTCTCCGACATCCTCACGCCGCTGCCGGGCATGGGGATCGATTTCGACATCATCGAGAGCAAGGGACCGATCATCGAGCCCGCCATCCGCAGCCAGGCCCAGGTGGATGCCCTGCGGCCGCTCAACCCCGCCGAGGCCCTTCCTTTCGTTGGCGAGGTGCTGGGCCGGCTTCGGGCCGATGTGGGCAACGCGGCGGCGGTGCTGGGCTTCGTGGGCGCCCCCTGGACCCTGGCCGCCTACGCGGTGGAGGGCAAGAGCTCCAAGACGTACTCGGTGATCAAGGCGATGGCCTTCCGGGAGCCGGCTTTGTTGCACCAGCTGCTGGGCCACCTGGCCGATTCGATCGCCACCTACGTGCGCTATCAGATCGATTCCGGTGCCCAGGTGGTGCAGCTGTTCGATTCCTGGGCAGGTCAGCTGAGCCCGATCGACTACGACACCTTCGCGGCGCCTTACCAGAAACGGGTGATCGACCAGGTGAAGGCCACCCACCCCGATACACCGCTGATTCTCTACATCTCGGGCAGTGCCGGCGTGCTGGAACGCATGGGCCGCACCGGCGTCGACATCATCTCGCTCGACTGGACCGTGGACATGGCCGATGGCCTGGCCCGCCTGCCGGAGCACATCGGCGTGCAGGGCAACGTGGATCCCGGCCTGCTGTTCGGCACCCCGGAGGGGATCCGCGAGCGCATCCAAGACACCGTGCGCAAGGCCCGCGGCCGCCGCCACATCCTCAACCTGGGCCACGGCATCCTGCCCGGCACCCCTGAAGAGAACGCGCGCGTCTTCTTCGAAACCGGCAAGGCCGTGAACGAGCTGCTGGGGGCGGCCGTTTGAGCGCAACCGCCGCTGCATCCGCCGGAACGGCGGGAGCTGCCGGGGGGCCGGCCCGCATCCTGATCACAGGCGCCGCCGGCTGTGTGGGGCAGTACACGGTCGAGCACCTTTACCGCCACTCGGATGCCCACCTGCTGCTGCTCCTGCGCGACCCCAGCAAGCTGAAGGTGGTGTCCGCCAACGATCCGCGCATCACCCTGCTGGTGGGCGATCTGCGCGATCTCGAGCCCCATGCCGAAGCGATCGCCAGCGCCACCCGCGTGATCCACACGGCCACCGCCTGGGGCGATCCGGAGCGGGCCCAGCAGGTGAATGTGGTGGCGGTAAAAAGGCTGCTCGCCTTGCTCGATCCGGCGCGGCTGGAGCAGGTGATCTATTTCTCCACCGCCAGCATCCTCAACCGCGATCTGCAGCTCCTGCCCGAGGCGATGGCCTACGGCACCGAATACATCCAGACCAAGGCCCAGTGCCTGCAGGACCTGGAGGTCCATCCGCTGGCGGAGCGGATCGTGGCGGTGTTTCCCACCCTGGTGTTTGGCGGGCGGGTGTTGCGGGGGGATCCCCACCCCACCAGCTACCTCACATCCGGCGTCAAGGAGGCCTTCCCCTGGCTGTGGCTAGCCAAGTGGCTGCGCACCGATTCCAGCTTCCATTTCATCCACGCCGCCGACATCGCCACGGTCTGCGCCCACCTAGCCACCACCCCGCACCAGCCCAATCCGGAGCCGGGCCAGGGAGCGGTGCGGCGGCTGGTGCTGGGCCAGGCGCCGATCACGATCAACCAGGCCGTGGCCACCCTGGTGCGCTGGCGGCGGGGCTGGGTGCCGGCGGTGGGGCTGGATCTCACGCCCTGGCTGATCGAGGGACTGATCAAACTGCTGCGGATCGAGGTGAACGCCTGGGATCGCTTCTCGATCCGACAGCGCCACTTCGTGCATCAGCCGGTGAGTCCGCCGGAGCGCTTCGGGCTCACCAGCTACGCGCCCACCCTGGGGGCCGTGCTGGAAACAGCCGGAGTGCCTCACCGGGGCCGACTGCCGGGCTGAAGGGTCCCAGCATGGACAAACGCCAGCACCATGAATGGCTGCGGCAATGGCTGCGCCGCCAGAGGTCACCGCGGCCCCAGCAGCGGAGCAAAGGAGAGTTCTGCCAAAGGTACGGTTAACCGTACCTTTGGCAGCCATTCTGTATCGAGCTAAATCCAGTGGCCATCAGGACTTTTGGCAATTGTTGCGAATGTAACAAGCACCAACACCACCCGACACCTGGCCCGTAGGTTGAGCAGGTTGAACGTGCTAATCCGCACCGACCATGCGTCGTCTCTTCTCTCTTTTCGCTCTCTGCCTGGCGTTGGTGCTGGGTGCCGCTCCGAGCTTCGCCGCCGACAGCGCCCATGGCGGCCAAGTGTTCTCCGCCAACTGCGCCGCTTGCCATATGGGCGGCGGCAACGTGGTGAACGCCGAACGCACCCTCAAGGCCGATGCCCTCAAGGCCTATTTGGCCGGCTATGCCGATGGCCCTGAGGCCGCTGTGGCCATGCAGGTCACCAACGGCAAGAACGCCATGCCCGCCTTCGGCGGCAAGCTCAGTGCCGGCGACATCGCCGACGTGGCCGCCTATGTGATCGAACAGTCCGCCAAAGGCTGGTGATCCCAAGGCCACGGATCAACCAGTTAGGACAAATCCTTCTTGGTTGCTCCTGTCCAATTGCTTCAGGGTTGCCCTTATTGGCGGCTTGATCAAGCCATTTCATCCAACCCGGCTTTGCCGGGTTTTTTTGTGGCGCTCCTGAAGTCCCCATCACGGGAGTCCGTCGGGCGGTTCCATCTTGCTGCCCAGATCTTCCCTCGCCCATCGGGGGCGCCCACGCCAATCTCAAGGCGCTGCTCCCAACGTGGAGTCGCTTCCCGATGGCGGGGATGGGCCGCCAGTGTCGATCAGCTGCAACAACACCTCCCGCCGGCGCGGGCCATCGAGCTCCACCAGCAACACCGACTGCCAGCGGCCGATGCCAAGCCGGCCATCCACCACCGGCAGGCTGAGCTGGTTGCCGAGCACCATCGCAATCAGGTGTGCGTGGGCGTTGCGGGGCTCATCCGGCGGAATGCCCTGTCGCAGGAGCAGGTCGTTGTGGAGCCAGGGTCGTTCCGGCGGCGCCAGACCGAGGAAGAAGGCCTCGATGTCGCGCAGCAGCCGCTCCTCGTTTTCATTAAGCACAAGGGCCGTGGTGGTGTGCTGCCCAACCGCCACCAGCAACCCCTGCCGCACGCCACTGCGCTCCACCAGCGCCTGCAGGTCCGCGGTAATGACATGGCAATGGAACGATCCTCCAGTCTCAATCTGGAGTCGCTCAAGGAAGGAGGGGGTGATCACTGGCCTGGGGAGTGGGAAGCGAAGATGGAGATGGCCAACGCTGGCCCTTCGCCATCCTGCCCGAGCTCCCAACCCCTGCGGATCTGTGGCAGCCGCTCCGTCGACCTCAATCCTTGCTGGCAGCCCCAGCTAACCAATCGAGAACCCTACCCATGCCGACACCATACTGAATGCCAGCAAGGGATCTTTGGTGAGCTTCAGTTACGAAGATGTACTTGGCTCCTTGAAAGTTTCACCGGCTGTTTTGGCTGAAAAAACTCTCTTTGGCAGCTGGTGGATATCCAACAAACCTTCTCTGGATGAATCCGGAAATCTGGCGTTGATACCGGACGGTGGCAAGATGCAGATTTCCATGTCTGGAGGGATTATGTAGCGCTTCAGCAAGGCCTCAACCATCGTGCCCAGCCTGGCCCGGAGATTGTCCTTATAGTGCCAGTCGATACTGAGATTGCCGAACACAGGGGAAACCAGTTATGAAGAGTTATGAAAGAAGTCCAGAAATAGCGCTATGTCCTCTGTGTTGCACGGAGTACGCAGATCTCTTGTGGCGTGTGAGCAGCAAGCAGGCAGCTCAACATTTTGTCTTATACGAGAAACACCCAGACAGATTCGCTGAATTAGTATTGCATATAGAATAACTTTGGGGACGAAGTACGTGCAAAGTCATGCAATGCACCCAGTGCGGGTTTTGCTTCAGCGATCCTTACGTTGCAGGAGATGAACGATTTTACAGTCTTGCCTATGTCCGTTCCGGTTATCCAAAGTGGAAGTGGGAATTTCAGGTAACTTACGACGCAATAAGAAGGAATCTTCGACCCAACGGCAAATTGATTGAAATCGGTGCAGGAGATGGCGCTTTTGCAAAGAAGATTGCGAATGAAATCTTGCCAAAAGAGAATATACTCTGCACGGAGTTTTCAGAATACGGGCGTGTTCAGATAGAGAAATCCGGGATTAAATGCGTCCCTAAAGACATCAGGGCGTTATCTGGACCAGAATTTGAGAAATTTGCTGATGTCATTTATTTGTTTCAAGTTTTAGAACATATGGATAGGCTTGACGTGCTATTCGAGAAGTTAAATTGGTTGCTTAAGCCAGGTGGAAGCGTTTTTATTGCAGTCCCCAATCAAAATATGATCCAGTTTAATGAACTTAATGGTGCCTTGCTGGACATGCCACCCAATCACATCGGAAGATGGAGTAAAAAATGTTTTGACATAATTGGGAAGAAACATAGCTTTATTGTGACAGACTACCAGATAGAGTATACTCCTTTCCCATTAATGGCCAGACAATTCATAAATTACAGCTTTTTTCGCAACTGCCAAAACAGTGAAAGCTTTTCAAACAAGATGCGAAAGGTAGAAATCGGTTTTTACTTAGATAGAACCGCGGAAGCATTGGGCATAGCAGTAAATGCTGTTATGGCTGTACCTGCTTTGCTTGCCCTCATCGAGGATAAATCGAACTTAGGAAATTCGCAGTGGGTGCATTTCGTTGGGAAGTGAATTTCCGTCAAACAATCACATGCACTTGGAAAGCATGCTCATTTGGTTGGACCCAAATGAGTGAGTAGGCATTCCTTGGGCAATGGAAGGAAGGCAGAAGATGTCACCAGCCGTATGGCATTTTTGGATCTCATTTTGACTCAGGCCTACGGACGCCGAAGTGATGTACAAGTTCGTTAGATCAGGGCCGCCAAAGGTGACACAGGTTGGGCGTGGTACGGGAAATTCAATCCTTGATCGTTCTTGACCGCTGGCATCAAAGCAAGCAACACACCAACCATCCCAGAGGGCTGACCAGAGATTGCCATCAATGTCAATGGTCAAACCATCGGGCTCAACTCCTTCGGCACTGAGGTCGATCAAAATCCTGCGATTTACGATTGAGCCTGTCTCAGCCAAATAGTCATAAGCAAAGATTTTGTGCTGAGCTGAATCAGTTAAGTAAAAGGTGGACCCATCTGGGCTCCAGGCCAGACCATTGGCAATGGTCAAACCAGTTTCCATGATGTGCAGGGAACCATCTGGATCGTAACGATAGAGTGCCCCCTGACCACGACGATCACTGCAGGAGCCGATCCAGAAGCGGCCATGGGGATCACATTTGCCATCATTCAAGCGAGTGCCCACAGGATGGGGGAACTCAATTCGGTGGATGATTTCTACTTCGCCGCTTGGCAGATGCATCCACGCTAATCGATCACGAAGGGCGATCAGCAGACGGTCCGTTCCCGCCAAGGCGATGGCACTGACCACATCTCCGGTATCAAAATAGCAGTCCTTTCCCGTTGCAGGATCAAACTGGTGAACGCGGTGATTGTAGACATCCACCCAGAATAGTTTCTGGCCGACTGCCTGCCAAACTGGGCACTCACCAAGGCGGGCTCGTGCAGCAAGAACAATGCGCAGAGACGGACTCATATCATTGACCCTCAACAGGGTGTTCACCTGTAAACTTTGACACGCCATCAGAGGTGATTGCATCCAGCACCATCTCTGGCGTGAAGTATCCCAGCGTCTGGATGATCCGGGCCACACAACCTGTCCATCCTGTCTGGTGGCTAGCACCAATGCCAGCGCCACTGTCGCCGTTAAAATACTCGTAGAACAAAATCAGATCACGCCAATGGGGATCTGACTGAAACTTCTCGTGTTTCCCATTAACGGCGCGACGACCAGTTGCATCCTTTAGGAAGATATTTTCAAGTCGCTCGGCGACTTTCGTGTACACTTCGTATAAAGTTAGATAATCACCAGATCCGGTGGGATATTCAACCTTAAATGAATTGCCGTAATAGCCGAAAAGCTGCAGCAGTGCTCTCAAAAGCAAGTAGTTGACAGGCATCCAGATCGGGCCTCGCCAGTTTGAATTCCCACCAAACATGCTTGAGGTTGAATCTCCTGCCACATAGCCCACCTTATACTCACTTCCATCATGCTTAAAACAATATGGATTCTCGAGGTGATGGCGGGAGAGGGAACGAATACCATACTCTCCCAGGAATTCAGACTCATCGAGCATTCTGGCCAGCACGCGGCGTAATTTATCTTCGCTTAGAATTGCCAACAACATACTGCCCCGCACACCGGGCTGGGTGGGAAGGTGGATGTTGTGTTGCAGTTCAGGGTGCTTCTCAAAAAATCGCTGCGACTTAGTCCGAAAGCGAGGCAGTTTGTCCAGGGTTTCCTGGGGGAAAACAACCACCGCCATTAGGGAGAGCAGACCCACCAGAGAGCGCACCTTGATGCGAGTGGCCGTGCCATCAGGAAACTGCAGAACATCGTAGAAAAAACCATCCTCTTCGTCCCACAGTTCATCTTGGTCTGTGCCAATCCGGTCCATGGCACCGGAGATCCACATGGTGTGCTCGAAGAACTTGACAACGAAATCTTCGTAGAGGGGATCGTGGAGCGCCAATTCGACAGCAATCTGGAGCATCTGCTGACTGAAAAAAACCATCCATGCAGTCCCGTCGGCCTGCTCTAGGTGACCTCCAGTAGGCAGGGGGGAACTGCGGTCAAACACCCCAATGTTGTCAAGGCCGAGAAAACCACCCTGAAATAAATTATTGCCGCCTGCGTCTTTGCGATTCACCCACCACGTGAAGTTGATCAGCAACTTGGAGAAAGCAAAGCGAAGAAACTGCAAATCCCCAACGCCCTTGTTCAGTTCGCGATCACGAAGATAAATGTCCCAAGTTGCAAAAGCATGGACCGGCGGATTCACATCACTGAAGTTCCATTCATAGGCCGGAATCTGACCATTCGGATGTAGGTACTCTTCTTGGAGCATAAGGCTGAGCTGCTTTTTAGCAAATTCTGAATCAATCAAACTGATGGGAATGGCATGAAAGGCAAGATCCCATGCGGCATACCATGGATACTCCCACTTGTCGGGCATTGAAATAATATCTGCATTGTGCATGTGAGACCACTCACTGTTTCGCACGTGAAGCCGTTCGACAGGAGCAGACCATGGATTGACGTTGCGCTCGCGCAGCCACTGGTCAACGTCATAGTGGAAGTATTGCTTGGTCCACATCATTCCTGCGAGTGCCTGCCGCATGACATTGGTGCGATCGCTATCCGCCAGGACTGAAGGGGGAATCACGGTGGCAAAGAAATGCTCTGCCTCTTGAATCCGACTTGCAAAAGTTTGCTCAAACAACTGGTCGAATGGATCGCCAATTTGATCGGGGGCTGTTGTCGTTAGTCGCAATCGAAGCACCGTTGTAGCTTCGGCCTGCACAGTAAGATCATAATGTGGGCTGACTTTTGTTCCCTTCCCATTGGGATTAACAGCATCTTTAGTGCCATGAACAATATAGTTATTGATTCCGTCTTTAACAAAGGGGCTGTGATTTGGAGTATCAAACAACCGTTCATGATTGGTTTCGTTTTCAGTGAACAGTAGCTGCCCGCCCAGCTCGCTGTAGAAAAAGTAAACGCTGCCATCCTGTGATTCATCCGCAGGACCAAGCTGAGCATGCACCACGTGGTGTCCTTCGGCAGTTAGCTGCTGCAGCACTGGCTTGGCACCATTTTCGGAGCTGCTCCAAGTGTTGCGGAACCACAAGGTGGGCAGCAGTTGCAGGGTTGCGGCTTCAGGGCCCCGATTGGCAATGCTGATTTTTATCAATACATCGTGAGCTGCTGCTTTGGCATACTCAACAAACACGTCAAAGTAGCGGTTGTCATCGAAGATACCTGTATCCAGAAGTTCATATTCAGGCTCATAACGACTGCGAGCCCTATTAGTTGCAACAAGATCATCGTATGGGAATGCAGCCTGGGGATATTTGTAGAGATATCTCATGTAGGAATGGGTAGGAGTGCTGTCCAGATAAAAATAATACTCCTTGACGTCTTCGCCGTGATTTCCTTCGCTGTTTGTCAACCCGAACAATCGCTCCTTCAGGATCGGATCCTTGCCATTCCAAAGTGCAAGGGCAAAACACAATTGATTATGGCTGTCTGTGATACCACCCAAGCCATCTTCGCCCCAGCGATAAGCACGGGAGCGAGCATGGTCATGGGGAAAGGAAGCCCAAGCATTGCCATCATCAGATGTATCTTCGCGTACGGTGCCCCACTGGCGTTCGCTCAAGTAGGGACCCCACTTGTACCAATCAACCTCCCCATCTCTTGCCTGCTCAAGCCGCTTGGATTCTTGGGATTTAAGGTCAGCCATTGTCTGAATGAGATAATAAAATAATCCTACTACTCAGGCTGACCAAGCTTCGCGAAAGTCGGCATAGAGGGTCAGTCCACCATCAATGAACAGAGTTTGGCCTGTGATGTATGCAGCCTGATCCGATGCTAAAAAGACCACCGCTGACGCCATCTCGATTACCGTGCCAGCTCGCCCCATGGGGATATAGCTCTCAACAAGGTCTTTCTTGGCTTGATCTTCAGTCCATGCTTCATTGATCGGTGTGACGGTGGCGCCGGGGGCAATCGCGTTAACGCGAATGCCACGGTTGGCATACTCCAGAGCCAAAGTCTTTGTCAGGCTGCCCATGCCGGCTTTACTAATCGAGTAACTGAGATACTGGGGCCGCGGAATCATTTCATGGACGCTGGAAACATTGATAATCACACCGGGACGACCATGCTCCAGCAGGTGTTTGATGGTTTCGCGGCTGTAGAGATAAGCTCCGCGCAAGTTGACAGCCATCACCCGATCAAACTGGTCCGCTGGAAGGTCATGGGAGGGATGTTCGGATTGAATACCTGCGTTGTTAATGAGAATATCCAGGCCGCCAAAGGTACCCGTCACATCGTTCACGACACGAATGATGTCGCTTTCGTTCGCCGCATCCCCTTGAATGAGCCAAACTTGTACGTCGGAATGCCCCGATTCCGCCGCCTTCTGCAGCGCAACAGCCCTCGTTTGCTCTGCTTCATCCACATCTTTGCGATAGTTGATGGCTACGTTGCAGCCTTCCTGCGCCAGTCGAATGGCGATCGCCTGGCCTATACCCGAGCTCGCCCCTGTAACCAGGGCGATTTTACCGACCAATCCTTTGCTATGCATGCAGGATAAGACTCCAAGATCTAAGGTTGAGGTGGTTAGCATGCAGACGCCAATCTTACCCGTTTTTTGGGGCCGGGAGGCAGCAGCGCAAGTAAGTGCCACACATCCCGGCGGATCGTGGCGATCGTCTGGCAGCTGATCTGAACCCAGGACTGGAACCAAAGGCGCCTTGGACTTGCTGAAACTACAGGGGAAATCACTCTTCAGCAGTACCATTAGAGCACTGAGCATGGACCCAAAACGGGTCGTTTCCACGTCCGCCGGCACGGACTGGGCACGGTTTTCAGCTGATGCGACCCGCTTCCACCCAGAGGCTCAATCTGAGTTGAAGCTGGCAATAGCTTAGTAAGAATATCGCGAGACAATGCATGGTTATCTAATTGTCATAGAGGTGTTTGCAGCAATAGAGAGAGCTGCTACTCCTCGCCGACCTTCGCGCAGCCACACATTCAATCCAGCAGCGCAGCGGCGCTCAAAGCGCTATCAGAACCTGTAGTTTGGTTACCCTGCATTCTGACTGCGACGATAGGCCAGGACTGCAAGATACAAATCCTCGTCAATCTCGCGGATGTCGTATTCGGAGGGCAGCACGCCATGAATATGCTGGTGCACTGCCATCCAGCAGTTGCGTTCTGGATCGGCGCCCGTGCCATCAAACTGCCGCGACGCCTCCGCCAGGGCGATCACCCGGGAATCGGCCTGGTTGCCCCCTCCCTTAGGCTCAAGACCCTCGGAAACGGCCGATTCGTTGCCCGCCAGGGGTTGCGGGTTCGATCCGCACTCCGGTTGAGACAGGGAGGGCTGAGGCAGGGAGGACTGCGGAACCGGGGGCACGGAGCAACCATCGGCGGCCGGGGGCTCGACGTAGGGGGCGGCCATTACAACGCAGGAGCACACCAATGGATCCTGGCGCAACCGGCAGACTGAATGCACCTCCACAAGGCCCAGGCCGCATGAACCCGTGCCGATTTCCGCCGGCCCTGGCCGGGCTGCGGACCACAGCCGCGCTGCTGTTGGCGTTGGCACCGGCCGCGACAGCAGCCCGGGGGGCGGAACCGCTGCAGCCGGCCCCGCCCCTGAATCCAGCCTGGGCCTTCGATCCCAACGGTCCCTACCTGCCCGGTGCCGATCCGCCCAGCTTCCTGCTGCCCGGCAACGGCCAGCGCTTCAACCCCGCCAAAGGCAGCCAGCCCAAGGCGATCAGCGGACCACGGCCACCCGTCCCTCCCTGCCGCCTGATCGTGCCGGTGAAGGATGCGCCCCTGCAGCCGCTCCACCTCCACCCAGCCCAGATTCCTCTCAAGAACAGCTTCGGCTGCCTCTCCGCGGCCGATGCGATCTACGGTGCTGATGGCTGTCCCAAGCGTTTGTGCGGAACCGCCAAGGGCAACCAGATCTCCCTTCCACCGGGTGGACCCTGAGCCCGGCCGAGGCCTCAGCCCATCCCCTTGGCCGGTTCCCACCCCAAACCGGTTCGGCCTGCCCATCCTGGGTAGGGGGGCCCGAACCCCGCAGTTCGGAGCACCGGCCCATCGGCTGCATCCGGATCCCATACGGTGCCGTTATTCCCACCTGAGCGCAGAACCACAGGAGGTTTGTTTATGCATCCCACCGCCGAACTGTTCACCGAAAAGGCATGGGGCGCCGTCGTGGCGGCCCAGCAGCTGGCCCAGCAGAAGCGCCAGCAGCAGATGGAGAGCGAGCACCTGCTCGGATCCCTGCTCGCCCAGCCCGGCCTGGCCACCCGCATCCTCGAGAAGGCCGGCGTGGATGTGGGCACCCTCAGCCAGAAGGTGGAGGCCTACACGGCCAGCCAGCCCAGCCTCTCGGCCCCGCCGGACAACATCTACCTGGGCAAGGGCCTCAATGCCGTGCTGGATCGGGCCGATGCCCTCAAGAAGGAATTCGACGACAGCTACATCGCGATCGAGCACCTGCTGCTCGCCCTGGCCGAAGACCAGCGCTGCGGCCGTCAGCTGCTCTCCCAGGCCGGCACCACGGCCGCGAAGTTGAAGGAGGCGGTGCTGGCGGTGCGTGGCACCCAGAAGGTGACGGATCAGAACCCTGAAGGCACCTACGAATCCCTGGAGAAATACGGCCGGGACCTCACCGAGGCCGCCAAGGCAGGCAAGCTCGATCCGGTGATCGGCCGCGATGAGGAGATCCGCCGCACGATTCAGATCCTCAGCCGCCGCACCAAGAACAATCCGGTGCTGATTGGCGAGCCCGGCGTGGGCAAAACGGCGATCGTGGAGGGCCTGGCCCAGCG
>Ga0315905_10001760_pt1 | contig 23053 bp, 22 predicted proteins | sample LakEriMetagenome_5_FD_203522 | JGI IMG/M metagenome (GOLD analysis project Ga0315905, IMG submission 203522) | Freshwater fungal communities from buoy surface, Lake Erie, Ohio, United States - Buoy 4 MA121 | ecosystem: Environmental > Aquatic > Freshwater > Lake | place: USA: Lake Erie, Ohio...
TCACCTCAACATCGACGACTTCGCCATCGATAGCACCGGATACAAAGATGACTCGTCCCTCGTGGCGAGCTACAAAAACTCCACCGTGGGCAACTTTTTCAATTTTTACTCGAAGATTCACTCCCACAGTGTTCCACAGCTAACCTTGCTCCCGTGACCAAATTGCTACTTGCCTCAACATCTCCCGCTCGAAAGCGACTGCTGAATGACGCCGGGATCGTTTTTGAAACCCGCTCGCCCGGGGTGGATGAAGACGCATTAGTTGAAGCCGTAAGGCCACCCACCATTCAGGACATGACGCTTTTGCTGGCTCGAGCCAAGGCCGAGGCCGTGACCTTCGATGGCCTGGTTCTAGGATGCGATTCCGCGCTTTTGCTGGACGGAGAAATGCTTGGGAAACCTCACCTGCCGGAAGTTGCAATTGCACGCTGGCAAAAAATGCGCGGTCAAACCGGCATCTTGTGCTCAGGTCACTGGCTAATTGATGGTGAAACCGGTGAGGCCACCGGGAAGGTGACGCAAACCACGGTGAGGTTTGCAAACCTGACTGACGAGCAGATTCACAAATATGTCGCAACCGGCGAACCGCTTCAGGTTGCTGGTGCTTTCACCATTGATGGCATTGGTGGTGCCTTTGTTGAGCGGATCGAAGGTGATTACCACACCGTAGTTGGACTTTCACTTGTTGCCCTTCGAGAGCTGGTTACCGAGCTTGGTCACGACTACCAGTCGCTATGGAGATAACCGCAACGAAATGGCTGATTTTTTGTCGTTTCCTTATAAATTTCAAGGCTTAGAGGGCATTAAGCTGTTCGATTATGACCCAGCGCCGAATTACCAAGCTACTAATCGCCAACCGAGGCGAAATCGCAGTTCGTATCATTCGAGCCGCCAAAGACGCTGGAATCCTAACCGTTGCGGTTTATGCCGATGGCGACCGTGACGCGCAGCACGTCAAACTAGCCGATGAGGCTTACGCCCTAAAAGGTGAGACTGCCGCCGAAACCTACTTGGTCTCGGACAAGTTGATCGCGGTTGCAAAGCGTGCAAAGGCAAATGCGGTTCACCCTGGATACGGTTTTCTGTCAGAAAACGCTCAGTTCGCTCAAGCTGTTATTGACGCAGGTTTGATCTGGATTGGTCCAAAGCCAGCCTCGATTGAACAGCTGGGCGACAAGGTTTCGGCTCGCAAGGTCGCGGAATCTGTTGGAGCACCGCTAGCACCTGGAACCATCAACCCAGTTGAAACCGTCAAAGAAGTTGAGGATTTCGTAGCGATTCACGGCCTACCGGTCGCCATCAAGGCTGCCTACGGTGGTGGTGGTCGCGGAATCAAGATCGTTCGCGAAGCTAGCGAAATCCAAGAGCTGTTTGAATCTGCAACCCGAGAGGCAATTGCTGCCTTTGGTCGCGGTGAGTGCTTCTTGGAGAAATACCTAGACAAGCCTCGTCACGTTGAGACCCAGTGTCTTGCAGACCAATATGGAAACGTAGTTGTGGTTTCCACCCGCGACTGCTCACTGCAGCGTCGCCACCAGAAGCTGGTCGAAGAAGCTCCGGCCCCGTTCCTAACCGAAGATCAAGAAGCCAGGCTCTACGAATCCTCGAAAGCAATTCTCAAGGCAGTTGGCTACGAAGGCGCCGGAACCTGCGAATTCCTAATTGCCCAAGATGGCACGGTTTCCTTCCTTGAGGTCAACACCCGCCTCCAGGTTGAGCACCCGGTATCCGAAGAGGTCACCGGTCTTGACCTGGTTCGCGAGCAATTCCGCATCGCCGAAGGTGGAGTGCTGGACTTTGGCGACCCTAAGGTTTCTGGTCACAGCTTCGAATTCCGCATCAACGGAGAAGACCCAGGTCGCGGCTTCTTGCCGGCACCTGGTGCTATTCACCAGTTTGTAGCGCCGAGCGGACCTGGGGTTCGAGTCGACTCTGGAGTTGTTTCAGGTGATGTGGTTTCTGGAAACTTCGACTCAATGATTGCAAAACTTATTGTCACGGGATCCACTCGCGCCGAAGCACTGCAGCGTTCTAGAAGAGCGCTGGAAGAAATGCAGGTTCACGGTCTACCGACTGTTTTGCCTTTCCACCGCGCAATCGTGAACGACCCTGCCTTCACAGGTGAGAGTGGCAAGTTTGGTGTTTACACCCGCTGGATTGAGACCGAATGGAACAACACCATTGAGCCTTGGTCTGGTCAGACTGAGGATCTTCCTGAGGCAGAACCACGTCACGATGTAGTTGTCGAGGTTGCTGGCAAGCGTCTAGAGGTAAGCGTTCCCAAGCGTTTGCTAGTTGGTGAAATTGGCTCTGCAGCAGGTCACGCTCCAAAGCGCGCGAAGAGGTCGGGAGCGTCCAGCCACACCGGCGCCAAGGGCAACAGCTTGCTAGCCCCGATGCAGTCGACCGTGGTCAAACTTGCGGCCAACGAGGGTGACCATGTTGAGGTTGGTGACCTGGTGGTTGTGCTTGAGGCAATGAAGATGGAACAGCCGCTAACTGCTCACCGCTCGGGAACGATTAGCTCAATAGGCGTAAGCGTTGGAGCAACAATCTCTGCTGGAACTCGAATTCTCGATATAACCGATTAGTCGATTGGCTGGTGCAGAGCAGAGGCAGCCTCTGCGATTGAATCTGCCAGCGATGGGTAGACCGTGTAGGTGCGAGCCAGCTGGTCAACCGTTAGACGGTTCTCGATAGCCACTGCGATTGGGTAGATCAGATCCGAGGCCCTCGGTGCAACCACAACGCCACCAATTACGGTGCCAGAGCCAATCGATGCAAACAGTTTGATGAAACCCTCGCGGATTCCCTGCATCTTCGCTCTCGGGTTGGTCTCAAGCATTACCTTCTGAATATCACCGCGGACCAGACCCTGTTCGATCTCAGCCTGCGACCAGCCGACAGATGCAATCTCCGGGGCGGTGAAAACATTCGATGCGACATTGCGCATTCTGGTTGGAGCGGCAACATCTCCCATGGTGTGGTAGACCGCAGTTCTACCCTGCATGGCACTTACCGAAGCGAGTGGCATAGCGGTCGAGCAGTCACCGACCGCGTAAACATTCGCCCTAGAGGTTCTGGCGACCTTATTGGCAACTACGTGACCAGTTGGGGTCAGCTCAACGCCAGCCTCTTCAAGACCAAGTCCCTCGGTGTTAGGAATTGCACCGACAGCCATTAGACAATGGCTGCCTTCGATGACCTCGCCACCTTCCAAAGTGACCTGGACGCCAGTGCCGGTGTTGACCACTGACACGGCGCGAGACTTGTTCAAAATCTGCATGCCGCCGCGGCGGAAAACGTCCTCAATCAGATCAGCCGCATCGGCATCATTTCCCGGCAGGACTTTGTCGCGGCTGGAGATCAGGGTGACCTGGCTGCCAAGTTGCAAATAGGCCGATGCGAACTCGGCACCGGTAACACCGGAACCAACCACAATCATGTGCTCGGGTAGCGCCTTGAGGTTGTAGAGCTGCTTCCAGGTGAAAATACGGTCACCATCTGGCTTAGATCCAGGAACTTCTCTCGGGTGTGCACCAACGGCGACGATGATGGTCTTGGCTTCAATTCGCTCGGGCTTCCCGCCCAAGGTTGGCTGAACCACAACGTGGTGATTGCCATCAAGCTTTCCACGTCCGGAAATGACTCGAACGCCTTCGTTTTTGAGGGTCAACAGCATGTCCTCGGATTGGCTCTTTGCCAAGGCAAGAAGTCTCTTGTTTACCGCCTCTAGGTCGATTTCGACCTTGGGCCTAACGGGTTTGTTGTCAATCGAGAATGTAACTCCCAAGCTCTGTGCCTGGGCGACCTGCTGAGCAGCGTCTGCGGTGGCAATCAGGGTCTTGGAGGGCACCACATCTGTGAGTACGGCATTGCCACCGATGCCATTGTCCTCAATGAGGATTACCTCGGCACCAAGCTGGCGGCCAGCCCTTGCTGCTTCGTAGCCACCAGGGCCACCGCCAATGATTACGATTCGATGTTGGTTCTCAGATGAATTTGTCACGGGTTCATTCTCGCTTACCAATCTGGGTAGCGGGGTTAGTTAGACTGATTTTTATGGTCAATCCACTCAACGTCGAGGGTGCTAACCCCTTCGAAATAGCCCAAGAGGCTGCAAAACAAATCGCAAAGATTTCCGGCATTTCAAGCCACGACATCGCTCTGACACTGGGTTCTGGCTGGGCTAAGGCCGCTGACCTAATTGGTGAAACGGTAAGTGAAATTCCAGGCAGCGAAATCATTGGCTTTTCAAAGCCCGCTGTGGTTGGTCACGTCGGCACTATTCGTTCGATCCGGCTACCAAATGGCAAGCACGCTTTGGTAATTGGAGCTCGAACCCACTTTTATGAGAACCACGGCGTTCGCTCGGTAGTGCACTCGGTGAGAACCGCCGCTGCAGCCGGTGCCAAGACCATGATTTTGACCAACGGAGCAGGCGGTATCAAGCCGGAGTGGGCAGGAGGTGCTGCGGTGTTGATCTCGGATCACATCAACCTCACGGCATCCAGCCCACTGGAGGGTGCAACTTTTATTGACCTGACCGATCTCTACTCCAAGCGCCTTCGGGATTTGGCTAGGACAGTGGATGCATCACTCGATGAGGGTGTTTACGTTCAGTTCCGCGGCCCGCACTACGAAACTCCTGCCGAAGTCCAGATGGCCAAAATCATGGGCGGTCACATCGTTGGCATGTCCACAGCACTCGAGGCGATTGCCGCCAGAGAAGCTGGCATGGAAATCATGGGCATGTCGCTGATCACCAATTTGGCCGCTGGTATTCAAACCACACCGCTTTCGCACGCCGAAGTGTTGGAGGCCGGCAGAAATGCCGAAGCCCGAATCGGCAAGCTTCTCGCCGAGATTGTGACCAAGCTCTAAATGGATTTAGTTGCACTAGCCAACAACTGGTTGGCCCAGGATCCAGACCCGGTAACCCGCCTCGAACTTCAAGAGCTAATTCACGCAGGAGATGAAGCCGGACTTGCTTCACGTTTTGACTGTCGGCTGCAGTTTGGCACCGCGGGACTTCGCGGTGAGCTAGGCGCTGGACCAAATCGCATGAACCGCATTGTGGTTGCGCAGGCTGCCTACGCAATTGCTCGTTTTCTCAATGCCAACCGTTCGGATTACCTAGATAAAACCGGTGAGCTCTCGGTAGTTGTTGGCTACGACGGTCGAGTGAATTCCGACATCTTCGCGCAAGATTCGGCCGAAATCTTTGCGGGCGCTGGAATCAAAACCAGGCTGTTTGACTCCGCCGTGCCGACCCCGGTTGCCGCATTCGCCGGCAAGAGATTTCACGCCAGCGCAACCGTGATTGTGACGGCAAGTCACAACCCACCCAAAGACAACGGCTACAAGGTTTATCTCGGTGGCCAAAACGGTTGTTCGCAGTTGGTCTCCCCGCAGGACAAGCAAATTGCCGCTCTGATAGATCAGATTGCAATAGAAACCAAGTTCTCGGACATTCCAAAGTCCTCAAACATTGAAACCCTCGGCCAGGCTGATGAAGATGCATATGTCGCTCGAGCAGCATCGCTAGTAGCGAGCGATCAATCTGGTCGCAGCGATCTGAGAATCACCTACACCGCCATGCACGGCGTTGGCTACAAAACCATGAAGTCGGTTTTTGACAGCACCGGTTTTGTCTTCAGCTCGGTTGCCAAGCAGCAAGAACCGGATGGGCAATTTCCCACCGTATCTTTTCCAAACCCTGAAGAGCCAGGGGCGATGGACCTGAGCTTTGCGCATGCTCTCACTCAACACTCGGACTTGATAATTGCAAATGACCCGGATGCCGACCGGCTTGCCGTTGGAGTCAGAAGCGGCACTGGCTACCAAATGCTCACCGGGGATCAGGTTGGGTTACTGCTCGCGGAGATGATTGCCTCGGCTAAGCAAAGTGGCACTTTGGCAAACTCGATTGTTTCTGCAAGCCTTGCCAAAGTGGCAGCCTTCCACAACTTGAAATACCAGCAGACCCTCACCGGATTCAAATGGATTTCAAAGGTGCCGAACCTGAGCTTTGGTTACGAAGAGGCATTGGGTTACTGCATCGATCCGGACTTTACTCCGGACAAAGACGGTATCTCGGCAGCGCTTGCTATTGCCGAGTTGGCAGCAACCCTGAAGGCCGAGGGCATGGGTCTTTTGGACCTGCTTCGCGGATTGGCAAAGCGCTATGGCCACGTTGCCACCGGTCAGGTTTCGATTCGAGTAACCGACCTATCGGTTATCGGCAAGATCATGAGCGATGTGAAGTCAAATCCGGTTGCTGAAATCCTTGGTGAAGTTGCGGAGTTTGAAAATCTCGAACTTGGTAAAAACCTGCCTGCCACCGAGGGCGTTATCTTCACCACTAGTTCATACCGAGTAATCATTAGGCCATCCGGTACCGAGCCAAAGCTCAAGTGCTACCTGCAGGTCACTGCCGACTCGGAAGAGAATTCAAAGACGAAGCTTGCCGGCCTCAAAGACTGGGCTCACCAGCTCCTCAGCGCTTACTAGCTAGGCGTTTGATCGACTCTGGGACTTCTAGGCCCGCGGCCTCTTCGTCGGCTGGAATCGGCGTTCCAATGCTTGTGATAATTGGCACGATTCCAGCCCAGGTTCCCTGATTTAGATCCGACTCATCGTCATCAACCTCATTCACGGAAATCTTCACCGAGCACTCATCAAGCGGCAGCGCAACGATGATGGTTGCAGCCAACTCTTTCTTGGTGCTGGAGCGAACCTCTTGGACTCGGCCCGGGATCATCGAATTGCTCAGGGCGTCTAGCGCAGCATCCTTTTCGTCATCGCCAACCAAACTTGCCTTGCCGAAAATCACCACCGATCGGTAGTGCATGCCTGAGTTGAAAGTTGAACGCGCAACCTTGAGAGCTTTCAGTTCGGTGATGGAAACACAAACTTCTGGCTCGTCATGCAACAGGCGCATAAGTCTTGAACCGGATGAACCGTGCAGGTAGAGGGTGTCATCGACCCGGCCAAAGGCCATCGGGATCACCAGTGGTCTGCCGTCTTGAACTAAACCGACGTGGGCAACCAGGTTGTCATCAAGGATCGAATAGAGATCGCTGACCTCGAAAGAGGCCTTGTGAGAAATTCGATTGAGCGTCGTGCGCTGTGTGCCGCCAGGATTAGCCATGGCAAAACACTAGCTGAGCGCTGCGGTAAGTTTCTGCTCGATCTCTTCTAGGTTGAAAATGTTGTCAATTGGAATCACTTCGGAACGAATGTCCTTGATTTGCTCCTGAAGCTCAGGAGTAATCAGAACAATCTGAGCCAAAGACTCTGCCGAGATGGCATCCGCTATCGAAACAGCCTGGACTTCCGCCTCAACGCCCATAGCCGCCAAAACTCGGTCGGCATTGGATTTTAGAAGGACGGATGTGCCGATACCGGCACCGCAGACTGCATAAATTTTCACAAGGCTATCCAACCAACTAAGCGGTCAATAAATTGCGAATGATTGTGAGATCGGGCTCATTTAACAATCTATTCATGTTGCCCTCGGCGGACATTACCTGCGCAAAGCTAGCCAAGAGTTCGATGTGGCTATCGGAATCGACCGCGCAGAACGCAAAAACCAGTCGCACCGGATCGTTGTTCGAGCCCGAGACAACCGGCTCCTCAAGTCTTAGTAGCGCCATGCCGGTTTCCAGAACTCCAACACCCGGTGCTGCGTGAGCAATTGCGATTCCGGGTGCAACAACGAAGTACGGGCCAAGCTTTTGATTCATTGCCAGCACCTCTGCAAGGTACTCGGAAGTGACCCTGAGGTCGGTTTCCAAAAGTGCTACCGCACTACTAATCGCACCCTCCCAATCGGTCACCTCAAGATGGTGAGCGATGGAATTTGGGCCGAAGGCTTGGGCTAGCACTAGCGAGCCTCTGCGAAGCCGTTCTCAATCATGTCCATCAACTCTTCGCGCTCAGGCAGCCCTTGGAAGGCAGCCTCGGCAGCATTTAGCTGGAACTGCTCAAGGTCGGCGAGGCTGTAACCAAAGGTGTCAACCAAGATCTCTAACTCCTTGGTCAGATTGGTTGCACTCATCAGGCGGTTGTCGGTATTGACCGTCACCTTGAAGCCAAGGTCATACAGGATATCGAACGGGTGATCCGCCATGGTGTCGCCAAGCATTTCAAAGGCACCGGTCTGCAGGTTGGAAGAAGGTGAGGTTTCTAGCGCAATACCGCGATCGTGAACCCACTGGGCTACCGGTCCAAGAACTACCAGGTCAGTGTCGCCTTCGGTCCTGGAGAACATGATGTCCTCAACCAAACGAACTCCGTGACCTAGGCGCAGTGCTCGACCTGAGAGGATTGCATCGCGAATCGACTCAACGCCATCGGCTTCGCCGGCGTGAACGGTGACAGGGAAAAGCTCTTCCGCTAGGTAGTCAAATGCTGCCTTGTGAAGGTTTGGCAAAAAGCCCTTCTCGGCACCCGCGATATCAAAACCAACCACACCGGAGTTTCGATGACGGACCGCTAGCTCGGCAATTTCCATCGCACGATCGGCGTGACGCATTGCCGTTACCAGCTGACCGGTGCGAATAAAGTCACCGCGGTCTTCCACCTCTGCCATGCCACGCTCAAGTCCGTCCTGGACTGCCTCTACGGTTTCATCAAGCGTCAAACCCTGAGAGATGTGCTGCTCTGGAGCCCAGCGCAGTTCCGCGTAGATCACGTTCTGGGCGGCAAGGTCAATGACTGCCTCGTAGGCAACGCGCTCTAGCCCCTCGCGGGTTTGCATGACCGCGACCGTGTGGTCGAAAGTCTCCAGGTAGCGAACCAATGATCCAGAATTTGCAGCTTCTGAAAACCAGCGACCCAGGTCCAAAGCGTTGTCCGCTGGAAGGACATGCCCAATCTTCTGAGCCAACTCGATGATGGTCTGAGGTCTCAGGCCGCCATCTAGGTGATCGTGCAGCGAGATTTTTGGTAGGGCTTGAATGTCCAATGGGTTCCTAACTGATTCTGCCGAGGATGAGCTTACGCTGGGCAACCGACGAGTTAGAAATCTCTACCGCTCCGCTAGCTAGCTCAATCGCTCGGTCGAACTTCTCCTCGGTGTCGGTGAACAAAGTCATCAACGGCTGACCGGCTTCGATTCGGCTCCCAATTTGAACATTCAGCACGACACCTGCCCCAAATTGAACCGCGTCCTCTTTGCGCTCACGTCCGGCACCCAATCGCCAGGATGCCACACCAACCTCTAGGGCATCCAGGCGCGAAACAAAACCTGACTCGGTGGCCAAGATTTGGTGCGAGTGCTTTGCCTTTGGAAGTTCTGCATCTGGATTACCACCCTGGGCCGAAATCATCTGACGCCACTTGTCCATGGCCTTACCGTTTCGCAGGTTCTCGCTCGGGTCAACACCGCTGACTCCGGCCTGACTCAACATTTCCCTCGCAAGCTCCACAGTGAGTTCAATAACGTCCGCTGGACCGCCACCGGCTAATACCTCGACCGACTCTTCAACCTCGAGGGCATTACCGATCTTTAGACCCAGCGGGGTCGACATATCTGTCAACAGTGCAGAGGTGTTCACACCGGCATCTTGACCGAGCGCAACCAAGGTTTTAGCCAACTCGGTGGCCCTGTCTAAGGTCTTCATAAAGGCACCCGAGCCGACTTTCACGTCCAGCACCAATGCCTTGGTGCCCTCCGCGATCTTCTTGCTCATGATCGAGGATGCGATAAGTGGGATGGCCTCAACCGTGCCGGTAACATCGCGCAGCGAGTAAAGCTTTCTATCGGCAGGAGCAAGACCGGAACCGGCAGCGCAAATAACAGCTCCGACCTCTGCCAACTGGGAGTAGAGCTCGGTGTTTGAAAGGCTGGCCTGCCAGCCCGGAATAGCTTCTAGCTTGTCGAGCGTGCCACCGGTGTGGCCAAGACCTCGACCCGATAGTTGCGGGACCGCAACACCGTATGAGGCAACCAAAGGTGCCAGCGGCAAGGTGATCTTGTCGCCCACTCCTCCGGTTGAATGCTTATCCGCGGTCGGTATCGCAAGCCCCTCGAACTCAAGTCGTTCGCCTGAGTCAATCATCGCCAAAGTTAGATCTTTAACCTCGCGACGATTCATACCGTTGAGCAAGATGGCCATGGCCATCGCAGACATCTGTTCATCCGCGACCACACCGGAGGTGTAGTTCGCAACCAACCAGCGAATCTCTTCGGTGCTCAGCTCAAACCGCTCACGCTTTTTGATGATCAGTTCGACGGCGGAAAAGCTCACTTTTGCTCCAGGTGTTCAGGCCCGAAGGCATCAGGCAGTACTTCGTAAATGGTCTTTATGCCAGAGACGGTGTCAAGCAACATTCCAGGCGCGTGGTGTTCGTAGAGCAACTGGCGACAGCGACCACAAGGCATCAGTGTGTTTCCAGCACCATCGACACAGGAGAACGCAACTAGCTTCCCGCCACCAACGCGATAGAGCTCACTGACCAAAGAGCATTCAGCGCATAGCCCGACCCCGTATGAGGCATTTTCGACATTGCAGCCGGAGATGATTTCACCCTTGTCGGTGAGCGCAGCAGCACCGACTGGAAAGTTTGAGTACGGCGCATAGGCTTTTTTCATCGCCTGAGTTGCTTCGGCTTTCAGAGCCGCCCAATCAATCTCCATGACTAACCCTTCACGTAAGGAATTGCGAGAGATTTTGGAGGCCTGGACTGACCAACAAAACCAACCACAGCAATGATCGTCACGATGTAAGGAACCATGGTGATGAAATCGGTTGGGATACCAGGGCTCACCTGGTTTGCCCAGACGCGCAAGATGATTGAGAAACCAAACAGCAGTGCGGCAAGTGCGGCCGAGATTGGGTGCCAACGACCGAGGATTACCACCGCAAGGGCGATAAATCCAAAACCACCAGACATTTCACGACCAAAGGCACCGGCGTTTCCCACGGTCAAAGCAGCGCCACCCAAACCTGCAATCGCACCACCAACAGTTACCCACCAAAAGCGCGTGCGGCTCACGTTGATACCGACGGTGTCAGCAGCTAGTGGGTGCTCACCCACGGCTCTGGCGCGAAGGCCAAGCTTGGTTTTGAAAAGCACAAACCACAGCACAGGCACAATCAACAGAGCTGCGAAAACTGTGATTCGGTTTTCAAATAGCACCGGCCCCAGAACTGGAATATCACTCAGGAATGGAATCTTGATGATGTCCAAGGTGCCGGGGAAGTTCACGTTCTCGCCATCCTCGGTTAGCCACTGCTGGTAGAGGAAGTTGGTGATACCGATGACTAAAACGTTTAGCACCACTCCGACGATGATCTGCTGGGCCAGGAACTTGATGGCAAATACCGCCAGCACCATGCTCATAAGAGCCGCGGTAAACATGGCAGCAAAGACTCCAAGTGCAAAGTTGTCGGTGATGCTGGAAACCACAGCCGCCATGAACGCACCGGTTAGCAATTGACCTTCGATTGCGATGTTGGTGATACCGCTGCGCTCGCTCATCACACCGGCCATTGCACCGAGCATGATTGGCACGGCCAAGACCAAAGCGGTTCCAGCAATGAAAACGACCGGTACCGTGTTGTCGGCAGCCAGCCAGCCAAGCAATGCTGTTACACCCAATAGGCCATAGATCGAGACCAGCCAGATTGGGGTTTTGCTATTGCGCAGCGAGAGTAATAGCGAAACAACCGCCACCAAAAGCATGATGACACCTGAAAGGACACCCAGCTGAGCCGATGCGATTTCAAACGCCGGAAGCTGAATGAGGTCCTGCTTACGGGTCAGTTCAAAGACGGTCTGCCCACTTCGGCCAGCAATGCCAAAGAAGTAAAGCACGACAAGTGCAAGCACTCCCATCACGATTGGGCTCTTAAAACCAACGCGTTCTTCGCTATTGATCCCTGATACCGGCTTTAGCCAACTCATTTGGCACCGCCTTTCCCAAAGAATCGATCTCGAATAGCACCGAGCGCATTCGTGGTCTGAGGTTTCGGTAGACCAAAGATGGCCCTAATCAGCGGCGGGGCTGCGATAAACAGCACAATCGCACCCTGAACGATTCCCAAAACCTCAGGAGATACTCCGATTACCTGCATCGCAGGCGCTCCTGCTTTGAATGCACCAAAGAGCAAGCCAGCCAGCAAAATACCTGGGGCTGATGATCCTCCAAGTAGCGCAACCGTGATGGCGTCAAATCCGATACCGGCGTGAGAGCTCGGGGTGACACCGATGGCTGTTCCCAGTGCTTGGTTTGCTCCTGCAACACCGACAAATGCTGCCGACAGCGCCATGGCCAAAACATAGGTTCGGTTCACGTTGATGCCGGCGGTCTTTGCGGCATCCGGGTTAAAGCCGACCATGCGCAAGCGGTATCCAATGGTAGAGCGCTCCATTAGCCACCAGTAAACAATTACCGCTGCGATGGAAAACACCAATCCCCAGTGCAGCGAATACTCATCGCCGAAGAGCTTCGGGAACTGAGCGGTCACTGCAGCAGGATCTGCCTTCGGGTTTCCGCTTGCTCGCTCCTCCTGCAACAGCGCTGGGTCTCGCATTAGGAAGCTGAAGAAGTAGATGGCGATGTAATTGAGCATGATCGTAAGGATCACTTCGTGAGCACCGGTTCTAGCTTTTAGGAAACCAACCAGTGCGCCCAATAAACAAGCTCCCAGGATTCCGGCGATAAGTGCGACGATCATGTGCAACACGATTGGCAACTCGATTCGGGTTGCCACCCAGGTCGAGAAGATCATGCCGAAAATTAGCTGGCCGGTACCACCGATGTTGAAAAGCCCGACTCGGAAAGCTAGACCAATTCCCAAACCTGCCGCAATCAGCGGAGCTCCGAGTCTCAAGGTCTCAGTTAGTGGTCGGAATGCTTTGATTAGGTCCTCGGCCTCAGCGTTAAAGATTGAGCCCCTAAACAATGCTCCGTAGCCATCGCTGACAACAGTCCAAGCTGCACCGAGTGAGTCCTGAGGCCTGGATAAGAAATAGGTCAGACCCTCCAAGAATTCCTTGTTGGAGCCGATCATGAACATCGCACCGACTAAGAACCCAAGGATCACCGACAGCACCGTGCGGGTTAGGCCTCCGGCCAGAATTTCTTTGATGGCTTGATTGAATCTCGCCTCTGGACTGCTCATGCTGCAACTCCCGCCATCATCTTGCCTAGCTGCTCTCTGGAGGTTTCTGGGCCCACAATTCCAATAATTTGACCGCGATACATAACTGCAATTCGATCCGCAAGCGCAAGCACTTCGTCCAACTCGGTTGAAATCAGAACCACGCCTTTGCCGGCGTCACGCTCCGCAACCAACTGCTCGTGAATGAACTCAATTGAGCCCACATCAACACCTCTGGTTGGCTGCGATGCAATCAGAAGGTCAACCTTGCGATAAAGCTCACGCGCCACCACGACCTTCTGCTGGTTACCTCCGGAGAGTTTTCCAGCCAGGTGGTCGGCCGATGGAGTTCGAACGTCGAATCTTTCGACCAGGTCCTTGGATATCTTCTTGCGGGCGGCAAAGTTAATGTTCAAGCCCTTGGTGAATACCGACTTATACGAAGCATTCAGCATCAGGTTCTCGGCAATCGTGAACTCAGAAACCAAGCCATCTTTCTTGCGATCCTCTGGAATGAAACCAACACCTGACTCCAAGACATCGCGAACCGAAGCCTGTGACTTGCGGTGCTCCCCATTGATAGAGATGAAACCGCTGCCTTTGATAACTGGGCGCAAGCCCAGCAGTGCCTCGGCGAGCTCGGTCTGGCCATTACCCTGCACACCGGCGATTGCCAAGATCTCACCGCGCTGAACCATAAAGCTGACGCCGTTTACCGCTCTTTGGTTTCGGTCATCCAGAACGGAGATGTTCTCAACCCGAAGCACTTCGTCGCCCAAGCTGGCTTGGCGCTTAGAAACTGTCAGGTCGACCTCGCGGCCAACCATCATCGATGCCAGTTCAGATGTTGACGCGTCCGGAGCGGCGTCGCCTACCACTTTGCCGAGGCGAATCACGGTGATCTTGTCTGCTACCTCTTTTACCTCACGAAGCTTGTGGGTAATAAACACAATGGAGGTGCCGGCCTTGGCAAGCTGACGCATGATTGCCATTAGTTCATCGGTTTCCTGCGGAGTCAAAACCGCGGTTGGCTCGTCTAGCACCAAGACTTTGGCGTCTCTAGAAAGTGCCTTGATGATTTCTACACGCTGCTGGACACCTACCGGTAGGTCTTCTACCAGGGCGTCAGGATCTACGTTGAAGCCAAAGCGGTCGGAAATCTCAACAACGCGCTTTCTAGCCTCTGCAAGTTTGAAGGTTCCAAATACACCGGTCGGTTCGTTGCCCAAGGCAACGTTCTCTGCGACGGTGAAAACTGGAATAAGCATGAAGTGCTGGTGAACCATTCCGATGCCCGATGCCATCGCATCGCCAGGACCTGAGAATTTCTGGGCTTTGTCATCCAGCAGGATCTGGCCCTCGTCAGCCTGGTAAAGGCCGTAGAGGACGTTCATCAGGGTGGACTTACCAGCACCGTTCTCGCCCAACAGCGCGTGGATCTCACCGGGTTGAACAACAAGGTTGATTGAGTCATTGGCCACCAGTTGGCCAAAGCGCTTGGTAATACCGCGCAGTTCTAATTTCACTTTTGCACTCCTTCGTGCCAAGTCCTATTCTGCCAAAAAACTCAGCGCTGCTCCGCCAAAAAAAAGTAAGGGCCGCAGATCTCTCTGCGGCCCCCAACTTTTATTACTGAATTAGCTCAGTGGGTCAACTTCACCAGCGATGATGCCAGCCTCTAGCTCTGCTAGGCGAGCCTTGGTTGCGTCATCAATCTTGGAGTCGAAGTCGTAGAACGGAGAAAGTCCGGTTCCACCGTTTGCCAAGGTGCCAACGTATGCGTCACCGTTGAATGCGCCACCAGCAGATAGCTCTGCGATGATGTCGTAAACAGCGTTGGTCATGCGCTTCTCAGCTGAGGTAAGCACGTAAGGTGCGTATTCAGGAGAGGTTAGAGCTACGTCCTTGTCGACACCGATCATTACGCCATCGATGCCAGCTTCCTTGATTGCCTCAGATACAGCACCGAACTGGTCTCCACCAACTGGGAAGAGCACGTCAGCGCCGTCGTTGATCAATGCAGCTGCAATTGACTTTGAGGTACCGGAGTTAGGAGTGAAGTCACCGATGAACTGACCGGTAGCTGCGGCTGGGTCCCAACCAACAACCTTCACTGCAGTGCCGTTCTCTTCGCCCCATGCCATAGCTCCGAAGTAGAAGCCGTTCATGAAGTCGACAACAGCGTCAATCTGCATTCCACCGTAGGTGCCAACGACCTTGGTGGTCGAGTAAGCAGCAGCTAGGTAGCCAGCTAGGTAGCTGGACTGGTTCATTGCGTAGCCAACTGGCTTTAGGTTTGCGTTGCCTTCAGACCAACCATCGATGGTTACGAAGCTCACGTCTGGGTTAGCAGCTGCTGCAGCGTTTACGTCTGCAACTAGGTTGAAGCCAACTGCAAAGGTAATGTCGCAAGCCTGGTCAACCATTGCCTGTAGGTTCGGAGCGAAGTCCTCAGCAGAGTTCGACTCTGCGTCGGCAATCTGAACACCAAGCTCGGTCTGAGCCTTGCTTAGACCGTCGTAAACAGACTCGTTGAATGACTTGTCGTTCCAGCTACCCTCGTCAGATACTGCACAAGCAAGGTAGTCCACGCTTGGTGCCTCTGATGCGGTCTCTGTTGCGGTTGGCTCTGCTTCTGGAGCAGCTGCGCAGCCGGTTAGCACTAGGGCTGATACGCCTAGTAGTGCGAATGCTGCGGATGCATTCTTTAGTTTCAAGGTTTCCTCCTGATTGGAAATGTGTGCCATTAGGCACCTTTTCCCAACACTCTACAGAGGTTTTCAAGAGCAACATGACCGCAACGGTCAAGTTTCAAGGCTGTGCAAGAACTGTTATAAAAGCTCCGAATGTCCGGTTTGTTTTAGGGCATCAACTAGCGACTTAACCTTTTGAGCGTGTTCCTTGGTGGTAATCAACAGGGCGTCTGGGGTGTCCACCACGATCACATCTTCCAGGCCAATAAGTGCGATCAGGCGGTTGGTGTCCGACACCAAAATTCCAGAGGATGAGTCGGAAAGCACCTTCGCAGAACCCAAGACTGCGAGGTTGCCCTTTTTGCCCTGGGACTGAAGCTCCGCAATAGCTGCAAAGTCACCAACGTCGTGCCATTCAAATTCGGCCGGAATGACCGCCACTAAACCTTGCTCGGCAGCAGGCTCTGCAATCGCGTAATCGATTGCGATTCTTTTCAGCTTTGGCCACTGACTCTTCATTACCGATTCGCGAGCCGGGGTGTCCCAAGCCTTTGATATTTCCAGAATGCCGGCGTGAAGCTCGGGTTCGGTCTTTGCTAGAACTTCAAGCAGCAACTTGGCCGGGGCGATAAACATTCCGGCGTTCCAGAAGTACTCCCCAGACTCCACATACTGCTTGGCGACCTTGATGCTTGGCTTTTCGACAAACTTCAAAACTTCGCATGCGGTTGGGCTATCTAGCCGCTCACCCTTTTGAATGTAGCCAAAGCCAACCGATGGCTCGGTTGGTCGAAGTCCAATCGTCACAATCTTTCCGGTGGCAGCGACATCCACGGACTCTATGACGCTCTTGTGAAACTCAGCCTGATCCAAAATCACATGATCGGCGGCAAACGAACCAATAATCACATTTGGCTGACGTAGCGCTAAGACCGCTGCCGCAAGTGCAATCGCAGCGGTTGAATCGCGTGGCGATGGTTCCAGAATTAGGTTCTTCTCATCAAGCTCCGGAAGCTGCTGCTCTACAGCGTGAGCGTGCACATTGCCGGTTACCACCATGGTCTTACCCGCAGCGATTGGTTGAAGTCGATCCCAGGTGTCCTGCAGCAGGGTCTGACCGCTACCGGTTAGATCGTGCAGGAACTTCGGTGCGCTGGCTCTAGAGAGTGGCCAAAGCCTGGAACCTACGCCACCGGCGGGAATCACGGCAAAGAAGTTTTCAAGGTTGGTGCTTTTCGAAGAGTTCACCTAATCACCCTAGATGTTTCTTGGCTTTTTGGGAAAGCCAAAGGCCTTTGATTAGTTAGAATTAGACCCAAACCGAAACTATCCATGGAGGCTAGCTTGGCAACACGGCCAGCAGGAACCTTGTACCGCGGCAAAGTGGGCATGTGGTCCTGGGTGCTGCACCGTATTACCGGTGTGGCAATCTTCTTTTTCCTACTTGTGCACGTGCTCGACACCGCTCTGGTGCGAGTCAGCCCAGAGGCTTACAACGTCGTCATCGAGTCCTACAAGACTCCGATTGTTGGACTGGCAGAACTTGGCCTGGTGGCGGGCATCTTGTTCCACGGCCTAAATGGCCTGAGGATCATCGCGGTTGACTTCTGGTCCAAGGGCACCAAGTACCAAAACATCATGTTCTGGGTGGTCATCGCTATCAGCGTGGTTTTGGTCGCGGCCTTCACTCCGGTGCACCTTGCAAGAGTCTTTGGAGCGCACTAATGAGCGTCATTATTGAAACCCCAAACCAGCCTCGCAGCCGCAAAGCTGCCAACTGGGAAAAGTACGGCTGGCTTTTCATGCGAGTCTCCGGACCGCTGTTAATCGTGTTGGTGTTTACCCACCTGGTTGTGAACCTCGTGCTTGGCGATGGCATCAAGGCCATTGACTTTGCATTTGTTGCTGGCAAGTGGGCTGATCCGTTCTGGCAGGTTTGGGATCTGGCGATGCTTTGGCTTGCTTTGATCCACGGCACCAACGGTATGCGCACCATCGTGAACGACTATGCCGAGCGGGAAAAGGTCCGTGTCGGTCTGAACTACACGCTCTGGATTGTCTGTGCTCTTTTGGTTGTGCTAGGAACCCTCGTCATCTTTACATTTGACCCTTGTCCAGCTGGCGCAGCTTTAGAGCTATTGCCTTCCTTCTGTCCAGCTAACTAGTTAGGAAATCATGGCGAATGACAACGTGACCTATCACACCTACGACGTGGTAATCGTCGGCGCCGGTGGCGCTGGCATGCGCGCTGCCATTGAGGCTGGTACTGACACCAAGGTGGCAGTGGTTTCCAAGCTTTTCCCAACCCGCTCTCACACCGGTGCAGCTCAGGGCGGTATGGCTGCAGCCCTTGCGAACGTAGAAGAGGACAGCTGGGAGTGGCACACCTTCGACACCGTCAAAGGTGGCGACTACCTAGTTGACCAGGATGCCGCTGAGATTTTGGCCAAGGAATCCGTTCAGGCAGTTATTGACCTTGAGAACATGGGCCTGCCTTTCAACAGAACCCCGGACGGCAAGATAGACCAGCGCCGCTTTGGTGGTCACACTCGCGACCACGGTAAGGCTCCGGTTCGCCGCAGCTGCTACGCAGCCGACCGCACCGGCCACATGATTTTGCAGACCCTCTACCAAAACTGCGTAAAGCTCGGCATCGAGTTCTACAACGAGTTCTACGTTTTGGACCTGGTTATGAACAACGGCAAGCCTGCAGGTGTGGTGGCGTACGAACTAGCGACCGGCGACATTCACGTCTTCGCTGGCAAGTCGATCATCTTTGCAACCGGTGGCTTTGGCAAGATCTACAAGACCACCTCAAACGCTCACACCCTTACCGGTGATGGCGTGGGCATCATTTACCGCAAGGGATTGCCGCTAGAGGACATGGAGTTCTACCAGTTCCACCCAACCGGTCTTGCCGGCCTAGGAATCTTGCTTTCCGAAGCAGCGCGTGGTGAGGGCGGTATTCTCCGCAACGCCTCCGGTGAGCGCTTCATGGAGCGCTATGCCCCGACCATCAAGGACCTAGCTCCGCGTGACATGGTTGCTCGCGCGATGGCAAATGAGGTTCGCGAGGGTCGCGGTGGCGGTCCAAACAAGGACTATGTGTTCTTGGACCTAACCCACCTAGAGCCTGCAGTTATTGACGCAAAGCTTCCGGATATCACTGAGTTTGCTAGAACCTATCTGGGCGTTGAGCCTTACACCGAGCCGGTTCCAGTGTTCCCAACTGCGCACTACGCGATGGGTGGCATTCCAACCAACATCAAGGCAGAGGTGCTCAGCGACAACGACACCGTGGTGCCAGGTCTTTACGCAGCTGGCGAATGCGCCTGTGTATCGGTTCACGGTGCAAACCGCCTCGGAACCAACTCACTACTAGACATCAACGTCTTTGGTAAGAGAGCTGGAAAGTACGCGGTTGAGTACGCCAGGACTGCTAAGCAGGTCGCGCTTCCAGAGAATGCTGCCGATGAGGTAGTTGCAATGCTGGAGAAGGTCCGCAAGGCAAAGGGTAAGGAAAAGGTTGCGCAGCTTCGTAAGGAACTGCAGGAGACCATGGACAAAAACGCCCAGGTATTCCGCACCGAAGAGACTTTGCAAGAAGCTTGGGACAAAATCATGGAGTTGCGCAAGCGCTATGAGAACATCTCGATTCAGGACCAGGGACGTCGCTTCAACACCGACCTTCTTGAGGCCATTGAGCTTGGATTCCTATTGGATCTTGCCGAGGTGACCGTAATCACCTGCCGCGAGCGCCGCGAGTCCCGTGGAGCGCACCTTCGCGAGGACTTCCCAGATCGCGATGACAAGAAGTTCATGGTTCACTCGATGGCCTACAAGATTGACAAGATCGACAAGGCGACCGGAACCAACATGAAGCTCGGCTGGAAGCCAGTCGTCATTACCAACTACCAGCCGATGGAGCGCAAGTACTAATGACTCAGTCGAAGATTCCAGAAGTTGCCTCATTCCAGGTAACCCTCATCGTTCGTCGCTTCGATCCGGAAAACGACACCGAACCAAAGTGGGTTGACTACGACGTCGAGATGTTTGGCACCGACCGTGTTCTTGATGCCCTGCACAAGATCAAGTGGGAGCAGGATGGTTCGCTAACCTTCCGTCGCTCCTGTGCTCACGGTGTTTGTGGTTCGGACGCGATGCGTATCAATGGTCGCAACCGCCTAGCCTGCAAGACCCTGATCAAGGATCTAGACATCTCACAGCCGATCTACATCGAGCCAATCAAGGGCCTTCCGGTTGAGAAGGACCTAATTGTCGACATGAACCCGTTCTACCAGGCATACAAGGATGTCAACCCATTCTTGATCGCATCTGACAAGCCTGAGAAAGAGCGCCTGCAGTCCCCCGAGGACCGTGCTCGCTACGAAGACACCACCAAGTGCATTTTGTGTGCTGCCTGCACCACCAGCTGCCCAGTGTTCTGGACCGATGGTCAGTACTTTGGACCGGCTGCGATCGTGAATGCCCACCGCTTTATCTTTGACTCCAGAGACGAAGGTGCGCAGGTGCGCATCGACATCCTGAATGACAAGGAAGGTGTCTGGCGCTGCCGCACCACCTTCAACTGCACCGAGGCCTGCCCTCGTGGAATTGAAATCACCAAGGCCATCGCAGAGGTCAAGCAGGCAATCCTGCGCGGTAAGCCGTAACCAATTTTGCCTAGCCGCACTTGGCTGCATGGCAAAGAGATATGGATAACCAACCAATGCTCAAGGTCACAACCGTCAATGTAAATGGCATTCGAGCTGCTGCCAAGAAGTCGATGGCGCAGTGGCTCAAAGAAGCAGACCCAGACATCCTTTGCCTCCAGGAAGTTCGTGCGCCGCAGGGTGAGCTATTAGCTCTTGCGGTTGACGGTCCGATTGCCATCCCGGGTGGCTGGAATATCTACGACCATGAGGCCACAGCCAAGGGTCGCGCAGGTGTCGCAATTCTCTCCAAGCAACCAGCCCTTGAGGTCAGGGTGAATCTTGGGCCCAAGGAGTTCGACTCCGCTGGGCGTTGGATTGAAGCAGACTTTGAGACCCCGAGCGGAATCTTCACCGTGGTGAGCGTCTATGTACACTCCGGCGAGGTGGACACCCCGAAGCAGGTGGAGAAGTACAAGTTTCTAAATGCCATGTCCGAGCGAATGCAGTGGCTAATTGAAAACCGCGACTATGCGGTTGTGGTGGGCGACCTAAATGTTGGTCACACCGAGCTTGACATTAAAAACTGGAAGGGCAATCTAAAAAATGCCGGCTTCCTGCCAGAGGAGCGCGCCTTCTTTGATGGCTTTGCAAACCAGGGCTGGATAGATATGGGAAGAGCTGCACACCCAGGCGTGCCAGGTCCATACACCTGGTGGTCATTCCGTGGCCAAGCTTTTGACACCGATGCGGGCTGGAGAATCGATTACCAACTAGCTACCCCAAAGCTTGCGGAAAAGGGGCAGAATTATCGGGTCGATAGAGCTCCAAGCTACGACACCCGTTGGACCGATCACACACCCGTGAACGTCGAATACGACCTGTAGGACAAAAATGACAAAGCCAAACCTGCTTTCGGGAATGCAGCCAAGCGCTGCAAGCCTTCACCTCGGTAACTACCTTGGTGCGCTTACCCAGTGGGTAAAGATGCAGGATGACTTCAATGCCTTCTACGTAATCGTTGACCTACACGCCATCACCGTTGCGCAGGACCCGAGCGAACTTCGTGAAAACACTCGCCGCACCGCGGCGCAATATATTGCAGCCGGAATTGACCCGAGTAAGTCGGCGCTATTTGTTCAATCTCACGTTCCTGCTCACGCTCAGCTGGCATGGGTTTTGAACTGCATCACCGGCTTTGGTGAGGCAAGCCGCATGACCCAGTTCAAGGACAAGAGTCAAAAAGGTGGTGCGGACAACTCTTCTGTTGGGCTCTTCACCTACCCGATTTTGCAGGCCGCCGACATCTTGCTTTACCAGCCAAAGGCAGTGCCGGTTGGCGAAGACCAGCGTCAGCACCTAGAGCTCACCAGAGACCTAGCTACCAGATTCAACTCTCGATTCGGCAAGACCTTTGAGATCCCTGAGGCTCACATCTTGAAGGAGACCGCAAAGATTTATGACCTTCAGGAACCAACCGCGAAGATGTCCAAGTCGGCAGCCGATCCAAAGGGCCTTGTGAACCTAATGGACGAGCCAAGCGTGATCGCCAAGAAGATCAAGAGCGCAGTCACCGACACCGATGGCGAAATTCGCTTTGACCCAAAAGCAAAGCCTGGAGTTTCAAACCTGATTGGCATTTACAGCGCCGTCACCGGTGAAAGTGTTGAGTCGTTTACTTGCTCCCTTCAAGGCCAGGGCTACGGAGCCCTCAAGACTGCGGTCGCGGATGCCGTGGTTGCCGCGCTAGATCCGATTCGAGAAAGAGCCCAAGAACTTTTGGCGGATCCTGCTGAGCTTGATCGACTTTTGGCTCAGGGAGCGGCAAAGGCAAATCAAATTGCCGAGCGCACGCTTTCGGATGTTTACGACAAGCTCGGCTTTGTGCGGCCATAAAGCCAAGGAATTTTCTAGCCAAAACAAGTATTGTTCTAAGTAACACAGTTCTTCGGGGTCAGTGAAAATCTGAGCCGGCGGTTACAGTCCGCGACCCGACTGGGAGTTTGGCAGCCAGCTAAATGACCTCAGGCGGTTGAATCGGTGAAATTCCGGTACCGACGGTTAAAGTCCGGATGGGAGAAGAACATGGGTGCTGTGCACCCGTTTTTCTCGCGCGCCCGCGGTCTGTGATAACCGAGAGGGCGAAATGAACCAGCAAGATTTCGAGCCTGCGATGCGCAGGTCACTCGAACTTGCCCTAAATGGTCCCGCCTACGGCGTGAACCCTCAGGTTGGCGCTGTCATTCTCGATGAAGACCTAAACATAATTGCCGAAGGGTGGCACGAGGGTGCCGGCACCGCTCACGCCGAAGTCATGGCGCTTCGCAACCTAAACGAGGCCTATGGCAGCAATCCGCCTGCGAACCTCACCGCGGTAGTCACGCTAGAGCCTTGCAATCACACCGGTAGAACCGGTCCTTGCTCGCAAGCGTTGATTGCAGCCGGAATCTCGAGGGTTGTTTTTGCATCTCAAGATCCAGGAGATGTCTCTGGCAATGGGGCGGATGCACTTCGCGAAGCCGGCATTGAAGTGGTTCCAGGATTCCTATCTCAAGAAGCCGACCACCAGATCAGAGTGTGGCTAACGGCTAAC
>Ga0315905_10001761_pt1 | contig 23039 bp, 16 predicted proteins | sample LakEriMetagenome_5_FD_203522 | JGI IMG/M metagenome (GOLD analysis project Ga0315905, IMG submission 203522) | Freshwater fungal communities from buoy surface, Lake Erie, Ohio, United States - Buoy 4 MA121 | ecosystem: Environmental > Aquatic > Freshwater > Lake | place: USA: Lake Erie, Ohio...
GCATCGGTATAGTCTTGGCGCTCGAATTTCTTGCCTGTGACCTGCTCATAGAGTTCGATGTAGCGAGCTGATATCTGGCCTATCCATTCATCTGTCATTTCAGGAACGGTCTGTCCATCTTTGCCCATGAAGTCATTTGCAATGAGCCACTCGCGCACGAACTCTTTACTCAATTGACGCTGTTGTTCGCCGCTTGCTTGGCGCTCGGCGTAGCCATCAGCATAGAAATAACGCGAAGAATCGGGCGTGTGGATTTCATCCATCAGCAGGATTTCATCACCACGTTTACCAAACTCGTACTTTGTGTCGACCAAAATGAGTCCTTGTTTGGCGGCTATTTCGGTGCCTCGAGCGAATAGCGAGCGAGTATACGATTCGAGTTGGATGTAATCATTTTCCGAAACGATTCCCTGAGCAATGATCTGCTCTCGCGAAATGTCTTCATCGTGGCCTTCGCTTGCTTTGGTAGTTGGAGTGATGATGGGCTCCGGCAGTCGATCGTGCTCCTTCAATCCTTCCGGTAATGTTACTCCGCACAACACGCGCAATCCGCTGTTGTAGGTGCGCCAGGCGTGGCCGGTCAGATATCCCCGTATCACCATTTCAACCTTGAAAGGTTCGCATCGATAGCCTATGGTGATATTCGGATCGGGGCTCGCTAGTCGCCAGTTGGGCACCAAGTCTGAAGTAGCCTCCAGCATATGGGCAGCAATCTGATTCAACACTTGACCTTTAAACGGAATGGCTCTCGGTAATACCACATCGAACGCCGAAATACGGTCGCTGGCTATCATTACAAGCAAGTCATCGCCAATGCTATATACATCGCGTACTTTGCCCTTGTAAAAGGAGGTTTGATTAGGAAAGTTGAAGTGTGTGCCGCTAATCGCCATAATTCAATTGAAAGTTCACTATTCACTGGTTACTATTCACTAGCAACTATTTACTGTATTCCTGTTGTGGGTGAATAGTAAATAGTCATTTGTCACTAGTCATTATTCATTACCTCGGCATTCCCCCTTTCATCCCCTTCATCTGCTGCATCATCTGAGCCATCTGGGTCTTGTTGGTCATCATCTTCATCATCTGCTTGGTTTGGTCGAACTGTTTCATGAGGCGGTTTACCTCATCGAGTGATCGGCCGGAACCTTTTGCAATACGTGCCTTGCGCGAGGGATTGAGCAGAGTAGGATTAGTGCGTTCGGTAGGTGTCATGCTTTGAATGATGGCCTCGATATGCTTAAAGGCATCTTCGTTGATCTCTACATCCTTCATCGCTTTGCCAACGCCGGGTATCATTCCGATAAGATCTTTCATGCTACCCATCTTCTTGATTTGACCAATTTGGTCGAGGAAGTCGTTGAAGTCGAACTGATCCTTCTTGATGCGCTTCTCCAGTCGCTTGGCCTGTTCCTCATCGAACTGCTCCTGTGCGCGCTCTACAAGCGAAATCACGTCGCCCATGCCCAAGATTCGGCTGGCCATGCGTTCGGGATAGAACACGTCGAGCGCATCCATCTTTTCACCAGTACCAACAAACTTGATGGGTTTGTTTACTTCGCTCTTGATGGAAAGTGCAGCACCACCGCGTGTATCACCATCGAGTTTGGTTAGCACCACACCATCGAAGTTGAGTCGTTCATTGAACGCTCGAGCGGTATTTACAGCGTCCTGACCCGTCATGGAGTCAACTACGAAAAGAATCTCGCTTGGTTTGATGGCTTCTTTTACATCCTGAATTTCCGCCATCATCTGCTCGTCGATTGCCAGGCGACCGGCCGTATCGACAATCATTACATTGAAGCCGTTCTGCTTGGCATAGTTCAATGCATTGGTTGCAATGGAAACGGCATTCTTATTCTCACGCTCTGAATAAACTTCGACACCGATACTTTCACCCACTACATGCAGCTGATCGATCGCCGCCGGGCGGTAGATATCGCAAGCAACCAGCAAGGGCTTTTTACCCTTTTTGGTTTTCATTAGGTTGGCGAGTTTTCCGGAGAAGGTTGTTTTACCTGAACCCTGCAATCCACTCATCAAGATGATGCCCGGGTTGCCTTGGTAGTTGATATCGGTTGCACTACCACCCATGAGTTCTTTCAACTCATCATGTGTGATTTTCACCAATAATTCTCCTGGTTTGACGGCCGTGAGAACTTGTTGGCCAAGGGCCTTTTCCTTTACTCGCTCTGTAAATTCTTTGGCTGTTTTATAATTGACGTCGGCATCGAGTAGAGCGCGACGAACTTCTTTCAGTGTTTCAGCAACATTGATCTCGGTGATTTTTCCTTCACCTTTCAGAATCTTAAACGCCCTGTCAAATTTCTCGGTTAAATTCTCAAACATGTCTTAATTTCAAATGGAGCACAAAAATAGGTACTAGCTACTGACTACTGATTACAGAGTACTCAATCCTGAAAATTTAAATGTGATGCAGAACATTCATTTCACTTCAATACATCCAGATTAGAATTTGCCCACTGGTAACCACAGCTCAATTATTCTTATTCAGTGGCATTTACCTATCACCTCATACCTATTAACTAATTACCCTTTCCCCAATAAAAACATCACCGGCATCTTATTGATATCCGGTTTGCGAACCGACCACTCCATGACTGTCTTAGTATTGATTCTTTCGTTGTCGCAAGTAATGTTGGAGGCAATGCACAGTTTCGTTTCCATCCGACACGTTTGCAAAACATCATCAAGGACTTGGTTGTTTCGATAAGGAGCATCCATGAAAATTTGCGTGATTCCGGTGAAGGCCATTTGTTCTAGTTGCTTAATTTTTCGAATACGTTCGGATCGTTCGCGTGGGAGATAGCCATTGAACGTAAACTGCTGTCCGTTAAATCCGCTTGCCATTAGTGCCATTAGAATAGAGGAGGGGCCAACGAGAGGAACGACTTTAACTCCGGCTTCATGCGCCATTGCAACTACGTTACTCCCGGGATCCGCAACGCAGGGCAATCCGGCTTCACTGATTAGTCCCATGTCGAGGCCTTGAAGCAATGGCTCTATAACCGTGTCAATTTCACTCGTGCGAGTGTGTTCGTTCAGCATGCGAAAATCAAGCTCTTCAAGTGGGCGTGAAACTCCCATTTGCCTTAACAGACGACGGGCGCTTTTAATCTCTTCTACTATGAAATGTTCAATTCTCGTTACGGTTGAAGACAGCTGTTGAGTTGCGTATTTGTCAGTACCACTGCCAAGAGTGTTGGGTATCAAATAGAGTATGCCCTTTGTATTTGCCATATAGTTGCAATGTTACGATACAAAAAGGGCCGCAAGGTGCGGCCCGTATGATTACAGTTTGAATCTCCTCTATGAAGCTCGATTAATGATCCTTACCGAGATCATCAAAATCGAGATCAGCGTTGTTGCTGAAGCCGTCAGCATTACTGCTCAATTCGTCGGCAGAAGAATGCTCGGAGAACTCTCGACCTAACTTTCGATTGCTGTCAGCAGAACGATATTCTCCTGTGCCCTGCAAATTGCGAATGTGATCAATCGCTTTCTGCAAGCCTTCGGCAAAACCATCAAAATCTTCTTTGTATAAAAAGATCTTATGCTTTTCGTAATGCACGGGGCCATCGTTTTCATGACCCACACGCTTGCTCTCTGTAATGGTCATGAAAAGGTCGTTCCCGCGGGTCGCCTTCACGTCGAAAAAGTATGTACGCTTACCTGCGCGCACCGATGTTGAAAATACATCTTCTTTATAACCCTCATTCATAAGTTGTAGCGTTTAACCGAATCAGTCAATTATACTTAGAGCCAAATATAATACCTGTGCACTTTCGTGCAAATTTTTTTGTATCAACTAGTTATGACTATGGAAAAAATTGACACTTGTTATCTCACAACGGAAATGGTCCCCGTGAATTCATGAGGTTGCATAACGAGGTCTCTTATGAAAATACGATAATGATAAATTCCGTTGGGAGTGAAGTGTTTACCATCATTGATCTGGCCCGACCATGGTCGCTCAAGATCGTTTGATTGGTAAATTAAATCGCCCCAGCGATTGAAAATCGTGATATCAATTGACAGCACACCGGTCATTTCGGGGTGCCAAAAATCATTTACACCGTCATCATTCGGAGTGAATGATGTGGGGGCGAAGAAGGTGAACCCCTGAATAATGACTTCTCCGGTTGCGGATGATGTGCACCCTTGCTGATTAGTCACATAATGCGTTATAGTTTGAACACCCGATTCTGTCCAGCTATATTCAAAGTCGCACGCGCTTACTTCGCCTCCATCACTCATGAAATACTGACACGTTCCTTCCTGATATAAACTGGTAATTTGACATTCTGCCTCAGTTATGTCCATAACTTGAGGGTTAATGGTAAATCCCGCGTCGGGATTAGGGTAAACCGTTACAGCATTGGGAAAAGTTATCGTTAGACTATCGTAACATCCTTCATTGGTAAAGGCCGTTGCTGTTATCGAATAGGTGCCCGGCATATCATACGTTTGAACCGTAACTCCTTGTGAAGAAACAAATCCGTTGCCGAAATCCCATATGTAATTCACAGGGACAACCGACTCAGTAACTGCAACCACCTGTGCAATTAATCCGGGACAACCTGAGGTATTCTCGATTTGAAAATCCGGAAGAATACTCAATGCAACACCTACGGAATCGGTGTAGGAGTTGGTGCAACCACTTTCCGAAATGGTAAGGGTAATATCATGATAGCCTGGTGAATCAAACGTAATTCCTGTGGGCTGAGCTTGTGTGCTGCTTGCCATGTTTGCAAAGGGGCCAAAGCTCCACGAATACTGAGGATTCAATGTAGTAGCTCCCTGAGCCTCAAAATCGAAACTATTGTTGGCTAAACATTGAGCAGGTTGTGGTTCAAAAAAGGGCTCCGGGTTTTCTGCAATATCGAATGTAACCGAAGAGGTGTCGTTACATGCGTTAGTGCCGGTAACGATAAGTTGAACATCATACGTTCCGCCCGTTACATATTCGAAGGAAGGATTTAAAAGGTTGGTTAAATCTTCCGTGCCTAAGCCATCAAAGTCCCAAATGTGTTGCGTTGCATTCAGAGAACTGCTTTCAAACTCATAGAGCAAACCACTGCAGAAAACATCCTGTGGCTCTATTGATGCGACAGGGTCGGGGCTGTTTTGAATTGTTTCAGTTTCCGTGCCGATGCATCCATTCTCTTCAACCTGAACGGTTATGGTCCAGCTTGATGCTGATGCAGGGAACTCTACGTTAGCAGGGTTATCATTCGTTGAGCTTGAAGGATTAGCTCCGCTACCGAAACTCCATGAGATGTCGGCCAGGTTTGAATAATCGCCGGTAACCATAAAATCATAGGTGTCGGTCAAGTCGATACATGCATATTCGCCAACGGTCAGAGTTGGAACAACCGGAGGGTGCACTATATACTCGTTTACCACCTGGTCTTCACATGGCCAACCCGGATTGGCAGTTAGAGTTATTATGTAAGAACCAGGTCCGGGAAAATCAAAAATGGGCTCAAAAACATTCGAAGTGTCGTCGTCTGTGCCCAGAACTCCAAAATCCCAGTGGTAAGTTGTATTTGCAGATGCTGTGCTGGTGTTTTCAAAGTTCACGGCTAAGCCACTGCATGACTGATAAGATGAATTTTCGAGCGTAGGAAAATTCGCTTCACTTGATGCGCAAAAAATGACACGATACTGAAAATCTCGATATATGGTGTTTACTAAAACGCCATTGCGATATTCACTCACACAAACTCCTACAGAATATACACCGATAGCTGTCGCCGTGCCGGTTATAAAACCCGTCTGTGCATCTATTGTGAATTGTGGGTTCCCAGTAATCGGGTTAGTCGCATTGAATCCGTTGGCATAGGTTATGGGGAAGTAAGGCGGACCCCCCGGTGGATTGGGCATAGGGGCTTCAGCAGTAGCTCCATTTAAAGGAGCACAAAAGGAATAGACGAGCTCATCGCCATCGGGGTCGGTGGCTCCATGGTTGAAATAGAACTCTGCTCCCTGACAAAGAGAAACAGGAGGTAATTCGGTGAATCGGGCTGAGCTGTTGGTGCCGCCTATATCTTCCGCATCCGGAATGGTTGTGGTTAATGTGCTGCCCTGCTGATCAAATAGCAGATTGTCGATACCGTTAGGTCTGCAACAACGCTGATAAGCCAGCGTGTAGCCACCTGCAACAGCTGGAAGATTGATGGTCAAGGTGTAAATAGCTTTTTCGATACAAACCTGGGGAGGAAGCAGATTGCAAGGGTTTTCCAAAATGGACGGCATATCAGTTACCTCCGCATCGTCCAAACTCATGTTGAAACTGTTGTAGTAGTCGCCTGTTGCTGTTTCAAATACACCCAAAGATGCATCCTGGTCAAACTGCGTAGTAGACTCACAGTCGCGGTAAACCACAAGTGTCACTAAGTACTGATTGTTGCCCAAGTAATCATAGTAGAGTTCACCGCCGACAATGTGGGCCGAACGCATTACCATGCTTGCACATAAGGACATCAATAAGAAAAATGCCCTCAATAGGATATGTTGTGCTTTTGGTTTCAAAAAATGAACAGGTGACAGTCATTACACCAAAAAATATCGAATTCTTGGGTGCAACGAATGTATAACAACAAAATGCGGTCAATAGTTGCTTATGCTTCAATTACATATTACGGCGATATTGCCCTCCCACTTCAAACATTGCTTTCGTTAGTTGCCCCAATGAACAATTTTTTACGGCTTCCATTAACTCACTGAACATGTTACGATTTTGAATCGCTGCATGTTGAATGTTGCGCAGTGCAGCGAAACTTTTGCTCTCTCCGGCTTTATGCAGCTGAGAAAGCATGTCAATTTGATATTGCTTCTCTGTTTCCGTTGCCCGTATAACTTCCTTAGGTAAAATAGTAGGAGAACCTTTGGATGATAGGAACGTGTTTACGCCAATAATTGGATATTCTCCGGTATGTTTCAGTGTTTCATAATAAAGACTCTCTTCCTGGATCTTACTGCGCTGATACATCGTTTCCATAGCTCCGAGAACTCCGCCTCGCTCAGTGATTCTGTCAAATTCGCTCAATACGGCCTCCTCAACTAAATCGGTCAATTCTTCAATAATGAAAGAACCTTGCAGCGGATTCTCGTTTTTGGCCAAGCCTAACTCGCGGTTAATGATGAGCTGAATGGCCATAGCCCTGCGCACGCTTTCTTCTGTAGGTGTGGTAATAGCCTCGTCATAGGCGTTGGTATGCAGCGAATTACAGTTGTCGTAAATGGCATACAACGCTTGAAGAGTAGTGCGAATATCATTAAAATCAATTTCCTGTGCGTGCAGCGAACGCCCGCTCGTTTGGATGTGATACTTCAGCATCTGTGCTCGGGCGTTGGCTCCATATTTCTTGGCGAGTGCCTTCGACCAGATACGTCGGGCCACGCGACCTATCACAGCATACTCCGGGTCTATACCATTGCTGAAGAAGAACGACAAGTTCGGACCGAACTCATTGATGTCCATCCCCCTCGATAGGTAATACTCCACATACGTGAAACCATTGGCAAGTGTAAACGCCAACTGCGTGATGGGGTTCGCTCCGGCTTCTGCAATGTGATAGCCGCTAATCGATACCGAATAAAAGTTGCGCACCTGCTTTTCAATAAAGTATTCCTGCACATCACCCATCAGGCGAAGGGCAAACTCGGTCGAAAATATGCAGGTGTTCTGCGCCTGGTCTTCCTTCAAAATATCGGCCTGCACGGTACCCCGAACTTGACGCAAGGTTTCTGCTTTGATTTTTTCGTATACATCTTTGGGAAGTACTTCGTCGCCTGTAATTCCCAATAACATCAACCCTAAACCATCATTTCCTTCGGGTAGACTCCCTTGGTACTTTGGGCGAATAACCCCTTGTTTTTCATATTTATTAGATAGTGAATCCTCAACTGATTGTTCAAGAGTGTTTTCTCGTATATACTTCTCACAATTCTGGTCGATAGCGGCATTCATGAAGAAGGCAAGCAGCATAGGAGCAGGTCCATTTATGGTCATGCTTACCGATGTCTTGGGGTCGCTCAGGTCGAAACCGGAATAGAGCTTTTTAGCGTCATCGAGACAGCAAATACTTACACCGCTGTTTCCTACTTTCCCATAAATGTCCGGCCGATGGTCCGGATCGTTGCCGTATAAGGTTACGCTATCGAAGGCTGTTGATAAACGTTTGGCAGGCATACCGAGGCTGACATAATGGAAGCGTCGATTGGTGCGCTCGGGGCCGCCTTCACCCGCAAACATGCGCGTTGGGTCTTCACCTTCACGCTTAAACGGGTAAAGTCCCGACGTATATGGGAACTCGCCCGGAACGTTTTCCTGCAATACCCAACGAACAATATCGCCCCAACTGCGATAGGAGGGGGTCACCACTTTGGGGATCATGTTGTGCGATAGGCTCTCGGTATGTGTCTGAATAATAATTTTTTTGTCACGTACCTGAAAGCTATACTCGGCATTCTTGTACATGGCGCGCTTGGCCTCCCAACTTTGAATGACTTCCCAGTTGTGCGGATCGAAATCAAGCTTGATGCGATCGAAGGTGGCTTTCAAATGTTGTGCTGCGAGTGTTGAATCGGCATTACTGCCGCTTTGTTCCAACTCACTGATGGCGCCCTGAATTCGATACAGTTTATCGGCAATGGCAGACTGTTGTTCAACCCAGCTGTCGTATTTACGGTTGTTTTCGCTGATCTCACTCAAGTAGCGAGTTCTATTCGGCGGAATGATGTAAATCTTCTCGCTCATTTCATCCGTAATCGCAAAAGAAGAGGCGAGGGGAGCTCCTGTCTTTTCCACCAACGTAGAAATTAGCTTCACATATAAGCGATTAGTCCCGGGGTCATTGAATTGAGAGGCAATGGTGCCAACAACGGGCAAACTTTCATCGTCTGCTTCCCATAAATTGTGATTACGCCTGTATTGCTTTTTCACATCACGCAACGCATCCAATGCTCCGCGCTTATCGAATTTGTTGATGGCTACCACATCAGCAAAATCGAGCATATCGATTTTTTCCAATTGTGTGGCTGCGCCAAACTCGGGTGTCATGATGTAGAGAGCCACATCGCTGTGATCCATGATTTCCGTATCGCTTTGGCCTATTCCCGATGTTTCGAGAATGATCAGATCGAAGCCTGCAACTTTTAAAATGGAAACAGCCTCGGATACATGTTTGCTCAGTGCCAAATTGCTCTGACGCGTGGCCAGCGAACGCATGTATACACGTGAATTGCGAATGGAGTTCATGCGAATACGATCGCCTAGTAAAGCTCCACCCGTTTTGCGCTTGGAAGGATCTACCGAAATTATTCCGATGTTCTTGTCGGGGAAGTCCAACAGAAATCGACGCACGAGCTCGTCGACCATCGACGATTTGCCGGCGCCTCCTGTTCCCGTTATGCCAAGCACAGGAGTTTTACATGCTTTTGCCTTGGCAGTAATGCCTTCGATACTTTCGGTATGCTTCTCCGGATAATTCTCGGCTGCTGATATCCATTGCGCAATCAACGTATGATTCGAAACTTTCAGTTCCGAAATCGGGTGATTCACTTCCAATCCTGTCGGCACGTCACACTTCTGAACCAAATCGTTGATCATGCCTTGCAATCCCATGGCACGTCCGTCGTCGGGATGATAAATGCGGGTAATACCATACCCATGCAACTCCTCAATCTCCGATGGAAGAATGGTTCCACCTCCACCTCCGAAGATACGAATGTGGGAGGCTCCCTTTGCCGCCAACAAGTCTTTCATATACTTGAAATACTCGTTGTGACCACCTTGATAGGATGTCATGGCAATAGCTTGTGCATCTTCTTGTATAGCACAATCCACCACTTCTTCCACACTTCGGTCGTGGCCTAGATGTATGACCTCGCAACCCGTGCTCTGAATGATGCGACGCATTATATTGATAGCAGCGTCGTGCCCGTCAAAAAGGCTGGCGGCTGTTACAATTCGAATTTTATTAATTGGTGCGTATGGAGAAGGTGTGTTCATGATTGTATATTGAATCAAGTGGCCGCGAATTTATTGGCTCTGCGCTCTACATCCTATAAGAATTTTCGATGCTCACAGGCGGCATGATAAGCGAGCAATTCATGTTAAGTTTTGAATGAATTCGAGCTGTAACAGCCGACAAGTGCCATATTTGCGGCGCCATTTTAATCTACCATCATGAAAAGTCTGTTTGACGATGCCGTGTATCAGGAGGTCATCGACCGTTTGTCGAAGTTGAAGGAGAACACACCGCGTCAATGGGGTAAAATGAGCTCAACTGCCATGGTAAAGCATTGCAACTTAGTACTCTCGTCGTCCCTTGGCCTTGCTCCTCGGAAACGTGCATTAATGAGCTACCTATTTCGTAAAATGGCTAAAAAGCAGTATGTATATCGCTCCGTTTACAAGAAAAATGGCTACACAGCTCCTGGATTTATAGTTACCAATACGAATGAATTCAGTTCAGAAATCACCCGTCTTGTACAGAGCATCGACCAGTTCAGAAAGGCGGGCGAATCGACTTATGAAAACCGACTTCATGCATTCTTCGGAAGACTAACCGCACAGGAATGGGGTATGTTGCAATACAATCACTTGAACCATCATCTTACACAATTCGGTCTTTAAAATATGCATGCAATTCTTCGCGATCGAAACAGCGTCATTCCTCATTCTGAATTGATTCTTCGACCAGAGGGTAGTATTTATCATTTGGGGATTACGGCTGAGCATATTGCAGAAAAGGTCATAATTGTTGGTGACCCGGATCGAGTGCCCAAGATATCGGCTCTTTTTGATGAGGTTACACACGTTGTCAGTGGACGTGAGTTTATCATTCACACAGGCTCTTACAAAGGAAAACGGATAACCGTAATCTCCTCAGGTATTGGTGTCGACAACATCGACATCGTCATGAATGAGCTGGATGCTGCAGTGAATGTGGATTATGAAACCCGATTGCCCAAGGAAAAGCATACTAGTTTGGAGATTGTGCGCATTGGCACCAGCGGATGCATGCACTCCGATATTCCCGTGGGGAGTTTTGTGTCGTCTTCCTTTTCGTTTGCTTTGGACGGCGTGCCTCATACCTATGATGCAGTTCACTCCGACCGTGAGCAAGCTTTGCGTGAGGCCTTATCGGAAAGGTATGCATGGCTTTGCGAAAACTCGGGCTTCTACGTAGCAGAATGCAATCAGGACTTGCATGAGCGAATTGCTTTCGATGCTATTCATGGCATTACGGCAACGGCCAACGGATTCTATGGCCCTCAGGGTCGTTCCGTGCGCTTGAAATCGAATATGGAGCACCGAATTGACGAGTACGCTCAATTCCGATTCAACGATTTGCGCATTACCAATTTTGAGATGGAATCGGCGGGTATATATGCAATGGCCTCCATGCTTGGGCATAAAGCGGTATCTGTCTGTGCCATACTGGTTAACCGTGCTACTAAAGAATTCAACAGTGACTCTTTAAGAAGTGTTGAAACCCTTATCAGGACTGTGCTGGATCGATTTTGAAACATCCTTTGTGAAAAAGGTCATGGAAAGGGGACATTGGTAGGGTAGGTGTTCAGCTAGCTTTGTGTTGCTACTGAAAACTGAAAAACAATCACCGATGTACAGCAACGAAGTTAACGCCCTCATTTCGCTTATTGAGGATCCGGATGAATCTATCTACAAGCAGGTTAGTTCTGAGCTTAAAAACTACGGAGAGTCTATCATTCCGCAGTTGGAACAGTATTGGGAACTACAAGATTTTGGCCCGCTATTTCAAACACGATTGGAAGAGCTAATCTCAACCATACAGTACGAAGGCGTTTATAACCGTTTAAAGTCTTGGAAGAATTCGGAAGATAAGGATTTACTGGAAGGCGCACTGATTATCAACAAGTATCAGTATCCGTCATATGATGAAACGGAGCTGAGAAGATCTGTATCTAAAATCCGTCAGAGCATTTGGCTAGAACTGAACGATAATCTTACAGCTTTTGAGCAGATTCGTGTGTTCAATCATATGTTTTACACCCATCACGGATTTAAGGGAAACCGTGAAAACTATCATCAGCCGCAGAATTCGTTTCTATCCGATCTGATAACAACGAAGACCGGAAACCCACTATCACTTGGTCTTCTGTATACTTATTTGGCTGACAGTCTTGATTTGCCTGTGCAGGGAGTAAATCTTCCAAGCCACTTTATACTTTGTTATCTGGATCATTATCCGTTCGATGAAGAATTGGGGATAATTAAAGACGAAGCGGAGGTGCTGTTTTATATCAATCCATTTAATGCAGGTGCAATTCTTCAAAAGGAAGAGATTGATGAGTTTCTGGTAAAGCAGAACTTGCCTCAGGACGAACGTTTTTATCGTCCATGCGCAAACATGGAGATGATAGCCCGAATGTTGAATAATCTCATACATGCTTATATAGCTGCCAGCAACGACGAAAAGGTTCGCGAACTACGAGCCCTTCAATCGTTGCTTTTGGAAAAAGAAGGTTGATTGAAAATGTAGATCGATTTTAATGGGAAAGGAGAGGCGCTTCGGAAGAGGCGCCTTTTTCGTTGATATTAGTGAAATGGCGATTCGCGGTAATGTATTGGCTTTGAGTGAACTGAAGTTGCATTATTCTCATAATTTACATTATGTAAAGTAAAATAGTCAAGAAGTGAAATGGTGAAATAGTGATGTCTGTCGCCTACCATTTCACCGTTTCACTACTTCACCATTTCACAAAAAAGAAACGGCAGCCAACCGGCCACCGTCCCCCTAGTATCCTACAATCCTATTATCCTACAATCCTTTCAACGCTTCTTCCATTTTCTTTTTTCCTTCCATATTGCCAACCCGCACATAGGCTTCTTTCAGCGCATTGATAATGTCCTTGTCTGTAGTTCGCTCTGTATACGCTGTCTCAAAATAGCCAATAGATTTTGCGAAGATCTTGTTGGCATCTGCCACACAGCCATCGTACTTCGCGGCTTCACGTGGCGGAATTTTGTCACACTCCTTGTACTTTTCGACACCCTGGTTGTAATACGTCGCTCCCAGGTTGAATAACGCATCAAAGTATTTCGGATTGATTTCCAATGCCTTTAAATATGCGGCTTCCTGCTCAGCAACTTTCCCCAGCTTTTCGTTGGTTACACCCAAAACGAACCAAATCATTTCATTAGAAGGGTCTTGTGTTGTCAAATCCTTCAACAAGCCCAAGGCCTGATCGTACTTCTGATCGGTCAAATACACATTAACCTCAGCACGAAGTAAATCCGCGTCTTTTGGATACTTGGCGCGGGCATCTGACAATGTTTTCACAGCTTCTTCCTTTTTGCCCATTTTGTTGTACAGCTCCACAATCGATCCATACACTTGAGGCACGTTGTATCCGATTTTGGCGCTTTCCTGATAACCAGTCAAAGCTTCTTCCATTTTTCCGCAACGTTCTGCACAGTAAGCACCGTTGTAAATGGCCGCCGAGTCAATAATTCCAAAACGGTTACTGATGTCGCGCGCTACTCCAAAATTACCTGATGCTCCGCAGAAGTCATTGCCCGCATATTGTTTGCCGGCGCTTTCCAATACAAGCGCCTGCAGTGTGCTCAATCCCGCTGTGTTTTCTTGAATCCACTCCTTTTTCGTGTCAATTTCCATCGATTTGAAATATGATTCCTTACAGGTTTGTACAGCATTCGGAAATTGTGATGCTAAATCGGGCTGGCCTGCAATACTGAGATAGATATCGCCGCGGTAACGCCATGTTTTCTCTTTAGTTACGGCCTTAGGGTCATTAATGGCCTTGTCGATATACTCGGCTGCTTTCGCAAAATCGCCTTGCTTGTTGGCGTTGTAAGCAGATGTTACATCAGCTTGAGCACTTGTTTGTAGAGCCATTGCAAGCCCTACTGAAATCATCAGGATTCTTTTCATGGTTGGTGGTTGTATGTTTAATAGAGAAACGCCCGTGTTGAGCGTTTCTCGTGTATTCTAAATTTTATGCCGTTTTTGTTTTTACTGCTAAGGCGCAGAGACAACAGAGTGGTAACTGCTTTTACTCTTCGCCGCTTGGCTCTTCGTTTTCGGTTGCATCGTCGTTGCTCTCAGTTTCGTCACTTGGCATGTCTTCGTTCACGACTTCTGCAGTTGGGGTGTCATCGTCTTCGTCTTTTAACACGCTGCAAATTGCTGCAATCTCGTCTTTGCCGCGAAGATTGATAAGCTTCACTCCTTGCGTGGCGCGACCTACCACACGAAGATCCTCCACACGCAAGCGAATAGTAATACCGCTTTTGTTGATGATCATAAAGTCGTGGTCGTTGTCTACACCGAGAATAGCAATCAAATCGCCGGTCTTTTCTGTAATGTTGATGGTCTTCACACCTTTACCACCGCGGTTCGTGATGCGATAGTCTTCCAATGCTGAACGCTTACCGAATCCTTTCTCACTCACTACCAATATGTCGGTATTCGGATTGTCGACGCATACCATGCCTATCACTTCGTTCTTTTCACTGTCGAGCGATACAGCCTTCACTCCTTGAGCAGTGCGGCCTACGGCGCGAACGGTCTTCTCGTTGAAACGAATGGCCTTTCCTTCGCGTGTTCCCATAATCACCTCGCAGTTTCCGTTGGTGAGCTGAGCTGAAAGTAATTCATCGCCGTCTACGATGGTAATCGCATTGATACCGTTCGAACGTGGACGTGAATACGCCTCAAGCGAAGTCTTCTTGATCAAACCTTGCTTGGTACATAGAATTACATAATTGCTATTCACGTACTCTTGGTTCATCAAATCCTTCACAGGAATGTAAGCAAGCAACTTATCGTCTTGTTCAATCTGAATCAGATTCTGAATCGCACGGCCCTTGGTAGTTTTCGCTCCCTCTGGCAATTCAAACACGCGCATCCAGAAACAACGTCCCTTTTGCGTGAAGATGAGCAACCAGTCGTGGTTCGAGGCTGTGAAGATGTGCTCCACAAAGTCTTCCTGTCGCGCTGTTGTGCCTTTTGCACCGACTCCTCCCCTGCTTTGCGCGCGGTATTCCGCGAGGTTAGTGCGCTTGATGTAGCCGGCGTGCGTGATGGTTATAGCCATCATCTCATCCGGTATCATATCTTCAATGTTCAGTTCTGCACTGCTGTATTCGATTTTCGAACGACGCTCATCGCCGAATTTGGCAATCAGTTCACGCAATTCGTCTTTGATGATGCCCATGCGAATTTCTTCGCTGCCCAAAATCTCGTTGTAGCGCGCAATCATCTTCATCAACTCATCGTATTCTTCGCGAATCTTATCACGCTCCAATCCGGTCAATCGCTGCAAACGCATATCGAGTATGGCGCGTGACTGAATTTCGTCCAACTGGAAGTTGGTCATCAGTCCTTCACGAGCAGCCTCCGGGGTTTGACTTCCACGAATGATGGCAATTACCTGATCCAAATGATCCAAGGCAATGAGCAAACCTTTCAAAATGTGGGCACGCTCCTGTGCCTTGCGAAGGTCATATTGCGTTCTGCGCACCACCACTTCATGTCGGTGGGCCACAAAATGCACAATCATCTGCTTGAGGTTCAGAATCTCCGGACGGCCGTTTACCAGCGCGACATTATTAATTGAAAACGAAGTTTGTAGTGACGATTGCTTAAACAGATTATTCAATACAACATTCGAAATTGCATCGCGCTTTATTTCATAAATAATGCGCACACCTTCGCGCGATGACTGGTCTTGAATGTCTGAAATGCCTTCCAGTTTGCCTTCTTTGATGAGGGCATCCTGGCGCGATTGCATTTCAGCCTTATTGACTTGATACGGTATTTCAGTTACAACGATGCATTCACGTCCGTCGATTTCTTCGATTTGATGCTTGGCACGAATTACCACACGTCCTCGTCCGGTTTCGTAAGCACTTTTAACGCCCTCAACACCGTAAATCGTACCTCCCGTTGGGAAGTCAGGTGCTTTGATAAACTTCATGAGTTCATCAATGGTGATGTCTCGGTTGTCGATATAGGCGATGATACCTTCACACACTTCGGTTAGGTTGTGAGGTGGCATGTTGGTCGCCATACCTACTGCGATACCACTTACCCCGTTGAGAAGCAAATTCGGCGCTTTCGCAGGCATTACCTTCGGCTCTTGCAGCGAGTCGTCGAAGTTGGGCTGGAAATCAACCGTCTCTTTATCAAGATCTTCCAACAACTCCTCGGCAATCTTGCGCAAGCGAGCTTCGGTATAACGCATCGCCGCCGGTGGGTCACCGTCCATACTACCATAGTTACCTTGACCGTCAACCAGTGGATAACGCAGAGTCCAGTCTTGAGCCATACGCACCATGGTGTCGTATACAGCACCATCGCCGTGCGGGTGGTACTTACCCAATACCTCACCCACGATACGCGCAGATTTCTTGTAGGGACGGTTCGACATTACGCCCAGTTCCAACATACCGTACAATACCCTGCGGTGCACCGGCTTCATACCGTCTCGCACATCGGGAAGTGCTCTACTCACAATAACCGACATCGAATAGTCGATGTACGCGGTTTTCATTTCATCCTCAATGTTGATGGGAATTATCTTTTCGCCTTCTGCCATAGTTTATGGATTTGACTTGGTTTTCTGTGAATTGTAATTAGGTAAGCACCTTCGTTTTCGTGACTATTGCCGACGATTTCAAAGGCCTGCGAAAATACGAAATGAAGTTGCGTTTTTAAAGTGTGAGTTTTGAACAAAAAACTTACTAAACACGGCCGTTTGAAGCCTCTCGAAGAACTATTTTCGCGACATGCAAGAACGTCATACCAACCTGCAACGGTACTTCGACGAACAGGCCATTACGACACGCAAGTTTGTATTGCCTTACATCGAAGCTGTTATGCCTATTACAAAGGGACTGCGGGTTCTAGAGATTGGCTGTGGAACCGGCGGAAATATGGTGCCTTTTATAGAAGCAGGTTGCATTGTGACCGGCGTGGATATTTCGGAGACCAGCATTGAGCGCGCAGCCCAACTGTTGGGGCATCGCGAAGGTCTCACGCTCATCGCCGACGATATCTACAACCGTACAGAGGCTGATGGACTTTTTGATGTCATCATAATGCGCGACGTTATCGAGCACATTCACAACCAGGAGAAGTTCATGGGATTCGTAAAGCGTTTTATGGCCCCGGGAGCTGTCTTCTTTTTTGGTTTTCCGCCTTGGTACAACCCGTTTGGAGGTCATCAGCAAATTGCCAAAAATAAAATCCTTTCTAAGCTGCCTTTTTATCATATCCTCCCTGTATGGCTTTACAAAGGCATACTCAAGCTAGGCGGTGAAAGTGAAAGAACAATTGAAGCTTTGCTCGAAATCAAACAGACAGGAATAAGCATTGAACGCTTCGAGCGAATATGCCGCAACGAACACTTTAGCATTGCCAGAAGGACTCTCTTCTTTATCAATCCGAATTATGAAACTAAGTTTGGATTAAAGCCACGTATTCAATGGGGTGTATTGACGGCGATTCCTTTTCTCCGCAATTTTTTCGTAACGGCAGGGTATTATGTATTAGCGACTAGTGACAAGTGACAAGTTATTTGTGAGATTAGGGAGGTTAGATTCAATACTACTTTTTTCAATATGGTTGAGTTTGCAAGGATAGTTGCGCTAGTGCTGATGATAGTTGTTGCAGGTCAAATGCAGTCGCAATGCATAATCATTAATGAAGTGTTGGTCAATGCTTCCGGCAATTGCGATGGCAATTGTGTGCCGAATACGGCTGAATGGATTGAGCTTCACAATACGTGCAATACTGCGTTGAATATCGGGTGCTACGTATTAACTGATGGCGATTTTTCCATCACGTTTCCGGGCAACACCACAATCGAAGCGAACGGATATTTCGTTATTGGTTCCGACAACTCCGGAGTGCCTGTCGACATTGACTTAGCGACTTGCAATTGTACCAGTGGTGCAGATAGTGAAATTGGCATTCTAACCAATGGGAATGAACAACTCGCTTTGGTTAACGCTTCCGGACAACTTCAAGATGGAATTTATTGGGGAAGTGGGCAGTTTGCTCAGACTCCATCATTTACAACCGATGCTATGTTCGGTTGCTTTGCGCAAACCATCCAACTGGCGTCGGCTAGCGCATCGTTTGCGCAAGTGCCGACAGCCGATGACGGACAAACCGTGTATAGAAGTTGCTCTGACCCGGCTGTTTGGCTCGCCGATGGATTAAACTATACACCGGGAAATTCGAATGGGGATGACACCGGAACCTCATTGACCATTATCGCTTCGCCGGAGAATCCATGCGAGGGTGATAACGCAACGCTGACGGCGTCAGGCACTGCAGGTAATTTCACCTGGAATAATGAACAATCGGGGAATAGCATAGTAGTATCGCAATCGGGTACCTACACGGTCAGTGTCGAAAGCGTTGTTGGTTGTGGCTCTTCGGCATCGATTTCTTTGACGTTTCAAGATGCACCTTCGGTTGATGCAGGATCGGGAGGAGTTGCGGATTGCGATGAAGGCTTTCAACTGGAGGGAAGCACCAACGGAACGGCCTATTTCTGGGAACCGTCCATAGGTCTCGACGATCCAACTGTGCTCTCCCCTATCGCAATGCCAACATCGACTACGGTGTATACCCTTCATGCTCAAAACGGCGAATGCGAATCAACATCATCTGTCACTATTGTGCCGGAATGTGGCAACTTGAACGTACCCAATGTTTTTACACCGAACAATGACGGACTGAATGATGTGTTTCGTCCGGATGGAAAAGGTGTTGCCAACTACAGCTTACAAGTGTTCAACCGCTGGGGAAAATTGATTTTTGAAACCACTCAATATAATAATGGCTGGAACGGAAAGATCGACAACGAGCCCGCCCCGGCAGGAACGTATTTCTTTCTTCTTCAAGCACAAGATTCTTTCGGAAACTCCCTTTTTGGCGGCGATGTCATGGAGGGGGAAGTAACTCTCTTACGATGATTACGGATTACGGATTACGAATTACGGATTAATCCGTCATCTGTAATCATTAATTTCGCGGCTCACCATTCAATGAAAATGGAACACAACCTAGATTTCAACAAGAACGAAGATAAAATGATGCAGCTTGTGGGTGCGTTGCAACGCAAGCTCGACAAGGTGTACGAAGGTGGCGGAAAGTCGCGCATCGCCAAGGAACATGAGAAGGGAAAGATGACAGCCAGGGAGCGCATCGACTTCCTGCTCGATGACGATGCTCCGCGCATTGAGATTGGCGCATTCGCAGCCGATGAGATGTACAAAGAACATGGTGGTTGTCCTGCAGCGGGCGTGGTTGTGGTCATTGGTTATATCCGAAAGAAACAATGCATGGTAGTGGCAAATGATGCCACGGTTAAGGCTGGAGCTTGGTTCCCCATGACGGGTAAAAAGAACTTGCGCGCGCAGGAGATTGCCATGGAAAATCGCCTACCCATTATCTATTTGGTGGATAGTGCAGGTGTGTATCTTCCCATGCAAGATGAAATTTTTCCTGACAAGGAGCACTTCGGACGCATTTTCCGCAACAATGCCATTATGAGTAGTCGTGGTATTCCTCAAATAGCAGCCATTATGGGAAGTTGTGTTGCAGGAGGTGCCTACTTACCCATCATGAGTGATGAAGCAATGATTGTAGACAAGACAGGCACCATTTTCCTGGCGGGATCTTACCTTGTGAAAGCAGCTATTGGCGAGGACATCGACAATGAAACCTTGGGAGGAGCTTCCACACATTGTGAGATTTCGGGGGTGACTGATTACAAAGCAAAGGATGATAAAGATGCGTTGAACCGCATTAAGAATATTATGGACAAGATGGGGCGAGTGTCGCCTTCAGCAGGTTTTGATCGCATAGCCTCTGCTCCACCCCGTTTTTCAGCGAAAGAGCTCTATGGCATTATGCCCGATGATCGCGTGAAGCCATACAATGTGATGGACATAATCGCACGCATAGTCGATAACAGTGAATTTGAAGAATACAAACCTGATTACGGCAAGAGTATCGTGTGCGGCACTGCCCGCATTGACGGTTGGGCTGTCGGAATTGTGGCAAATCAGCGCTTGATGGTAAAGAGCAAGAAGGATGGAATGCAAATCGGCGGTGTGATCTATACAGACAGCGCAGATAAGTCGGCACGTTTCATCATGAATTGCAATCAGCGTAACATTCCTCTCGTCTTTTTACAGGACGTGACGGGCTTCATGGTGGGTTCCCGCAGTGAGCAAGCCGGCATTATTAAGGACGGAGCGAAGATGGTGAACGCCCAGGCCAACAGTGTTGTTCCCAAGTTCACCATTATTACGGGCAATAGCTACGGCGCCGGCAATTACGCAATGTGCGGAAAGGCTTACGACCCTCGTTTGATTGTGGGCTGGCCGACAGCTCAGGTAGCAGTAATGGGCGGTGCACAAGCGGCTAAGGTGTTGCTCCAAATTGAAGTGGCCTCGCTCAAAGCCAAAGGAGAAGAGATTACCAAGGAACGCGAGGACGAGCTCTTCAACAAGATTAAAGATCGATACGATTCTCAAATATCTCCCTACTATGCAGCAGCCCGTCTATGGCTCGACGCAATCATCGATCCTGCCGATACGCGCAAGTGGATTAGCATGGGCATCGAAGCGGCGAGTAACTCACCTGCTGAGAAAGCTTATAACGTCGGTGTAATTCAAACGTGAGTAATTGCAAGTCTCACCTATCGCTTAAACGGTAGTTGCAATTTTTTGCGCCACTTTCGTCATTACAAATTGAAACTGCTCATCGAGGGTAAGATGTGAATTGTCTACTACTACGGCGTCGGGTGACTGCACCAATGGGTCATGCGAGCGAGTGGTATCTATGAAATCGCGTTGGGTAATGTTCTTGAGAACATCGTCAAGAGATGTTTCGACTCCCATCGTCCGCAATTCCTCGTAACGTCGTTGAGCTCGTATTGTCGAATCAGCCGTCATGAACAATTTCAGTTCAGCCTCGGGCAATACCACCGTTCCAATATCACGTCCATCCATCACAACACCTTTTGACTCGGCCATGCGTTTTTGCATGCGTACCAACTTATGACGAACCTCTTTGATAGCAGATATGGGGGAAACGCTATTACTGACCTGCAACGTTCTAATTTCACGCTCAACGTTCTGCCCGTTCAGATACGTTTCGTAACGATAGGTGTCTGTATTGTAGCGGAAGTTGATCATAACTAAATCCAGCGCGGCTATCAAAGCCGGTTCATTTACCTTTCCGTCATTGCCAATGTAGCCATGCTGAAGCGCATATAGCGTCATGGCTCTGTACATCGCTCCAGAGTCGATGTAGATATAATTAAGCTCGCGCGCGATTGCCTTGGCAATGGTACTTTTCCCACAAGAGGAGTATCCATCAATAGCAATGTTAATCTTAGATTTCACGTCGTTGGAAAAGGTTGGGTGCGAATGTAATTCAATTCAAGTGAATCATCGCAAGAAGTCAGAATCTATCCTTTGCAGCCCCTCGCCTGCCCCTGCATTGATGGTAATCCAACCTGATCTGGAGATTAGGTTATCTGCTTCCGGATCTACAATAAATTTTTGCTTCGCACGCATGGCATGATGTATCAAGCCTGCCGCGGGATAGACTTGCAGTGAAGTTCCAACAACGATAAAAATATCTGCTTGCTCAATAATTTCTGCAGCGACTTGCAGCATGGGAACATCCTCGCCGAACCACACGATATGAGGGCGTAATTGTGAACCCTTTGCACATACATGTCCGGTTTTTAGTTCCCAACCGTCTATTTCATAAATGAGTTTTGAATCAGACGTACTGCGCGATTTTCGGATTTCGCCGTGCAAATGAACTATTTGTTTATTGCCTGCTCGTTCATGAAGGTCATCGATGTTTTGTGTTATAACTGTCAAATCAAAATGTTCTTGCCATTGTGCTATTTGTTCGTGTCCACGATTAGGTTTAGCAGAAAGAATTCCTTTTCTCCGTTGATTATAAAACTCCAAGACCAATTCAGGATCACGCTCCCATGCCTCGGGAGTAGCGACGTCTTCAATGCGATAATTTTCCCACAAACCATCGCTACCACGAAAAGTCGGAACACCACTTTCGGCGCTCATTCCTGCACCGGTAAAAACAATCATTCGTTGCATGTTCAAAGTATTAGCTTCGTTTGCAATATATGATTTTCGGAAGTGTTTGACAAACCTTACGAATGAGGAGCACAAAAAAGCCCCGGGGAATACCCGGGGCTTTTCATATCGAGAAATATAATATTACTTACTTTCTTCGGTGCCATCGCCTTCCATCTTTTCTTTCAGGTTGGCAAGTACGCTGAGGTCGCCTAGGGTTGACTTCTCAACCTGAGCATTCACAGCCTTCACAGCATTCGAATCAGTACCTTCCTGCTTCTTAGGGCGTGGAGCTGCCTTCTTAGCTGCCTCAGGGCTGCCCGGCTCGTCTTCCTTCCAAGTACCAGTGTGGCTAACTGAAATCTTACGCTGGTTCTTGTTGAACTCAGCGATGATGAAGTCGAGCACATCGTCAACCTTAGCGGTTGATCCGTCTTCCTTCTTGAGGTTCTTGTTCATGCAGAAGCCTTCCAAACCATATGGCAATGCCACTATAGCATGCGAGCCTTCCTTACGAACGATAGTTCCCTGGTGCTTCGAACCTTCTTCGAATACAGTTTCGAATACATCCCATGGGTTTTCCTCAATTTGCTTGTGACCAAGGCTGATACGACGGTTGTCCTTATCGAGCTCAAGCACAACCACTTCGAGTTCGTCGCCGATATGGCAGAATTCGCTTGGGTGCTTGATTTTCTTGCTCCAAGAAAGATCGCTGATGTGAATAAGACCATCAATACCTTCCGCCAATTCGCAGAATACACCGAAGTTGGTGAATGCGCGAACTTTCGCTTTGTGCTTGCTGGTAACTCCGAAACGTGATTCGATGTTTTCCCATGGATCTTGCGTCAATTGCTTCATACCC
>Ga0315905_10001762_pt1 | contig 23036 bp, 20 predicted proteins | sample LakEriMetagenome_5_FD_203522 | JGI IMG/M metagenome (GOLD analysis project Ga0315905, IMG submission 203522) | Freshwater fungal communities from buoy surface, Lake Erie, Ohio, United States - Buoy 4 MA121 | ecosystem: Environmental > Aquatic > Freshwater > Lake | place: USA: Lake Erie, Ohio...
CTTTTGTTGCTAGCGGGCCTGGCCAGCTCCTGCGTCCGCAACCGGGATTATATCTACCTCCAGAATCCCTCGGAACAAGCCTATTGGGAGACCTCCACTCTGCGCGGTCAGCGCTTGAAGAAAGCCAAGGAGAATATGAGATTGGGGGATAGCTCCGCCTACCTACCTTACCAGAACCCCGAAGATTACCTCATTCAGATGAATGATATCTTGAGGGTGGATATCAAGAGTTTTGACGAGAAAGCCAACCAACTTTTCAACGCGTTTAATACCCAAAACGTTCAAATGAGTGGTAACATGGCACTTTCTGGAGGGGATCCGTTTTTTATGATTGGTTATACGGTGGACGATTCAGGGTACCTGGAATTGCCGGTTCTGGGCAAGATAGCCCTGTTGGGCCTGACCGTACAACAAGCCCAGAACCGGGTCCAAAAAGAAGTGGACCGCTACTTTACCGAAGCCTTTGTCAAAATCAGTTTGGGAGGCATTCGCTTCTCGGTGATGGGGGAGGTATTGCGACCGGGTAAATTCTCGGTGATGCAGAACCGAGTCACAATCCTGGAGGCTGTGGCCTCGGCCGGGGACCTCAAGCTGGATGCCAATCGCCGCAGGGTTCAGTTGATCCGCCAATACCCCGGAGGCTCCCGGGTTGTGGTGCTGGATTTGACGGACCAGCATTTGTTGAAATCTCCCTATTACTTTGTACGACCCAACGATGTGATTTATGTGGCTCCATTGCGGGTTCGTGAATTGGGAACCGGTTTGAACGCCCAGCAATCCATGGGCGCGATTCTAACGGCTATTTCTCTGTTGGTTAATTCAATTTTGTTATACAACACTTTACGCAATCTCTAATGGAAGCCAATCCGTCGGCAGCCGCTCCACACCGCGAAGGTATTCCGGTCAACGGGGAGCAGGAACAGGGGGGCAACAGTCCCATGGTTTATGTATTCAAGCTCTTGTATTTCTGGCCCTACCTTTTGGTGGCCTTGGTCATGGGCTTGGCTGCGGCCTTTGTTTACAACAGATACGCTCAACCGGTCTACAATATCAACGCCTCCCTCCTCATCAGGGAAGACAAAGGAGCTTCCTCCATGAAGAACCTGGACGCCATGCTCATGGGCGGTGGGTTGGGAGGTGCCACCTCCACGACGGATAACGAAATGGGGATCATCCAATCCTATGCTTTGGTGGACCAAACCCTCAAAGAATTGGATTTTGGAGTGGAGGTTACCCGGCTGGGGCAATTCAGCCGCGAAGAAGTGTATCCTCACCAGGTTCTGGTGCTGGAGGTGGATAGCTTTCATCCCCAGCTGGTGGAGATGGCCATCGAAATTGAAAGTGCGGGCAAGGGGCGGTACCGAATCATCGAAAATGGCAAAGAAGGCAGTTTGTACGACCCCCTACGGTTCAGCAAAATTCAGGAAGACCTCGGCTCCGAAGAAGATGAGCAAGTGGCTTCGGATATTCGTACCGGAACCTACGCCTTCGGGCAATGGGTGGAGGGTCCTCGTCATCGCTTTCGGGTCTTGGCGGGGGAAATGGAGGCTGAGTCCGGTAGCCGTTACCGGGTTCAGTTTCATTCGCACAAGGCCCTCTTGGATCAGTATTTTGGAAAAGTGAATGTTGAGGCCTGGAAGAAAATGGCATCTCTGCTTTACCTCAAAATCGAATCCTCCAACATTGCCAAAGGTCGTTGCTACCTTGATAAATTGATGGAGGTATACTTGCGGCGAAACCTGGAGCTCAAGAACCTGACTTCCCTGAACACGGTTCGATTCATAGACCGGGAATTATCGGGCATCACCGATTCCTTGCAGACCACCGAATCCAGGCTGGAGCAATTTCGTTCGGCGAACCGGACAGTGAATATTTCCAGCGAGGGCCAGGTTATTTTTCAGCGACTGGAAGAGTACGAGAAAGCCAGGGCCCTGGAACAGGGCAAGCTCAAATACTACGATTATCTGCGGGCCTATCTCAACGAGCAGCGGCCGGCCGGGGAGGTAGTATCTCCATCGACCATGGGGGTTCAAGACCCGGTGCTGATTGGTTTGATCCAGGAATTGGGCAAGATGAGTGCCGAACGCAATGCCATGTCCGTGGGGACCCGGCGTTCCAATCCCTTGCTGGAGCAATTGGACGAGAAGATACGTTTGACCAATTCGGCCATCCGCGAGAACCTTCGCAATCTGGTTCAGAATTCCCAAATCATGATTCGGGATATGGATGCCCGCATTCGCAGCACGGAAGGATTGCTGGCCACCTTGCCCAGAACCGAGCGTGATTTGGTGAATATCAAACGCAAATTCACCCTCAACGAAAACCTCTATGTTTATCTGCTGCAGAAGAGGGCCGAGTCCGGCATCGCCATGGCCGCCAACCTTCCCGATGCCCGGATCATTGACGCAGCCAAGAAGGAGAAGCAAATTGCTCCCAACAAGGCCCTAAATTATGCCTTAGGTGCCTTGCTGGGATTGTTGGTCCCGGTCGCAGTGGTCTTGATTCGGGACAGCCTGCAGAACGCCCTGATTGACCGTCAGCAAATTGAATCCGTCACCCGGGTTCCTGTTTTGGGGGTCATAGGTAATAACAACAAGAACACGGCCCTGGTGGCCCTGCAGCATCCCAAATCGGTGATCTCGGAGGCCTTCCGGTCTCTGCGCACCAACATGCAGTACATCAACCCCGGTAGCCCCAAGCAGGTCTTGCTTGTAACCTCTTCGATTTCCGGGGAAGGCAAGACCTTCATATCCACCAACATGGCCTCCATTCTCTCCCTATCCGGCAAGAAGACGGTGTTGATAGGGATGGATTTGCGCAAACCCAAAATCTTCAACGACTTTGGTTTGACCAACCATATCGGGATGACCAATTACCTGATCGGCAAGGCTAGTCGGGAAGAAATCATTCAGCATACCAATTACCCCAACCTGGACCTGATCCCGGCCGGACCGGTTCCCCCCAATCCATCGGAGCTGGTCCTTTCGGAGCGCTTTGGGGAACTCATTGCCTGGCTGCGTGAACATTACGAACACATTGTGATTGACACCCCGCCTTGTACCCTGATTGCGGATGCCTTTGAGATGATGCGTTTCTCGGATATTAATTTCTATGTGATGCGGCAAAACTATACCCGCAAAGAAATGGTCCGGATCGTGGAAGGAATGCGCCTGAACGGTCAGCTTCAGAATGCCTGCATTGCGGTCAACGATTACAAAATCGAAACGGCCTACGGTTACGGTTACGGTTACGGCTATGGTTACGGCTATGGTTACGGCTATGGTTACGGCTATGGTTACGGCTATGGTTACGGCTATGGTTACGGCTATGGTTACGGCTATGGCTATTACGAAGACGAAGGCCCTAAGCGCCGGAAGGCTTGGTGGAAGCGATTGCTTCCATAGAAAATTCAATATTAACATTAAATAAACTATGAACATCAACTCAAAACCAATAATAGGCATCATCGGTCTAGGCTATGTTGGCTTGCCCCTTGCGGTGGTGGCCGCTGAAGCCGGATTTGAAGTTCTAGGCTTTGATGTCAATACAAGGGTATGCGATGGCATCAATGCCGGAATCAGCCATATCAAGGATATCCCAACCCCCCGGCTTCAGTCCTTGGTCGAAAGGGGCATGATACGAACAACCACCAACTTTGATTCTCTCAAGGATTGTGGCCTGGTTTCGATTTGTGTTCCCACCCCCTTAAATAAAATCAAAGATCCGGACCTCTCCTACGTGGTATCGGCTACCGAGGCTATTGCGACCCGACTCCAGAAAGGTCAAATTATTATCTTGGAGAGCACCACTTATCCCGGTACCACCCGCGATTTGATGTTACCCTTGTTTGAAAAGACAGGGCTAACAGTGGGTCAGGATTTTTATTTATGCTTTTCGCCCGAGCGTGTGGACCCCGGGAATGAGAAGTGGACTACCAAGAACACCCCCAAGGTTTTGGGGGGAATTACCGAGGAATGTCGAATGGCTGGCATGGCGGTTTACGAGCAAATCTTTGACCGCATGGTTCCGGTGGAGAACACCGAAGCAGCCGAATTGGTTAAGGTTTATGAGAACACCTTTCGAATGATTAACATTGCTTTGGCCAACGAACTCAGCATGGTCTGTGATCGCTTGGGCATTAGTGTATGGGAGGTGATTGATGCGGCTGCTACCAAGCCCTTTGGTTTTATGAAGTTTACCCCGGGTCCAGGTCTGGGAGGTCATTGCATTCCCTTAGATCCCCATTACCTATCCTGGAAGATGCGCAACCTTTCCTTCAAAACCCGAATGATCGAACTGGCCTCGGAAATCAACGGGGAGATGCCGGAATACACCGTTAACAAGGTAGCCCTGGCCCTGAATGAGCAGGGTAAATCCCTCAAAGGCTCGACCGTCCTGCTGTTGGGCATTGCCTACAAAAAAGACATTGACGATTTGCGCGAATCCCCCGCTCTGGACATCATACGAATTCTCCAACAAAGAGGCGCGATCGTGAAGTACCACGATTCATATTGTCCCGTGATCGCTGATGATGGGCATACGGACATTCCTTCTTTGCCGATCCATCACTCCGAATTAAGCGACGAATTACTCCAAAATACGGACGCTGTGGTGGTGGTCACGGACCACAGTCATCTTCCATACCAGGCCTTGGCTGCAAAGTCCAAGGCGTGGGTTGATATGAGGGGGGTGGTTCGGTAAGAGGTATTCCTAAATGTCGTAATTCACCTTACAAAACATCTTACTCTTCATTTTTTTATAAAATCATTAAGATTATTATTTCTGTGGTGTATAAAATTGAAGAAGGCGTTGGCAGAAGTGGTAACAAAAAATTGTAAATACTTTATTTAAAGAGCAAGTCAATATGTTTAAAAATAAAACATTATTAATTACTGGAGGTACAGGCTCTTTTGGAAACGCTGTGCTTAAAGGTTTTTTGAATTCGGAGCTAAAAGAAATAAGAGTTTTTAGTAGGGATGAGAAGAAGCAAGAAGATATGCGAATTGAATACAAAAGTGACAAATTGAACTTTGTTATTGGTGATATTCGTGATTTTGACAGTATTAATAACGCAATGGCTGGTGTTGATTATGTTTTCCACGCCGCTGCATTAAAACAAGTACCATCTTGCGAGTTTTTTCCGATGCAAGCGGTTCATACGAATATTACAGGTGCTGAGAATGTTTTGGAAGCCGCAGCAAGGAATAATGTTCTACGCCTTGTTGTATTAAGCACAGATAAGGCAGTTTATCCTATTAATGCTATGGGTATTTCCAAGGCAATGATGGAAAAAATAGCAGTTTCAAAAGCGCGTGATCCGAGGATTCAAAATATAGGAGCGGTTTACACTGCTACAAGGTATGGCAATGTAATGGCCTCTAGAGGCTCTATAATTCCTTTATTTATCAAGCAAATTAAAGAAGGAAAGCCATTAACCATAACAAATCCAAAAATGACAAGGTTTATGATGTCCCTAGATGACTCTGTTGAATTGGTCATGTTTGCATTTAAAAATGGTAACCCAGGAGATATTTTTGTTCAAAAATCTCCTGCTACGACCATAATAGAATTAGCTGAAGCATTAAAAGAATTATTTGATGCTGACAATAAGATCAGTATTATTGGTGAGAGACATGCTGAAAAACTATACGAAACTTTATGTTCGAAGGAGGAAATGTCAAAGGCTGAAGATTTAGGAAGATTTTATAGAGTGCCTGCAGATTTTAGAGACTTAAATTATACTAAGTATTTACAAACAGATGGACCAAAGTTAGTGAATGAAGAATATAATTCTCATAACAGTAACCAACTATCAAAAGAGGAAATAAAAGCCTTGCTTTTGACTTTAGATTATGTGCAAGAAGAACTGAAAAGCTTTCCCAGATAATTTATGATACCATTAGTAAAAACTTATATTCCGCCTCGCGAAATTCTGATACCAAAATTAGAAGAAGTTCTATATAGCGGTTATATAGCTCAGGGTGAGGTAGTAGAGAATTTTGAAAGAAAGTTTGAAGAGTTTATTGGTAGTGGTTACACTTTGTCTCTAAATTCTGGGACTGCTGCTTTACACATAGCGTTGATTTTAGCGGGAGTAACAATCGGGGACGAGGTAATAAGCACTCCAATGACAGCGGAGCCAACGAATGTCGCCATTAAAATGGTTGGAGCAAAAATTCGTTGGGCAGATATTGACTACGAAACGGGTAATATTTCAGCTGCAGCCATTGAAAATGCCATTAATCGTAGAACAAAAGCAATTATTGTTGTTGATTATGCGGGTACTTCTGTAGATGTTCAAGGCATTCAGGACATTTCGCAAAAATACAAGATACCAGTAATTCATGACGCAGCACACGCCTTGGGCACCAAATTTAAAGGAAAAAAGGCAGGGAACCATTTTCCTTTTACTGTATTTTCATTTCAAGCAATAAAACATTTAACAACTGTTGATGGTGGTGCTTTACAAATTTGGGATAAAGAATTATACCAGAAAGGAAAACTAATTCGATGGTTCGGTTTAGATAAAAAAATGGATAGACTAAATAATAACATTAAATATCAAGGATTTAAATATCATATGAATAACGTAAATGCTCTTATTGGCTTGGTTCAATTAGAGAATATACAAAATGTTCTTGATCAATATATTACAATTGGTAAATATTTTGATAAAAAATTAAAAGTTATTAATGGGGTAGAAACAGTTGTTCATTATCCAGATACTGAATCATCCTATTGGTTATACACCTTAAAAGTGGACAGAAGGGAAGATTTTATTAAAATGATGGCATCAAATGGATTTATTGCCTCTGAAATTCATAAGCGAAATGATATGCACACTTATTTAAATGACTTTCCAACTGCCTTGCCTAATTTAGATCGGTTTTATTCACGTTTAGTCCATATTCCATGTGGTTGGTGGGTGACTAAGGAGGATTGTGATAAAATGATTCATGCAATTAAAATGGGCTGGTAGTTAATGATACCTCTTTACAAGCCTTTTATGCCTGAAGTCCCTCTAGTAAATGAAATTTTACATAGTGGACAACTTTCTTATGGGAAATATGGTCGAATGTTTGAATCCACATTGATGAGTTATTTTGGAACTCAACAATTGTTGGTAACTAACACTTTTAGCATGGCCATTATGGTTACATTAACCACGCTTGGTTTAAGGCCTGGAGATAGGGCTATCGTTTCTCCTATGGCCTGCCTGGCCTCTACGCAGCCATTACTATCGATGGGCCTAAAGGTGTTATGGGCAGATATTGACCCCAATCTAGGAACACTTGACCCAGAAAGCGTGCGAAGAATGATAAAAGAAAATCCTAGAGTAATTATTCACAATCATTTTTGTGGCTACCCAGGCCATATTGATGAAATCAATGCCATTGGACAGGAGTATGGAATACCTGTGATAGATGATGGTATTGAAGCCTTTGGCAGTGAGTATAAAGGAAATAAACTCGGCAATGTTGGTTCTGATGCAACCATTTTTTCATTTAACCCTGTGCGTTTTCCCACTACATTGGATGGGGGTGCAGTCCTTTTTAAGGATAACGCATTATTTAATAAAAGTTTGTTAGTCCGAGATGCAGGTATTGATAGAAGTAGATTTAGAGACGAATTTGGCGAGATTAGTCCAACTTGTGATATTGAAATTGTTGGCCATAGTGCCACGCCGATGGAAATTAATTCTTACATTGGAGTGCAACAAATGAAACACGCTGAAAGCATAATTACCAGACAACGAGAAAATGCACTTATATGGAATGAACTTGTTGTACAGATGTCGGAGGTACAACCTGTTATTAATAAAAATATCTTACCCAATTATTGGTTATATGGTTTGATAGTTCCAGATAAAGTCAATTATTTGAAACTATTTAGAGAAAGAGGATATTATGCATCAGGTGTTCATATCCACAATAATTGTTACAGCGTTTTTGGAGAAAAAAGAAGCCTACCTGGTGTGAACGCGTTTTATAATAGCTTTCTGGCTTTACCAAGTGGATGGTGGGTTGATAAAATTCAATTCCAAAGATGAAGTATACTTTTGAATTAGTAAAAAACAAAGATCTCAGCTTTAAAAATCTCAAAAAGGTTGCAGACTTAAAATGCCAACATTGGAAATATAGCATTGATGAACAGGTAAAATGGATTAAAGAAAACATTAAAGATAATGATTCTCATTTATTGCTATTAGAAAATACCTCCACTTTGATTGGGTACATGAACCTTGTAAAAATAGTTGTTAAGTCAGATTTGGGAGAAAAAGCTGCATTCGGAATTGGAAACGTCTGTATCAGCAAAAATGTTCGAAAAAAAGGAAATGGGATATTATTAATGCAAATGTCAATATTTATCCTTAATAATTTTGAGAGTCTAGGTATTTTACTTTGTAAGCCTGAATTAAACCAATTCTATCAGAAGTCAGGATGGTTTCTCTTTAATGGAAACACGGAGATCGGTGGCGCTTCATTTAAAAATTCAGTATTTACTAATAATTTCTTAAATAGTTCTAATCTTTATTTAGACAAATCCTTTTGAAGTGGTTGACTGTTAAATTACAATTTTATTACCTTTGAATTACTAACATGCATTTCCAAATAAATGTATATAAATAAACAAAAAAGTATTATGAATACTTAATTATCATTTATATATAAGAATTAATAAAGTCATTTCAAAAAAAATTTTTGCAGAAACATACAATATTATAATTACAGACAATAAAATGGTAAGAATTCAGGCCTATTGACCGTATAATGATTTTGCTAAAGCTTTTTTTACGACTCAAAATAGATTATGATTGGAACACAACTCTTTTTTATTGACACTATTTTAAAAACTTTCCGCGCTTTATGCAGTATTTGGTATAGTGTTGTGCTCTATCTCCCTTTCTCCAGGTTGCGGATTAACTATTATAATATGAAAGGTTGTAGAATTCATAGGATGTCCTCAATTTCACCTAACGTTAGAATACGGGGTAAATTTGAAATGAATGAGGGTAGTTCTTTAGCCCAGAATTGTTCTATATCTGGTGAAAGTGCCGGAGTGTTTATTGGTAAGCAGGTAATGATAGCCCCAAATGTAGTAATAGTTGCTTTTAATCATGGTTTTGAGGATCCCTATGTGCCAATGGTAAAACAAGGAAACTCTGAAGCACCTGTAATAATTGAAGATAATGTTTGGATTGGATCTAATTGTACAATAGGAAAAGGTGTACGAATTGGGACTGGTTCAATAGTTGCAGCCAATTCTTACGTAAATAACGACATTCCGCCGTTTCATATTTTTGGAGGAGTCCCAGCAAAATTTATTAAGTCCCGATTATGTTCAAAAATGTAATTGCAAATTTATTTGGCAAATTTTGGGGGTTACTTTCGAATTTTGTTTTCATACCGATTTATATTAAGTTATTAGGTTTTGATAGTTATTCTATTATTAGTTTCGGACTAATGATTTCAGGTATTTTAGCTGTATTGGATTCAGGGTTAACAGCAACCTTATCTCGTGAAATGTCTCGTTCTGATAATAGCTCTCAAGATAAACAGCGTATTTTTAAATCGCTTGAATCGATATACTTCATCATTACCGCTATAGTAATTATGTTTGTTTTATTCAATTCAAGTTATATTGCTACTGTTTTTGTTAACACAAAAAAATATACTGTAAATGACTTAATTGAATTCATTTGTTTTATTGGAATTGATGTTGGTTTTCAATTACTAATAAAGTTTTATTTGGGTGGTTTAATAGGAATGGAACAACAAGTCGTATCAAACTTATATCAAATTTCTTGGGGAATTGTACGTGCGGGTTTGGTCGTTGTTGCACTATTAATTGTGCCGTCTTTAAAAATGTTTTTCATTTGGCAAGCAGGTTCTTCAGCATTGTTTGGATTTGTATTGTGTCTAAAACTTCGAAAAGTAATTTGTGGCAACATATATAGGGGTTTCTCAATGATTGAAAAACAGGTTATTCAAAATTCTTGGAAGTTCACTCGAGGAATGCTATTCATATCATTTATTGCAGCACTGAATACACAAATGGATAAATTAGCTATTAGTAAATTTTTACCCGTTGAAGAACTTGGTTATTATACTTTAGCAACATCATTGTCTATGGGCTTAATGTTTCTTGTGAGTCCTTTTTCAACAGCAATACTTCCGCGATTGACTAATTATTTTACAGCAAATCTGAAATTTGAGGCTCACATACTTTTCAGTAAGGTACAAAATCTTGTTTCAATCTTGGTAATGTCTTTTTGTGCTGTTTTATTTTTCAATAGCTATGAAATAATTTGGATTTGGACCGGAGAAATTTATTTGGCAAATCATAGTCATGTTTTTCTTAAAATTCTTAGTATTGGAGTTGCTTTTCTAGCATTAGCGGTAATTCCTTTTAATGTGGCAATAGCCAATGGTTATACCAAACTTAATAACGTAATCGGACTTTTAAGTTTGTTAATCACTATCCCGGGTTATTGGATATTTACTAAGTTATATGGAAGTATTGGCTCAGCACTGGTTTATAGCGTCGTACAGGTATTAATTACTTTAACATATTTATATCAAATAAACAGGAAGTTTTTTTACACAAGGTCTTTTCAGTATATATTCTTAAGGCCAATTTTTTTTCCATTATTAGTAAGTTTTACATTAGCTTACGGATTTAGTCTGATCTCGGATTTGTTTTTGTTTGGTCGATTAAGTATGATTTTGTGGATTTCAATAGTTTCTATCCTAATTATATGTATGACATCATTGATTCTTCTACCGAAATCAGAGGTTAGATTGTTTATAAAGACAATACAATTTAATAAATACAAATGGTAAATCCGTTGTTAAGTATTATTATACCCACCAAAGACAGATATTCGACCCTTTTTCCGGTTGTAGATATGATCTTGGCCTATAATTTGAATTCGCAAATTGAAATTGTTATTCAGGACAATAGCACTGATAATGAAGAAGCACAAAACTTTATTCAGTCAAAACTGGGATTTAAGAATTTAAAATACTTCTACGAAGCTAGTCCATTATCAGTAATCGCTAATTCTGACAAAGCAGTATTAAATTCAACAGGTGACTATATTTGTTTTATTGGTGACGATGATGGTGTTATGCCAAATATAGTTGCTGTTACTAAATGGATGAAGGAAAATGGCTTTAAAGTTTTAAAATCCTATAAGCCGGATTACTATTGGCCAGGTCAAAAGTCAAATTATTTCGATGGACATACTTCAGGGGTTTTGCAATTTGTAAAATGGAAATCGACATCTTTTTCAATTATGTCTACAAGGAAGGGTTTAGAAAATACCCTTTCAAAAGGGGGAAATAGTATTCGTTTATTACCGTGTTTGTATCACGGAATTGTAAAAAGGTGTGTTTTGGATTTAATCTATGAGAAAGCAGGATCATATTTCCCAGGACCAAGTCCAGACATGGCTAATGCTGTGGCTCTAACTCAAGTTATTGATTATTTTGTCTATGTCAATTATCCTGTTTGTATTACTGGTAAAAGCAATAAAAGCACCGGGGGTGCGGGAGTTTTGCATCAACATGTTTCAACAATTGACAATGTTAATCATTTACCTAGTGAAACTTCAAAAAATTGGGACACTAGAATTCCTAAATATTGGACAGGACCTACTATCTGGGCTGAGTCAGTCCTAAAGGCTCTTGAAAAATTTGGTAATAGGATCGATATTCAAGAATTTAATTTCACATATTTGTATGCATGGCTAGGGGTGTTTCATAGACGTGATCTAAGTGTTATTCTGAAAGGATTTCCTCTGGTAAAAGACTGGAAGTACTATTTATATTTTTATTCTATACTTTTTTATAGGGTACAAGTTTTTTTACAAAATAGATTTATTAAAAAAGTTAAAATCCATAATGTTGAAAACATTAAAGATGCCGTAAGTATTTTAAAAGAGGTTAGCTATTAAATGAGTTTTTCATCGCGCGCCAAAGGTTTTAATATTGTATCTAATTGGCTAGTTGTTTCCTATTTGGTGGGTTTTTTATTTATTGGAACAGTCCCTAAGGTCTTTGGATTAACAGAGGGCTCTTTTACCTATGAGTTTAGGTTATTCCTTTTTTTCATCTCATTCTATTTTGTCTCGAAAATTTTTTTTGACTTATCAAAATCTTCAGAAAAAAATCAATTATTCAGGCTATTTATTTTGTTTTGGATTATTTATGGATATAGAATTATCCACGATTTGTATATAAATCCAATCCAACTTTACGAAAATATTAGGTCAACTCAGTATTTTCAGTTTTCATTTGGCGTATGTTTTATACCATGTCTTGCTGTTTACAGTATACAAAAAAAATATGGCTTAGATTATGAATACATATTAAGCTTGTTTTATAGAGTACTTGTTTTTTCAATGTTAATTGCTGTTTACTATAGATTAACATTGGAAATTACAGGCAGAACTACTGGTGATATAAATATTGGTGTTATTTCCTTTGGAAATTACGGGGCTACTTTGTGTTTGCTTTCGATTTTTTACATTTTAACAAAAAGACTATCTCTTTTTGAAAAGATTTTTTATGGAGCTGGATCACTACTTGGTTTTTCAGGCATTGTTTTGTCTGGCAGTAAAAGTCCATTTTTAGGATTAATAACCGTTTTAGTTCTTTATATTTATTTATGGTATGATTTAAAAAAATCATTTTTTTATTTTTTGCTACTTGGAGTTATTAGTTATACCTACATTTTCGAAGTTATTGATTTCACTAGTTTTTACCTTCAAAGTAATTTTGCAGAAAGATTATTTTATATGATTGAAAGCGGTCAAGATGAAGTTCGAGAGACTTTGCTCAAAGCAAGTTTTCACGAATTTCTACAATCCCCAATTTTAGGTAACGCCTTTTTAATACAGAATTCTCAATTTGAAGGTTCTTACCCACATAATTCAATAGTTGAATCATTAATGGCCACTGGTGCTATTGGGGGGGGTGTATTTATTTTATTAATTTGGAAAGTTTTTACAAAAGCTATTAAATTAATTAAAAATAGATCTTCCCTTTCATGGATTTCTTTTGTTTTTCTTCAATATTTAATTTTTAGTTTTTTTTCATCTAATTTGTACTCCAATCAATTGTTTTGGATTTTATTGGTATTGGTTTCAGGGATCAATACTAATTCTCATAGAACTATAATTGATTCTTGATTTTTAGTATTACATAACTAATGTGTAAACCTATCCAATTTGTGGACTCATTTATAAAGGAGATAATATATTTTTAGGCAGCCTACGGAAAAAACTTGGTTTACCGTAAACCAAATAGTATACGGCCTCCAATATTATGTTTTAGGAAAAATAGTAGTGCTAGTTTCCCGCGACTTTAGGATTACCATCTCCACCCATTACAATTGAAAGAAACTCTATTAGCCCTTCAAAGGTGTATATATTTGTCTACTTTAAGAGCTGGAAGAGGAAAATCGGAAGTGTTCCTAGGTATGTACGCCGACCTAGTCTTTGACAACAAAATGCTCAACTAAGTGCTTAAAGAAAAGTGATAAGGACTTGTGATTTAAGCTGGTTCCTGCCTCCCGATTAATAGTATTGTTCGAATGCTTGATAGCGCTATCCGTGAACGCGCTATTTTTTTCAAAATTAGGGTTGGTAACGACCCCGAATTATATTGTTCTGACTTTGTGAATTTTGTTCGATTAACTGCATGCTGTCATTCAGTATATACATCAGCTGCAACAGATTCTAAAAGTTTATGGCTAACGATTCTAATGGATTTTCCGTCGAAGTGTCTTTTGGCTAAAATATTTTTAAATTGTTTATCGGCTGATAAATTAGCGAGAAATAGTTGGAAGACTACAAGAACCATATAATCGATTTATAACTTATCAAACTTTTACCCTAATAATAGCATACCATCGTAAGGCAATTGGTGAATTGAAAATCGAAATAAAGCTTAAATATAACAAAAGATACATAATATCGAAATAAATTGTATTTTTTGTATACTACTAATTAATTGTAGTGCTTAATACTACTTTAATAGGATATTTATTGATGCTTGACTTAGAATTATGTTATTTTAAGGCCCTAAAATACTTATATAAATTATTAAAAAAATTTTACTCATAAGACTAATTTAATAAATTTTAATGTCTTGAATTTCTTAAACAAGAATTTTTTAATTTTTTCGTAAATAATTTCGCAATAATGCTTTGCTCGGTTTTTTATTATGCCTATACTACATATAACAAATGACTTTGCAGGATCAAAGGTATATACTAATTTGGTTTCAAAAATTGATTATTTGGGACACGAGCAAGTTGTTTATACAGCCTTACGTTCAGAGCAACTTATTGGAAAAAATGCTTTAGATTTTGAGGTTCCTAAATCCAGAATCATATATAGCCATATACTTACTATCTATGACAAGTTTTTTTTCAGACAAAAAATAAAAAAAATCGTCAGAGATATAAATAGAAAGATATCTGTTGAAAGCTTTTCAGTTATTCATGCGCATACATGGTTTAGTGATGGTGCTGTAGCGTATGAATTGTTTTTGAAAGACAATCGTCCATATCTGGTAACAATAAGAAATACAGACCTCAATATTTTCTGGAAATATGGTTTTCACTTGAGAGGTTATGCATTAGAAATATTAAAAGCTGCAGCTTCAATCGTTTTTGTTTCACCTATTTACAAAAAAAGATTTAATAAGATTATATCATCTTATAAGGATTCAACAAAATTAATAGAAAAATGTGTTGTTATTCCAAATGGAATTGATAGTTTTTGGTTAGATAATTTATTAGACAATCAAACTTTGCGGATTGCTAATGATTATCGATTTTTATATGTGGGCAGATTTTCAAAAGGCAAAAATTTGTTTAAACTTGTTCTTTCAATTATTAGGCTGAATAAACTTGGTTTTCATTGCAACCTCAGTTTAGTTGGAAATAGTCAAGATGCATCTCATAGGCTCAAGGCCTTAGGTTACAAATATGATTTTATCAATTTTTTAGGTGAAATAAGCTCAAAGGATGAGCTTTTACAAATATATCGCGCCCATGATGCCTTCGTAATGGCATCCCTTCATGAAACTCTAGGTTTGGTATATATGGAGGCTATTTCTCAAGGTTTACCAGTACTTTATTCAATGAATGAGGGTATAGATGGTTTATTTGATGATTATATTGGTGTCTCTGTTGATCCTCATAAGCTTGATAGCATTGTAGCTGGTCTATTTAAGTTAATTGAGAATAAAGAGTCTTACAAGTTTTTACCCAGACAGGTATTACATAATTATAATTGGAACCATATTGCAATTATTTATAGCACGATGTACGAAAAAGTTATTTCTTTAAATAGGGTTTAAATTTTATAATTAATTAGTGGCAACCTGAATCCCATTTTCGCAGATTGCCACTCTGAAATTCATGAAAATTTTATATATACATCAATATTTCAAAACACCTAATGAACCTGGTGGAACTCGATCCTATTGGATTTCTAAAAAATTAATTGAATATGGCCATCAAGTTGTTGTATTAACTTCTTCGTCTACAATAGATTCTAAAATTGTAAGGAAGGTCATAGATGGTATTGAGGTTGTATATTTCAAGGTTGATTACAATCAATCAATGTCGTTTTTCGAAAGACTGGTGTCTTTCATTCGATTTATGATGCATTCTACCTTGTTTGCTTTTAAATTAAAAAAAGTAGATTTGGTTATTGCTACTTCTACCCCACTTACAGTCGGGTTTCCCGCGTTGGTACTAAAATATTTTAAGAACATTCCTTATTTATTTGAAGTAAGGGACTTGTGGCCAGAAGTTCCCATTCAAATGGGAGGACTGAAAAATCCAATTTTGAAAAATTTGTCTATTTTTTTTGAAAAGACTATTTATTGGCATGCAAAGCATATTATTTGCTTATCTCCTGGAATGGTGAATGGGGTAATTAAATACACTACACCGCATAAAGTATCTATGATACCTAATATGGCTAAAGTTGATAAGTTTTGGCCAAGGGAAAAGAACGAACAAATGATGGAATATTTGGGTTTGAGTAAAAATTCATTTAAAGTTATACATTTTGGTTCTTTGGGTATAGCTAATGATGGCATGAGTATTATTCATGCTGCTGAGAAGTTATTGAAAGATTCATCGGTTCAATTTGTCTTCATAGGAGGCGGGTCTACTGAGGAAGAATTAAAATTTTATTGTCATTCAAAAAGGCTTAATAATGTATTTTTTCTTGGGAAGTATTCAATGAATGAGACATCTGAAATTGTTAATTTTTGTGATGTCTCAATCGTTTCTTTTAAGAATTTACCAATTCTTTACACAAATTCGCCTAATAAGTTTTTTGATTCTCTTTCAGCTGGAAAACCAATCATCGTAAATTCGGCTGGATGGACCAAAGATTTGGTTGTTGATACAAATTGTGGTTATTTTGTAAATCCTGATAGGCCTGATGAATTAGTTACTATTATCAATAAACTTAAAAATGACCCAACATTGTGCATTAGTATGGGTAATAATGCGAGGAAGCTTGCAGAGGAGAAATATGATAAAAATATCCTATGTTGTCAGTTCATAGAGGTGATAAAAAAAATTCATTAATTTTTTTAGTAATTTGATGAATAAGTTCTATTTCAAGTCAATTATAGATTTCATCGTTTTATTAATATTAATAATATTATCATTTCCTATTTTCTTAATTCTCACTATTTCTTTGGCTATTAGCAATAAAGGCACCCCCTTTTTTTTTCAATTTCGTCCCGGCCAATTTGGAAAAATCATTAGTATAGTAAAATTCAAAACCATGAATGATGCCAAGGATGAATCAGGAGAATTGTTACCCGATTCCCTTCGATTAACAAAAGTTGGCAGATTCATTAGAAAATCCTCTCTTGATGAACTACCTCAATTAATAAATGTACTTAAAGGCGATATGAACCTTGTGGGCCCTCGGCCTTTATTGGTGGAATATCTGCCTTTGTACAATGAACACCAAAAGCGTCGCCATGAGGTCAAACCCGGAATCACTGGCTGGGCCCAGGTAAATGGACGTAATGCAATTAGTTGGCAGGAGAAATTCGATTTGGATGTTTGGTATGTTGATCATTGTTCTTTTGGCTTGGATATGAAGATTCTATGGCTTACCATTCTGAAGGTATTCAAACGGGAAGGTATAAATCAAGCCGGGCAAGCAACAGTAGAAAAATTTAACGGTCATAATTAGTGGTTATCTACGGCGCAAGTGGTCATGGACTTGTCATCAGGGATCTTTTATCCCAAAATGGAATTAAACATTGGCAATTTGTGGATGATGAGCCCAAAGAGGGTTGGTACGGGGAATCCGTAACGCATCCAACAAGCATTATCCTACACAAAGATGTAAAAGCTATTTTGGCGGTCGGTAACAATCGTATTCGAAAAGAACTTTCTATTCGGTACAATTTAGACTATCAGAAAATCGCTCACCCATCGGTCATCCATTCCTTACCCACCAATCAAATTGGGATAGGGACCGTCATGATGGCGGGTGTTGTTATAAATCCAGAGGTTTGGATTGGGCGTCATTGCATTTTGAACACAGGTGTTTGTGTCGATCATGAATGTAGAATAGAAGACTATGTACATCTTTCTCCAAACGCGACGCTCTGCGGTAATGTACAGGTTGGTGAGGGTAGCCATATTGGAGCCGGTGCCGTCGTAATACAAGGCATTCGTATAGGCAAATGGGCGACCGTAGGAGCAGGTACCGTGGTCATTAAGGATGTTCCAGATTTTGCAGTAGTAGTCGGAAATCCGGCTAGAATCCTAAGAGTAAATCCATCTTTTTGATTTTTTCTGGTTTAGTTCTGCGTGAATTTTCGGCAGCGGTACCTGCTGCGACGGAGGGGTTGGATCAATGGAGTACAGCGTTTTCTTCCAATGGGGATGAACGTGTAATTGAACAGACAGGAATTTCTAGGGTCCGCAAAGGAAAGCTTTCCACTCTGGAATTAGGCTTGGCCGCATGCAGGGCCTTGGACTGGGTGGGGGATGACTCTGGAAACGCTGTTCCCGATGCCATCATCAGCGTAAGCCAAACGCCCGAGCGCTTGGTTCCCGGGAATGCCTCTGGAATTGCTTCGGCCATGGGATGGACCAAAGGAACGTATAGAGCCGCCCCGCTTTGTTGGGACTTGCAAATGGGTTGTGCAGGGATGGTTTGGGGGCTGTATCAGGCGGCGATGCTTTTGCAACAGGACTCGATCAACGAGGTTTTGCTGGTTTGTTCGGAGACGCACAGTCGTTTGGTCAATCCCAGCGACCGAGCCACCCGCTTGCTTTTTGGTGACGGAGCCACCGCTATGCGTTTGACCAAGCAGTCCAAGGCGGGCCAAGAAGGAACCTGGACCTTTGAGTTGGGTACGCAGCCCGATGACGCCGGTCAACTGTGCACCAAGCCCGATGGCTTCTTGCACATGGATGGCTTAGGAATCTTTGATTTTGCGGTTGGAACTGTGGTTCCGGCCTTGGAAAAGTTCATCCAAAGCAACGGCCTATCCAAGGATCAGATTTCGACCTACTTGATGCATCAGGCCAGTGGCTTGGTTCTTCAATACATGCAGCGGATGATGCAAATTCCTCCGGACCGGATGCCCATCGCCCTCGATGGTTATGGGAATACCGGTTCGGCCAGCATCGGCATACTCTTGGCTCATCATTTTGCGGGAACTACTCATCCTGAACTGAGGAATGCCATCATGGTTGGTTTTGGTTCGGGCTTGCAGTGGGGATTTCTCAAGGCCGATCTTTCGCAAACCAAAATTCACCCCATCCTTCCCATCGATAGCCCGTGAACGATGCTTCGCCACAACCTCCCCTGTCCATAGGGTCTTGGTTCATGAACCAAATCCAGGATTATTTGGTGCGTCGTTCCATCCCATTGGATTTAGAGTCAGGGATGGACAGCCCGCTCTATGGGGCTGGGGCTTTGGATTCCATGCAATTGGTGGACTTGATCATGTTTGTGGAGGATGCTTATTGGGCGGATTACGGACAGCGGTTGCTATTGGCGAATGCTGCGGCCTTCTCCGCCAAACGATCCCCCTACCGCACCTTGGGAAGCTTCGCAGAATTTCTCGATATACAGGCTCAAATTCAAGCCCAAGATGGCACCCCAAACCATGGCTAAGGCTCTGGTAACCGGGGCCTCCTCGGGTATAGGTTATGCAATTGCTCAACATTTGTTACAAAACAATTGGGAAGTCCTTGGCTGGTCTCGCCGGGCGACGGGTCCCCAAGGAATGCAGACCAAGCAGGTGGATTTGAGAGACCCCGTCTCCTACAAGGACGCTTTGGAGGATTTGTGGCAACGAGATTTTTCCCCGGACTTGTTGGTCCATGCCGCGGGCCAGGCCACCATGAATCATCTTGTGTTGGAACCGGATGATCGCATGGAAGAATCCTGGCAATTGAATCTACGATCGGCCCTATGGTTGGTCAGGGACTTGTCCCGACGAATGCGGGTTAGGGACCATCAAGACCAACAAACCGGTCTTGGAACCCATTCATCGGGTAAATTAATGGTATTGTTCAGCACCATCGCGGTACCCATGCATTGGCCCGGCGAAACCCTCTACACCGTTTGCAAGGCAGGTCTGGAACAATTGGTCAAGCAGGCGGCCATTGAATTGGAGCCCTGGCATATACGCATTAACGCTTTGGGACCCGGCCCGGTGGATACCCCCCTCTGGCGATCGGTTCCGCTACCAGCCCAACGGGCATTTCTAAATTCAATAACGCCCTCGACCTTGACTTCCATGGACGAAATCCTCGCCTGGTTGGATCGTCAAATCCAAGGCCAAGAAACAGGGCAAATCCAATACACACGCGGTTATTCACGCCCTAGCCAGTCACCGGGGGACAGCGTATGAGTCCATCGTCCTTGCTTCTTTCCTTTTTTGAATCGCTTGGTGACCGCGATGCGTTGGTGATGGAGGGCCGTATCAAATCCTACCGAGATCTCGTGCGGGTCATGGACAATTCCAATCCCATGGCGGATTCCATCCACGACACCGTAGGGGTTCGTCCGCAGGGGGAGGCAAGCGGTACCAACGAAGAGCCTTGGACCTTTATCGCCACTTTGTTCCGTGCCTTGAGCCAGCATCAAGCCTTTGACGTTGGCCGGAGGCCTCAAACCTTGTCGGGGTTATGGCTCCAAACCACCGGTACCACCGGTGAACCCAAGAGCGTACACCATGCCTGGGATCGCTGGCTGGCCCAATACAGTCTACGGGACCGTGGTTCGTCCAAAATCTTGCAGGTCATGGCCCTGGATCATATTGGGGGATTGCACAGCTTGTTCACGGCGTTGACCCGGGGCATGACGGTGGTCATTCCCGCCGCAAGGGACGGATTCACAGTCCACAAAGCCCTCCAAGAACACGCCATTCGAATTCTGCCAACGACGCCGGCCCATCTGGCTTTGTTGCTCCAATCCGGTTGCTTTGACCGCTTGCTCCCTGACTTGCGATTGATAAGCTACGGGGCCGAAGCCATGTCAAGCCACCTCAAAGACGCCATTGCCCAAAGGCAACCGCATATCCGTTGGCGCGAAACCTACGGCAGCACCGAGACAGGGATTCTGCCGATGAGCAGCGGTTCGTTACCCGGGACTTGGAGACCTCAATTTGCCTACCGTATAGTGGAAGGTGAATTGTGGGTACAGGGATTGAGCGGTACCTGGATGGCCACCGGCGATACAGTGGATGAGGTTTCGGAGAGCCTGCTGCGGTACAAGGGTCGGCATTCGGCCCGTGTCAAAGTGGGGGGGGTGATGGTATCCCTTGCTCAAATCGCGTCTTGGTTTCGAATCCAAGAGAATATCTGGCAGGCCGAGGTTAACCCTGTTCCTAATCCCATCTTGGGTCAAGTTTTGGAGGCTACGATTTGGCCTTCCCCCGGCACCGACCAAGCCCAATTGGAGCAAACTTTGCGTCGATCTATACCCAAGGACTGGCCCAAGGAATTTGCTCCACTGCGGTATCATTTTGTCGAAACGGTGCAGACCAATGATCGCCTCAAAATCCAGACAGCCCCTTAACCCGTAAGCCTCACCCGTGAAGACCCAATCTACCCAACCCCTGTGGCAGCAATTCAGGCCAGCTTTGCAATTTCTGGGGATCTTTATGGTAGCGTATGCGCTGCTGAGTTTGGTTTACCAAGGCTATCTCCGTCAGGCCGGTACCAACGTGGATCCCATGTCCAAATGGCTGGGTCAGCACGCGGCATGGTCATTGCGGGCGGTAGGGTACGGTGCAAGTTCCGAAAACACGGCATCTTTGGCGGAACAAAGGGTGCTCATTGATACGGTTGCCAAAGTCAAGGTCATTGAGGGCTGCAACGGACTTTCGGTGATGGTGCTCTTTGTTTCTTTTATGTTGGGATTTGGCCGGTTTACTTGGGATAAAGCTCGGTTTATAGCTTTTGGACTTTTGGCCATACACGCCTTCAATGTTATGCGAGTGGCTGTTTTGGCTCTCTTGATACACCATACCGACCGAACCTATTACGATTTACAGAAAAACATGTTCACGGCCTCCATTTATGTATTGGTCTTGTTTTTGTGGGTTGGGTGGACGCATCGGGTAACGTTGAACAACAACCCCGCAAACAACCCCAAAGAATAGATGTTGAACCGTAACACGATCCGCAGGGCAGGTATTGTGGCCGTTATGGGCTTGGTCCTTGCCGTTTCTTACCATTGGCGGGAATACGCCTGGCTTGAATCCATTATACAGGGCAAGGGGGTTGGCATGAAAAGAGACCCACTGAGTTGGGAGGGCATTTCCAACAAAATACTCCGTTACCTGGTCAATGACCTGGCGGCATTGGGGATTATTCACGCCTTGTTTGGTCGCAAGGATTATCTTCGGCTGGGTTGGTGGGTGATGTGGTTCGGTTTGGCCTTGCTCCTCCCCCTGTATTTTATAGGATTATGGCTCTTGCCCCCGGCCATGTCCATTGCTCTTTCGTACCTGCACCGCCTGATTATGAATCCGGTGCTTCTGATGTTACTGATTCCTGCCCTCTATTACCAGTCCCTACAAGACAAACAGCAACGCTCATGAACCCCAAAATCTGGCTCTCCTCTCCCCACATGGGAACCCTCGAACAACAATACGTCGAAGAGGCTTTTGCCACCAATTGGATCGCACCCCTTGGACCGCATGTGGATGGTTTTGAGCAAGATTTGGCTTCGTATACCGGAATGCCCCATGCGGCGGCCCTTAGCAGCGGGACCTCGGCCTTGCATCTGGCCTTGATTCTATTGGGCGTTGAACGGGGTGATGAAGTGCTATGCCAAAGCATGACTTTTTCGGCTTCGGCCAATCCCATTGTTTATCAGGGAGCGACTCCGGTCTTTGTGGATTCGGAGGCCGAGACATGGAACCTGAATCCGGAGCTGCTAGAAGAAGCTATTAGGGATCGACTTGCCAAGGTAGGTCGTGTACCGGCGGCGGTCATTGGGGTACATCTCTACGGTATGCCTGCTCAATGGGAGCGCATTCGTCAGGTATGCCAGCGCCATGGCATTCCTTTGATCGAAGATGCCGCCGAGGCTCTTGGCTCAACGTATCGTGGTCAGGCTTGTGGTTCCTTGGGTGATTTGAATATTTTGAGTTTCAACGGCAACAAAATCATCACCACTTCCGGCGGGGGAGCTTTGTTGAGCTCCAACGCTGAATGGATCCAGAAAGCCCGATTCTTGGCGACCCAGGCCCGGGATGCAGCCCCGCATTACCAGCATTCCAGCATCGGTTACAACTATCGGATGAGCAATGTTTTGGCAGGGATTGGTCGGGGTCAAATGCAGGTCTTGAACGACCGGGTACAGGCCCGGAGGAGGAATTTTGAATATTACCAAGCCAACCTGGGGGATTTGCCGGGTATTGCATGGCAACCCGAATCGGAGGGGTCTTTTTCGAATCGATGGCTGACCTGCCTAACCTTGGATCCGACGGTCAGCGGTGGCCTAA
>Ga0315905_10001763_pt1 | contig 23024 bp, 25 predicted proteins | sample LakEriMetagenome_5_FD_203522 | JGI IMG/M metagenome (GOLD analysis project Ga0315905, IMG submission 203522) | Freshwater fungal communities from buoy surface, Lake Erie, Ohio, United States - Buoy 4 MA121 | ecosystem: Environmental > Aquatic > Freshwater > Lake | place: USA: Lake Erie, Ohio...
CCAGGCCATCAACTACGCCAAAAAAATTGCCAATGTTTAACTGGCCATTTCCACCGCCAGGGGGGCCAATCCCCTGGTCGCGTAAGCAAGAACGCGATTACCAAAACCAACGGCGGGACAACTTGCCACCCGCACCATTTTGAAAGTTACTGCAATGAAAAAAATGATTCGCATTGATGTTGACGGCCCTTACTACCCAAAACCAACTTTTTACCAACGCGCTTGGAATTGCCTGGTTGTGGTGGTAATTGCTGTCGGTCTTGTCGCCTGGTTGTCCGGTTGTTCAACAACCACAACCGGCGGCGCCCAGGATTTGGTTTTGGATAAAAGTATCCAACCAATGTCGCGGAATGAAGTTGTGTCGGCCATTGGCGATTGCCAGGCCAACGGGCTTCGTGCCGTGTTGATGTACGGCAAACGCAAGGTCAACGGGTACACCGCCGACGTTGTGATTGACGTTACTTGTGCTCCCAAATGGTAAAGGAAACCACCATGAAAGTTTATAAAGCAATCAACGCCGTCCAGGCTGAATTGTCCACGGTCGGCATCACAAAAGATCGTCGCAATATGCAAGGCAGCGGTTACAACTTCCGCGGCATCGACGATGTTTACAACACCATTGCGCCTTTGTTGGCCAAACATGGTTTGTGCATTTTGCCCCGTGTGCTGGCGCGTGAATGCGTCGAACGCGTAAGCCAAAAAGGCGGTGCGTTGTTTTACATTACCGTCGAAGTCGAATTCGATTTTGTGTCTGCTGAAGATGGTTCCAAACACACCGTCAAAACCTTTGGCGAAGCAATGGACAGCGGCGACAAAGCCACCAACAAAGCAATGTCGGCCGCGTACAAATACGCTGCATTCCAGGCGTTTAGCATTCCAACCGAAGCCGACAACGATGCCGATGCACATACGCATTCCGTGGCTGCCGTACCTGACATTACCGACCACCTGGCGGCCATCCAAGCCAGCGCCAACAGCGAAGAATTGGCCAAAGTATTTAAAGAAGCATTTGACGCTTGCCAGGGCAACCAGGCGCTTCAAACCAAAGTAATGGCAGCCAAAAAAGAACGCGTGGCCCGTGCCAAAAAAGAATTATCAACCAAAGGAAATGAAAATGTCTGACGAAATCGAACAACGCACCGACGAATGGTTTGCCGCCCGCCTGGGCAAAGTCACCGCGTCCAAAGTGGCCGACGTGATGGCCCGCACAAAGTCGGGTTATTCCGCAACGCGTGAAAACTACATGGCGCAACTGGTGGTCGAACAAATCACCGGCACACGCCAGGAATCGTTTACCAACAGCGCCATGCAATGGGGAACCGACCAGGAACCTTTTGCCCGCGGCGCATACGAAGCCGCCACCGGCAACATGGTTGAGGAAGTGGGTTTTGTGAACCACCCAACCATTGCGATGGCTGGCGCGTCACCTGACGGCCTGATTGGCGACGACGGATGCGTGGAAATCAAATGCCCCAACACGGCCACCATGATTGAAACGCTGCTGACCGGCGCCGTGCCGCAAAAGTATTTCGCGCAAATGCAATTCCAAATGGTTTGTGCTGGCCGCGCCTGGTGCGATTACGTCGTGTTTGATCCACGGATGCCAACCAAAGCGCAACTGTTCATTAAGCGCGTACAGCGTGACGAAGTGTTCGTGGCCGACATGGAAGCGGAAATCATCAAGTTCCTGGCCGAAACCGCGGTCAAGGTCGATCAACTTAAAAAAATCATTGGGGAATAAATCATGGCAAAACTTATTAACGAAATCACCGTAATCACCGGCACGTACAACAACGCCCAAGGCCAACAAAAGAATCGTTACCAGCGGATCGGCTCAATCATTGATACCAAAAACGGGCCAATGCTCAAAATTGACGTGATCCCGCTGAAGGAAGGCGGTTGGGACGGTTGGGCATACATCAACGAACCACGCGAACGCGACGAACAGCCGCAACGCCGCCAGGCGCCCCAGGGCAGCGGGTTCGACGATATGACCGACGACATTCCGTTCTAAGGGGCTGGCCATGCAATTGGATTTTTTTGGCGACGAAGGCCAATACCTTTCGCAATTGAAAACCAACTGGCGGGCCACCATCGAAGGCGACGGGGGCAATTGCCCCTGTTGCGGGAAGTGGGGCAAGGTAAGCCCCCAGGGCATGAACGAAACCCGCGCCCTGGGGCTTTTGTGGCTTTCCAGGGCCGCTTGTGATGAAGACGGATGGATAGATATTCCCCGCACGGCCCCGCGTTGGATGCTGCGCGGCAAAACCTACACCACAACCCAACATTGGGGGCTGGTGGAATCAGCCGGAACCAGGGAAGACAAAACCAAAAAGTCCGACGGGTTTTGGCGCCTGACGGCCAAGGGCTTGCATTTTGTCGTTGGAAGCATTACCGTTCCAAAAAAGGCATACATTTACAACAATGTTGTCGAAGGTTGGTCGGACGAATGCGTTTCGTTTAGGGATTGCTTTGGCCGCCATTTCAATTACGACGAAGTGATGGCCGACAATTTCAATCTGAATGCAATCAAACTTTAAGGAATGCCCACCATGCAACAGCAATTGCAATCAGGGTCGGCTTTGCCCGAACCGTGGGTGTGTCCACTTTGCTACACCACCGGCTGCACCGCGCCAGGCAAATGCAAAGAATTGGCGCTTCGTAATCACGTCCTGGATGAAGTGGCTGCGGAATTCGACAAAATGACGGCCTTTGGCGATACCGCGGCATCGTTTGCGGTGTTTGTCCGGCAAATGAAACGTTAGGCAAACGCCCGCGTTCCGGCCTTGTCAATAATCAGGGCTTGGCGTCGGGGCTTGTCGCCGTCTTTGTTTGGAATGCTTATGTGCGTCCAACGGTCGAATTCGCGGATTACCTGGTCGTATTTGATGCCCGACGCAATGACGGCCCGCACCACCTGGTCGGGCGTCATGCCAGGAATGCGAAGGTCGGCAGCGCAGCCAATACGGTGCTGGCTGGTGTCTTTTGATCCAACCGCATCATTAACGGCTTTGCTGCGAAACGCCGAATTCACCATCACCGGCTTGCCGCCCAACACGATTTTGACTTCTTCCAGGAAATCGGCCAGGCGAACCAGATTGGCCATTTCCGCGTCGTTTGGCGTATTGTCCAGGTCGCGGTGATCGGTGAACGTCAATTCCTCAAAGGAAAAGTGTTCCGACAATTTCATGCGTCAGGGGTTACGGCGCCAATCAAACCCGCAACGGCCAGGCCAGCCGAAATAATCATGTCGGCCATGCCTGGTGCAATAGGCACACCAATGGCGGTCAACAACAACACAATCCCGCGCCAGGTGGATGGTTCTTTAAGGCGTTCCAAAATGTATGCTTTCATGATTTCCTCACTTATGAAAATAACTTGACAAATAACCGACGACGCTGGACGCCGCCGACACCAGGGCCATACCAGCCCAAAAGCCCCCGCGGCCTTGATTGGCCAGGGCCACCAGTTTTTCCAACTGGCCTTCCATCTTGTCCATTTTCTTGTCCATGTCGTCAAACCGGCGCTCGTAATCCTGAACCTTTTGCCAAAGGACGCCGTATTTCACGGGATCAATTTCTGCTTGTGCCATATCGTTCATTTTTTAATCAAATCTTGGATGGGGACAAAACGCTGTTGCGTGTTTTCAAATGCCTTTTGTTCGGCCTGGGCCTGTGCTTTGGCTTGTTTTCTAGCCGTACGTTGCCCTAAAAGTTCATTCGTAATTAAACCGGCGGTTGTTCCGGCTGCGCCAGCGGTTGATCCAAGCGTTGCGGCTTCAGTACCAACACCAGCAATAGTTGCCGCGCCTTTTTGCAACAATTGTTCTTTGATCTTGGAACCTAGTTTTTGTTCCACGTTGATTTTTTGAACGGCTGCGCCTTTATAACCGGTGTCGGTGGCCAGGATGTGAACGGCATTGTGGTAATCACGTAGATTGGCCATTTCGTCAGGCGTAAATACACGGTTCATTACCTCGCGGTTGTCGTTCATGTATTTGGTCAACTGGCGCGGTGTCTTTTGTTCCGCAACGCGGTTGGCAAATTGCGCTTTGATTTCCGACAACGCGGCCGTGGCCTGGGGTTGCAATTCCGGCGGGACATTTCTCAAAGTATCCAAAACATGGGTTATTTGATCCACCGGCATATCGGCAATTGTTTGCGCGACTTTTTCAATTGGAACCTTACGATTTATTCCATTTGGCCCTTCAGAATCCAAAATTTTTGCAATTCCGTTTGGATTGTCCAAAGTATTTTTACGAAGTTCAACTAAAGCCCGTGCATCCTTGTAAAGCGGGGTGTTTGTGTCCAAGTTGGCCAGCACGTCTTCGTCCACCGCTTCTTTTAATTTGCGGTGCAAATTGGCATTTTTTCGGTCGTAATTTTCATTGAGGAATTGACGGAAATTTTCTGCTGTTTTGGCATCGGTTGGCAATAGATTTCCATCTTTGTCAATCATTTTCAATTGCTTCATTCGCGCTTTAGCAATGTTGGTCAAGCCAATGGATTCGGTGTTGGCCAACGTCAGCGATTCGTCGCCCAAAACTTTTAAAATGTTGTTGGATTCGACGGGAATATCTTTGGCAATTGCATTGCGTTCGGCGTAAATTTTTTCAGTCGCTTTGTCAAAATAATTTTTTAAACCATCCAATGGTTTTAAAAGTGTGTTTCCGCGTTTGTAAACTGTGCTTTCGTCCAGGCCAACCGTGCCACCGGTGTTTTTGACTTGTCGTTCGGCAAAATCTGCCAAACGCTTTTGTTCGTCGGCAAACTTTTCCTTCAAAAAATTACCGGCGGCCGTGTCGGTGTTCGACGTGGCGTAATTGGTAGCGCGTTCTTTGCCTTTGCCTTCAATGGCAGCCAGGTCGGCGGCATGATCCGAACCCAAAACGCGATTTATTGTTTGGGCGCGGGCATACTGTTCGTCCAATGGCAAACCGTTTTCGGCATACTTAACTTCAGAAAAAGGCGCATCGGGCGTGGTAGGTTTGGCAGTTCCGGACACGCCAGGCGTCGATTCTGCTGGCGCTGGTTGACCTTGCGTGGCCGATTGGCGTTCGGCTTGATAACGTTGATCCAATTCGTCCACGTTGCGTTTCAATTCAACGCCAGGCGCCTCGACCCCAGGAACGGCCGCAGCCGCTTTGGGCTTGATGTTGGTAGTACCAGGCGCAATTGCTTCAACAACCGTTCCAACGGCCCGCTGGACTGGTTCGGGCGTCACGGCTTTAACAGCCTGACCAACATAACCGGCTTCCCGTCCAATTGCGCCGGTAACGGCTTGAACGGGTTTGGTTTTAGCAATTGCTTTGGCGCCACCAGGAATCAAAAACGTGGCCTGGTTGACCATGTTTTCCACGTCGCCTTTGGGAATGTTAATTCCTTGGCTTTGCAAACCTTGTTGGATTGCATCAACACCTTTTTCCAAATTGGCGCCAATGTAATCCATAACTTGGCGGCTGGCTTCGCCTTTGTATTCCGGCGTTCCGGTCACGCCTAAAGCGCGGCCCACAACGTCTTTGGGGCTGGTGGTTTCGGCTTTGGCTTTGGCTTCGGCTGCTTCAGGCGACATTTGTGTGCCGTAGTAAGCCCGCGCCAGCGGATAAGCCAAAACGTCCATTGTTCCGGTAATTGCATTTATGCCAACGTCGGCCACGCTGGCGGCTGCACGGCCTTGGCCGCGTAGGAATTGGCCAACCTTGCCGACAACGCCGCGGGGTTTTTCAACTTCGCCAGGCTTTGTTGTAAATGCTTCCTGAACCGCGCTGTTAATGTTTTGCGGGTTGAAATCGGCAAACCCTTGTGGGGTTTCCGTGCCGGTTGTTTGGCCAGGCATCAACACCGCGTGAACGGGGTCTTTTTTGCCAAGCGGCCGATGGATGCCAAAACGGTTCAGGAAATCTTCGGGAACCTTGCTGGAAATGTCCACCGCTTCGGTGTGAAACGTGGATTGACCTGGGGCGCTGGCTGGATCAATTGGCGAAAACACGCCAGGCTTTCCAGCCTTACTTTGAGCAAATAATTTTTCTTGTTCAGCGCGGGTGCGAACGCCGCTGGTGATCGGCATATCCGTGCCGAATTCTTGTTTGTAAGCCGCCTGGGCTTTTTGCAAGTTGGCAAGCAACGCGGGGTTCAACCCTTCCAAATTGACCTGGCTTGGCTGTCCTGGTTGGCTTGATGGCTGCGGTGCGGCTTTCGGTTTACGGCCAAATGCTTGCCCCACCGCATTGTCAATGTCGGCAAGGTTTAAGGTTTCCATTATTTGCCCCCGATCAATTTTTGCATTTGTCCAATTTTATTGACCAGGTTTTGATAACCAGGCGAATTTTGGCCACCGGCTTGGCTCACCACTTCCTTGATGGCTTCATTGTCTTTGCTTCGAATGGCATCATACAAACGAATCGCATTGATGCCGTCGTTGCCAAGTGTTTGCGACCAACGCTGCTGAAATTCTGATGCTGCAAATGGATTTTTTGTGCGATTGAAATTATTTTCAACGCCCTGGGCAAACAATTCTGTGCCGGTTGAAAGGGCGCGGTTTACGCGGGCAGTTTGCTTGATGGCTGCGGGTGTCCATTCGGTTGTGCCGGACATTTGGCCAGCAATTGCGCGGCCAGCGTCCGTGCTTGCCAAACCAGTACCGGCCGACAAGGCTTGCGTTTGCAGCGCCATGTAATGGCCTAGTTGCTGAAGGTTGGTTGCATTGTCGCCACCAATGCCAAGGCCATTTAAGCCAGCATAACCACCAGTTAAGTTTGCAAGTGTTCCGGAACCTTTACCGGAAATCACATCATCGGCCAACTTGATAATTTGATTGCTGTTGAATTGCTGCACCGGCACTTGTTGGGCCATTGCACGGGTATCCAAACGCAATTTGGTTGCGGCTTCCAGCGTTGAAGCATTTTCTCCCGCGGGCATCCGAACCGGCGCATTTGCTGGCAATGCTGGCGCCGGTTGCGGTTGTCCGGCAGCCGGAAGGGGTTGCGCCGTAATTGCCGGAAGGGGCATTGGGCCGCCAACAACAGGGCCGCCAGGCGCTTGAATGTTGTTTTGCGGTTGTACGCTGCCACCCATAACGCCGGTGGGCATTTGATTGGCAGCCGCGCCGCCTGGTTGCATTGCTGGATTTGCGCCAGCCGGAATAACCACTTCGCCCAACAATTCGCCGTTCGGGCCATAAGCCAAAGCGGTTGGGTTGTTGTTCATGTCCACGCGACCGGTTGCAACATAACGCGAACCTGGGCCAAGTTGATTGGTTGCCAAAGGCACTTGACCAACTTTAATGTTTGGCGCCTGACCCGCAACGGATGGACGTGTTTCCGTTGGCAAAATTTGTGCGCCGGTGTTTAGTGTTCCAGGCTGCGGGTTGTAATTGGTTTCCTGTGTGGAAACAGGCAACAATGTTTGGGCGCCTGAAATTGCCAACTGTGCAAAATTGGTGTTTTCCGGCATCTTGCCCCAAATTGTTTTGTACGAATCAGCCAGGCGTCCAAGGTCGGGATTGTTGGGGTTTGTGGCCACCAGGTCGTCCAGCGCCTTCAAATATGTGTCCCTGTTGTTCACACCGGCTTTGCCCAGGATGTTGAACGTTTGGCCGACCAATGCTTTTTGGTCTTGCGTCAAACCTTGTTTGGCTTTGTTGGCTTGCGTTTGGGCCGTGCTTAAATCGGCCACGTTTTTCAAAACGTCGCGGCCCGTCAATGGTGCAATTTTTGGAATCGCCGCATTGACTTTGGTCATGTCAATGTTGCCATCGGTTTGGAAATTTTCAGGATTGGAAAAAAAGTCCTGAAGCCCAACGCGTTCGGTGTCGGCTTGCTTTTCTTTTTTCAGCGCAATACCGCCGCGGCCAACGTTAATCATGTCGGCCAGCGACATTGATTGCGGTGGCTTGAGTTGAGTTGCAACCGGTGTGATGTTCAAATCCATGATTTTTTCCTTATCCCAAAAGCGCGTACATCATGCCCGCGTTGCCAATGTTGTTCAAGGCGCCTGAATAAGCATTTGCGGAACCAATTTGGCCGGACGCATAAGCATTGGCGCCAGCCACGCCCAATTGGCCAATGTTGGTTGCGCTGCCCATCATGGTATTGGCAACGTTGGTTCCAAGCGCACCGGCGGCCGAACCGGCGCCTGGTTGGCCTTGGCCAATATTGGCCACGCCGGACAAAGTGTTGTAAATGTCGCGCTTTTGCTGCATCAATTGTGGAAGCGCGGTTCCCATTGTGTAATCAATGGCAAACTTTTGGCCAGCACGTTGAACGTTTGATCCACCGCCGCCAACGTTCATTCCTTGCATGGCGCCGCCGGTTCCTTGCTGGACGGCAAACTGATAACCAGGCATATTTTGAATGTCTTGGGCGGTCACCGGCGAAGTCAAACCAGGCAACATTTCCTGAAGCCGCGTCAGCCCTTTGTAACCCGTTTCACGATAAGGTTGGCCAAGTTCCAATTGCTTTTGGAACATTTCCTTTTGGAAGGCAATCGAATCAAGCGCCGTTTGACGTTGCAATTGCGCGGCTTCTCCCGTAGCCCCCGCTTGCGCTTGTGCGCCGCTTTGGGCTGCTTTTGAACCCATGTAGCCACTTACAAGGCTTGTCCCACCAACAATTAGCGCGGCAGTTATAAATGACATTTTATTTCCCTTCCAATTTTTGCATTTCGCAAATGATTTGCTTTAGTTTGTTGCCTGGGCCAAACATGGCGGCTTCATCGGCTTCCACTAATTCTTCTTCAATTTTTTCAATGTCCGTTTCGTCAGTCTTATGAAACGTAATTCCAACCGAATCCATAGTCGCCAAAGTCACGCGTTTGGTTCCTGGTTGGCATTCAACAACATCACCAGCCTGAAGTTTTTTCATGCCTTTTTCCGTCCAGGCAATTATCTCGCCTTTGGCGCATAAAAAGAAGTGGGGCTGTTTGTGAACCTTGCCAACAATCAGCGTTCCAGCCGGACGAAATAACCGGCGGCAATACATACCAGGCACAAAATAATGCTCAGTCACCAAACCTTCGGCTTGCGGATGCTTAACCATTTCGGCTTGCAGCCGTTCAATTTGTTCCCGCGTGGGTGTTTCATTAAAGATTTCAAGTTCAGTCAAAACGTACCCCCGCCAATTCCGTTCAAGGCTGTCAAATCGGTAAATTTGCCCGCGGCCGGTGTTGTTAGGCCAATGGTTGAATTGTTTATTACCGCATTGTCAATTGATACGTTGGCAATTGTGCCGCCCGTAATCACAATGTAAGCAATGGTGGCCGACAAAATGTCAGGGCTTTGCAGCCAAATAATCCATTCCCGCGCTGGCCGTCCGGTCGTTGGATCAAGGAATGCCGATTGCGGAAACCGAATGTTTGTCGATGACGCGGGATTGGGGGCAACCATTAGTTATCCCCCACCGACGCCTTTAGGTTTGCGGAAACAATCACGGCCTTGACCGGATCAGACACTACAACCTCAAAAATGCGGTCACGCGACCAACCCAGGCGTCGCCAAATGGCGCGGTTTTGATACCGGCCAATTTTGCCAATGGTGATCCAATGTTCGTTTGACCAGGTAGAACCGCCGTCATTTGACCAACGCAGCATGGCTTGGGGGTCTTCGCCCTGGCCGGTTGTAAGGCCAACGCCAGGTTGGAATTGGATTTGGAATTCCTCAAAAAACTGGCGTTGTAAATCCGTAGTCAGGTGAACCGCACGGCGCAAACGACGAATTGTTGAACCGTTGTCGGTGTAAACCGCGTTGTCCAGGCTGTAAATTTTGCCGTTTTCAAAGTCGCCGACCAGGTTCTTGCCAGCAAAGAACGCATAGCAATTTGACCGGTGGCGGTAGTATCCGGCCACGTTGTCCCAGGAAAGCCATTTGTGCCATTGCTGCGTGGCCAGGTCATAAACCCATGTCAAATCAATTGAAGGAAACGTCACGACATACATTTCGTGGCCTTCGATTTGGTAGGTATATGCAAACGCGTCGGATACGTCGGCGCCAACCAGGCTGTTTTCAACCGCGTGGGTGGATGTTCGCACAAACGTGTAACCATTCACCGCGCCAATGATGGCCTGGCCGCGGGTGTCGCGGCTTACAAACATGAACGATTCACCAAACCTGGCCACGGAATATTTGGCCGCGCAGCCGTGCTGCATGGTCGTGCCGCTTACCCGTTGAAACGGAAAAGTAATCAAGCCTGAAATTACGGTTCCAACGTCCACCCAAACTTCGGTGGTGACTTCGCCAAGCAAATAAACCTGGCGGTGGTCAACAATCAAAGCCACTAGGTTGTCAGGGGCGCCGTCTTTGCTGCCGTAGTTGCCCGTTGTGCTGACGGCAAGGCCAAGGTCAGTTGCCGCCCAATTTTGCGTGTTTGGTTCGTTGTAAATGATGTATGAATCCACCGTGTCGGTGGACGTGGCGCCTTGCCACAAACCATCGGTTGAAGGCAGCGCGGTGAACGTGTTGGTGGCAGCCACCCAGGTATAACGGTTGGGGCCGTCCACAATGTAAGCGGTCAGGCCATTGTTGGTGGTCACGTTGTCGGTCATTTCAACCTGGCCGGTGCTGGTGGTCAGCGTTCCAATTTGCGTGGCCACAAAAGCGGTGGTGACGCTGTAAACGCGGTTGCCCACAACAACAACCAAATACTGGCTGCCGGACAACGCCCGCATTCCGCGCACTTCCGCTTGCCACAAAGCCAGTTCTTCAACCAACCCAGGGGTAGGGTACAACGCAACAACGCCGCGGCTTCCAGGCTGCTTTGTGGGGTCAATTTCAGGATAAAAATTGATGCACTCTTGCGCGTCTTGGTAGATTGACGGGGCTTCGTAAGAAGCGCCCACGAAGCCGAAGTCGGGCATTATGCAAATCCCCCATCCATGATGAAACCGGCATCTTTTGATTTGCCCATTAACAGCGTGTCAGGATAACGCGCCACTTGCGGCGGCCGCATATTGGTGCGTTTGATTGTCGCCTTTGCCTGGGCTGCCAACGAATTTATCATGGCCATTTGAACCTGGTTCATTTTGCCAAACATAGGCAGCAACCGTTCAGCCAAACACCAGCGTAATGCGTTGATGTAACCAGGCGGCAATGCAATGTCGTCGGTCTGCGCCGTAAACGTGCGGAATTGCGTATAAGCAAAAATGTGCATTTCGCCTTGGGCGGGATTTGGCCAAACGTAAATTGTGCCAAGGTTTTCGCTTGCCTGGTAATAAACGCCTTTTGGCCAGGGGCCGTTCAATTGCTTTAGGCCAATGGATTCGTATTGTTCTAGGGCAAAAATTGCCACGGGGTAATCCAGGCCGCCGCCGTAAATTGGGGCGCCATTGCTGGTTGTGGTCACGCGCACAAACGCTGATTCCAACGTCAGCGGCCGTTCGTAGTAACCCTGAATGGTTGTGCTGGCCACCGTTTGCGATTTGCTGACGGTGTACGTTCCCGCTTCGTTAACGTTGCCGCCGCCGCCGGTGTTGAAATTCACAATCGTGGTTCCGGCTGCAATGCCAGTTCCCGACAGCGTTTGGCCAATCGTGATGGCGCCGGATGTGACGCCGTTGGCGGGAATCGTCAGGGTTGTGCCGCTGATTGAACCGGTGAATGTGCAGCCGACCTGGCCACCTGGGCCAATGGTGTATTGCGTTTGGTTTTGAACGACGGGGAAAATGATTTCGGTTTTGTAAAAAACCATCATGTTTTCGTTCGACCATTGGGCGCACATATCGTTCAACATATCGTAGCCGTCTTGGGCTTCGTCAGCGGTTGGCACTTCGCCCGCGGCCAACGCGCCAATGTCTTTCATGGCGCGGGTAACAATGTCAAACGGCGTGGTCATGTTATTCCTCGATCTCTGCTTGCGCGGCTGCTTGCGCGGCCTGATAGGCTGCAATTACTTCAGGCGTATGCACCGCGGCGCAAATGGCCTGAACCTTTGCATCTTCGGCGCTGTAATCGTCCCCAGGGCAGACTACATGGCGGTGGAATGTGCCGCTAAGTTGTTTTCCATCTTCCATGACACGGGTGCAAGTACGAACCTGGACAACGCCGTTTTCCACGGTTTCAATTAAGTCAACAACAATTTGTTTTTTTAGCATAATACTTCCTTGGAAATTGGTTAGTACAGATTATTAACAGCGCCAGCACTATCTTTCCACACTAATTTGCTTGCTGTGGTCGAATAATACAAAGTCGAATTAGGCGCATTTGCATCCGCAACAGATGGAAAGTTTTGCGGTGTGCTGGTTGCCAACTTATCATTAAAAATGTACCAAGCATTAGCCTGTAATGCTGTTGCTGTTGCATACGAATAATTTGTACCCAAAGCACCAGCCAAAGTGGTTCCAATTATTTGCACATTTCCAGCGGCCGGAACGGCAGTTGCCGCATTTATTTTTATGCCAAATCTACCCGTTACATAAGATGCGTCATTTGTAATATTGTTGCCAATAAATTTAAAACTAGATGCTGCGGCAGATGGAATTAAGTAAACATAAGAATCGCCAACAGTTGCGCTTGTTAAATTGACCCTTACACCACTTGAGTTAAGGCCACCATTAGCGCAGTTGTTAAACGTGTTGCCAATCATTGTGATTGAAGTATACGAATTTCCTTTAATTGCGTATCCAGCACTATCTTGAAAAGTGCATCCAACAATTGTGACGTTAGTTGGAAAACTATTGCTTGACGTGCTAATAGCCAAATCAGCGCACTCCCAATTTGTACCCGTTCCAGCGGTTAAAAGGAAGCCAGTTAATGAAAAAGAACAATTTGTAAATGATACATTTCTTGCGTCACCAACTATGTTTCCAAATTTATTCAATGCAAATTGACAATTAGTAAAACTGATGTTTGAACATTGCTCAATTATGATTCCATACTGGTTGTTTGGTTGACCACCACCGCCCGTACTAAAACCATTGTTGCCAAATATGGTGTTAACAACGCCAATGTTTGTTCCTGTATTTGGGTCAATATCAAAAAGCCCTCCGATACCAGCAGCCGATGCTGACTGTTGGAAACAAGAGTTAGAAATAAAAATACCCGCAAGGGATTGATAAGGCTCTTGTGCAGCCGAACTATCTTGAAAAATTCTTACGCCATATAACGTGGCAGTCAAGGCGGTGCATTTATCTAAAACTGTATTAAATGTGTTATAGATAAAAAACCCACTAGCGTTTGCGTATTCAGAATCGCAATCGTTGTATTCAACCGCACCGCCCTTTTGGTAAAACCCAATATCAGCACCACCAGCCCAACAACGATCTACCACATTAGGGCCAGCGCCGCCATTTTGGAAACACGCATAAGCCGCTGACGCGCTTTCACAAGAAATGCCAATATCCGAAAGGCTATAACTTTCACCATTAAAAATAAGGCCCAATGCAACGTCAATGCCGACATTATTTTTAACAATAAATTTGGTTACCCAACGCCCCGCACCGCGCATTCGAAATGGTTGATATTGATATGGGCCAGCAAAACCATTGTTAAGATATAGCGCAAAATCTTTACTGTCAAAATTTCCATTGATGCTGTTTAACAAATAAGTGCCTCCTGGCACATATAATTCAAGTTGGTTTTGCCAAGCATAAGTCATGGCGGCTTGTATTTGTATAGCGCAGTCAATTGTGGCTGTACCCGCCAAAACATCAACTTTTTGTGCCTCACTCAAAAAATCAAATACATTTACTGGCGATGCAGTAATCATTGAATAAGAAACTTTTGTTAACGACATTTTTAATTCCTTTTTTTACGCAAAATACATTCCGGAAAATTCAAAATTTCCTGTTGCGGCATAGCCAGCAATTATGTAAACATTGGTGTCGCTTGGCCCAATAAAAACAATTGCGCCCGCTGTTTGATTTGCAATAGTGCCGCTGCCTGTGCCTGACGCAGTTGACGTAAATGGCAAACCGCCAATATAACTACCAGCAGCCCCCGAAATGCTTGTAGACCCAATTACCTGGCCTCTAAAAAATACCTGTCTACCAATTTTGGTATATCTACCATTGCTAGAGAAAGTCCCAACAACCGTTTGATTGCCAACGGCTGGCGTCCAAGTACCTTCTTCATAGTCGGCCAACAATTCGCTGGTCATGCCAGCGGGGTGGCTAGTAATAGAAAAGTCTATGCCTTTGCCGGATGTGCCAATTACAAGGTTGCCTGTTTTGACTGTTACATCGCCAGCGGCTGCAACGTTTAATCGTTCAACCAAGTTGGTTACATCGCCATCGGGTGAAGTCCAAACGGTATAGTCTGATGCGGCATTTACGCCGTTTTTCAAAAACTTAGCACCAAACCAAATTGGTGTTGAAGCAATTGTCCCGTACCGAACGGCCCAACCAGCCAATTCACCAGCATTGGTTCCAACAGTTCCATTTTGAATATAACTTGTATATGTTTTTACTGCGTTTGGCGTTGTCCCCGTTGCGGTGGCTTGCACTTCAAACACCGATGCTGGCGTGTTGGTGACTACACCCAAACGATTGTTTGTGTCATCAAAAAATAAATTGGCATTGTCTTGCGAATAAACACCCGATGCGCCAGCAAAAACAACCGATCCAGCGGTGAACGCCGTTGCCGTACCTGTGCCACCATTACCAACGCCTAATGTGCCGCTGATATGGGTTGTAAGGCCAATTTTTCCCCAGGAAGGGGCAACACCTACGCCGCCTGAAATTAACGCGTTACCTGTGGCCACGTCGGCCAATTTGGCCAGGCTTGTGGTGGTGTTTGCATAAAGAATGTCGCCCACCGCGTAAGATGTTTGGCCAGTACCGCCAGCCGTGGCCGGAACAACTTTCCAACCAATTACCTGGATGGCGTTGGCATTGTCTTTGTAAAACAGTTTTCCATCGGTAATGTTGATGGCAAGTTCCGACCCCAAAGTGCTGTTGGTCAGATTGCCAACAGCGGGCGCATTTGTGGTCGTACTGCTGCTGTAAATTAAGATTGGGGTGTAACCGGTTTGTGCCATATTTTTTCCCTGTTATACCGGCAAATATCGAAAACCTAATGCATCATTCCATTCGGCATTTAATGGGTCGGCGCCATCCGCGTCTTTATTGAAATACTGCAATTCAACAATGTAAACACCAAAAGCATTTGCGCTGTTGTAGTTTGTTGCGGTAACAGTTATATACCCGCCCAGGCTTGCACTACCGTTTGCAAATCCAACCGTAACCGTTGAGGCCGTGCCTAAACTTCTTGGTGTACCTTCATTTGCAGATGCCAGCATGGTGGTTACTGTTCCCGAACCATTGACAGATATTGATGCGGTCACAATACCATGCGTTTCATCCCTTGTTGCTGGGTTGGTGTCGGTTGTGTCAGCAATAACTGAATAACTAATACGCACCAAACCGTTATAAAACAATGGCACTCTGGCAATGCTGTTGACACCAGTTTGATCGCCAGCCAATCGTTTTGTGATGACCGCATACCCAGCCATTCGCAATGACTTGGTAATCATCATAATTTGCGTTGACGTTACATCTTGCACATTCTTAGATGTTGTCGCATAAAAACGATCATTATTAACAAGTTTTTTATTGGTGCTTAATGTGGTTTGTGGCGCTATTGGCGCTTGTGTGGTTGAATCAACTGAAATGCAAGAAATGTACTGATGTTGGTCAATGTTTGACCCAGTATCAGTAAAGTTTGCGGCACGACAACCATTAAAAATTACAAGTCCATTTGTGCCGTTTTGTGTGTTAATGTTTCCATCAATATTTAACGTACTCCATACGCTAATTCCCGCCAAAGTTGTTAACTTTGGAAAAATTCCAGCACCAGTATTGCCCCAAAAATCTCGAATGCAAACGTTTCTTTGAACATCGGGCGATGCAAACTGTCCGGTTCTCCACAAAACATGATTGTTTGTTGGTGGAACGCCAGTTCGATCAAATTTACCTGACAGGTAAAACCCCTCTAAAACATGACCCCGACCCGTATTGTCTGCGCCGCCGCTACCATTGTATTTATCAAACGTAAACGTATGGCCCCAAGGCGCTGCCGCTGGACACACAGTATCCATGTGAACATAAATTTCGCAATGCGTTGCTGGCGTTGTGTCTGTCCATGTCAATGAAATAACAGGCGCTGCGCTTTGGCAAGAGGTAGATTCTGTGTCAACGTAATTGACATGAATATCACTTAGACCAAACCCTTCAGCCGCCGACAATATAGATGTGACTTGTTGATTTACGCTGTTAACATTCAAAACGTTGTTGTTAACGCCATAAATTATGAAATTTCGACCGCAAGTGTTTGCGTTAATGTTTAAATTAACATTATTACCCGAAAATTGTGCGTTGTATGGATAATAACAATTGCTAACGTTTAGCGTTCCACAAATTAAAGATGCCGAATAACTTGCAGGGTCAGTTGACAATTTTACAGGGACAATACATTGCAAACCACCAGTTTGATTGATGTTAAACAAGAAATTACTGCCGCCTTGGTTAATCTGAACGCCTACCAAGCCTCGTAAATTGGTTGATGCCAAAGTTACCGACAATTGTGTTTCAATCGTTGCAGACAATTTAACGTTGTTGCAATTGATAAAGTTAAACAAAACTGCGCTATCGCTTCCCGTGTAAGTTTGGGAATCTTGAATAACGCAATTTCCAAAATCTAAATCAATGTTGTCTACGTTGGTCAATACCAGCAATTCACCACCAATTGCGGGGGTTAGCAAATAGGTGTCCCCGTTGTCGCCAGTAAGTTTGCCGCCCCCCAAAGATTGAAGTTCTGCAAATGCATTTACAAAAGCCGCGGTGTCATCCGCTACACCATCGCCAACAGCGCCAAAATCTTTGACGCTAATATATTCTGAAAGTTTGTCACCCACATTGGTTGCAACACTATCAACAAATGGCGGCGTATAAGAAATTTGGAATGCATCACCGTATGAAGATGCATTAACCGCCGCGGTGGTAAATTTAACCGATGCGCCAACATGAAGGCCCGATACAAACGTCACCACCGTGCTGCTGGTTTCAACGTAAGCATATTGGGCGCCTGGGCCATATTGGTTCACACCATCCACAAAAACAGACAAACTGTTTGTGCCTGGCTGATATTGCATGGTCGTCAACGTAAACACGGTTTGGCCAGCGGTGGCCGTTTGGATTTCCTGGCTGCTTGTGTAATTTACAAAGTTTGAATTGATGCCCACAATGTTGTCGTAAGTAGCCAACAATGCGTTGTTTGCGTCTTTCAAAACAAACTTGTATGAAATGCCATCAGTCAACCAAATTTCACCGGAAGGAACGCGGCCAGCCGAATCCAAAACAATTGGATTGCTGTGTGCAATTGTGCCGCCGGAAGTGGTGTAAGTGGCCACCGGCGTATTGGTTCCGGCCAGGTAGGTATAAATCAAACCACCAGCCAGGGGAACGCCGTCGTTTGTGAAAAATTGGGCAGCAACGCCGCCAACGGGTGATAAGTTAACCGCCATTTTTTATCCCTTCAAATCCGGTGTGAACGTTTGGGGCGCCCAGGGCAGCGGTGTGACGCGCTGCGCTTTTAACGCGGCCAATTGTTCGTTCAGGCGCTTTTCAATCATGTTGGCGCCCTCTTGCATTGTTTCGGCCTGAACCCAGGCCACGATCATGTCTTCGGTCACATCCGCAAATGGGACATTCAGTTTTGGTTCTTGAAACGTCCAAAAACCTTCCGTTTCAACAACCAAATCCTTGTCGCTGACGGTTGCAAAGTATTTTGCCCTGGTAATCAGTTCGCCATCGGGTGAATCAATGCCCAGGATTTTCCATTTTGTTGTCATTAAAAGTTGCCCCCGCCAGTTCCACCGGTCACGGTCAAAACGCCCGATGATGGATTAAATTTCAGTTTAGTCGAAGACACCTTCATCGGCAAGTTGCCGGTTGTACTGGTTACCCAGGACAAATACATATCCGCGGCCGTGGTGGTGTCGTCCGTGATGCCGACATTCGTTGCGTTTGTTGCGTTTGTTGCACTTCCGGCGCTGCCGTCGATGTTCACGCCGGTCAATGATTGGCTGGCGCTGCCGCGGTTCAATGCAATGGCCGTCGTGCCGATGTAAACCGTCGAATTTCCCAGGACGCCCGAAGGAATCGTGCCGGACAGTTGGCCAGCGGAAAGGCTGGTCAAGTTTGCGCCCGAACCCGTGAATCCGGTGGCCGTGAATTCGCCCGTTGAAGGGTTAAATTGCAGCCTGGTGGACGAAACGTATTCGGTGGCCAGGTTGCCGGTTGTTTGGCTGGCAAACAGCGGATAACGCACCGCGTTGGTGGTCGTGTCGTCGGTGACGGTCGCGTAAGCGGTGGGCGTTTCCCATGTTGGCGTACCCGAACCAGCGGAAGTTAAAACTTTTCCAAGTGTTCCGGTTGAACCGTTGACGGTCAAGGCGCCGGTGAACGACAGCGTTGTGAAATAACCCGCGGCCGCCGTGGTGGCGCCAATCGACATATTGTTGATCGTGCCAAGGTTGGTCGGGGCAATCTCAATTGCACCCGTTCCTGTTGGCTTCATGTGAACGTGGCCGGTTCCCGTGGGGCTTATGTCAATTTGCGCGTTTGCACCGTTGATGTTTGTGGAAACATCCAAAGTCAAATTATTACCACCGCCAGCGCCCCATTGCAATTGGGCCGTGCCGCCTGAATTACGCAATGCACCACCAGCACTTGTGGCAGCGTCAAAATAAGGGCCAACAAACTTTGTTGTGGCCGTGATTGTTGTGCCTCTGACTGTGTTTGCAGTCGTTCCACCAATTGCTGGTGGCGCCGACAAATCCAACGTGCCGCCCAAAGTCAAATTGCCCGTGCTGGTGACAGTACCCGACAAACTGATTCCGGACACCGTACCCGTGCCGCTGACCGACGTTACCGTGCCAACCGTAGGCGTTGCCCAGGTCGGAACACCGGCGGCCAAGGTCAACACCTGGCCATTGGCCCCAACAGCCAGGAAAGAAGTGGCGCCAGCGCCCGTTTGGTATGGAACCGAACCCAATGCACCACCAGCCAAATTTGTGGCCGTGGTGGCCGTTGTAGCCGTCCCCGCGTTGCCGGAAATCGAACCGGTGATCGTGTTGGTCACGGTCAAGTCGGTCAAAGTCCCTAGGCCGGTGATTCCGCTGTAAGAACCCGACAACCTGGCGCTGTCAAATGTTCCGCTGGTGACTTGGCTTGCAGCAATGGCAATGCTGGCATTGGCCGCCAAAGTCAATTGGCCCTGGGCGTTCACGGTGAACGTGGCCACCTGGGAAGCCGAACCGTAAGCAGCCGCGGTCACCGCGGTGTTGGTGATGCTGAATGTGTTGCCGGTCAGGGTTAACCCTGTTCCAGCCAAATACGAACCGGCGCCCGAAAACTGCGACCAAGTGATTGGCGTCACGTCAATTGTGCCGCCTTGGTTGGATGTGCAAACCCAACCGGTATCACTTAGGGTTGTTCCTGATTCCACAAACGTGAACGCGCTTGGCACTTCGGCCCAGGTGTTCATGTCGGCGCTGCGCGTCCATCCGCTGGCGCTGGCCACATAAATGCCGTTGGCGGCCTGGTTGGTTTGGCTTTTGACCAGGATGCGGTCGCCCGCGGTCAGCGTGGCAACCCAATCACCACCAGCCTGGACAGCCAGGCCGGACAATGTAATGTTGTTTGTGGTCGCGTAAACGCACGACGCTTTCACGTCCAAGCCCTGGGCAATGGAATCGACGTAAGCCTTATTTGCAATGTCGGTGTCGGCCGACGGGCTGGTGGCCACCTGGCCGGTAACGGCATAAATGCTGGTGAAATACGCCGCTGCTGGCGCGGTTCCACCGATCACGGACGAATCAATCGTGCTATTGGTGATTGTCAAACCCGATTGAATCGGATCAATGGGCGGGAAAAACAAAGTTCCCGCGGGGCCAACAAACGCAATTAAGTCAAACGTCGGTTCAGGTTGAAAAAGCCCCTGAACCGGTTTGATGTTCGTCGTGTTCGTAACAGCGGCGCTGTTCGACATGGCGCCCCCTTAATCTGCTTGGCAGGGGGTAATGTAAAGTGTGTTTGTGCCGCTGCTAATCCCTTTGATGTAGAACGGGCCTTTGGGGGCTGCGATCACAATGGGAAAATTCATGCCGCCAGGTAACACGAAGGAACCGGAATTGCCGGTGCTGGCAATTGTCGGCGTCACCAGGTTGGCCGATTCGGGCGCCATCGTGACGGCCGCTTTATCGCTTCCGGTGTTCAAAAGAATTACGTAATTCGTTTGATCGTTGGTCGAAGGCGTAATCAGCAAAGCCGCTGACGCCGATGAAGTTAAATCAAGCGCATAAGTTGGCCCGCTTGGCCGGATGGCTTCAAGATTTACCATTTTTAACCCTTTCCCGTGTTTTCAAAATTATAGTGCTTACCATAGAAAAAAAGCCACCCTTTTTGGGGGCGGCCCTTTTTCATTTCATGCCCGATTAAGGCAAGAACGTCAGGTCGTAACCGTAAATAAACACATCGGCGGTGGCCGCTGCGCCCTGGGCGGTTGTGTTTCGAATATACAAGGGTGTGCCTGTAATCGAATCGGTTGAAGTTGCTGCGGTCACAACAACTTTGGCGCTGGTGCTGTTGCCGGTCAACGCGTAGGCCGACTTGACAGCCGTGCCGGTGGCGCCTGGGCCGGTGTAAACAGCAAGTTGCGCGGTTGTCAGGTCAACGCTTGCGTTGGCGACAATGATGCTTTGAACGCTAACGTCACCAGCCACCAGGATGGGGGCAATGGTATCGGCGACAGAATTCAAGTTAACACCTTGGGCCGACGCAATCAGGCGCAAAGCCTGGTTGGTTGCCAAATTGGTTGGGGTGTTCGTTTGGGTTGATGCTGGCCCTGGATTGCTCATAATATTTTCTCCAAATTAAGTTTAATGAAGGGCGGCCGAAGCCGCCCCCGTTTCTTTAGGCTGCAACGCGGCAACCAAGTTCGGGATACAAAGGCGCCCAACCGTACAGTACGTCCAAACGTGTCGGAATACTGTCATTGTTTATCGTATATTGCCTCACCACACGGATGGAAAGTCCCAGGTCTTTGTCGGACGCACGGCCCGCAAAGTGAACCCCGTCGGGCAATTCGAGATCGGCCGTGGCCAGCGTCGCAAAATTCTTGTGGAATACCAAGTTTTGCGGGCTGACTGTGCCGGTATTGTTGAATGGCGTCACAACAGCGGTTCCGCTGGTGGTCTGCACAACAACGTTTTGGAATTGGCCGCCGGTGATGATCGCGGGCGATACAGTCACGGCCGTGCCGCCACCAGTTGCCACGGCGGTGGTTGCTTGCACAACAAAGTTGCGAAGTTTGCCGGAACCGTAGGCAGCGCGGTTTTGGGGGTTGACAGCAAACACGCCAGCGATTTGGATTACGTCGCCCTGGTTCAAGGTCAATCCGGCCGATGCAACAAGTTGCAAAGTACCAAATTGCGCCCAACCGGTGGCAATGCCAAACGAAGTGGTGTTGGTGGCCACGGACAAAGTTTTGCCGCTGTAAGAACCAAAGGTTTGGTTCACAACGTTTTGATCCATGTACCAGTTCATACCAGCGGAATCGCGGCCCATCATGCCTTTGGTGTATTGCTTGCCGATCACGTCGGAAGGAACAAACAAACCTTTCAGGCTGTCAACGATGGTTGCGGAAGTAAAAGGTTCCACCACGCATGAACGGCGGCCGTCGCGGGGTGCGCCTTCGCTGTCCAGGTATGCACCGGCAGTCAGGTATGTAATCAAGCCAGTTGGGGGCGTACCAGCGGTTCCAACGATGTTGGCCACATTGTTTTTCGCCATTGTCAGGCCGTCCAAGTCCATTTTGTTGGCGATGGCGGCAACAGCGGGTTTCAACACGCGGTCGCTGAACATATCCAATGACAACGCCAAATCTTGGGTCGTAAATTGGGTGTCGACGTGAAACTGAGTACTTAAGGTTACAGGTACGGATGTTTCGTTGAAGTCTTCAACGTTCAGCGCGGGGCCAGTAGTACCGATGAAACGGCCAGGACGACGGACGTTCAAAGTGTTACCGATTTTGGCGCCGGTGACAGCAAATTGGTCGTCGTATTCGCGGGTGACGTTATTTGTAAACGTCAATTCGTTTTCTAAAACCATCAATGCTTCATTGGTGATTTTCGAAATCGTCAGTAAATTATTTCCAGACATTTTGTTTTCCTAATTGAAAAGGGTTTAATTGTCAGCGAATCTGCCTGTTTTGGCGGGCCGCTTTCCATTGGGCAAATGTACCGTGGAAATTGCCGTCGGCATCCACGTTGTTGTCCGTTTTGGAAACGGCGCCGCGAATCGGGCTGATTGGCGCTGGCGCTTTTGATTTCACCGCGGTCGATTTCACATCGGGGGCGCTGGCTTTGGGGGCGGTTTTCTCAAACTGCACCTCAAGTCTGCCGATTTGTCGAAGGGCTGAAATGACTGAACCTTCGCCAAGTTTCCTGGCAAAGTCGGGGTTTTCGGCCAAGTGATAAAGGATTTGTGGCCCCACATCACTATCCATGATCGCGTCGCGCACGGGGTCTGAAATAGACACATCGCTTGACTGAACCATGTCGTCGAAATCCGGCAATGTGCTTCGCGCTGCATTCACGCGGTCGGCCCAGGCTTTTTCAAATGTTTGCCTGGCTTCCGCGGCCTTGCGGTCTTCAACTTGCCTGTCCCGTTCCATCATTCTTTTATCAGCGGTATATTCGGCCAACGCTTTCGCGTATTCGAACATATCGTTGAATTCTTCAGGCTTGGGTTCCGGCCCAAAGTCGTCCTGGGCTTTCGCCTGGGGGTTGGCTTTGTTTTCGAGTTCCTTCAGCCTGGCTTCCAATGATTCCCTTGCTTCGCGTTCCCTTTGGGCTTCGGCTTTGGCGGCCTCGCGTTGCTTGGTTATCTCTGAAAAGCGCCTTTCGATCTTCGGGTTCGCCTTGCGTTCCTTTTGATCGTCTTCTACGGTCGCCTCATTCCCTTCCCCGTCTGAATCACTCTGATCGGCCCGATTTTCCGGCTCGTCAGCAACCTGGGTTTCCCCGTCGTTTGCTGGCG
>Ga0315905_10001764_pt1 | contig 23015 bp, 21 predicted proteins | sample LakEriMetagenome_5_FD_203522 | JGI IMG/M metagenome (GOLD analysis project Ga0315905, IMG submission 203522) | Freshwater fungal communities from buoy surface, Lake Erie, Ohio, United States - Buoy 4 MA121 | ecosystem: Environmental > Aquatic > Freshwater > Lake | place: USA: Lake Erie, Ohio...
GCGCATAAGGACAAGTAAACACCCTATATATGCTTGGTCAACTTGTTCTGCGTGCTGTCAGTAGGATAGTTCGGGCTAATTATGCTGCCAGGAGCGGCAACCAGCGGAATGTGGGCTTGATCGCCACCAGAATTGCTACCAGCCCCAGGGAGTCACACACTTTTTCTAAATATCGTTTAACATGGTTTCCGAAGTTGATAACTCTAACTAAGCACAGCTATGGCAATACTCAGTTTTTCGGGAAATGCTCAGAAATTCGTTGGGAAATACTATCCCAGAAAAAAGTTTGATGATGGCTCTTCTCAAGCCTCCCCAGATCTTTGGATCTTTGATGAGCGTCAAAACGTATTTTTGGACAGAGACATTAAAATCACCCCTAAAAATCCACTATATGTTGAACTGGATGGTGTATTTGCTAATTACAAGCCCGCCAACCAAAGCTCGAATGACCTCCCTTTCGATTGGGATATATCCGAAGAAAATCTCTCCATATTATCATCAGGAATCACCGTTGATAGTCACCTAATTGCTTTTTTTGCGCCCTACCCTGCGAATCAAAAACGGTTCAATGTAGAGGTAACGATAGAATTTAGCGGGCCAATCATTGGTTTAATTGATTCTGGCAGAAGTGATTTGACTAATGACTTATTTTCGCCTACATCGTATAAAAGCCCTGGACAATCAACATTAGAGGGCCTCCAGTGGGAAAACGCTTCGCAGCGCGATTACTACAAAATTGTTGGTCCAAATAATAATATTTTACAAATAAGACAATCTCTGGTTCGCAGGGGCTATGAGCATGTGCGGGTTTTGACATTAGCATCAGGAAGCCAACCAACGCCTGTTCAAACCTTTACGGGAGATGGTGGTGCTAATATACTAGAAGGAACTGGGGGTGCCGATATCTTGGTAGCATTAGCAGGCAATGATACCTACATAGTTAATGATATCAACGATGAAGTCATTGAAGAACTGAATCAAGGAACTGATACAGTAAAATCATCTATCACATATACTTTGACCAATAATGTCGAAAATCTTACCTTGTTGGGAACGACCAATCTCAACGGCACAGGAAATGACCTCAATAATACCCTCACTGGGAATATCGGCAACAACATTCTGATTGGACTAGATGGAAACGACATCATCGATGGAAAGGCAGGGGCTGATACTATGCAGGGAGGGAGCGGAAACGATACTTACACTGTTGACAATATCGGTGACGTAGTAACCGAAAACCTCAACGCAGGCACTGATACTGTTAAAGCCAGTATTAGCTATACCCTCGATGCCAATGTCGAAAATCTTACCTTATTGGGATCAGAGAACCTGAATGGTACTGGTAATGACTTGAAAAACAGTATCCGAGGTAATAGTGGAGACAATATTCTCAATGGAGGAGTTGGGGCTGATACCTTAACCAGTGGAGCCGGGAATGATATCCTTATCTTTCAATTTGGCCAGTCTACAGTGAACGCTACTGATCGCATTCTTGACTTTGAGATTGGCATTGACAAGATTGATTTACTGACCCAGGGGGGAGCTGCAATGGGCGATCTGATCGCCTTTAGTCGGGCAGCGGATGCAACGGTGTGGAATATGACCCAAATGGTGAATACGGTTTTTGCCGATGCCAATGGTGCTTTAGAGGGTAATCAGGCTCTTGGTCTGAATAGTGCTGTTTTGGTTCAAGGCAAAAGCGCCCCCTGTCTAATTGTTAATGATGGGGTCGCAGGTTTCCAAGCGGCAAATGATTTGGTCATTAATCTCCAGGGCTTTAAGGGGACATTGCCAGACTTTGGGGCGATCGCCGTTGAGCAATTTTTTGTTTAGGCGCGTTTACTGACTTTTAGCTCCCTTGGGAACTAATCGCCTTTAGAACCGGGTCTGTTGGATAACGTGAAATGATTATTGATCGTTAATCCCTCAGACCTTTTTCCATGGCCAGAATTATCAGCACCGTCAACATGAAAGGCGGAGTCGGCAAAACGACTTTGACCGTCAACCTTGCCACCTGTCTGGCGAAACATTTTCAAAAGCGAGTATTGGTGTTGGATTTAGATTCGCAAATTAGTGCCACCCTGAGCTTGATGGCTCCCCACGACTTTGCCAAAACCCGTAAAAAAAGTAAAACCCTCAGTTATCTGCTGGAAAATGCCATCCAGCCTAATCCCTACAGTAAGCTCGATATTTTTGATATTATTTGCCCAGAAATTTGTGGCATTGAAGGGCTAGAGTTACTTCCCGGTGACATTGAACTCTACGATGAGTATCTCGTTTCAGAAAAACTCCACCAACAGGCCAGCGAGACCGATACCCCGAATTTTGAAGCGGTATGGAATAAGTTTGAAGGGTCATTAATTAAAGACATTTTGGACCCCGTCCTTAATGAATATGATTTTATTATTCTCGACTGTGCCCCTGGCTATAATTTGCTGACCCGTAGTGGCATCGCCGCCAGTGATTTTTACCTATTGCCTGCTCGTCCTGAACCGCTCTCGGTGGTGGGAATGCAATTATTAGAGCGCCGCATTACCCGTCTGAAAGAAAGTCATAAAGCGTCGGATGTGCCGTTAAATATCAATCTGATTGGCGTGGTTTTTATTTTGTCCGGGGGAGGGTTAATGAGCCGTTACTATAACCAAGTGATGCGGCGGGTGCAAACCGATTTTCAACCTCAGCAATTATTCCAACAATCCATTCCCATGGATGTCAATGTGGCAAAAGCGGTGGATACTTTTATGCCGGTGGTGACTTCCATGCCCAATACCGCCGGGTCAAAGGCTTTTGTGAAATTAACCCAGGAGTTTTTACAAAAAATTGATTCTTATTTTTGAATTGGTAAGGCTTAAAAATCAGACAAAATTATCGAATCATCGAAGGAGGGAAGAAAATTTTAGATTTTTCACCTAAATTTTTCACAATGCAACCTCCATTCTACACAAGCCCAATAATCGTATTTTATCGAATAAGAGAGTTCCCAGTGGAGATGGGTAAGCCCGGTTATCTTCCCAAGGTTAACTCTTCTTTTTTGCCCAACAATCCCTGGGGTCGCCAGACCATCAGAAGCATCAAAATCAAACCAATAATCATTACCCGCAATGCCCCCGCTTGACTCTGATCTAGCCAACCAATACTGGGTAAAATGAAACGGGTTAGGGAATCGTACGCCCAAAAAATAATTGCTCCCAATAACGTACCGGCATTACTCCCCGCTCCTCCTAAAACGACAATAATCCAAGCATTAAAGGTTAACAGCGGCTCAAAATTACTGGGATAAATCGTCGTTAATTGCCAGGCGAAAAAGGCCCCCGCTAAACCGGCGATCGCCCCTCCGGCCATAAAAGCTTGTAACTTATACCAAAACACATTTTTGCCCAAAGCTCTGGGAATTTCTTCATCTTCCCGAATGGCTTTCAAAATACGTCCCCAGGGAGAATGTACCCAAAATTCTAAGCCCCCGTAGGTGAGAGCTAGAAAGGTCAAACTTAACAGCATTAAGCCCGCTTTATAGGAATAATTCCAGAGAGAAATTACCCCAGGAATGTAGGTCGTTAAAATTAAAGCCGTGGCAATGATGCCCCAAACGAGTAGTGCCCAAGGTTTGCGGGGTTGAAAACTTTTGCCTTGGATTTTTTTGCCCTCTTGACTTTGCCTGAGCAAACTTTTGATCAGCGTTCCTTCGGCGTAAATTGCCAAAGCCGTTAGCCAGAGTACAAAGCAAATTTTGCTAAACAGGGTCGGGTTAAAGTCCAACGGTAGGGGAAAACCTTGCACCCCAAAAGATCCCTTGGTTAACCATTCCTCATTTAAGGCAACTAACCGAATCAGTTCAGATACCCCAATGGTGACGATCGCCAAATAATCTTCCCGCAGTCGCAGGGTAGAAGTACCAATCAATAACCCCAGTCCCATGGATAGCACCATGCCCACCAACACCGCCAGGGGAATGGGTAGACCTTTCAGGGCCAACAAAGCGGTGGCATAGGCTCCCAGGGTCATAAAAGCCACATGGCCAAAATTGATTAAGCCGGCAAACCCCCACTGTAAATTTAGCCCCAGCGCAAAAATCGCATAGGTGGCCATGGAGGTAATTAAAAAGACGAGATAACCAAAATTGGGGGTGTTCATTGTTTCCGTGACTGTGTTAGCCCATGCCAGCATTTGCCAAAAACCGCAGTCTGGCGATCGCCATTAAGGATAGATTAAGTCTCAAGACGACGTTAAACCGCTTTAAACTGCGATCAACCTAAACCGTCGTGATGTCTTTTTCCTTAGCGGCGAGCAACTCATCAATCCGTTTCGTAGACTGATCGGTTAGTTTTTGAATTTCTTCTTGTAAATCCCGCGCCTCATCTTCGGAAATGTCAGAATTTTTTTCCTGTTTCCTAACTTCGTCCACCGCTTCTCGACGGATATTGCGGATGGCGACTTTCCCTTCTTCGGCTAGTTTTCCAGCAATTTTGACCAATTCTTTCCGACGTTCGGCGGTCAACGGGGGAATATTCAAACGAATCACTTTGCCGTCATTGTTGGGGGTCAAGCCCACATCAGACAGGGAAATGGCTTTTTCAATGGTGCTGATACTGCCCATGTCAAAGGGTTGAATGACGATGGTGCTAGCATCGGGCGTACCAATGGTGGCCAGGGATTTTAAAGGGGTTTCTGCGCCGTAATATTCCACGGTAATCCGGTCTAGGAGAGAGGCATTGGCCCGCCCCGTGCGGATGGTATTGAAGGAGCGTTGGGTCGCTTCAATACTTTTCTTCATGTGGTCTTTGAGTTCAGCTAACTTCACAATGGTCTCCAACTAACGTGCCGACTGCTTCGCCTTTGATTGCCCGTACAATGTTGCCGGGAACCCCAAGGTCGAAGATCATGATGGGAATATTATTATCTTTGCATAAGGCGATCGCCGTACTGTCCATGACTTTAAGATCTTCGGCGAGCACATGGCTATAGGTCAGGGTCTGGAAACGGCGAGCATTGGGATGGGTTTTAGGATCGGCGTCGTAAACCCCGTCCACTTTGGTGGCTTTGAACACCACTTCGGCGTCAATTTCAGCGGCCCGCAGTGCGGCAGTGGTATCGGTGGTAAAAAAGGGATTACCAGAACCGGCTCCAAATACCACCACCCGTCCTTTTTCTAAATGCCGAATCGCTCGCCGTCGAATATAGGTTTCCGCCACTTCCTGCATGGCGATCGCCGTGAGCACCCGCGTCGGAATATCAATTTGTTCGAGGGCATCCTGGAGGGTCATGGCATTCATCACCGTAGCGATCATGCCAATATAGTCCGCCGTGGCCCGATCCATCCCGGCCGCCGACGCCTTCACCCCCCGAAAAATATTACCCCCGCCCACCACAATGGCCAATTGCACCCCGGCTTGGACAACATCCTTAACCTCTTGGGCGATCGTGGCGACAACCGCAGGATCTATGCCATAGCCGAGATCCCCCATCAAGGCTTCACCACTCAACTTCAACAAAACTCGCTGGTAAGTCATACCGAGGACGCTATTAATAAAACAGAAGGAATGCAGGGTTTAAACACAAAATTCCCCCCATACCATATCACCCAAGGGGAACTTGCAACGATCTTTTCCCACTCTGCTATTGATCAAAAATCAAACCAAAACAATAGAACAAAAAGGCGGACTAGAAATTAAGCCTTTAACCCGCTTGGCGCAATGTCCGTGTTTCATCCAAAATCCGATCAATATCAGCAGCGGAAAGTTTTTGAAGATAATTAATTTTAAATTCCTCAAAAAAATCAACGAGTAATTCTTCCACATTTTCTAAATTATTTTGTTGTTTTAACTCGTAATTTAAATCTTGAGTTAATTTAGTCACCAGATTTTCCAATAAACGATCAAACTCTGGATCAGACTGGAGAAATCCCTGGAGTAAAATTAATATTTGCTGGTAAATATTATCAAACATACCTGCCATTACTTGGGTCTGTATCGTCTTCATCCCCGGTAAGCGTTGCAATTGTTGATAACCAGCGGCTTGGCTCAAAGACAATTCCAGATTGTAAAGAACAAAATCCTGCATATCAGGTTGCACTTTTGGCAAAACTTTTTCTACTAAAACGTGGGATAAAATCCGAAAAATCTCAACAATTTCATTGCGATCATTAATGTCAATATATTTCTTCGTCTTAGCACTATTCAAAAGTTTCCTAATTTGTCCCTGGCGCACTAAATCTTGCAGTTGATCAATAATCCTAATCACAATGACTTCTGTCATCTCTTCAGCGATAATTGCTACAAAACCTTGTACCGCTTGACCCTTAACTTGATTAAAATTCAAGAATTTTGCTTGATCTAAACGAACTATTAAAGGAATAATCCGTAACCAACGAAAAACAGGAAGAAATAAGAAAAAATCATACCAACGCCAGAACATCGCATCAACCCAGCTAACGCTTTTGTAACGACGACTAATGATGCGGGTACGAACTAAAAAATCAGTTAAAAAGATAACAAAGAAAGGAAAATCAATTAATGGAAAATTATCTGTCGGTTGACCATTTTCACCAATCTCCCGAAAATAATTTGTTTCAATCAAGGGGCGAATTTGTTGATCAAAAAATTCTAGCTGTTGACTAAAACCCTCCGCTAATAAATAATCTATTGACCAAAAAGTCTCAAAAGATTTAGTGGCTGAAGCATCCCTGCTGCCAAAGACATGGACACGCATTCGATTTTTAATGCGCTCTAAAGTCCCCGTTTTATTGGCAATCTGAAAGGGATTTTCCTGAATCATCGCCGCACTCTCTTCCCGTAACTTGGCTAAAATATCCTCAATTTTGACATTCTGTTGAGGGATATTTTTTTGAGGAGAAATTAATCCTTCTAATGATTTTTCATTGATTTTTTGATTAAGCTGCTCAACCAGTGCTAAATAGGCTGTCGTTGAACGATAGGGCTCAATGCCTTTGACCCAATCATAATAAGGAGTAATATCAAAGGGTAATATCCGCAGAGGCGGCTTAGGAAATGATTGTTTGATCGGCCCAATTTTAATATTTAACTGCACCCGACCCTGTAGCCAAAAATCTCGCAACGGAATATAGGTCAAATCAAAAATTACTAGGCCATAATTGACCAATAAAATCAATGCCAATAAACGCTCATACCAGAGGGGAACCGCTAGACGTTTTTGGGAACGGGAAAAAGATTGCGCCATACTCACTAATTTGTAAAATTACTAACGCTATCCTATCAAAATAGTCTCATTTGGTTAAAAAAAGGTGAGATTCTTCTAGAGCCTCACCTATCAAATACCCAGTTATACGGGTGTTTTTTCCACTTCAATTAACTTATCCCAACCCAATTCCCCTAGTTGAGAATTACGGCGTAACGGACGGGTTGCCAACTCCAAAATATCGCGGGCATTGGTAAAGCCATGAATTTGGGCAAAGGTAAATTCCACCGACCATTTAGTATTAATGCCTTGGGCTTCCAAAGGATTCGCATGGGCCATGCCCGTAATCACTAAATCGGGTTTTAGGTCTTTAATGCGTTGAATTTGATTGTAATTGTCTGGTTTTTCCACAATCGTGGGTAATGGAACACCCATTTCAGTACAAGTCTTTTCTAACAACGCTAACTCTGCCGCCTGATAGCGTTTATCCATATAAGGAATACCAATTTCTTGGCAAGTCATTCCACAACGAATCAAAAAACGAGCGAGGGAAACTTCTAACAAATTATCCCCCATAAAAAAGACGGATTTGCCCCGAATTAACTTCACATAATCTTCTAAATTTTCCCAAATTTGTGCTTCTCGTTCTTCTAATCCTTGGGGTTGAATCCCAAACACAGAACAGATTTTTTCAATCCAAGCACGAGTACCATCGGGGCCAATCGGGAAAGGAGCGCCAATTAATTTACATTTGCGGCGGCGCATTAAGGTTGTCGCTGTCCGACTGAGGAAAGGATTAACCCCCGCAACGTAGTAACCTTCATCAATAATGGGTAATTCTGTGTAACGTTTAGCGGGTAACCAACCAGAAACTTTAATGCCTTGTTTTTTCAGTTCCAAGGTTAAATTAGTTACCACCGGATCGGGTAAAGATCCAAATAAAACGAGTGGCGGATGATCCACATATTCAGATTCAATACTAGGAGAATCTGCTTTGCGACCAAAGGTTAATAATTTTTGAATGGCGTTGCGTTCTTCTTTATCTTCTGATTTAACTTCCGCTAACGTAGGGCATTTGTTAGCCATGGAAGCCAAGACCGTATCTTCCCCTTGGGTAAAGGCATAATCTAAACCATTAGCCCGGGCCGTCACGATGGGGATACCAATTTCGGCTTCTAATTTGGGCGCTAACCCTTCGAGATCCATTTTGATAATTTCAGTGGTGCAAGTCCCAATCCAAACAATTACGCTGGGATTGCGATCGCGCTTAATTTGCAAACATAACCGTTTTAATTCTTCGTAATCTTTGAGTTGGGCAGAAATATCCCCTTCTTCAAGCTCCGCCATCGCATATCGGGGTTCGGCAAAAATCATTACCCCCATGGCATTTTGCAGGAAGTAACCACAGGTTTTTGTGCCAATAACTAGGAAAAAACTATCTTCAATTTTTTGATAAAGCCAGGCAACGCAGCTAATCGGACAAAAGGTATGATAATTACCAGTTTCGCAGTCAAAGTTCAAAGCAGAAGGGGTTTCGGCAACGGCCATTGTTAAGATCTCCTAATATGATAAAAAACTAGAAACATTTCAAAAACAATAAATCTTAAGAAGAATTTTCTTCTTCATTAATTGATTGACGAATTTCATCTAGATGTTTGCTTGCTTCGGCATATTTTGAGTCACCTTGTATTCTTTTTGTTGAAGAAGCTATTTTTTGCTTTCGTTCTTGTATTTTGTTATCTATAGCCAGTGTTTCTATTCCTAAAACTTTAACCAATGCCTCTGGATCTGAATTTAACTCAGTAAAATATGTTAAAGGATCTTTAAGCTTGGGTTCAAATGCTGAAACAATGCCTAAAACTAAATAGCAAAGCTGTTTTTGTTCCGGGTAGCCATTTTGATTTTTAGGCAGAGTTTTTTTAATCCAAGATTGATTGATTTCATAATAATCTAACCACTGGTCATTTAGCTTTTTTTTAACTTCTTCAAAATCCATCATAGTACCCATCAAGAGCAATATTGACTCACAATAAAACACAAATCAGATAATTAATGTCAATCAAAAATTTAGAATATTCTGAAGTTTTGAAAAAAATAGCATTTAAAAATCTCCAAAATATTCTACTTTCTTAGGGTTAAACCATCATTAAATCTAATTCTTTAACCTGGGTTTTAGGTTCAGCCGGATTGAGATAGAAGTCAGACAATAAACTAAACAAATCCCGATCCTGGGCATCTTTAGGAATTACGCCTTCGGGTTGGGCTAAAAGTTGATCAGCAATGTTGAGATAATAATCACAAACATACTCAAGGGAGGGGTCAGAATCGGCCATTTCAAAGAGGGTTTTGCCTTTCACCCGCGATACTCGAATATCTTCAATCAGGGGCAATACTTCCAATACGGGCATGGGAACGGCTTCTAGATATTTATCAATCAAATCCCGTTTCGAGGTGCGATTGCCGATTAAGCCAGCTAGGCGGAGGGTGTGGGTGCGGGCCTTTTCCCGGACTGAGGCGGCAATACGATTGGCAGCAAACAACGCATCAAAACCGTTGTCTGTCACGATTAAACAGTAGTCGGCATAGTTCAACGGCGCAGCAAAACCGCCACAAACCACGTCTCCCAATACATCAAATAGAATCACGTCATACTCATCAAAGGCATTGAGTTCTTTGAGTAATTTCACCGTTTCGCCGACGACATAACCGCCACAACCGGCTCCGGCTGGGGGGCCACCGGCTTCGACGCAATCCACCCCGGCATAACCTTTATAGATGACATCCTCTGGCCAAATATCTTCGTAGTGAAAATCTTTTTCTTGCAACGTGTCGATGATGGTGGGAATAAGGAAGCCGGTTAGGGTAAAGGTGCTGTCGTGCTTAGGATCACAACCAATTTGCAGAACTTTTTTGCCTCTTTTAGCCAGGGCTGTGGAGATGTTGCAACTGGTGGTGGATTTGCCGATGCCGCCTTTTCCGTAAACTGCGAGGGTGAGTGTCAAGGGAGTTGCTCCTGGGATGTCGGGTTTGGGATGACAGCGTTTTTTACCGAATCGGTTTGCTGTGTTGATCTGCATTATTAGCGAGGTTGAGGGGAATGAAAAAATCAACTTGGCTTGAAACCTAGCTTTATTTGACTTATTTAAATTTTGTATGAATTTAAACAGTCCTAAATAATTTTTATGCCTTATAAATAGCTTTTAATTTATTTTGTGTTTTTAATTTTATTAATATTGAACAAAAAACAAAAAGGCGTCTTGAGTAACTTTGCTTAGGGCGATCGCCTCTTTATCCCCCCTGAACAGATCCCGCAAAGTACTGTTTTTGTTAGCGGACTTTTCTTTTAAAATCAAACTTCTTGTCGCTTTTTTAAGCCTAAATCCCAAAAAGTGAACTAGTTGAGTGAGTAATAACCCGCCATTTAAAACCTATCCTTGGGCTCTCTTTTGGGGAATACCAAGGGTAAAAGATAAATAAATGTGAATTTTTGCCAAACTGCCCCAAATGCCCCAAATCCCGCAATGTAACTTAACGAATTCGACGGGATGCAGACAACGACGGGCGACGACGACGGGCTCTCGGTTCACCCAATTCATCGCTAATATCTCGAAAAATATCGCGGCGGGCGATCGGATAATCCCCCACCCACAAATCCAATTCCGGCAAATATAAATCGCTCAGACTATCAATCCGCTCTAGTTCTGCATCCTTGGACAGCAACAATAATTCCGCAATCATGCCCTTTCTAATCGCCTTATAGGTTTTCTTGACCGGCGCTTGCACAATTGTCCGAAATCCCTGGCGATCGCCAACTTCAAGATTGACCCGCCGTTCCCGATTTTCCACAATCACCAACTCCCCAAACTGATTTGCCTGCTGGGTTTCACTAATTAACTCTTCCGTAATAAAAATATCCAGCACCCGCCCCCGCCAAAAACCAATATAGGGAAAACGACGGTAGCGATTATTGCGGACACTAGCCACATACACCGGAGCCCATAGCCAATACATCCCGCCAACAATAAAGCAAATTAATTCCACCCCCTGGGCCCCATGGCCGAAGGCCACCCCCACTAACCAAATCGACACCACAATTAATAAGGAAATCAGTAACCGTTGCAGGACATCATTCACCTTGCCCCAAACAAAGGAATACTGAGCCCCTGTCGCAATTAGAGGAATCACTTGCTCAAAGGTTTCGCGGGTCAAAGGGACGAGCATAGCATTCTAAACAAAGGAATATAGGTCGAATTATATCGGTTGGCCTCAACTGCCTCTACTATCTATCATTTCTTGGCTTTCCATCGGGCCAACCCCTGGGAAAAATTAACCCCCTCTGCCCAAAACTGTACTTATAATTTCGCTCCTTGATTGACTCCCCCACTCCTCAATTTGTAGCAAAAAATACAATTTACTCTAACCCGACTCCTTACGATGGTTGATGGGCGTAATGCAAAATTGTAATTTATCTGGCTGACTATCAGGAGAAAATAATGGCTAAGACCCCCCAGGAAATTCTTAAGTGGATTCAAGACGAAAAAATTAAAATTATTGACCTCAAATTTATCGATACCCCCGGTATTTGGCAGCATTGCTCCTTTTATTACGACCAACTTGACGAAAGCTCCTTTACCGACGGCATCCCCTTTGACGGTTCCAGCATCCGGGGGTGGAAAGCCATTAATGAATCCGATATGTGCATGGTTCCCGATCCCAATACCGCTTGGATCGAACCCTTCTGCAAAGAAAGAACCCTCAATATGATTTGCAGTATCAAAGAGCCTCGCACTGGGGAATGGTACAACCGCGACCCCCGCACGATCGCCAGCAAAGCCGTTGAGTATCTCCGCAGCACAGGTATTGCCGACACCGCCTTTTTTGGACCCGAAGCCGAATTTTTCCTCTTTGACGATATCCGCTTTGGTCAAACCGAAAACTCTAGTTATTATTTTGCCGACAGCGTTGAAGGCCGCTGGAATACCGGGCGCATCGAAGAAGGAGGAAACTTAGGTTACAAACCCGGCTACAAACAGGGGTATTTCCCCGTTGCCCCGACGGATACCGCCCAAGATATCCGCACCGAAATGTTATTGACTATGGCCGAATGCGGCGTCCCCATCGAAAAACATCACCATGAAGTAGCATCCGGTGGTCAAAACGAACTGGGGATTAAATTTGACACCCTGGTCAACTCCGCTGACAACTTGATGATTTACAAATACGTCATCAAAAACGTCGCCAAAAAATACGGCCAAACCGTCACCTTCATGCCCAAACCGATTTTCAATGACAACGGTTCTGGTATGCACGTTCACCAATCGTTATGGAAAGATGGCCAGCCCCTCTTTGCGGGGGATAAATACGCAGGCTTTAGCCAAATGGGTCTGTGGTATATCGGCGGCATTCTCAAACACGCTCCGGCCTTGTTAGCCCTCACCAACCCCACCACCAACTCTTACAAACGACTGGTTCCCGGTTTTGAAGCCCCCGTTAATCTCGCCTATTCCCAAGGTAATCGGTCTGCGTCGGTGCGGATTCCTTTGTCTGGCGGTAATCCCAAAGCCAAACGCCTAGAATTTCGCTGTCCCGATGCTACCTCCAATCCTTACCTCGCCTTTGCCGCCATGCTCTGTGCGGGCATTGATGGTATTAAAAATCAAATTGATCCCGGCGAACCCCTCGATGTGGATATTTACGACCTTAGCCCCGAAGAATTGGCCAAAGTTCCCTCCACCCCCGGTTCCCTGGAAGCCGCGTTGGAAGCTTTGGAAAAAGATCATGGCTTCTTAACTGACACCGGCGTCTTTTCGGCGGACTTCATCGAAAGTTGGATTGAATACAAGCTCGACAACGAAGTTAACCCCATGCGCCTCCGTCCCCACCCCTATGAGTTTGCCCTCTACTACGATTGCTAAGATTGCTTAAAAAATTAAGGCATAAAAGTTACATCGAGGGAATCCTTTGGCGATCGCCAATCCCGGCTGATCGCCGATCCCTAATTCCCGCTGATCCTAGTCAAACCCCCTAATTTTTCGAGAATAAATCAAGATTAAACGTGATCCCCTTCCCCGTGGAGGGGATTTCTGCAATGGAGACAGCCCAGGCATTAAACGGTGAACCCAACGGTTAAATCCGTCAGACTTAAAGCCAGGGTCGGAGCAAACTTGCACAGAACGTTAAACTTGAAGGAATATACACAAAGGAATATCAATCGGCAACTTGCCCAATTTGCCAGTTACATTACCTATCCACTGATACAAAATTGCCAGCATGGAAATAACTGCGGTTCAATCGTCTTACTATGGCGACATGTCCTTTAGGACTCCCCCGCCGGATCTTGAATCCCTTTTGCTTAAAGAGCGCATTGTCTACTTGGGCATGCCCCTATTTTCCTCCGATGAAGTCAAGCAACAAGTCGGCATTGATGTCACCCAATTAATTATTGCCCAACTACTTTATTTGCAATTTGACGACCCCGATAAACCCATTTATTTCTACATCAACTCCACCGGAACTTCTTGGTACACAGGTGACGCCATCGGTTTTGAAACGGAAGCCTTTGCCATTTGCGACACCCTAAACTACATCAAACCCCCCGTCCACACCATTTGCATTGGTCAAGCCATGGGCACCGCCGCGATGATCCTTTCTTCCGGCACTAAGGGTTTTCGGGCTAGTCTCCCCCATGCCACCATTGTGCTCAATCAAAATCGGACAGGGGCCCAAGGCCAAGCAACAGACATTCAAATTCGGGCCAAGGAAGTACTGTCTAACAAAAAAACTATGCTGGAGATTTTATCCCACAATACGGGGCAGACGCCTGAAAAGTTGGCTAAAGATATGGATCGAACCTTCTATCTCACCCCCGCCCAGGCCAAAGACTACGGCTTAATTGACCGGGTGATGGAAAGTACCCAAGAATTGCCCAAACCCCTGACGGCCTTCGGCTAGGTGCACCGCGTAGCGGATCTCTACGAGATCACCTGATTGAGTTTAGTTAGTCGTTGGCAATTTTTCTTTGCCCCTCCCGTTTTGTTCTTCTCTTTTTTAACTTCATTAGCGCAGAAACCCATGCCTATCGGTGTTCCCAGTGTTCCTTTTCGTCTTCCCGGCAGTCAGTATGAACGGTGGATTGACATTTACACTCGCCTGAGCCAAGAACGGATTATTTTTCTTGGGCAAGAAGTCAATGATTCGATCGCCAATCGCATTGTCGCCTTTTTGCTATACCTCGATTCTGAAGATCCCAGCAAGCCCATCTACCTCTATATAAACTCCCCCGGTGGATCTGTCACCGCTGGCATGGCCATCTATGACACCATGCAGTACATCAAATCCGAGGTCATTACCATCTGTGTCGGCTTAGCGGCATCCATGGGCGCTTTTTTATTAGCATCGGGTTCTCCTGGTAAACGTCTCGCCCTACCCCATGCCCGGATTATGATTCACCAACCAATGGGGGGCACTGGACGCCGCCAAGCCACGGATATTGACATTGAAGCCAAGGAAATTTTGCGGATTCGTCACCAATTAAATGGCATCATGGCTGAACGGACAGGACAAACTATCGAAAAGATTGCCAAGGATACGGATCGGGACTATTTCCTCTCCGCCGCCGAAGCCAAAGAATACGGTTTAATTGATAAAGTGCTCGAAAGCTCTAGCATAGGCAATGCTTAAGATTGATTGCATTGTTGGAGTTGCGGTGATTTGTTCGCTAAACTAGATTTTTGAACCCTTCATAAAGTGAGTTCCTAGCCTGTATTGGTTAGGGACTTTTTTTGGCTACTTTTTTAAAGATAAAATAAATTGTTCACTTCATTGATAAAATACCCTATCATTGCCACCAACCTGCGGAATGTAGGCTGTTATTCCCTTCAAAAAAAGAGAACCCATTACTGAGTTCCCGACAGGTTTTGATAACGTAACGATTAGGCTGTAACTAATTTTTCCGATAACGCTTTAAAGCTCAAACGTTCAGCCTCCACATCGACAAAAATGGTGTCACCGGATTTGTAATCCCCTCGCAAAATTGACTTGGCGATCGCCGTTTCGAGGTATTTTTGGACGGCACGTTTGAGAGGACGCGCCCCATAGACGGGGTCATAGCCAATTTCAGCGAGGAAATCTAACGCCGTATCAGATAATTTCAGCGTTAATTTTTGCTCCATTAGGCGATCAGCAAGATATTGAATTTGGATTTGAACAATGGATCGTAATTCGGACTTTTGTAAGCCGTGGAAAATGATCGTTTCATCCACCCGATTGAGGAATTCTGGGCGGAAGTTTTCCCGCATAATATCCATCACCCGCGATCGCATTTCTTCATAACGAGCATCATCCCCCGCCACATCCAAAATGAATTGAGATCCTAAATTACTAGTCATAATAATGATCGTATTTTTGAAATCCACCACATGACCCTGGGCATCGGTTAAGCGTCCATCATCGAGGATTTGCAACATCACATTAAACACATCGGCATGGGCTTTTTCAATCTCATCAAAGAGAATCACCGAATAAGGCCGGCGGCGAATCGCTTCCGTTAATTGTCCCCCTTCCTCATAGCCCACATAGCCCGGAGGCGCTCCCATCAAGCGAGACACAGCGTGTTTTTCCATATATTCGGACATATCAATCCGCACCAAGGCATCTTCGGTGTCGAACAAATTTTTTGCCAAGGCTTTTGCTAACTCCGTTTTTCCTACCCCCGTAGGGCCCAGAAAAATAAAACTGGCGGTGGGACGATTGGGATCAGATAAACCAGCGCGAGAACGTTGAATGGCTTCTGCTACGGCGATGACAGCTTCATTTTGACCAATGACGCGGCTGTGTAATTCATCTTCTAAATGGAGCAGTTTTTCTTTTTCTGATTCCACCAATTTACTGATGGGAATTCCCGTCCATTTAGAAATAATTTCAGCAATGTCGGACTCTAACACTTCTTCCCGTAAAAGGGTTTTGCCAGAGGTTTGATTCTCAGCCAATTGTTTTTCCAAAGCTTCAACTTGCCGTTGCAAATCAGTTAATTTGCCGTATTGTAATTCCGCCGCTCGATTGTAATCATAATCCCGTTGAGCTTGTTGAATTTCTAAGTTAGTTTGATCGATGCTTTCTTTGACAGTACGAATTTTGTCAATAACGCCTTTTTCTGATTGCCATTGGGCATTTAATTGGGATTGTTCTTCCTTGAAATTAGCCAACTCTTTTTCGAGTTTTTCTAACCGTTCTTTAGAAGCAAGATCATTTTCCCTTTGTAAAGAAAGGCGTTCCATTTCTAACTGGAGAATTTTGCGATCTACCTCATCCAATTCTTCCGGTTTAGAGGTAATTTCCATTTTTAATTTGGCTGCCGATTCATCCACTAAATCGATCGCCTTATCGGGCAAAAAGCGGTCACTGATATAACGATTGGATAACATCGCCGCGGCAACTAAAGCACTGTCGGCAATTTTGACCCCGTGATGTACTTCATAACGTTCTTTTAAACCCCGCAGGATCGAAATAGTATCCACCACATTGGGTTCATCCACAAATACCTCTTGGAAACGCCGTTCTAAGGCGGCATCTTTTTCGATATATTTGCGGTATTCATCCAAGGTCGTAGCCCCAATGCAACGCAATTCTCCCCGCGCCAACATCGGTTTTAATAAGTTGCCCGCATCCATCGCCCCTTGGGTAGCGCCGGCCCCAACAACGGTATGAATTTCATCAATAAATAAGATGATTTGGCCTTGGCTTTCGGTGACTTCTTTCAGCACCGCTTTGAGACGTTCTTCAAATTCGCCCCGGTATTTTGCCCCGGCAATTAACGCCCCCATATCCAAGGAAATTAATTGGCGATCGCGCAACGATTCCGGCACATCCCGGTTAATAATGCGCTGGGCTAACCCTTCGGCGATCGCCGTTTTACCGACCCCCGGTTCCCCGATCAAAACGGGATTATTTTTGGTACGGCGAGACAGAATTTGAATGGTGCGCCGCACTTCCTCATCTCGCCCAATCACCGGATCAAGTTTCCCTTCCCTGGCTAATTGAGTTAAATCCCGCCCATATTTTTCCAACGATTCGTATTTGCCTTCAGGGTTTTGGTCGGTCACTTTTTGATTACCTCGAATTTGTTCAATGATATTATTTAATTTGGCCTCGGTGAGACCGAATTCTTGATATAAGGCTTTGCCAAAGCGGTCATCTTGGGCATAGGCTAACATCAAATGTTCAATGGAAATATAATCATCACCATATTTTAGTCGAGCTTTTTCAGCATTATCCAATAGCTGATCTAAACTCCGCCCTAAATAAATTGATTCGCTAGGATTGCTAATTTTGGGTTGTTTTTGAATATATTGATCGATTTTGTCGCGCACCTTCGGCACACTAACCCCGGCTTTATTTAAAATACTGATAGCCAGTCCTTCTTGTTCTAATAAGGCTTTCAGTAAATGTTCTGTTTCAATCTGTTGCTGGTGATTTTGTTTGGCGACTTCCGGGGTTTTGGCGATCGCCTCCCAAGCTTTTTCTGTAAATTTATTCGGGTCGGTGGGTTGCATAGGGTCTTCTTCCTCGACATAGCTGACGCTCGACAATTTTTATTGTGACAGGTGATATTCACTAGCAAAAAGAGGGGTTTCCCGCTAAACGGGTAGGGTTTGCCCTGTTCAGTAGAAAATTATCAGTAAACAGTCATCAATGATCCCCATTAAAATAAAAATCATCGCCCCAAGGAGAATGCCGTCATGCTAGATGCTCTCACGGTGAAATTAGATCCCCTCACCCTAACCGATGATCAGTTTTTCCAACTCTGTAGCAATAATCGCGACCTACGCTTTGAACGTAATGCCCAAGGAGACTTAGTCATTATGCCTCCCACAGGCGGCGAAACCGGGAATCGTAATGCCGAAATTTGCTATCAACTCTATGGCTGGAATCGCCAAACCCAACTGGGAAAAACGTTTGATTCCTCAACAGGGTTTATTCTGCCCAATAAAGCAACCCGTTCCCCCGATGCGTCTTGGGTGAGCCGCGACAAATGGCAGGCTTTGACCCCGGCCCAACAACAAAAATTTCTGCCCCTATGTCCCGACTTCGTTATTGAACTGCGATCGCCCACCGATACCCTGCACAAGCTCCAAGAAAAAATGCAGGAGTATATCGACAATGGCACCCAACTCGGTTGGTTAATTGATCGCCAAAATCGGACTGTGGAAATTTATCAACCAGGGCGATCGGTTGAAGTGTTAGATAATCCTAACTCTTTGAATGGTGAACCTATTTTGCCCGGTTTTGTTTTAGATTTAACGCCCATTTGGTAAGTTTTTGGGCGGAACATGACGGCGCACCCCATGGCGGCTCTTTGCGCGATCGCCCCAGAGTCAAGTCAATAGATAACATCGACTAAGTCTATACTACCTAACGGGTCGCCGCGAATCCTTTAAGATAGGTAAGGACATTCACGTTAACGTAGCAATCATCATCAATGGGCGACACCATAACCCTTTTGTCCCGTCGGGAAATCGAAAAAATGCGACGGGCCGGCCAATTAGCCGCAGAACTCTTGGATCATTTAGCTCCGCTGGTACAACCTGGGGTAACGACTTTAGAACTGAATAATGAAGCCGAAAGCTGGACTTTGGCCCGGGGTGCCGTCAGTGCCCCCCTGGGTTACAACGGCTTCCCAAAATCCATCTGCACTAGTGTTAATGAAGTCATTTGTCATGGTATTCCTAACCGCAAACAAATTTTAAAGGAAGGGGACATTATTAACATTGATGTGACCCCTATTTTGGACGGCTACCACGGCGACACCTCCCGTACCTTTTTTGTCGGTACTCCCAGCCCCGTTGCCGAAAAATTAGTCCAAGTCACGGAAGAATGTTTACGGCTTGGCATTGAAGCGGTGCGACCGGGGGGAAAAGTTGGGGATATTGGGGCCGCAATCCAAACCTATGCGGAAGCCCACGGGTTTTCAGTGGTGCGGGATTTTGTTGGTCACGGCATCAGTCAGATTTTCCACACCGCTCCCCAAATTCCCCATTTTGGTACGGCGGGCAAGGGAAAACGGTTACGGCCAGGGATGGTGTTTACCATTGAACCGATGATTAATGAAGGCACCTGGGAAGCCGTTCTACAAAAGGATGGTTGGACAGCCAAAACCAAAGATGGTAAGCTCTCCGCTCAGTTTGAACATACTATTGCTGTTACGGAAGAGGGGATTGATATTCTGACCTTACGGAATTAGGGGTCTTGTGAAAAATTAGGGAACAAACCGGCCAAAAGGCGGTTATGGCTAGGGGAATCTGTAACGATTTATACACAATTATCCCCATGACTCCCGATATGTCTTTTGTTCCTTGGCAAACTAAGCTGCTCTACGATGGCGATCGCCTTTCTGAACCGCTATCGCTTAGTGATTCTTAATCTTGACGATCGCCGACAATCTCTATGGACTGCACAACTTAGCTAACCATCTGTTCTGGCCTAATCTCGGTTAAAAATAGGCCACCTAAATGAACTTCTCGGTTTCGGCATAACGTTATCTACTTAGGCAGGTGCGTAGTGAGATTTATTGATTTGTAATTATTTGACCGCTAGCAGAATGGCCAATCAACGTAAATCCTCTTCGGATAACTGAGCAATTTTCATTAAGGCTTTCAAGGTGCCAATCTTTAAATCTTGGTCACGATGCACTGGGATGGACAAAATTTGTTCCACGCCAGTTTTTTCATAAATGTGATGACTGCCTGTGATTCTTTTCAAAACCCAGCCTTTTCGCTCTATAACTTTACAAAGCCGTTTGCCAGAAATGGATTTCATACAGCAATTTCGACTATTTGATCGGTTGATTGAGCCATCTGGCGCTCATTAGCAACATCGAGCCAACCTTCAATAGCATCTTTTAAATTAGCCATCACCTCATCTATTGTATCCCCTTCAGTAATGCAACCGGGAAGTGCAGGAACTTCTGCCCAGTAACCGCCTTCTTCTGCTGGATGAATAACTGCTTTAATATTCATAGAATTTTCGATTTTATAATTTAATTAATGATAGAAACTAATTTTTTTTCTACTGTAACAACTAAAAATAAGCTCCAGCTTAAAGCCTCATCAATGATTTAGTGGTCTAACGGTTGACCGTCAGTGGCGCAAGAAATAATTTGAAGCGCCAATCAGTAGCGTGTTTCGAGCATCTTTTGCATGGACTGGTTAGGCAAAATAGCAGGGTGGGGGAATCGAACCCCCAAGCGTTGCTCGTAGTAAAAGAACTCTTTTCGTTACTCACGCTGCTCTCAGTACATTTGGGTAGTCACCAGACCTCCGCAGCAACGCTACCCCTCATGAACCAACAGTCGTATAGACAACAGGTACAATCATAAGACTCTCCTTACTGTTCACAAAGAACGGAGACCATGCATGCACTGTTAAACAGCCTTTGAGTACTTCTGAAAGCACCCGAATCACCACAGCATTGGGCAGGCTTAAGCACCAGCACCCACAGATTCCGATAATTATAGAAGTTACGCATTGATAAAAGTCCCTACTTGTGAGAAAGCATGTTTTGGTAATCTAGGCTACATTTTTGCTTGGATTACAGCGATACTTTTCGTCATTAGACCTGTTCAAATACATTGTGCTGGACGGCTCAAATGTCTTTATTTCGTTCATTCACATTAGGAAAAATTCCACAATGCGTAACTCCTAAATTAATTATCGCTTCAAAATTATAATCCGCCTAACGCTGCACCTGAGTGGCAGGCAGGAAGCCTGTAGAGGCGGAGCTTGGAGCCATTGGTGGCCTGTCCACTCGAGGGGCTTGTTCGAAATGTCCCATGAACAATACGGATTAATATAGAATAGTTTACCTGCAGAGTGGTCATGTATTGGTTGCTTCCATCAAGTACAACCCCGCAAACTGCAGGGAGCAACGCAAGTGACACAACGGCTACATCAAGAAGTGCTTCTGCGGAATGCCATATGACCCAGATTGAATCGGAACAGAATCCATTTCAAGGGGCACGCAAAGATAGGGAAGATTGCCGGGGCCAATACAAAGTTTCAGAGTTGGCCGCAAAACCTTGATCGGATCCTTCGAACTACTTCAGCGGCGCCGGCGAAGCGATCTGCCATCTGGGTGCCTTTGACAGCTTCAAATTCAGCGGCGCTGCTGAGGAGCTGAGCGGCACTCCGGCACGCGGTCGTCAAACGGCCGTCAGACCGCCATCCAGACGAATCACCTGGCCGCCAATGAAGTTGGAGGCATCGGATGCAAGGAAGTGCACTAAATCGGCCACTTCAAACGGCTCACCGAAGCGTCTGGCGGGAATCCGCGCTTTCATCGGATCGCCTTTGCTTGCTTCTCCCCACACCTGCTGGCCCATTGCGGTGAGGATCACGGTGGGTGCCACCGCATTAGCCTGGATGTTGTATCGCCCCCATTCGGCTGCCATTGTCTGGGTGAGCAGGTTGAGTCCACCCTTGGAGGCGGAATAGGCGGCATGGCCCTCAGGGGCAAGCACAGCGGCAACCGAAGAGATATTGATGATCTTGCCCGATCTTTGCTTGATCATTCCTGGCACCAGTCTCTGCGTTAGCAGAAATGGGGCGCGCAAGTTGACAGCTTGGACTTCGTCCCAATGCTCAAGCGTGGTGTTGAGGAGATCCTCCACATAGACCACACCAGCATTGTTGACGAGGATATCGACAGTGCGAAACATCTCCAGTGCCGCATCGGCAAGCCGGAGCGTCTCGTCAATGCATCGCAGATCAGCCTTCATGACATGGCAGGCGCGCCCATGCTGTTTAACCAGCTGTCGCGTGGACTCCAGACCGATGGCGTCGCGGCCACTGATCATCAGTTCGGCACCAGCCGCCGCTAAGGAGGAGGCAATCTCTGCCCCGAGGCCGCGCGATGCCCCTGTCACTAGAACATGCTTATTGTCAAGGTTCAAGCGGCAATTAGAATACAGCATGAAGTGAGTCCTGCGACTAGCTCAGAGATTCATAAGATTATAACGTTAATTCGCAGTGGTAGTTGAGGCCTGCGAGAGTCAGTATATGAATGCCTCCCGTCCATCACCACAGCTCCTGTTTTATATTCTGTGCGTCTCCCGCTTGGCAATGCTGTTGTGATCAGGAAGATCAGGGAGCGACGCGAATCTCCCAACCAGAGAGTGCGGTGGGCCGCTCACCAAGGCCACGGGGATGATGTAGCTATGTAGCTGAAGCGGCTGCCATCAGGGCTGATGAAGCTAACGAGGCAGTAATTCTCATTTTGACTTCAATCCCGATTTCGGAGACATATCCTCCACAGAAGAATGAGGGTTTCAGAAATCCTTATTGAAACTATTCTCAATAAAACCAACTCAACCTAGCTCAAAATTCCATATTGAGAATTGCTGATCTCCTCGATGATTAGTTCAGGATTAAGGAGATCGTGGCAGAATGGAAGAAATGTAAGGTTATGTAACGAAGTTACCCATGACCTCCAACTCTGCGACGCCTCCCTGGCAAATTAAGCTGCTTTACGATGGCGATTGCCCTCTCTGTCTACGGGAAGTGAATTTTTTGCAACGTAAAGACCGGGGACGGGGTCTAGTGGTCTGTCAAGCTTGAGTTTATGAGTGGAGAGGGGATAATAGAGAAAGCATTAACTTGAAATGACCCCATTACCCCAAGCTGACTTTTCTCGTTAAGTATTGTGAGTGGCCAATATCCAGCCTTCGGTGAGGAGATTTAACTTAGCCGAACCTTGCCAAAGAACCTGGATGCCAAGGGGAGTCTTTCGACGATGTTCAAGATAGCCTCCTAGTCGTGCAATAGACTGTAGAGCCCAACCGACCGTTAAAGATGTAGGGACATTGGGAG
>Ga0315905_10001765_pt1 | contig 22999 bp, 20 predicted proteins | sample LakEriMetagenome_5_FD_203522 | JGI IMG/M metagenome (GOLD analysis project Ga0315905, IMG submission 203522) | Freshwater fungal communities from buoy surface, Lake Erie, Ohio, United States - Buoy 4 MA121 | ecosystem: Environmental > Aquatic > Freshwater > Lake | place: USA: Lake Erie, Ohio...
AGGCTTCGACTTTTTCCGCGTCATGCTTCAGCCAGTCCACGGGGCCGCCCAAGAAACGACCCTTGTCGCCGGTTTCGGGGGTCACGAACAGCGCGGCGCAGTCATTCAGCGCCTTCCAGTCGGGCAGGCCCGGGCAGGCCTCTTTGGTCCACATCGGATACCACCAGTCCTCGCGGGTGATGGCTGCGTGGGTCGTCACATCATGAAGGCCGCCCTTTTCCAGTGCCGAGCGGAACGATGCGCCAAATGCGCCTTCCCAGACCTCAAGCTCGAGCGTGGCATCGCCAAGGCGCACGGCCTCATAGACCGCCTGACTGTCGGTCGAAACATACTCAACGGAGTTACCCATCGATTCGAACATCTGACCGACGACATTCGACATCACGATCTGGCTTGACCAGTTGTGGGTTGGAATCATGATCGGGTCGGTAGAGTCTGCGGCCAAAGCGGGCGAGGCTGCCAGCGCAAGAGTTGCCGCGCTAAGAAGCAATCTGGTGGTTCTGTGCATCATTTTCGATCCCTGTTTTGCGCGCGCCCGTTGGGGCGGCGTTGTTTCATCGGAAAGTCGAGCGCTTTCCTGAGAGGAGAGATTATTGAGCAGATGTGAACGTGTCAGACCCTTGAGATTAACAGACTGGAAAAAGATGTTACAAAATGTTAACTCATGTTCATCCGACGTGAACCTGGGGCAATCCGAATGACGGTCAGTGCTGCCCATATCGTAGTAATTGAGGACGACCCTGTCACGCGTACAGCGTTGGGGGGATACCTTGAGACCTTTGGCTACCGCGTCACCTCATGCGCCGGGGCCGAGGCGGCAGAAAGGGTTCTGACCCAGGAAAGCCCTGATCTATTGATTGTCGATATCAATCTGTCGGGCAAAGACGGGCTTGAAATCACGCGCGAACAACGGGCGCGCTCAGAGATTGGGATTATCCTTTTATCGGGGCGAACGGATGATGTTGACCGCATTGTCGGGCTTGAACTTGGGGCGGATGATTACGTTTGCAAGCCCTTCAACAGGCGGGAATTATTGGCGCGGGTCAAGAATCTGCTGCGGCGCACCGCCGCGATGCGCCAACTAACCCGGCGGGTGGTTCACTTCGCGGGCTTTAGCTTTGACACGGCGGCGCGGCATGTTGCAGGACAGGACGGGCATGACGTGCAACTGACGCGCGCTGAATACGAGATGCTGCGCACATTTGTGCTGAACCCCGGTATCGTTTTGTCACGCGACCGGCTTTTGGCCTGTATAACGCATCGGCAAAACATCACTGGCACTCGCACGGTGGATGTTATGGTCAAGCGGCTGCGTGCCAAGTTCGGCGACGATTCGAAAGTGCCCCGAATTTTTGGCACTTCGCATGGCGAGGGCTATGTTTTTACTGCGCCGCTGTCTTGATATCTGCCCCATTGTCAAGCCACTCCAAAGCGCGCTCCAGATCGAGTGCGGCCTCGGCGCTAACTGCGACCAAGACCTCGGCATCGCCCGGGCGATGAACGGCCCCTTTGCGCGACATCTTGGCCAAAAGTTCAGCCAGACGTGGCAGCACGAAATTGCCTACTGCGCCGTTCAACTGGTGCGCGCGCCGCTCGACCTCGCCCTGCGCCCCAAGACGCAATGCATCGACAAGCGCTTGCGTCTCACCCGGAAGGCGTTGCAGCATCAGCTGTGCAAGGTCGCGCGTCCGCTTAGCGCCAAGGTCATGCAGAATCTCCCCAAGTGGCGTGATGGGGCTGACGGCTGGGAAAAGCCGCTCGAGGGCCGTGATGAGCGTCTCGGGAGCAAGGGGCTTGGCGATCACGTCATCCATACCTGCCGCCCGGCAGGCAGCGATTTCATTCGGCTGGACATGGGCTGAGACACCGATGATGGGTATCTCGCAGATCGGGCCTGGCATTTGACGTAGACGCCGTGTCGCCTCGCCTCCCGACATGCCGGGCAGGTTAACATCCATCAACACCACGTCAAAGTGGTGGTTTGCTATCAAGTCCATCGCCTCTTCGGCGGACCCCACAATCCGCGCCGAATGGCCCATCATGTCCAGAAAATCCCGTATGACTTGCTGATTGACTGGGTGATCCTCCACTACGAGCACTGACAAGGCACGCTGAGGCGCAAAGTTTTGTTCCTGCCCCACTACAGCGTCAGCAACAGTGGCGGCCAGATCGAAGGGCAAGTCGACTGTGAATGCCGCACCTTGGCCAAGGGTGCTGTGCGCTGCCAGGCTCCCTCCCATCAGCGCGGCCAGACGGCGCGAAATGGTCAAGCCCAACCCCGTGCCGCCATAGGTGCGGGCGGTTGCGCTGTCTTCTTGTTCAAAGGCCGCAAAGATGCGCTCGAGCGCCTCGGGCCGGATGCCTCGTCCAGTATCGCGGACACAAAAGCTTAGCCATAGCGGGTATTGGTCCGCAGGGCCGCGCAGCTCGACCGAGATGCGGATCTCGCCTGCTTCTGTGAACTTGACGGCATTGGACACCAGATTGAACAAGATCTGCCTGAGTTTTCCCATATCACCACGCAAACGCGGCACCATCGCGGTCGGCAAGGTGGTGATCAGCTGCAGCCCTTTTTCTTCAGCCATGGGTGTCATCAGTAGGGCAATGTCGCCCAAGGCGGGGGCGAGATTGAAATCAACCGGCTCAAGTGAGGCGTTGCCCTGATCTAGCTTTGAATAGTCCAAAATGCTGTTCAAAAGCCCCATGAGACCCTTGCCAGAAGCAACCGCCACATCGAGCCGCGCCAACTGCGCGTCTGTCAGCCCACCCCGTGGCAAGTTGCGCAACATCCCCAGCACGCCGTTCATGGGTGTGCGGATTTCATGGCTCATCATCGCAAGAAATTCTGACTTGGCCCGATCCGCGGCCTCGGCCCGGTCGCGTGCGGCGTCATGGGCGGCGACTTCGGCACGCAACTGTGCGGTCTGTTCATTAACCAGATCCTGCAATTCGCTGCGATGGCGCCGCAATTCCTCGAGGTGGCGCTCGCGCTCTTCGGCGAAGCTGCGGTTGGCAATAGCTTGCTGGCGAAACACCTCAACTGCCGCCTCCATCTGCGCCACCTCATCGGTGCCGCTGGAGCGAATTTCGTCACCAAGCCCACCCTTGGCAAGATCAGTCATACGCACCGACAGTGCATCAAGGCGCCGGATAAGGTTACCGCGCACGTAAAACCACAAAACACCCATCGACAGCGCCAGCGCCAAAAGCGTGGAAAAGGCATATAGCCGCTGCGTGGCCGAAATCGCCTGCGCCGCAGATTGGCCCGCCGTCACAGCATCTGCCTCGATCCGGTCTGCCAAGCCCGATGCCGCGGCTTCCAGTGCAAGAGCCGCCTCAAGCAGTTCTGTTTCGGCAACTGCGATCTGGTCGGTCAATGATAAGACCTGTCCTGCGGTTTCAAAGACTGATGCAGCCTCAGGAGGCACAGCCGATCCGACACCGATAATGCGCAGCAAAACCCGCACCCTCTCTGCGCGACGTGGGTCTTGAATCAGCGACAACCGCCGCGAAATCACCTTGAACCGGGTCTCCAACTCGGCCTGCAGTGCGCGCAACTCTACCTCATCGCGCATCCCTGCAACCCGGTTCAGCAAAAGGCCCACTTCTGAGGCATGGGCCCGAAGCTCGAACATCAACCCAAGCTGGAAGAGATCCACCTCGATCAGTTTGTCCAATGCATCAAGCCTCTGCTGCGTTGCGCTGGGCGAAAAAATCTCGACATCATAGAGCGTTGAGATTACTGCTGAGGCGCCGGCTTCGGCGTTAGCCACCAAGGTGTCGGCGATTTCGGTCAGTTCAATGGCTGCAGCAAGCCCCGCAGCAAGCTGATCATCGCGTCGGTCGATTAACCTGATCCGCAGCCGAACTTGCTGGTCAATCGAGGCCAGCGCATTGCGCACTGAAACTTCAGCCGAAAGCGCATTGGCAAGTGCCACGTCCTGGACACCGCGATGACGCGACAACCGGTCGCGCAGCGCATCTGCCTGCGAATACAGAAACGCCGAACGCTCCCTGCGCTGGGCTTCGTTGGTGACCGCGGCCAGTTCAGGTGCCATTGCCACCACGCGCCCGGTCTCTTCTACCACGCCACGCACTTCAGAAATCGCCGGGATTGCTTCGTTTACCACACGTGACTGGGTGCGTGCCACGTCCTGCAATTCGAACCATCCTAGAATCCCGGTGGCCGCAGGAAAACCTGCGATCAAAGCGATGGCCAGCAAGAGCCGTCCACCAAGACTCGACTTGTAGCCAAATTTCCGCAAGGTTTCTCCAAGGCGCTGTGACACAGGCAGGCTATCACTGAATCCGGGATGCGAAAGATTTATGTCAATCGGACAAGGCATACTGACCGCTGCGGTTGTGTCTACACTGGGCATCGGACAGGCCCTTGCGGCTGATGCTCTGCAGCTTGAAGTCCGCACAATTCCCTTTGACGATACAAGCCCCGCAATCCAAACCAGCTATCATCTTTTGGACAAAGCGCAAAAGCCTTGGCGGTTTTGCGTTCTTTATCCGCACCTTAAGGACGCATACTGGCTGTCAGTCAACCACGGCATGGTTCAAGAGGCGAGCCGTTTGGGGGTTGGGTTCGATGTGTTTGAGGCAGGCGGTTATCCGAACCTGACCCGCCAGATTGAGCAACTCAAGGGCTGCTCAAGTGACGAATTCGACGCCGTGATTTTGGGCACCGTTTCTTATGACGGCCTGACCTCGGTGGTGCAGGACATGTCCCGCAGCAAGCCGATCATCGCGGTCGTGAACGACATTGCCACCGAAGGTATCACCGCCAAAGCCAGTGTGTCTTGGGCCGAAATGGGCGCTGCAGCAGGACGATTTATTGCCGAACGCCACCCCGCCGGTAGCCCGCCCGTCTCAATCGCTTGGTTCCCGGGGCCCAAAGGCGCGGGATGGGTAAGCTTTGTCGAAGAGGGTTTTCAAAGGGCGATTGCGCAAAGCTCTGGGGAAGTGGTGATGACGCTTTACGGCGACACCGGGTTAGAGCAACAAGTGCTGCTGGTCGAAGACGTCCTCGAGGCAATGCCAGATGTGGACTATCTCGTGGGTAGCGGCCCCATGGCGGAAGCGGCGGTGTCAATTCTGCGGGCGCGTGGCGCGAGCGATGATGTAAAGATCGTCTCAACCTACCTCAGTCATGCAGTTTATCGCGGGGTCAAGCGCGGCCGCATCCTTGCTGCGCCCACGGACTCGCCCGTGGTTCAGGGTCGTTTGTCGATCGAGATGGCGGTTCGCGCGCTAGAAGGGACGCTGAAAATTCGCCATGCTGGTCCTCTGATCTGGGTTGTCACCCCAGAGACAGCGACCCGGGAAGTCACTGACGACTCTTTGGCCCCAGCCAGTTTCATTCCTGTGTTTTCGCTAGACCCACCCGCGCCATGAGCCATCTTCGCATTATGTGAAGCTACTGTTTCTGGTCAGTCATATGGATAGTGTTGAATTCTGCGTGGGATTGCCTCAGTTTTCCGAAACAGCGTGATCCACTTACTTCAATAACTCCGTCGAATTGTTATGAGATTGTCATGTTTCAGAAGGGTCAGCGCCAAAGGGAAAAGCGGGTCAGTCAAATACGAAAATCAACAGGCTGATTGGGGTGTGATGATACAAGCAGGATTCGCTGCCACGATTCTGGCATGCTCACTTTGGCCGGAAATGGCCAAGGCCCAAGATCGCATGACCATTGAGGGCAACACCCTGATCTACGGTCAAAAGCGCACTTCATGCTACTGATGACGATACGTCTTCGATCATCAATTCTGATGCAAACCTTTTTGTGGAGATCGAAGGATGACGGCGGCAGCCGCCGTCATCCAGCTTATGAACAAACGTCAGACGCCGGTGTAAAGGCGCGGCGTTACAAGGAACGGCGCAGTCCGACCGCGCAGCGCTTTTGCCGCGGCCAGAACAACCAAGCCCACCACCGGCTCGATCAAGATCACCAGCGTGTAGGCAGCGGCGAAGCTCGCAAAGGCGCTGAAAGTCTCGGCGGATGCTCCCTGACCCAAGGTGACCCAAAAGCCGACCCAGGCAATCACGCCACCCTGAAAGAAGGCCGACAGTTTCAGAAGCTCGCTGTAGCTCAGATCGACAAAGGCGGTCTTCGCAGGGATCATGCGGTCTGCGAGCAGCTTCAGTGCAAAAAGCGATGCCAACAGCGTGGTGACGTTCATGGCGTACTGCGGCAGATCAGAGGGAGCGAAGAACAGCCCCTGAGCGAGCAGCCCGAGTGCCATGCCGATTGCGGTGGGGGCGGCCCCTAGGACCAGCATCAGCGTCGTGCCGAGGATCAAGTGAACCTCCGACACACCAACCGGCGCGTGTGGCAATACCTCGAAAAAGCAGAAGACAAGGCTCGTTGCAATTGCCGAGCGGGCCGCTATTGAGGCAAGCCCCGATTGGCGCAGGGCGTCTGCTGCCAGTTTCATGGTGTAGGTACCTGCCGCGGCAGCGGTGCCATAGCTGATGACGATCTTTGCGGCGTCTACGACGCCCGGTTCGACATGCATCTTTCACTCCTCTTCCTGTTTTGATTTATGACCACTGGCGCGGGTGTTGCCCGCCGGGTCAGTCATTATGCGACGCAGACGGGCTCGCGGTTGGGTTCATGTGCGTGATGTGCGGGGTGGTGCCGCAGGTGATCGTGCCGGTCATTCAACTCGCTGGACGTCAACAACCCCTTGCGGGCCATCATCTTTTCCAAAGCGATCAGCCAGGCGTCATAATATTCGACATGGTCGCCCGCAGGAGTCGCCGCTTCAAGAGCGGCGATCTCGATTGAATAGCAGCCAACCCATTCTGACCATGTGAAATGGCCGTCCTGGTGCAGCTTTACGGCAATCGCAAAGGCAGAGGCTTCCCAAGGTTCGTCGAAAACCGGGCCTTCACTGTCCTGTGGAAGATTGGACAGCTCATTCAGGTTGGGGTGCATGACCTATGCCTCGACCGGAATAAGGTAATCTTCATACATCGAAATGTAGAGAGTATCGATCGGGTTGGCATCGGGTCCCCAAAGCTCCTGAGCTTCGAAAACCAGGTTGTACAGGTGCTGTGGGTTTTCTCCCCGATCATGCGCAACCGTATCAGGGAACATGAAGGCACCGAATGTCCGCACAACCGTGCCGACCTTGTCGCGTGCATACTGCGGCACACGGGTGTGCCCGTTCGGGTGGTTGTTAACCGTCCTCACGCGGTCACCGACCTTGAACTTCGGCTGCGCTTCTACATTGGCATGCGCACTGCCACCTGTGCGGATCAGTTCATCCACACCTTCTAACGTAAATTTGCTGACCATTAGGCGGCTCCCTTCTTCAGTTCGGCAACCTTGGCATCAAGTTCCCCGGGGGCAAGGACGCCATGCTCCTCGGCGAAGTGTTCCAAGGCGTGCAGCCAGTGTTCATAATAGGGTGAGGTCAGGTAATGCACCGGGTCCATCTCTTCGACCGCAAACCGAAACTTGTCGACGTTGAAAAAGCCGCCGGCAAAAGTCAGGATGAACATGGCGAACATCCGGCGTTCCCATTCCGCGCGGAAGATCGGTTCGTCTTGCAGGATGTTTATCTTGCCAAAGCCTTGCTTACCGCCAAGATCGTGAATTCCGTTCATTTCTTGCCCCCTTATGCCGCAGATGCAGCGGTTGCGGGAAATCCCACGCCAATCATGGAATCGCGCGTGACTAGATCTACCAGCTGCTCTTCGCTCATGCCTTCGGTGCCTGCCGGGCGCATGGGCAGAACCATGTAGCGCAGATCGGCGTTGCTGTCCCAGACGCGGACTTCGACATCAGCCGGAATGCTGACACCAAACTCTTTCAGCACCCCGCGCGGATCAATGACAACGCGCGACCGATACGGTGCCTCTTTGTACCAGTTCGGAGGAAGCCCCATCGTCGGCCAAGGATAGCAAGAGCACAGGGTGCATACGAGAACGTTGTGAACCTTTGCCGTGTTTTCAACCACGACCATGTCCTCGCCCTGCACGCCGGAATACCCCAAGGATGCAATAGCCTTGGTGCCATCTTCCAGCAGCCACTTCTTGTAAGCCGGATCCGTCCATGCCCTGGCAACCACGCGCGCGCCGTTGCGCGGGCCGATCTTGTTCTCGTAAAGATCGACGATCCTCTCGATGGCTTTTGGGTCCAGCAGGTTCTTTTCGACCAGCAAACTCTCGATTGCCTTGACCCGAAGGGCCGTGTCGGTGGTGTACTGCCCCTCGGCGTGATGATCGCTCATACATAGCCTCCCTTTGTTGATGACAGGGTCTGTTTCCCCGTCGCGTTTCTCTGATGATATGTTTCCAGTTTAAGCTTGCTGGAAAATTCGTCTTGTCTTTCCCGGCCAATCCGGGTTGCTCCTGAGCGCCAATGCATGCCGCTCCGCATCACGCTTTTCGCCAGTCCCCCAGCGTTTCAAATGCCGCCGATGCCGCGATCAGGGTTGCATCCTCGAACGCCCGCCCGGTCAGCATAAGCCCGACGGGCAATCCGTCAATCATGCCGCATGGAATGCTGATCGACGGATGCCCCGTCACGTTTGCCACACAGGTGTTGCGCAGCATGTCAAGCGAGGGGGCCACGAAGTCAACGATGGAGCTGGTGCTGCGATCCACATGCTTTGTCGCCGTGAAGGGCGTGGTTGGCATGGCGATGATATCGAACCGCTCGAAGGCATTGTTATAGGCGTCGGTCACCAGGTGACGCAGGTTTTGCGCTTTCCAGTAATAGCGGCCACCGTATTCTTCCTGCAAATACTCACCGGCAAGTAGGGACAGGATAGCGGCGTGGGGCAAGTCGTTCGGCCTTGCTTTCATGCCGCGCGCAAAGGCCTCGCCAAGCGAGGTGTTGTAGTGGCCCTTCCAGTTGGACCCCAGACCCGATCCTTTCAGCATGAACTCGGCTGAACCCAGCGTGATGATGAGGCTCCAGATGAAATAGCCTTGCAGGTGTTCCGGCATCGAAATTTCTTCCACCTCGGCGCCCAGCTTTTCAAAGGCGTGGATGGCGGCCTTGACCTTTTCGTCGACGCGCGGATCGGCTGCGGGGAAACCGCTGTCCTTGCCGTCCTGTCCAAAGCCTTCGCGCAGGATAGCGATCTTCTTGCCTTTGATCCCATCGCCAAGATGCGACAGATAGTCAAAGTCATGGTTTGCGGGAATGAGGCCACGCTGTCGCGGATCTTCGGGGTCGGTCCCGGCAATGGCCTGCAAGAGCCGCGCAATGCCCTCTGTCGTGTTGGCCATCGGACCTGCGTGATCCAACGTGCCTTCGATCATCGCGCAGCCGGTATAAGGCACCAGCCCATAGGTCGGCTTCAAGCCGCAGACACCGGTCCACGAGGCTGGAAGCCGGATGGAACCGCCCTGATCGCCGCCGATGGTCAGATCGACATCACCCGTCACCAGCACAGCCGCACTGCCGCTGGACGAGGCTCCGGTGCTGCGTTCATGGTCATGCGGGTTTTTCACCGGCCCTTGGCTTGAAGTATACCCAGCCCCGGAAAAACAAAGATCCTCGCAGTTCGTCTTGCCCGTGATGACCCCGCCCGCATCCAGAATGCGGGTCACAATCGTTGCGTCCACATCAGGGATATAGCCTTCGAGAATACGTGAACCATTCCGCATCGGAATGCCAGCCACGCACACCGCATCCTTGATGCCGACAGTATAGCCCTTAAGTGGTCCGCTGTTGGAACCCTCGATGTTGCAACGCCACGACCAGCCATTCAGAGGGTTCTCTGCCGCTGTAGGCTTTTGACCGACGGTGCGGGGGTATTTGACCGGGAGGGTCTGCTCGACAAATTGTTCAACATAGCGGCACGCATTGATCGTACCCGCGACAAGCGTGCTGTATTCTCCAAGCATCGTCGGATCCAATGCCAATCCATAGCGATCCGCGATGGCTTGGAGTTTTTCTAGCGTCGGCATCTCTGGCCCGATCGGCATCTTTGACTCTCCCTTGGATATGCTCTGGTCAGCCGGACCAGGCTGGAATTTGTTTGCTTGGAGGGTAGGGCCCCGAACACCGTTCGGGACCCCAGTCTCGTAATGGGCTTGCACCCAGCTAGGCCAATCTCAGTTGGCGTCGAAGGGCTTCACGAACGTCAAGGTGAAGGCATCCGCCGGAAGCTCGCAGTCGTCACAGTTGATGCCGGGAAGCGACTGCGCTTCGGGGAACAACTCGCCTGCCGGCAGGGGCTGGATGGTCGCACCCGGGGTCGGCTCGCCCGTCAACGCGGCGCTGAGCGAAATCTCGGGCGCATAGACCGGGTTGAAAGCCTCAGAGATGAAAGCATCCGGCACCTTGTCGGCGGGGAACGTGTTGCAGCCGTTTTCGATGATGTCGCCGGTGCAAAGCACGATCTCGTCAGCCGGAACCCAAGGCAGCGTATAGGCCATGTTGTGGTTCGGGATTTCACGCTGTGCGAGGATCTTTTCCATCATCATCTTGAAGGCAATGCCCGCAACGACAGGCGAATCCCCCGAGGAAATCCCGGTCAGGCCGCGCTCTTTCAGGGCCGGGTCGATCAGCGCGCGGCGGAAGCCGGCAGAATTCTCGCCCGAGATCGGAATCAGGTCCTGCCGACCGGTGGCAAGCAGTGCCTGAAGGGCGCCATGTTCACCGGCTTGCGACCAGATGCCCTGCACATCGGGATGCGCAGCCAGTGCTTTGGTCGTTTCGGCCTGGGTCGTCTGGTCGTCCCACATGCCGTAGTATTCGGCGACAACTTCGATTTCGGGATACTTGCTGAACACGCTCATCGCGCCGTCATAGTGGCGCACGTCCACTGCGCTGCCCGGAACGCCGCGGATCATGAAGATCTTGCCTTTGCCTTCCATCTCGTTGGCCAGCCACTGAGCGGTGTTTTCGCCAAAGCCAGAGCCGATATAGGCAAGGCTGTAAGCGCAGGGCTCGGTGACGTGGTTGGCGAACATGAACATTTCAACGCCGGCGTCGCAGCCTTGCTTGATGGCACGGTTCAGACCGGTCGACGAGATCGGGAACGAGATGATGCCCTTGGCGCCATCCGCGATCATGCTTTCATAGGCCGAAATCTGGGCCTGCACGTCCACCCCGGAAATGACCTCAATCAGTTCAACCTGCGTGTCATAGGGCGGCGTTTTAGCCAAAGCCTTGATCACGTTGGCAGCTTCGGTCATCCAGGAATTGCCGGTGTAGCTGAGGCTGAGGTAGACTTTCACCTTTTCTTCCTGAGCAAAGCTCGGTCCGGCTAGCAGTCCAAGTGCCGTGGTTACCGCAAGGGCACCCCGGATAAGGGGGTTTTTGAAGCTTAGAGTCATATCACTTTCTCCATGTTGTCAGGTTGATTGTTGTTTCTTGTTCCCCCGCAAGAGCGGGAGCAGTCGCCACGTCAACGGCGTCGTGCCGTCACGCATTGCCAGGATTGCGATCAAAACGACCGCGCCGTAGAGGATGGTTCGCCATCCTTCTTCGATCTGAATGGAAGAGATCACGGTGGTGAAGGTTGTGATCAGCAGCGCGGCTGCCACCACCGACAGAAAGCTGCCACGCCCACCCGTGATCGCGGTGCCGCCGACGACAACGGCAGCGATAGACGGGAGCAGATAGCTTTGACCCATCGTCAGGGTCGCGCCACCGGAGAAGCCGACCAGCAGCAATCCGCAAAGACCAGCGGCGGCGCCACTGCACGCATAGGTGGCCACAGTCATCCGCCGCACGGGCAGCCCGGCGATATAGGCGGCCTGCCGATTGGTGCCCGTTGCGTAGAGGAAACGGCCAAAAGTAGTGCGCGATTGCAGAATGATCGCCAAGGCTGCCAGCACCCCAACCAGCAAGATGATCAGCGGGACGCCAAGGAAACGTCCGGAAAACAGCGCCTCGATTGTTTCAGAGCCCTGACCCCGCGGTGTGCCGCGGGTCGCCCCAAGGCAGGCGCTGTAGATAATGATCCCCATCGAGAGCGTCATGATAAAGGGCGGAATGGCCAGCAAGGTCACGCCAAGACCTGAGATCATCCCGACAGCGCCGGTCACGGCCATCACCGCCAACGCCACCAAAAGCAGTTCTGCTACCCCATGCGGGGTCCAGGCAAAGGTCAAAAGGCCGCCCAGGGTGATCATCGACGGGACAGAAAGATCCAACCCCCCGATGAGGACAACCATTTGCTGACCAAATGCGACAACAATCAGGAAGGATGACAACACCAGAACGGCAGAGATCTGGTTCAACCCGCCCAGACTTGGGCTGACCAATCGCCCGGCGAACAACATCAGCAATGCCAGAACGATCAGAACCGCAGATTTTCCGAGGTCCGTCGAAAGGAAGGACGGGGCATTTTCATGAGCTGTCGCCGTGGCGTTGGCAGGCGCTGATTTGCGGTCATTTGACACGGGGATGCCTGCCTTTCATGCGTTGTTTGATTTTGCGATGTGGGCCGAGAAGGCCCCGACAAGAACGGCGGCAATCATCAGAGTGCCTTGGCCGATTCCGGTGTAGAAGCTGGAAACGCCAAGCGAGAACAGCAGCTTTTGCACCAGCATAAGGATAAGCGCTCCCAGGATCGTGCCAACGACACCACCGCGCCCTCCAGCAAAGCTGGTACCGCCAATCGCAATGGCTGCGAACACCTGCAGTAGAAAACTGTTCCCCGCTGTTGGATCGCCCGACATTGTGATCGAGCTCAGCGCGAGACCGGCCAGGCCATAAAACATGCCGGCAACGCAATAGGCGCGCACTTTGACACTTGCAGTTGCGATGCCTGCCAGATGGGACGCTGTCTCATCTGCGCCAACTGCGTACAGGCCCACACCCCAGTCAGTCCGCTTGATCACTGCCCACAGAAGAATGACCACCCCAAGCGTGATCATCGGCATTGAGATCAGACCAGCGCGCTCAAACAGCAAGTTCCCGATGGCCGATGAAACATTCCCGCCCGGCGCATCCATGATCAGCAAGGCGATCCCGCTGGTGATGATCATGGTGGCAAGCGTGCAGGCGATGGGCTGAAGCCGCAAATAGGCAATTAGGATGCCGTTAACCGCGCCGACGATCAGGCCCACTGCGCAGACCATCAGCGCCGCCAGCAAGATCCCGGTTGTCCCCTTCATCGCATAGGTTGCCACCAGCACATTCGCCAATGACACAACCCCCGCAACCGAAAGATCAAAGCCGCGCGTCAACACCACAAAGGTTCCACCGACCGCGGCAAGCGCCAAGGGCAGACTGTTGGCAAGCTGATCCTGAAAATGCGAATAGCTGCGCGCACCGGGAAGCAAGGCCAGATAAAGAACGAACATCACCAGATAGAGGATGGCGGCAATCACCGCCCCATTTCCAAAAATGGCCCGGATGGCACCGGTCGATGAGGGAACTTTACGGGGCTGCGCTGAGGTTGCGGAATCCTGTGGCATATCAATGCTCTCCATGCCCAGTAACCGCTGCAACCAGCCGTTCTTCCTGAATCTCGTGACCGTCATGAACCGCTGCGACCCGCCCGCCATAAAGCACCACGCAGCGGTCAGACAGCTGCACAAGCTCGGCCAGTTCGGTCGAATAGACCAACGCGCATCCGCCGTTTTCAACAAAGCGGCGAATGTTTGCGTAGATCGTCTGCTTGGTCCCAACGTCCACACCGCGTGTCGGATCGTACAGCACCAGATGGCGCGCGCCGGAAACCATGACCCGGGCCAGCAACGCTTTTTGCTGATTGCCGCCCGAAAGCGCCTCGATCGCGCGGCTCTGGAACCGCACTGGCAGGTCAAGCTGGGCGGCGATATCGGCGACGGCGCTGCGTTCGCTTTGAGTGCCGATGAAACCCAGTTTTGAAATCTTGCCCGCGATTGCGATAGAGATGTTCGATGCGGTTCTCAGGCCTGCGAAGATGCCTTCTGTTTTGCGCTCTTCGGGTAGGAAGCCTATCCCTGCGTTCAGCGCCTCTTTCGGGTTGGTAAGCTTGGTGGGCGTCCCGGAGGTTGTAACCTGCCCGCCCTCCAACTTCTCCAAGCCCGCGAGAATCCGGAACAGTTCACGCTGCCCCTGGCCTTCCAATGCCGCGACGCCCAGGATTTCGCCCTCATGGACTGTCAACGATACGTCCCTGACGTTTCTGCCGGAAACATTCTGCAGGTGTAGTGACGGTTTGGCTTGCTTTGTCTCAGCAGTCGTCCGTGTGACGTTGCGCTGTGAAAGACCGACCATCATCTCAAATATCTTGCTGTCGGCAACATCACGCAGCGGGACCGTGCCGATCGAGCAACCATTGCGCAGCACAGTTCCCCGGCTGCACAGGCGCCGCACTTCCGACAGCCGATGCGAGATATAGATGACGGCAGTCCCTGTCGCCGTGACACGGTCCAGTAAGCCAAACAGCCACTCCGGTTCCGCCAAGGCTGCTGTCGGCTCGTCCAGCACGAGAAGGCGCGGCCGTTGCGCCATGGCCCGGACGATTTCTATCCTTTGGCGGCTAGCCAGCGGCAGATTGGCGACGAGGCTGCGCGGACCGACATCGGTCACGCCGAACTCGTTCAGCAGCGCTTCGGCCGCCTCGACATTCTGCCTTTCAGAGATCAGGCCAAAGCTACCCTTCTTGGCCTGCGGCAGCATCAGGTTGCTGGATACCGTCAAATTCGGCAGAAGGCTCAGCTCTTGAAACGCCGTTGAAACACCGTGCTGGCGCGCAACGGTGATCGAATGCGGGTTATAGGCCACGCCCCCAAGGTGCATGGTGCCATGATCCGGTTGGACAATGCCGTTTAGGAGTTTGACGATTGTCGATTTGCCCGCACCATTTTCGCCCAAGAGGGCGTGAATCTCTCCGGCGGCAATATCAAAGCCGACATCCTCCAGCGCCACCGTCGGCCCATAGCTTTTCCGTAAAGACTGCACACGCAGCAACTGCTCTGCGGGAGCGCTATCGCCGCGCAGCGGATTGGCCAACTCATCCTGCATGGCCACTCCCGCGGGGCTTGGTCACCAGTAGAAATCGCTGCCCGAGGGACCGGTTAGCGCGGACACGCAAGCTTTCGCGCCAGATCATTTCCGCCATTTTCATTCCCCATTGCGTGCTCGGATCTTCGCCGCGAGTCACAGCTAGTCATCAGGGATGAGACACCGGTTTGGACCCTGTGGGCTTGGCTGTGAGGGTCAATCGGCTTGTTCGCAGCGGCCATCTCTCACGTGGCCAAGGATAGAGTTTGGGGGCGCCAAGTTGCGACACAGACATGCGAAGGCCTGGGATACTGCCATCCCGCTATAGTTAGAGGATGGGTTCGGCCAGATGACGGCGGCATTCCATTGCATCTGGTCGCACGAGGTGTCCGTTTCAATGCACAACGTCAGAGAAGGCCGTCGCCTGCTTGCGCAGTTCCGTCTTCAGTATTTTCCCGTAGCTGTTTTTCGGAAGATCCGTCACGAAATGATAACGCTTCGGCTTTTTGAACGATGCGAGCTCTGTGCGGCAGAGTTTCTCCAACTCGATCTCAGTGCAGGTGGCACCGTCGCACAGGACCACGAACGCAACGACGTCCTCGCCCCACTCTGGTTCAGGCACACCAACAACAGCAACCTCGAACACTTCGGCATGGCGCAACAGCACTTCTTCGACCTCACGGGGATAGATGTTCGTGCCGCCAGAAATGATTACGTCCTTTGAACGGTCGGTCAGGGTCAGGAAACCATCCGCATCAAAGTGGCCAAGATCGCCCGTCATCAACCAGCCCTCGACGATCGTGGCTGCAGTTGCCTCGGCGTTGTTCCAGTATCCCTTCATGACCGTGGGGCCACGCACAACGATTTCCCCGGTGTTTCCCACAGGCAATTCCTGCATATCAGGCCCCACAACGCGAACTTCGACGCAGGATTGCGCCACTCCAACCGAATTTCTTCGAGCCATCCAGTTCGGATGGGTCTTGTCCGCCAAAAGCTCGCGCGACATGGCCGTGATCGTCATGGGGCTTTCGCCTTGACCGTAGATCTGGACGAAACGCGGCCCGAAAAGATCAAGCGCGGCGTCTAGGTCGGCCGCATACATCGGCCCACCGCCGTAAACGATGGTGCTGATTCCTTCGCCCCGAAACCCGGTCTGTTCTGCGCGTTGCACCAGTCGTTTAACCATGGTCGGCGCGGCAAACATGCACAGATTTCCGTAACGCGCAGCCAGTTCGATGATCTCGTCCGAGTCAAAACCGCGCGACTTTGGCACAAGATGCGCAGCGGCGGCGCGGATCAGCCCTAGTGCGTAAAGCCCGGCCCCGTGTGACATCGGTGCGGCATAGACCGACACCTGCTCCTGGAATACCCGGTCCACGTCAGAGCCATAGCAAAGCCCCATGTGGATCAGATTGTCATGCGTCAGCATGACGCCCTTGGGGCGTCCCGTCGTGCCCGAGGTATAGAACAGCCACGCAATGTCATCCGGGCTTGTCGCCGCTGGTGGCGCGATACCACGCTGCCCGTCAATTGCGGAGTGATAGTCCGGGCCCGAAACCGAAAGCTCAACGCAGGCGGTGAGTTTCCCTTCAAAAGTGGTTCCTGTGCCAGTGAAAACCAGTCGAGCACCCGAGTTTTCAATAATCCACTCCGCTTCGCGCGGGTGCAGCTTGTAGTTGACCGGCACCACGACGGCCCCCAGCCACCAGACCGCGTGCAGAATTTCCAGGTATTCAGGGCAGTTTTGCACGAACACTGCAATCCGGTCACCGCGCCTGATGTCCTGGACCTCGCTAAGCCACCGCGCAAGGGCCACGGTACGCTGGCCAAGACCCCTGTAGGTCGCGAACAGCTCATCGCCATCATGCAAGGCAGGGCGGTCGGGCCAGGATAGGACCGACTGATATAGCCAATGTGCAATGTTCATGAAGCTGTCCTCTTCAAGCCCGATCTGCCACCAGGACGGTGGCGTAATTGGCAACAGCGGCCCCCCCCATATTGAAGACCAGCCCGACTTCTGCGCCGTTGCGCTGAATATTCCCGGCTTGGCCTGTCAATTGCCGGAACCCCATCGCATGCATCGAAACGCCGGTCGCACCAACGGGATGGCCCTTTGCCTTCAATCCGCCGCTCAGATTGACCGGCGTATGGCCGCCTTTGAATACCGTGCCCTCTGCCAGCGCCTCAGCCCCACGGCCGTGTGGCGCTAAGCCCATTGCTTCGTAGGACAACAATTCCGCTATGGTAAAGCAGTCATGCACCTCGGCAAAATCGACATCCGATACACTTATGCCGGCCTTTTCATAGGCAGATTGGATGGCACGGCGCGGGCCTTCGAATGCCACGAAATCGCGCGTCGACATGGGCAGATAGTCGCTGACATGCTCGGCAGCAGCAATCTTGACCCGGCGCTGAAAGCCACCGGCGGCGCCTGCGCCAGACAGAACGACCGCCGCCGCTCCATCGCTGATCAAGGAGCAATCCGACAGACGCAGGGGGGGCGCGATCAGTGGGTTCTTTTCCCAAACCTTCATGCAATCCTCGACCGACAAGGGACGGTGCATTTGCGCCAAAGGATTGCCCATCGCATTGCCATGGTTCTTTGACGCGATCTGCGCCATTGCTTTCAAGGGGTCGCCATAGCGGCTGGCATAGGTTTCCGCGGCTACGGCGAAAACCTGCGGAAAGCTCAGAGCCGCTTCGACGGGGTCATTCTGGTATCCGGCCCCGGCCAGCGCTGTCGTCACGTCCTGCGTTGTGCGGTGGGTCATCTTTTCCACACCAACCACCAGAACATTGCGCGCCGCACCTGCCTTGATCGCGTTCAGACCCGCATAAATCGCCGCAGACCCCGAGGCGCAGGCGTTCTCGCAGCGCGTCGCGGGCTTGTAGCGCAAACCCGGATGCGCAAGGTGGATCAGGGATGAGGCAAAGCCATCAGGCACCAGCCCCGAATTGAAGTGTCCGAGGAAAACGGCGTCAATCTCGGCTGGATCAATGGCTGCTTCCGCAATTGCCTCGCGCGCGGCAGCCACGATCAGCTCTTCAAGAGTTTCCGTCAGGCGGCCAAAACGGGTGTGGCCGCTGCCTACAATAAAAATGCTATCTGCGGGCATGAATTTGATCTCCTCTGGCTAAATGTTTTCACCACGCGCCCTGCGCCGCCATTCGTAGTTCCACGTATGCCCCTACCTAGAAAAAACACGTATGCTGCTACGTGCAACACTGGAAAGGTGCAGCCGATGATCCCCGCAGCTATGCCTTTGCAAGATCTGATTGCGATCGGATTCCTCGAGGCACCTTTGGCGCTTTTGGTGATGTCCAACCGCAGGATACTGACCTGCAGCCGCGCCGTCGTGGACGTGTTCGGATGGAGTCATGAGGATCTTGCCGGGCAATCTGTGCGGGTGCTGTATCCCACCGCTATGGACTACGAGGCGACTGGCAAGCGGTGGCTGCAATGGCTGAAAGGGCAAAACCGCTATCAAGATGAACGTTTCATGCAGGCCAAGTCGGGCGAGGTGTTCTGGGCGCGGGCCACGGGGGTCACCCTCACCCCCGATGATCCCTTCAATCTGATGATCTGGTCCTTTGAACGCCTAGTCGACGCAAGTCCAACTTCTGTGCTGACGGCACGCGAAAGAGAGGTCGCGCAGCATGTTGTGAACGGACGGACAAGTAAGGAAGCGGCGCGGCTATTGGGTATCTCGTATAGAACAGTCGAGGTTCACCGAGCGTCAATTATGCGAAAGCTTGGATCAAGAACCGTCGCGGAACTCGTCTCTAAGGTTATCTTAATTCGCTAAAGGGCCTTGGTCAGTCCTCAACCCGGCGCAGGGACGGCGCAGGGTCGCCGCCCACGGCGATAAGCTTCGGCGGCGGGCATTCAAGCCGCACTTGTGCAAAGGCATGGCTTGGTGTCACACCAAACAACTTCTTGAAGCTGCGGCTGAAATGGCTCATTTCCGTGAAGCCATATTTGAACGCGGCCTCGGTCACCGAGTGCACGTTCTTTTCCGTCAGGGCAAGATGCGTCGCCCGTAGCCGCTCGGTCCAGATCCAGCGCATCGGGGTAGTACCAAGCGAGCCAAACATGCGATTCAATGTCCGCACAGACATGCCACCGACATTCGCGAGGACTTCAGGCGAAAGGTCTTCGCTTTCCAGATTGGCGCGTGCATAGCGCAAGATCTTCTCAAGCTGGGGTGCCGTTCCATTTCGTGGCAGGTTTTCAAGAAAAAGGTCGCACATCGACACTAGGACATCGACGATTGAATTTGCGAGGCGCGCGCCGACGAGGGAATCGGCCTGTTTCGAAAGATCAAGGGATGAGGCCGTGGTGACCAACCCCGCCAGAATTGGCTTCAGAGGAGAGTTGTCAGAAAACCTGACCGCGACAAGATCGCGCGGCTTGGTGATCCGCGCGTCAACGATGTGTCTGGGAATCTTTACCAATTTCAAATGCGCGGCAAAATTGTAATCGAACGGTGCGGAGGAGTCATACAGTACCAAGTCCCCAACGCCCTGCACGACGCGCCGCCCATACTGGTCTAGTTCGCCCCCCCCCGCCTCCATCAAGCTCAGAATGTAGACATCCTGATCGTCGCGGCGGACATGCTGCGGGCTGCGCGTCCAGAAATGCATGGGAGCATGCAAATCACTCAGCAACAGTGGCCCTATCCCATTGGTCGCAAGTGATGCACTAAAGGCGCCATCTCCGCGTGGCACGGTCGCACTGGCAGAAACAAACTTTTTGCAAACCACGTCTTGCCAGAAGTCAAACTGATCCGACGGCTTCAAGTCGGCGGTGTCAAGTCGCTCCATGGTATCCTCCTCGGCTGCACGCTTCCAACTCCACTGTCCGCGATCGATGGCCTGTGTCTGGCCAAACCGCCATGCGCTTCGACTCGAAACGCATATTGCGCCCCAAGCTAACCAACGCAAAGGATTTTGTGATGTTCACATTGCGTTCCATTAGGACTAGTCTCCGATGCTGGTTTACTGTGCTGTCCATGAGCCATCGATTGGAAGCGCCGCACCCGTTACATTATGCGCAATCGGGTCACACAACCACAAAGCCAGCGCACCGATTTCCGCAGGGTTCGACATGCGAAGCGAAGGCTGTTTTTCCGACAGCAGCGAGGCCACTCCGGCGGCCTCATCTTTCCCGATCAACCGTGCCCGCTCTTGCACCTGCGGCGTCACAAGTGGCGTATCGGTGAAACCCGGGCATATGCAGTTGACAGTCACTCCGCCTTTCTTGGCGTCGCCGGCCGCCGCATATTCCAGCGCCACAACTTTGGACAGTCCGATCAGTCCATGCTTTGAAGCCACATACGGGGCTTTGAATTTCGATCCGACCAGACCGTGTACGCTGGCAATATTGATAACGCGGCCATAGCCGCGCGCTGCCATACCGGGGACAACCGCCTGCATCGTATGAAACGCGGCCGTCAGGTTGACTGCGATGATCGTGTCCCAAGTGTCCCGGGTCACATCGGGCAATGCTGCCGTTTTCTGAATCCCGGCATTGTTGACAAGAATGTCCAACGGATGCCAGGCATTCACCGCTTCGATCAAGGTCTGGATCTGCTCGGGATCTCGCAGATCACCTGAAAAGAAGCGCGCCTCTGCGGCACCGGACGCGACAAGTTGCCGGCAAGCATCCTTCTGTTGCTCGTCAGTGGCGATACCATGTACCGCAATCCGAGCACCCGCTTCGGCAAGGGCGGTGGCAATGGCCAGACCGATTCCCTGCACCGATCCAGTGACCAGTGCTGTCCTGCCCACAAGGTTCATGTGTCGACTCCCATTTTTTCTCCTTTGAGGACAGGGCATGCAGCCGTGAGTGCCCGCACGTTCCGCGGAATTCCACTGGCACACTCGACAACGAGGGCGAGCAGGGTTTGGACTACGGCAGATTAGGCTTCGCTACGTACTTGCTTCTATCCACGAAACCGTGCGGCGACGGTTGCTTCGACTGAGAATCATTAGACTTTCGTTCGGTAGAATAAGAAATTGGTAGAACTACGTAGGTTCCTATGCACATTGGTATCCGGTGGTTCAAACTTGTTGGTTAGCACTCAGTTTGAGTGCCCCAGTGACGTGATCCACCAACTTGGATTGCATTTGCTCACTGCCATTGGCCCACAATATGGTTCGCTTAGACCTCGATAGAACTATACAAGTCGCTAGGTCGCAATTGAATCCAGCCCCACTATGCCTGCCAGCCGTTTGGGCAAGCGGAACAGCCTAAGCCACTGTTTCGCCTGCAATCCCGTCAAAAACACGCGTACAGCGTCAACTGGCGCTGATGGCTACACTGGTGCGGGCGACCTTGATCGAGCAATACAAGTTTATGCTGCATGTGCTGCGCCTTTGCGGGTCGTTCCGTGGTTCATTTGCAAACAAGATAAGACCTCCAAAGCAAATCAGCTCTGGTCAAGGGGCTTTGGTTTATTGAACGGTCTTGGCTTTTTGAGCCTCTTCTGAGCATCAGGATGGGTAGGCATTTTGTGAGGCTGCCTGGGCTTTTTCGGTTTGGTAGCCGAACACGGGACACATCGAAGTACTTCTGCAATCAACATAATGGTGAGCTCTTCGGGCATGGTGTGGACAAACAACCACCCCGAAACTGTAAGTACTCCATACCAAGATTTCGCAGGGCAGAGATCGCGAGTACAAAACCCCCTTCGGGCAAAGCGCTCATGCTGACATCCTCGCAGGTTGACGCCATACAGCCTCTGCCTGTTGCGCAATCGCACGATCACACAGCGCCCTCAGTGTGCTCAGCTTATCAGCCCAAAGCTGATGTTCGTGGTGTTCGCTGCCCTGAAGGCGGTTTGCATAATGCCCCAACTTGTTGGCGCAGATCGCCAGTGTTTCTACGCTTGGTCCGACGTCGTGATATCGCAGGACGCGAATGTAGCCCTCACTGCGCCCCAACCAGCTTTGGCAAAACTCCGGCGTGTTTTGCACAATGCCACTTTTGATAAGCTCATCCCTAAGATGCTCTAGTAATTGAATGCTCATATTGGCCTCCTCGATCAACTGTTATATTTATCGCTTTTTGACAAAGTATTGATATTAAACATATAAATCATTATCTGTTCGCTTATATTCCCTCGTTGATAAATACATGTGGAGAACCAAAATGCGATTTGAACTGCGCAGATTAGAACAAAATGCACTGGTGAAGCATCTGCTGGCGCAAGACTGGGATGTGTTCGGCACGCTCAAATTTGTGAATGGCAGAACCATTGGTCGTAAGACCGCGCATCTCTTGTTGCGCAGCTATTGGAACAGCGTAGATCGCGTGTTCTTTGGCAAGGCCGCCGAACACCAAGATTTGCGTATCCCGCGCTGGTGCTTTGCGCATGAAGGCTCGGATAGTGAGAACTTTCATGTCCATTTTGTACTGAAAGCACCAATGGCCGATGTAGACCAAACCTGCTGCGTCCTCAACGCAGTTTGGTCACAGCATCACGCACAAACAGCACCGCTCAAGAAGAACTGGATCATGCCAGCAACGGATCGCGTCGCCGTTTCCAGCTATCTCACCCGTGAATACTGGCGCATGGGTAGCAGCACATTCTTGGACGAATTGTCATGGGATCGGCCCTTACCCAATCCCACAGAGCAATCTGCACATCACCAGCAGGCATATCGCATTCTCAGGGCAGCCAGCCCACTCTGGCAAAGGCAAGCACAACAGGCATTGGACAAACAAAAGGCACAGTATCAGGAAAGCGGCGACTTGCAGATGATGGAGCGTGGCTAAGCCCCTTCACGCAGCAATGACCCAAGCAGTTTGGACACTTCAGATGCCATTGACGCAGGTCATGGCATATCCTTGTTCACGAGCATTTGTTCAAACAGCGAACGCTCAAACACAAGGGCACACAGTCAAAGTCAAATACAGAGCAAGCGACAAAGGCTCAAACGAACATGATGAATGAGCTCCTCCCCGAAAATCGGACAGTGACGTAAGCTACGATCTGACGTCTGCTGGTCTCCAAGGACGAGGAGATCAGACTATGAAGAAACGCAGGAACCATGATGCGGGGTTCAAAGCCCGTGTTG
>Ga0315905_10001766_pt1 | contig 22995 bp, 24 predicted proteins | sample LakEriMetagenome_5_FD_203522 | JGI IMG/M metagenome (GOLD analysis project Ga0315905, IMG submission 203522) | Freshwater fungal communities from buoy surface, Lake Erie, Ohio, United States - Buoy 4 MA121 | ecosystem: Environmental > Aquatic > Freshwater > Lake | place: USA: Lake Erie, Ohio...
CCAGATTTCAGGCACACCAATGGCAGCACTGGTATTACACAGTGCTAAACGATCAATGCGCGATGGTGCATACACACCCAACCAAATACCTGTCATACCGCCCATGGACAAGCCACAAAAATGTGCGCGCTCTATTTTTAATCCATCCAACAACGACAGCACATCGCCACCGAGCTGTGCAATGGTGTACGGCCCTTGCGATACATCAGAGCCTCCATGTCCACGCGTGTCATAACGCAAAACGCGGAAATGCTCAGACAGCTCAGGCAGTTGCGGCAGCCACATTGATAAGTTAGTACCTAGTGAATTCGACATCACTAATACCGGAGCTTGCTCGGGACCCTCAAGCTCGTAATGCAATCGGCCGGTGCCTGTTTCATAGAAAGGCATAGAGACTCCTGTAGTTGAAATTCATACGGGCTGGAAATCAGTGCTTGCGGTGACGATGTTCTGTGAGAACACGATCGACAAACGTTTCTGCCTGCCCGAGATAATTGACAGGATCAACTAACTTTTGAAGTTCGTCTCTAGAAATCAAGCTACTAACGTGCTTATCAGCCTGCAAGATGTCAAACAATGATTTATCGGTAGCGATTGCTTGCGCACAAGCGACTTCTACCAGCTCGTGAGCGGCGGCACGACCCAGATGATTACTTAATGCAATCGACACGGACTCGGCCATAACCAAACCATGAGTCATAGCTATATTGCTGCTCATACGCTCTGCATTGACTGTCATACCCTGAATAACATCGCGCAATTGCTGAAGTGCTCCAGAGCTAAGCTCAATAATTTCTGGCAAGGTTTCCCACTCCGCTTGCCAGCCACCGAGCGCACGCTCATGCTCTTGCACCATGCAAGTCAATAAAGTGGAGACCAGCGCCGGTACGCGATGAGCAGTTGCGAGTATCGCAGCACATCCGACCGGATTACGTTTATGCGGCATGGTGGAAGAACCGCCTCGTCCTTGGCTACTGGATTCTGACAATTCAGCAATTTCAGTTTGCGCATGCAAAGAAATATCGCGCGCTATTTTTCCTAAGGTACCGGTTAACAATCCCAGCGCGGTACCCACTTCAGCAATGCGATCACGATGGGTGTGCCAAGGTACAGCTGGTAATGTGAGCTGAAGCTCATTCGCTAACGCCTGACTGACGGTTAATCCTTTATCTCCCAGGCTCGCTAACGAACCTGCAGCGCCACCGAATTGCAGCACGGAGATATTTTTTCGCACGATGACGAGTCGCTCTTGATGACGCAGAATCGCATCTAACCAACCCGCTGCTTTTAATCCAAACGTAATGGGTAATGCATGCTGCATCCAAGTGCGCCCTATCATGGGTGTAGCACGATGGCGATGCGCATGCGCTGCCAAGGCATCCGCTACTTCAGCGAGTTCACTAGTCATTACATCAATGGCCTGGCACAGCTGCAAAACCAAACCGGTATCAATGATGTCTTGACTAGTTGCACCCCAGTGCACATGGCGCGCTGCCTGCGCATCAACCGCAGCGACTTTAGCAGTCAGCTGCTTTACCAAAGGAATCGCTAAATTGCCTGACTGGCGTGCGTCCATCGTCAGTAATTGAATATCGATCTGATCAGCGCGGCACGCGTTCACTATCGCCGTAACAGATTGCGTAGGAATCACGCCTTCTTGCGCGAGTGCGCGCGCCAAGGCAGCTTCTACATCGAGCATGCATTGCACTGTATGGTTGGAAGAGAAAATAGCCCTCATTCCATCAGAAGAAAATAAGGCAGAGGTCAGGCGATGGTCTGTCATGGAAAGAACAACTTTCGAATGAAATCATAGTTCAAAAAAAACGGTTTCATGGACTCCACCACCAATGGCGACATTCCACTCCAACACACCCGACTGGCCTTCAACGACGTTTGCGATCAGTGTAGCGCGGCGCTCAACAGGCACCTGCAGCATGACCTGATCCGCTGCATGATCATCACCAGGAAAATAAATGCGCGTAACTAATTGCTTGATTAAGCCACGCGCAAAAATAGCCACCAAAATATGTGGCGCTTGCAAGGTGCCGTTAGCTGCAGGCACACGGCCTGGCTTAATAGTAGAAAAACGAAAGCGCCCATTAGCATCGGTCGGTGTGCGTCCAAAACCCGTAAAACTTTTTTCTATCGGTAAATCGCGATTATCCAAGGGATGAGCGTACTTACCATGCGAATTAGCCTGCCAAATTTCTAACATGCCATCCGGTATAGGTAAGCCATCCGCATCGCGCAACTGACCTTGAATGATGCAACGCTCACCTGCACTATCTGATGTCACTAATTCAGTCGTGTTTAACCAATCTAGGCCTATGTGCAAATACGGTCCGACTGTTTGCGATGGTGTGAATCCTGTACTCATCTCATTTCTCCATCGGCGTTGCATGCCGGCCGCGCAAAATGATATCGAAGCGAAAGCCTAAGGCAAAATCAGGTTCGGTCAAATCCAATGCGAATTGCGAAATCATTCGTTGGCGCGCACGTTCATCTGGCACGCTGTTATAGATAGGATCAAATTCCAGCAGCGGGTCACCTGGAAAATACATCTGAGTGACTAAGCGTGTTGCAAATGCCTGACCAAATAATGAGAAATGAATATGTGCGGGTCGCCAAGCATTGGGATGATTACGCCAAGGATAAGCGCCCGGTCGTATCGTCGTGAAACGATAATTTCCTTCTGCATCGGTGATAGTTCGACCGGTACCGGTAAAGTTAGAATCTAACGGTGCTTGATGCTGATCATTTTTATGCTGGTAGCGTCCGGCTGCATTCGCCTGCCACAATTCAATCAAGGTATGAGGAACGGCTTTGCCATCTTCATCAAGCACGCGACCTGCCACCAAAATGCGTTCTCCGATAGGTTCGCCTGCATGCTGACGCGTCAAGTCTGCATCATTCGGTGCGACACGTTCATGACCAAACACAGGGCCGGTCAGCTCCGATAAAGACTGAGGTAAAAGAATTAAGGCTTGTGATGGAGAGCGTTTAACGGTGGACCCATACGCTGGCGAAAGATAGTCGGGCTGACTACCCGCCGCTGGCATGCGGTAGGGACGAAGATCCAACATGATGTTCCTTGTCTCGGGAATTATTTCTATGGCCTTAGGCCTATTTTCGCCCAGAGGCGATAAATCTCAAACCTACAATGCACGCTCAAACTCTAAGCGTGCATTCTTGATCAGGCTGATTTCAACTCAACTACATTCAGTAGCATTCGCTCACACTCGTTCAATCATCAACGCGATGCCCTGCCCCACACCGATACACATAGTACACAGCGCATAACGGCCACCGGTTCTGTGCAACTGGTACATCGCCGTGGTAACTAATCGCGCACCACTCATACCCAGCGGATGACCGAGAGCGATGGCTCCACCATTCGGATTCACGCGTGCATCGTTGTCTGCAATACCTAATTCACGTAAAACTGCCAGACCTTGAGCCGCAAAGGCTTCATTTAACTCAATCACATCCATTTGATCGAGTGTCATACCGGTCAGTTGCAATAATTTTTTAACAGCGGGTACCGGACCAATACCCATCACGCGAGGCGCAACACCTGCAGTGGCCATACCCATGATACGAGCGCGCGGTGTCAAACCATACTCTTTACTATGTGCCTCATCGGCTAACAATAAAGCGCACGCACCGTCATTGACACCTGAGGCATTACCGGCAGTGATCGTGCCATCCACTTTCACTACACCTTTTAATTTAGCCAGCGCTTCTACACTGGTGACACGTGGATGCTCATCATTCATCACGGTGATCGGCTCACCTTTTTTTTGCGGAATAATCACCGGAAAAATTTCATCAGCGAGCACACCGGAGGCTTGGGCTGCGGCGGCTTTGTTTTGACTAGCGACTGCAAATGCATCTTGATCGGCGCGACTGATGTGAAAATCAGCAGCAACGTTTTCTGCAGTCTCAGGCATAGAATCAACACCGTACAGTGCTTTCATATGTGGATTAACGAAGCGCCATCCAATCGTAGTGTCAAAAATCTGCGCGTTACGCGAAAAAGCGCTATCGGCTTTACCCATCACAAAAGGTGCACGGGTCATGGATTCAACACCACCGGCAATCACCAAGCCTGCTTCACTGGATTTAATCATGCGTGAAGCAGTACCCACCGCATCCATACCTGAACCACACAAGCGATTAATCGTCACACCCGGAACATCTATCGGCAAACCAGCCAGCAGCAACGACATACGAGCCACATTACGATTATCTTCACCGGCTTGATTTGCACATCCAAAAATAACTTCGTTGACTGCACTCCAATCCACGGTGGGATTACGTTCTTGCAGCGCACGTAGTGCGAGTGCACCGAGATCATCAGCACGCATGTCTTTTAACACGCCACCGAAGCGACCAATCGGTGTACGGATAGCATCACAGATAAAGGCTTGTTTCATCATTCTCTTCTAATTATTAATGGTCAAATTAACTAAGTAATTTAGGCGGCACTCAGTGGCAAGCCCGTTATTTTTTCTAACTCGGGTATGGTGAGCCCCTCTGCCATTTCTAGAACGACCAGGCCGGCCGCAGTGATATCAATCACTGCCAGATCAGTATAAATACGACTCACACACGCCATGCCTGTTAAGGGATAGGTACAGTGTTCTACGATTTTGCTCTCGCCACTTTTGGTTTGATGTTCCATCATCACGAATACGCGTTTGGCTCCTATCGCTAGATCCATCGCTCCTCCAACAGCAGGGATAGCGTCGGGCGCACCGGTATGCCAATTCGCGAGATCACCTTGCTTTGATACTTGAAAAGCCCCTAAAACGCAAATATCGAGATGCCCACCACGCATCATAGAAAATGAATCGGCGTGATGAAAATAGGCTCCGCCAGTAAGTAGCGTCACTGGCTGCTTACCCGCATTAATTAAATCTTCATCTTCTTGGCCTTTAGCAGGTGCCGGCCCCATACCTAAAATACCATTTTCGCTATGAAGAAAAACTTCGCGCGCAGGATCAAGATGATTGGCCACTAAGGTTGGCAAACCAATGCCAAGGTTGACATAGGATCCTTCTGGAATATCACGCGCCACACGACTGGCGATCTCATCTCTTGTAAATCGCTTCATGCGAGCACTCCGTTAACCTGAACAATGCGTTGAACAAAAATACCTGGAGAGACAATTACTTCCGGATCTAATTCACCCAACTCGACCACCTGATCAACTTGCGCTATCGTGCATTTGGCCGCCATTGCCATGATAGGTCCGAAATTACGCGCCGCTTTACGATAAACCAGATTGCCCCAACGATCTGCTTTTAATGCTTTTATGAGTGCGAAGTCGGCATGGATGGGATACTCCAAGACGTAATTTTTTCCATTGATCAGTCGCGTCTCTTTACCCTCTGCTAGCAAGGTGCCATAACCCGTCGGCGAAAAAAAAGCACCAACACCTGCACCTGCAGCGCGAATGCGCTCTGCCAGATTTCCTTGGGGCGTTAATTCCAGCTGCAATTCACCGCTACGGTAGAGGCCATCAAACACGTGGGAATCTGCTTGGCGCGGAAATGAACAAATGATTTTTTTTACACGACGTGCCGCCAGTAGTGCGGCTAAACCCGTATCGCCATTGCCGGCATTATTATTCACTATCGTTAGATCGGTCGCGCCCTGATCAATTAATCCATCGATTAATTCCCGCGGCATGCCCGCATTACCAAAGCCACCGATCATGATGGTCGCACCATCATGAATGCCCGCTAACGCGTCCCGCAACCCGGGAACAATTTTATTCACCACGAAAAAATCCTTTACAGATGAGAGACCAAAAACAAAATTTTTCTGGTCACTTTCGGCTTATGTGATTGAAAAACCCACTGAAGTGTTAATACGATTATCGAACTAATGTTTCGATTAGAGAACATTTCGCCAGTGTATAGGGGGCATAAATCGACTGCAAGGCTGCCTGTTAATTTAGTGTTCGGTGGTCGAACCCCGAGATGACAGCCTGCTGTCAGTGTCAGGCTTACGCAACGAAAAAATGGGTTTTTACTAGGGACCGAATCGAGTTTGCAATGCTCACAACAACGATTATCAATTAAGCATTGAGTTCCGCTACGGTAATTGGGCTGCACGTCATCGCGAGCGTAATAAGCCACCTCGGACGCTCGCCCCATCGGCCATTTTCATAGCGACATCACTATGCAGAACATTTCTCCCCTCAATACCGAAAATCACACAGAGCCCTTTCCTCCCGAACAAGCACTGACGGAGCAGCCAGACGCCCCACCAACCATAGCCGAACCTACAGAGACAGTCATAGCTCCACCAACCATAGTCGAACCTACAGCAATACCCATAGCAGCACCCACACCACCACTCACCATCGCGCAAGAAATCGATGCACTCACCGATCCCAGTTTTATGACCTCCATGGCGCGCGGCCTCGCTGTAGTCAAAGCCTTTTCCGACCAACGCCGAGCGATGACTATTGCACAACTAAGCCATAAAACCGGTATACCTCGAGCCGCCGTGAGACGCTGCTTGTACACACTCAAGAAACTGGGTTACGCCGGATCCGATGCAAATAATTTTTTTCTCAAACCAAAAATCCTGGCGCTAGGTTATTCCTATCTTTCATCAACTCCGCTCACGGTTTCTGCTCAGCCGTGTTTAAACCACGTCAGTACTACTGTGGGTGAATCCTGTTCTTTGGCGGTGCTAGACCAAGGTGAGTTACTGTATATATCGCGCTCACATACGACCCGCATCGTGTCGATTGCATTGAATGCGGGCAGTCGTCTACCCGCCTACTGCACATCACTCGGTCGCGTCATGCTGGCGGCACTATCCAAAGCAGAGCTTGATAATTATTTTGCGCGAGTACCACTGCTTCCATTGACTGATCGTACGGTGGTATCGGAACAGAGACTACGTGAAATTTTGGCCGAAACAGCAGCACAAGGTTATGCAATCGTAGAAGAAGAATTGGAAATTGGTTTGCGATCTATTGCAGTACCAGTTCGAGGTGCCTCCGGCACGGTCGCTGCTGCACTAAATATCGGCGCGCAGTCGGCACGCGTTTCTCGCGAACAAATGGAAAATGAATTCTTACCTGTGTTACTCAACGCAGCCTCAGAGCTATCGGTACTTCTGACTTGAAAAATCTCTACCCAACTAACACAATGCCTCGCCTGCTTTAGGGCAGCGAGGCACTGATAAAACTAAACAAGTCGTGTAAAAATTTATCTCGCGCTGGCTAATTGTGTTGACTGATATCGAAAATCTTTGGGTGACATTCCCATCTGCCGTTTGAAAAAACGAGTGAAATATGCAGGATCAGTAAAGCCTAATAATTCGGATATTTCTTTAATCGTCATCGACGTATAAATCAGTTCGCGTCTGGCCTCTAGCATTAATCGCTCGTGTATTAGTTGCAAAGCCGATCGACCACTCAGTTCACGACAAATGGCATTCAGATGAGCCACACTAATACCGAGCTGAGCAGCGTAATAATCCAGCGTCGTATGCGCAGAAAAATTCTTATCGACCAATGCACTAAAGCCTGCCAAATGTTCGCGCGCACGTACTACTGTCACCCCGACTTTGTCACGTGCTTGCGCTAAATTTTCGCGCATCAACCAAGCCAATGTCGTACTAACGAGCGATTCGATGACGGCCTGGTGATATCGATCTCGCTGTTGATATTCAAAATACAGCGCGCGCAACCCCACTTCAATCGCCGCTGCACTCACCCGATCGTGCAGCACGCAGTGAACGGGCTCGGCAAGCGTCATCAACTCGTGGGCCAAATCGCTATCTAAGCTATCGATTAACGAATAGGCCAAGGTGACTACTAGACCGTGCGCATCTTTTGAAAATTTGAATCCGTGCACGCAATGCTGCGGCACCAGCAAAACCGAACCCTCTATGAGCTGACCTTGTTGACCATCGAGCTGAAAATCAGCCTCGCCCTGCTCTAACCAAAGTACTTGAAACAAGCCGTGATGCCGATGCGGATTAATCTCCCAATTGTGCAAGCGGCTACGGGATGCAATCGATTCACAATGAATCCGATCAGGCACAGGTAATTGACCCTTCTCCCCATAGAGCTGGAAGACTGGCACTTTGATGGCGGGCTTGGTCGGAATAGTCGGGATAGTCACTAGGGAGGCTAAAAGTCTATAAAACCCTCGAAATGTACAAGTTTCGGTAATGAAAGTCTATTCCGGTGAAGGCCCGATTAGGTGATTATCAAGCCCTCGCTTTCCCAATGCGGCCATCTTCGTCTGCCAAACATAAACTCATGAAAACTCAAGTTGCCATTATTGGTGCAGGACCCTCCGGCCTTTTACTGGGACGACTGCTTGAATTGCAAGGTATAGCTAACATCGTCATCGAAGCCAAGTCACCGGACTACGTGCTTTCGCGCATACGCGCTGGCGTGCTCGAACAAGGTACACAGGCGCTACTGCGCGAAGCAAAGGTAGGTGAACGCATGGACCGCGAAGGTCATGTGCATGATGGTTTCGCTCTATCCTTTCTTGGTCGTCTGGAGCGCATCGATGTAAACGCACTGACCGGCGGCAAAACGGTGATGGTGTATGGTCAGACTGAAGTGACTAAAGATTTGATGGATGCACGAACGCAATCAGGCTCGCTCAGTTTTTATTCGGCGGATGACGTTACGCTGCATGATTTTTATAGCGACAAACCCAGTGTTAGTTTCACAAGTGATGGACAAAAACATATCGTTGAATGTGATTACATCGCCGGCTGCGATGGCTTTCATGGAGTGTCGCGTAAATCGGTACCGCCCGAATCGATACGACTGTTCGAACGTGTCTATCCCTTTGGATGGTTGGGCATACTTTCGCGTACCCCACCGATATCGCATGAACTGATTTACGCTAATCATGAACGTGGCTTCGCGTTATGCAGCATGCGCTCCTCCATGCTGTCGCGCTATTACGTTCAATGCTCGCTGGACGATAAGATTGATGATTGGTCTGACCAGCGCTTTTGGGATGAATTGCGCTCGCGTCTGCCCGCGGATGCAGCCGCCTCTTTAATTACCGGCCCATCAATTGAAAAAAGTATTGCGCCACTTCGCAGCTTTGTGGCGGAGCCTATGCAGTTCGGGCACTTGTTCTTGGTAGGCGATGCCGCTCACATCGTGCCACCGACGGGGGCTAAAGGCTTAAACCTTGCAGCCAGCGATGTTTACACTCTTTATAACATCCTGCGTCTACGCTACCAGCAAAACCGACTGGATTTGATTGCAAAGTATTCCGAAATTTGCCTGCGCCGAATCTGGAAAGCGGAGCGTTTTTCGTGGTGGATGACGTCTATTTTGCATAAGTTCTCCGAAGATCCCTTCAATCAGCGGATTCAAGAGGCGGAGCTGGACTACTACACTAGCTCACAGGCTGGAAAAACTACGATTGCAGAAAACTATGTGGGATTACCCTACGAAACCGTGGAGTAGCGCCCCAAAATCTGCCAATCATGAATCAGGCTAGCCGCAGAGACACAAATCGGTTAAATTTGCCCCACTATTTATTCCAAAATGTTTCATGAGCCAGCCTGTAGCCATTACACCCAGTCCTAACCTCAACATCAGTTCTCTCAAAGCGAGTTGTTCTGCGTGCAGCATGCATCAGCTTTGTCTGCCCATGGGCTTAGGTGAATCGGATATGACTCGGCTCGATGACATCATTGGACGCCGCCGCAAGATTCCTAAGGATACTCATCTCTACCGTATCGGCGATCACTTTACGAATCTTTACGCGATACGACTCGGCCATTTCAAAACCTTCCAAGTTAGTCCAGCAGGTGAGCAACAAGTCACTGGTTTTCAGATGGCGGGGGAACTGCTGGGTATGGATGCGATCAGTACAGAGCATCATCATTGTGATGCGATGGCGCTTGAGGATAGTGAAGTCTGTGAAATTCCATTCGCACGACTGGAGGAATTATTTGGCACCATTCATAGTTTGCTGCATCACTTTCATCGAATGATGAGTCAAGAGATCACTCGCGAACAAAATGTCATGCTACTACTTGGAAATATGCGCGCCGAGCAGCGCTTTGCTGCATTTTTGATTAATTTATCTTCACGCTATGCCGCACGCGGCTATTCATCGACGACCTTTCAGCTGCGTATGTCGCGCGAAGAGATTGGTAACTATCTTGGGTTGACGATTGAAAGTATCAGCCGATTATTATCGCGATTGAAAAAACAAGGCTTACTCCGAGTCGCTAATCGTGAGATCGAATTACTGGACTTAACACGAATGAAAGCTCTGGCAGCAGGCACTGAAATCTGCGATTGATCTATCTGTTGAGCTAAAACGGCGGCTGGCGAGGTGCTTCTGTGCTGAACAGATAAATACTCAACATGCTCGCTAACGAGCAAAACACCCAGAAAAAGAAAAAACCAATCGTGTAGGCTGCAATCGGCGGTAAATCGATGTGACCCCGGATGAGCATCAAATCGACCGGATCAAAAATCGAAAAGAAAAACCCCTCTGCAAGAATCGCCGCCATAAACGACGGCCACAATACCGACATCGCTAGTTTCAACATGATTCGGCCTCCCTCAAATGCATCTTATGCCTTGTCCTGCAACGGGCTGATATCTATCGTATGTTGCTGCGGCCAGCTCCAGTCGCCCTGAAGTCGCCAGCTGCGTTCCGCATCTTCTATCTGTACCTGCCAATGCGCACGCTCTAGCATAGGCAAGGATAGTGAAAAAATTCCTTCTGCATCGGGTGTCACTACCATGCGCTTATCTTTCTGCGGTACGGTGGGATGAACTAACAACAACGTCAGTGGCAATTGATTGGTAAGACCTTTCATGGCACCGACCAAATTGCCCGAAGCAGCATCGTAACGCAGCGAAAACTGTAATCCCAAAGTCGAAGCCACCCTATCACGTCGTAAATCTTGATTAATCGCCTTACCTTGTTTGTAGTAGTCATCTACCACTAATGCATCAGCGCCAGAAAATGAAATCCACATCGTTATAAAACCCGCAACTAATACGACAAAAGGGCCTAGCATTAAGAACCAAGGCCAGCGATGTTTGTACCAAGGAGCCACCTGTTTATCGAGCGCATTTAATGTTGTCATGATTTTTCCAGTTCAGCGCGGCACAAAAAATACTGCTTTTTCTTTCACATGGATATCGGGGTTGTCGATATCGACTAAGGTAAACCAAATTTTATTCGAGCCTTTTTCACCTTGAGCTTCGTCTACCCGAACATTCACTGCCACCGCTCGCGACTCCGTACCATTAAGCGCAAATTCACCTGCGCCTTGCAGCTTTATGCTGTCGATACCGCTAACGCTAATTCGATAATGATGCGCAGATTCGTCCGTATTCATTAACTGCAAACGGTACACGTTTTCTATCATGCCGTTTTCTATCTCACGACCCATCGAGCCACGATCACGAATAACATCCATCTTCACTGGCGTTCGAGTTAAGAGTGTTCCGAAGAAAACGCTCACAATAACAAGCAAAACAGTGCTGTAAATGAGGACTCGCGGACGAAACATGTGACTGAAAATTTGTTCCGCCGTCCAGCGGTTGACCATCGCATGATCAGTCCAATAGCGCACCAGGCCACGCGGAGCGCCTATTTTATCCATCACGCTATTACACGCATCAACGCAAGCTGCACAACCTATGCATTCATACTGCAAGCCTTTACGGATGTCGATCCCCGTTGGGCACACTTGCACGCACATGGAACAGTCGATGCAATCGCCTAGGGCTTTTGCAGCAGAAGGATCATCTTTGTGTCGCGCCCCACGTGGTTCACCACGACCCGCATCATAAGTAATGATCAAACTATCTTTATCAAACATGGCGCTTTGAAAACGCGCATAAGGACACATGTATTTACAGACTTGTTCACGCATCCAGCCCGCATTGCCATATGTCGCAAAGGAGTAGAACAAAACCCAGAATCCTTCCCATGGACCCAACGTCAGGGTAGATACTTCATTCGCCAATACTGTAATAGGAGTGAAGTAACCGACAAACGTAAATCCTGTCCATAAAGCTAAGGCGCCCCAACTCAGGTGCTTCGCTAATTTTTTGGAAAATTTTCCAAATGAGGCCGGCTGACGATCCAAGCGTATGCGTGCGCTACGATCACCTTCAATTTTGCGTTCTATCCACATGAAAATTTCGGTATACACCGTCTGCGGACAAGCAAAGCCGCACCAGACACGCCCGAAAATAGCGGTGAATAAAAACAGAGAGTAGGCACTGATGATTAACAGCGCCGCCAGATAAATAAAATCCTGCGGCCATAAAATAATGCCAAAGATATAGAACTTACGCGCGCCAAGATCAAACAGCACCGCCTGCCTGTCATTCCATGAGAACCAGGGCAATCCATAAAAAAGCAATTGCGTGGCCCAGACAAAAAACCAGCGCAGGCTGGCATATCGCCCTTGTATTTCGCGCGGGTAGATTTCTTCCCGCGCTTGATACATTTTAATTACGGCGACTTCGGGTGATGCACTTTCCATGAATACCCTTTGCTACTCACTCACTTGCTTGCAGCAGGTAAGGTCGAGTTATTCGACAAGCCCCAAACATAAGCGCTTAACACGTGAACTTTAGCTTCGCCGAGAAATTCAGCAAACGCTGGCATCACATTGTTACGACCGCCACGTATGGTTTCCATGATAGTGGTAACACTGCCGCCGTACAGCCACGTTTTATCCGTTAAGTTTGGAGCACCCATAGCGGTATTTCCTTTACCGTCAGCACCGTGACATGCGGCACATGCAGCAAATTTCTCTTTACCTACAGCGGCCTTAATCGGATCAGCAGCTGAATCGGACAAAGACAGCACATAGTGAGCTACATTTTCTATATCTTTCTCCGTGCCTACTGCAGCACCCATCGGTGGCATGGCGCCGTTACGACCCTTCAACAGGGTCGCTTTGATCGCCTCAGGTTCACCACCATGCAGCCAATCACGATCCGTTAAATTCGGATAACCTTTGTTACCGCGCGCATCGGAGCCATGACATTGAGCACAATACGTGAGGAACAAACGCTCCCCGATAGCGTGCGCTTGTGGATCAGCAGCGAGCGTCTTCATATCGACTTGCTGATACTTGGCAAACAACGGGCCATATTCTTCATCAGCGAGTTTTAATTCTTCTTCGTACTGACTCTTTGATGCCCAACCTAATTTACCAGCGTAGGTACCTAGTCCGGGATAAAGGAATAGATAAGCCAAACCAAAGACAATGGTGATATAGAAAAGCCACATCCACCAACGCGGCATAGGATTATTTAATTCTTCCAGACCTTCGTCCCACGAGTGCCCGGTTGTTTCAACATGACCATCCTTCGATACCGACGTTTTGATAGTCGATTGTGACCACAACAGCCACGCACATCCAAACACGGAGACGATCGTCAATACCGTAATGTAGATTCCCCAGAACCCACTCGTAAAATCAGCCATGATGGGGCTCCTTCACTTTGGCGGTAAGTGATTCATCGTCGGCAAAAGGCAGCATCGCTGCCTCATCAAAATCCTTCTTGCGTGATGCGCTATACGCCCAAATCACGATGCCGATAAAGGTGGTCATGCAAATGACCGTTACAACACTGCGTACATCTGATACCCATTGAATGAGGTCCATGATTATCTCCGTGCCTTGATGTGTATACCCAGACCCTGCAGATAAGCCACTAACGCGTCCTGCTCCGTTTTTCCTTCTAACTCTTTAGCAGCGGCCGCAATTTGCTCATCGGTATACGGATCGCCTAAGCGCTTAAGTGCTTTTAGATGTGCAACGACTGATTGTGGATCCAGGTTAGCTGTTGCCAACCAAGGATACGCAGGCATATTTGATTCAGGTACCAAGTCACGCGGATTATTTAAATGCGTACGATGCCAATCATCGCTATAGCGACCACCAACCCTAGCCAGATCTGGGCCGGTACGCTTTGAGCCCCACTGAAATGGCCGGTCGTAAACAAATTCGCCAGCCACTGAATAATGTCCATAGCGTTCAGTCTCGGCACGGAAAGGACGAATCATCTGCGAGTGACAGTTGTAGCAGCCCTCACGAACATAGATATCCCGTCCTGCTAATCGCAGCGGACTATAAACCGTCAAACCTGCTACCGGTTCCGTGGTTGATTTTTGGAAGAACAGCGGAACAATTTCAACCAGACCACCAATGCTGACCACTAAAATCACCAGTAGTATCAGCAGCCAGGGTTTGCGTTCGATTTGATCATGAGTAAATTTCATTGTTATCTCCTTTACTCAGGCGTGAGCGCCAGTCAGCGCGGGTATACGGGTATCTACCGGTTTACTGTCAATGACTGTCTTGTAGCTGTTGTAGGCCATGATCAGCATGCCTGCTAAATATAAGAGGCCACCTGAAAGACGAACAACGTAATAAGGGAAGGTCGCCTTAACACTTTCAACAAAGGTATAGGTCAGCGTGCCATCGGTATTCACTGCGCGCCACATCAATCCTTGCATCACGCCAGCAATCCACATCGAAGCGATGTACAACACGATGCCGATCGTCGCCACCCAGAAGTGCACCTCGATTAATCGCTTGCTCCACATTTCTGTTTTGCCTGATAAACGCGGCAGCAGGTAGTAGATCGAACCCATGGAGATGAAGCCCACCCATCCCAGCGCACCCGAGTGAACGTGACCCACAGTCCAATCGGTGTAATGCGACAACGCATTGACTGTTTTGATCGACATCATCGGACCTTCGAAGGTCGACATGCCGTAGAAAGATAAGGAGACAACGAGGAATTTCAAAATAGGATCATCACGCAATTTATGCCACGCACCCGAGAGCGTCATGATGCCGTTGATCATGCCACCCCAACTTGGGGCCAATAGAATCAACGAGAAGACCATGCCGAGCGACTGTGCCCAATCAGGCAATGCGGTGTAATGCAGATGATGCGGGCCTGCCCACATGTAGGTAAATATCAAAGCCCAGAAGTGAACAATAGACAGGCGATATGAAAATACGGGGCGTTCAGCTTGTTTAGGAATGAAGTAATACATCATGCCCAAGAAGCCTGCGGTAAGGAAAAAACCAACTGCATTGTGACCGTACCACCACTGGATCATTGCATCTTGTACGCCGGTGTAGGCTGAGTAGGATTTAGTCAGCGAGGCTGGCATGGCTGCTGAATTCACAATATGCAAAATGGCGACCGTCAAAATGAAGGCGCCATAAAACCAATTAGCTACATAAATGTGGGATGTCTTGCGTTTCCACAGCGTGCCAAAGAAAACTACCGCATACGACACCCACACCAGCGCGATCAAAATATCAATTGGCCATTCGAGTTCAGCGTATTCCTTGCCAGTGGTGAAACCGAGAGGAAGAGTAATCGCAGCGGCCACAATAACCAGCTGCCAGCCCCAAAAGGTGAACGAGGCCAGCGCATCGGAAAACAAACGCACCTGACAGGTTCGTTGCACCACGTAGTAAGAGGTTGCAAACAACGCCGAACCACCAAAGGCAAAAATCACTGCGTTAGTGTGTAAGGGCCGTAAGCGACCATACGTCAACCAAGCAGTATCAAAATTCAGTGCTGGCCAGGCGAGTTGGGCGGCGATGATCACCCCGACTAACATGCCCACCACCCCCCACACTACGGTCGCCACGGCAAATTGCTTGACGACCTTGTAGTTGTAGTTCAGTGCTGTATCCACAAAGACTCCCTCTGGTATCGGACGAAGATGCCTGAAGGTTACGTTTCAATTGGGCAAATTTCCTTTACTTGAGTCAAATTTGACCCGATGGGAGGGGAACTCGCCTTAAGTTATTTCTTGTTATGTACTTGTGACTCCTCAGTCTCGGGGTGAGCGCTGTCGTCATCCTGCAGTATTCGCATGCCCGGGCCTTCTAGGTCATCGAACTGACCGCCATCCATCGCACGAAAAAAAATCCACAGTGCAGCAAAGACAACGACGACGGACAAGGGAATCAACAAGTACAGCGCTTCCATCAGCGAGCCTTTAGCAAATAATGTGAATGACGCGGTGAATGGCTTGGTAAGCGCTCAAGGCGCAGTGCATTTATCACCACAACAGCCGAACTCACTGACATACCCAAACCCGCCATCCACGGCGCGAGTAAGCCGAATGCCGCTGCGGGTATAGCCACCAGATTGTAGAGTGTGGCCCACACTAAGTTTTGTCGTATCACCTTCATGCAGGCAGCGGCTGCTTCTGCTGCGTCTATCAGCGATGAAAGCTTGGCAGATAACAGCACTGCATCGGCATGCGATTGCGCTAATGCCGCACCCGATCCCATAGCGAACGATACGTCGGCAGCGCGTAAAACAGCAGCATCATTCATCCCATCACCCACCATCACCACGCGTGCACCTTGACTTTGTAATTGCTGAACGAATTCAAGTTTTTGCTGCGGCAACATGCCACCGTGTGCATCGTCTATACCCAGCGTATCAGCCATACGGCGAACGATGCCCGGCGCATCACCTGACAGCAGAATGACTTGCTTACCCAGTGACTGAAAATAAGTAATCACAGCCTGGGCATCTGGCTTCAAAGCATCCGACACATCAAATCGTGCTAACCAAACCGATGCCTTACCTAAATAAATGCAGGTCATGTCGTTCGGTTCGTTTGCAGCGACTCCCACACCCGAGAGCGCAGAAACAAAGGCATGACTGCCTATGCGATAAAGCTCGCCGGCTATCATTCCTTCCAAGCCCTGCCCGACATAATGCGTGATCGCCTCAACATCGACATTCCTTGCTGAACGCTGCTCTGCTGCTTCCACTAAAGCACGCGACAAAGGATGCGCACTACCCGACTCCAGTGCGGCGGCTATGTGTAACACCTGTTCGCGACTCGCCTCACCCAGAGTGACTGTTTGTCTTAGCTGAGGTCGACCTTCAGTCAACGTACCTGTTTTATCTAAGACCACATGGGTAGCGCGATACAGCGTCTCGATCACATGCGGTTGTATCACCAGCACGCCTTGTCTGAGTAATCGATCAGTGACTGCGGCGAGTGCCGATGGTGTTGCTAGTGACAAAGCACACGGACAAGAGACGACTAATACAGCAATCGCGATGGGCCATGCACGCGTTGCGTCATGCCAGCTCCAAAATGCCAACACAACTAAGGCAAACACTAACAGCGCACCAACAAACCATGCCGCCACTCGATCGGCCCACTGCGCAAGGGTTGGCTTACCTTGCCCCGCACTTTCAATCAAACGAATCAGTGCTGCCAAGGTACTGTCTCTGGCGACTTTCTCTACACGCAGTATCACGAGCTGACTGATATTCACCGCGCCGCTTGCTACTGATTCGCCAAGTCGTCTGGGCTGCGGGCGGCTTTCACCCGTGAGCAAAGAGAGATCGATCGTGGTTTCTCCGTCGATGATGTGGCTATCGACAGCAATCGCTTCGCCGGGCTTACTGAGTATGATGTCACCCGCACGTAAGGTGGATGCCGCAACCATGGTCGTGTTTCGACTCAATGGAAAACCTACCATAAGATGAGCAGATTCCGGCAATGCGTATTGAAGTTTTTCTAACGAAGCCGCCGCGCGACGACGCGCCACCAGTTCAACATAGCGACTCGCCAGCAATAAAAAAATAAACATCGTGATGGAATCAAAATAAACGTCACCACCACCATTAATCGTTGACCACGCACTGCCAATAAATGCTGCGGAGATACCCAGTGCAACGGGTACATCCATACCTGGTGTGCGTACTTTAATGTCGGTCCACGCGCCACGAAAAAACGGCTGCGCTGAATACATCACTGCAGGCAGGGTCAACAGTAAACTTGCCCAGCGCATCAATTGCTCTAAATCAGACTCTATGCTTCCGGCATCCGCCCAGTAAACCGGTACGGCATACATCATGACCTGCATCATCGACAGGCCAGCGACAAATAGTCGCTTGAACATCGTGCGCGCATTTTTGCGCAATAAGTCACCATGCTGCATCGGATCAAACGGATAAGCGACATACCCAACTTCGCGTACCGCGCGAATAATGTCGCTGGGTTTGGATAGTGCCGCATCCCATGTCACTTGCAGCTTTTCGGTCGCCACATTCAGATTCGCACTCTTTAACCCCGGCACTTGCGATAGTCGTTTTTCAATCAACCAAACGCACGCCGAACAACGTATGCCTTCGATCGATAACATCGCTTGAGCATCGCCAGCGTCATTAGTAAATTGCGCTGCTAGTTCGGGGCTGTCATACAAACTCAATGCTTCAGGCAGCGGTGCAGCAACGCCCTCGGGTAATTGTTGGCGACTGCTGTAGTAGGTCGTGAGCCCCGAATCGACAATAGCTTGCGCTACCGCCTGACATCCCGGACAACACATAGGCTGCTCGATCGCATCAACGCGTACAGACCAGTGACCGCTCTCAGGTACCGGAAGACCGCAGTGAAAACAAGGCATGGATGATTTCATTGGTACGCGGCTCATCAGTTCATCGATTCATCGAAGGCGTAATGCATACAGCATCTAACCAACCATGCGATATACCTGTCGATAGTCGAAACATACCTAATAATCCAAAGCTCAATACCACTAAGCCTGCGAACATTCTGACAGACGGCTTTTGTAAATTAGCCTGTAAGCGCGTACCCAACAGTCCCATAGAAAATAGTAAAGGTAATGTGCCTACACCAAACGCTAACATCACCAGCGCTCCATGCAATGCGGAGCCGGTGAGTAGCGCGGTCATCAGTACGCTGTAGACCATGCCACAAGGTACCCAGCCCCACAGACTACCCAAGGCAGCCGCCTGCCACATCGTTTCAACCGGAAGAAAACGACTAATTAAAGGCTGCACGCAACGCCACAACCATAGCCCGACGGACTCAATGCGCGCTAAGCCATGCCATATATTCATCAAGGTGAGACCGAGTGCTATCAACAGCACGTTCGCCAACCAGTAGCCTATGCTTTGCAGTGTTGTTATCTGGATCAACGCTGGAATACTGCCTAACAAACCCGCCACAGCACCCGCCACCATGTAGCTGGTTATGCGCCCCAGATTAAACGCCAGTATGCGCAAACTCCCCGCAGCAGGAAAACCTACTGGGCGAGTCTGGGTAATAACTGCAATGGGAAAAGTCTTCGCAGGAGGACCTGCGACAGAAAAAGCGCCAATAATACCGCCGCACATTCCTACGCAATGCACGCCACCTAAAAGGCCGATAAGAAAAATGGGGACTAGTGCAAGTAGATTCACATCAGAAGGTCAGAGAGTCTGAGATTAACGTGTAGTTTCCGATTGTAACCTCCACATCTGTGGTGACCACAGTTCTTAGGCCGGACTACGTCTAGTGAGGCTGCTCATCATTTACCTTGAGTTAAGTCAAAACTAACCGGGTGCTAATCTTTATCAATGTATGCATGGTTCAAATAATGACCACCGTACGACCCCCTAGACAAAATTTGATTTGAGTCAAATTTTTGGAAACATCAAATCTTCATTCTCATCTACCATCCGAACATGCATCGTGTTGTGTACTTAGTTTTTTAATGAATAAAAGTCGTGCGCAAACTAGCATCTACCAATGAGCATTCGGAAAAGAAGGATTTTTCATGTCGTATAAATCAATATTAGTGCATGTTGACCAGACAGCTCCAGCCGTTGAACGCATACGCCTCGCTGCAGCGATTGCCGAAGACCATCAGGCTCACCTCATCGGAACTGCCATGACAGGCGTATCGCACTTAGTATTTGAGGAAGGTGCTTTTAATCAGAATGATCCGGCATTCGACCATCACCTGAGAAATTTACGCGCATACGCAAATAAAAGTTTAGATGATTTCACTGCCTTGTTGAAACAGACGCGAGTGAGCTCTGTTGAACGACGTTTGATGGATGATGACGCTGTGAGTGGCATGGCACTGCAGGCGCGCTACGCAGACTTAGTGGTAGTGGGCCAGTTTGATCCCGCATGCGGCGTGCCGGGCGTGATGTCTGATTTTCCAGAGTCAATCGTTATGGACTGTGTTCGTCCAGTGCTCATCATGCCCCACAACCGAAAATTTAGCAGCTTGCCTACGAAAATAGCGGTGGCTTGGGATGCCAGCATGACGGCGACGCGCGCAGTTATGAATGCATTACCACTACTCAAGCGCAGCAGCCAAACAGATATCGTGATCTTTAATCCCACCGTTAATCCAGAAACTCATGGAGAACAACCCGGTGCAGATATCGCACTGTACTTATCGCGTCACGGGATCAAGGTAAATGTTGTCTGTCGTGACACACGCGTTAATGAAGGCGAAGCTTTATTGTCTTACTGTGCTGATGAAACTATGGATTTGATTGTCATGGGTGGCTATGGGCACACCCGTTTTCGTGAAATGGTACTCGGTGGAGCAACGCGCGAGATCCTGCTATCGATGACAATACCGGTACTAATGTCGCACTAAATAGTTCGCTAGCGATACACCACGACCGGCAGTACCGAGTGCGCCAATACGCGCTGTGTTTCACTGCCTAACAAGAGCTTATCGAGACCGCGACGGCCGTGCGAGGCAATCCAAATCACATCGCAATGCTTTTCGTTTGCTGTTGCAATGATTTCTTCATAAGGATGAGTTCCGCGCGTCACAACGATTTCAAAATCCACCTTGGCGTTCTCAGCTAAGATTTTTATCTTAGTGGCATTCGCTTGAGCTGCTTGATCTTGCGCTTCTTCGTATATCGATAAATCCAACATCGCACCCGCCTCTGGCATGAGCATGTAGGGATACGACTGCGCCACTGACAACACGACAATACTCGCCTTGTTAATGGCCGCAAACTCTAGCGCCGCCTTGGCTGATTTTTCAGAGATAGGCGATCCATCGGTTGGTAAAAGAATTTTTTTAAACATAACAACTCCTCAGAGTGATTTGACTTGCAATGACTCTAGCAAAGCACACTGTAAAAAAATTGACCTCGATCAAATTGGCCAGAGAGGAAGCTCATCCATCAAGGCGACTTGCTCCCGCAACTCGAGAATACGATCTTGCCAATAACGAACTGTATTAAACCAAGGGAAAGCCATAGGAAACGCCGGGTCCTCCCAGCGCATAGCTAACCACGCCGAGTAATGTAATAACCTAAGCGTACGCAACGCTTCTAACAAATACAACTCACGCTGATCAAATTCAAAAAAACTCTCGTAGCCGGCCAGCACATCGCTTAGCTGACGGCTCATCTCGGCTCGATCGCCCGACAGCAGCATCCAAAGATCTTGAATGGCGGGGCCCATACGACTGTCATCAAAATCAACAAAATGGGGCCCCTGATCTGTCCATAGCAAATTACCAGGATGGCAATCACCATGCAGCCGCAAAAGACGTATATCGCCTGCACGCTCATAACAATGACGTACACCCTGCAACGCTTGCTCAGTGATACTCACCCAACTCTGTCGTAATTCTGGTGGAATGAAATCGTGCTCTAACAACCAGGCTCTGGGTCGTTCGCCAAAGCTCGCTATGTCTAAGTTATCTCTATGAACATAATTTTTTCTGGCGCCTGTCGCATGAATACGCCCCATGAAACGACCTATCCATTCCAATCGACCGGGTTGATCTAATTCCGGCGTTCGTCCACCTTGACGTACAAAGACGGCGAAACGATAACCTTGATATCGATGCAGCATTCCATTCTGCACAATCATTGGCGCGACAACCGGTATTTCATCAGCAACTAATTCAGCACAAAATTGATGTTCTTCAATGATAGCTTCATCGCTCCAGCGATTCGGACGATAAAATTTGACGATGATAGGCGCCCCCTGATCAAGACCCACTTGATAGACGCGATTTTCATAGCTGTTCAATGCGAGTAAGCGGCCATCACCCTGCAACCCCACCGTGTCGAGAGCATCCAGCACGGTATCTGGCCCAAGTCCTGCAAATGTGTATTCGGGAGTTGAATTCATGCGGCCGATTGTAGTCTGAATAATATGAATCCGATGACAAACTCATGGTCTTTGCCGCAAGCGGTTAAACTGATCTCTATTCCTTTTTTCGAGAGTCTCATGTCCAACGAACAGTTATTATCAGAACAAGAGTTCGACGAACTTGATCGCTTCCTGTTATCTGACCGATGCAGCGACGAAGCGATGACTATGGATGCTTTGCATGGCTTCCTGACCTGTATAGCTCTAGGTCCTGACGCCATACGCCCTGACGAGTGGTTACCGAGGGTCTGGGGTCCTGAGCCTGAAGATAGCCCGAAATTTCGTAATCCGGAACAGGCCAAGCATATTGAGCAATTGATATTCCGCACGCTGGAAGACATTAAGCTCACCTTTGAAGTCGCACCGAATGATTTCGAACCACTGTTTTGCGAACACCAATGGAAAGGTCAATCCATACTCGACGCAGAAGCCTGGGCCTGGGGATTTGTTGAGGGCATGTCACTACGCGACGAGACGTGGGATTTGCTGCTGCAATCACCCCAAGCAGAATTACTTCGTGCGATACATTTGCTCGGCGCGGAGGAAATTGGTGATGATGAAATTAGCCAGATCGATGATCCGGCTAAATGTCACAAACTCGCCGTTGAAATCGAAGCCTCTATCCCGCAGATTCATCGGTTTTGGCTACAGCGACGCAAAGCGAATTTGCACTGATATTGACGAACTCGAACTCAAGCTTGCTCAGGGCTCCAAGTCAAATACTAATACTTCGGCTTGATGACCCTGACTGAGATGCAATTGATGTTCTTGTTCAATCATCAGCGCATCACCTGTTGTTAATTTTTGTCCATTGACTTCAAGATCACCCTTGATCAAATGAACGTAGGCTTTCCGTTGTGGATCCAGCGCTAACTGTGTTTGCTGATCGCCGTCGAATAATCCGGCATATAGTTTGGCATTAGCATGTATGACGACAGAATCACCCGCCCCATCCGGCGAAGCAATCAACTTCAAACTACCTTCTTTGGTTGTCGCAGGA
>Ga0315905_10001769_pt1 | contig 22967 bp, 21 predicted proteins | sample LakEriMetagenome_5_FD_203522 | JGI IMG/M metagenome (GOLD analysis project Ga0315905, IMG submission 203522) | Freshwater fungal communities from buoy surface, Lake Erie, Ohio, United States - Buoy 4 MA121 | ecosystem: Environmental > Aquatic > Freshwater > Lake | place: USA: Lake Erie, Ohio...
TAGGCCCATGACGCCTTGCGCAATATCTGAATCAATATCTTTGAGCACATTTAAGAAATGAAATGCTGAAGAGATAAGGATGAAACCTAAGACAATCCAGGTCGGGGGATGAGTCCCATCAACGACATATATTGCCCAGGGAAGCGCACCGAACGAAACAATGTAAGGCACTACGGAAATCAATGTTGACTTTAGTTTTAGGTTGTAGCCAGTAGCGCTGAGTAAACCAAGGAAGTGGATTGCAGTTCCGTTAACTCCCAATGGACTAATTAGGGACACGATTAACGCACTCAGTAACGCAATACCTATCGAAATTCTTAATTCCACTTCGGTGATGGTTCCTGCCACAAGTGGCTTTTTAACCCTCGAGGCAGCTTTGTCTCTTGGGAAATCAATGAGGTCATTACTCCAACCAACGAAAAATTGCCCAAGGAGAATGGCAAAGGCAATAAACAAGGAATCACTGGCCGAAAACTGAGTGAGTGACAATACAAATGTAATGCCTACAACGAGCACGGTTGGCCCGAAGTGAGAGGCCTTTAGTAGTCCCACGATCTGCGACCCACTTTGTTGCCCCATGTGTTCATACTAGGTACCGATCAAGTAAACAGCGATAGATAACTAAAACCGTTAGAGGATGCGGATCGGGGGGGCTGCCAATCTGAGTGCCTCGCATAGAGATTGCAGCATTATTGTTATGGCGGGCGAGGCATTCCCATAAAGTGGGACTCACTTCCCGTTTTCTTGTTTAGACGTGCTGGGAATTTAATGGAAGGTAGATCAATTGACAGTCCAATTTGATTCCGACACGGTCTCCAAACTCGTTGCTCGGTTGAATCGCGTCAGCAGCACATCACTTGCAGATGCAAGTAAATCCACGACCCCTCTTCGAGAACTTTCTTGCGAAATAGCCGCAGTGCGCCCTGAATTAAAAATTGTGGGCCGAGCTATCACAGTGGATGCAAGTGATGGATTGCTATCAATGGTGGCTGGGCTAAAAATTGCAACAGCTGGCGATGTCCTCGTGGTTCGGGGGAGTAAATCAGGGGCAGTATCGGGTGAGCTCTTTGCCACCGAAGCACATCGAATCGGTGTCACTGGAATTGTGATTGATGGTTACTGTCGGGACCGCTCTATTTTGCTGACAATTGACCTGCCAATTTATGCGCGAGGTTCAAAGCCAAGCGCCCCGGGAACTTCCGCACTACCTGTTATCCAGATCCCTCTTGATATTGAAGGTGTAATTGTCGAGCCCGGTGATTACTTGGTAGGTGACTCCGATGGGATTGTAGTTGGGAGCATCGAAGAATTTTTGGCAGTAATTGATCGCGCTGAGGAAATTGAGAAATTTGAAGCAGAGCTACGAGCGAAAATAGTAAAAGGCTCATCCTTGTTAGAGCACATGAATTACGACGAGCATTTGTCTGCGCTGGAATCTGGACAAGAAAGTAAGCTAAATTTCTCATGACTTCTGAAATTCAATTCTCAGAGCGTATGGAAGGCGTGCGGCCTTCTGCTATCAGAGATTTATTAAAACTTGGTGACGATCCTGGCTTAATCTCTTTTGGCGGGGGATATCCGGATCCGAGCTTATTTCCAATTCAAGAATTAAATGACATCTATTCAAGCCTGCTAATTCCAGAGCGATCGGATGTCTTGCAATACACGGCATCCAACGGCTTGCCAGGGCTGCGAGCTGAAGTAGCTAGACGATTAACTCGTGATGGAATGCCCTGCACTGAAGATGACGTATTAATCATTCAGGGTGCCCAGCAGGGTTTGGATTTGGCTGCGAAGTTAGTTGTAAACCCTGGCGACACCATCGTTACTGAAAACCCAACGTTCCTTGGCGCACTAATTGCATTTGCCCCAACGCAACCGAGTTATGCCCCAGTGCGCACCGATGAATTTGGTATGGATACTGACCACCTAGCCGAAGTGCTAGCGGCAAATCCAAATGTCGTGATGATCTATACGATTCCGGAATTTCAAAATCCAACTGGCGCAACGATGAATCTTGAACGGCGCAAGCACCTGATTGAACTTGCAAATAAATACAATGTTCTCGTTGTCGAAGACGCGGCGTATCGTGAATTGAGATATGTAGGCGAGCAATTACCAACGATTAAGAGCCTAGATACCGAAGGCAGGGTTATCCATCTAGGTAGTTTTTCAAAAATTCTCGTGCCATCTATGCGCCTTGGTTGGGCGCTAGCGAGTCCTGAAATTTTGGACAAACTCTCGATGCTAAAAGTAGCTTCGGACACCCAAAACAGCACTTTGAATATGAACGCCACCCTTGAGTACCTACGGCGTCATAACATTGATGAACATATTGCCAAGATTCGCCCTAATTACCTGCGCAAACGTGACTTAATGCTTTCGACCATGCGCGAAACTTTCCCAGACGAAGTTAGTTTCACTGAGCCGGAAGGTGGATTATTTACTTGGCTGACTTTTCCTGCTGGCTTTGATGCGACCAATTTCATGAAGGAAACTCTGCTCCCTGAGGGCAAAGTGGCTTATGTGCCAGGTGCAACGTTCTTCCCGGTTGTGCAAGAGCCTAATCATGCGCGAGTGAATTTTTCTGGTGTTGAGGATGATCGAATTGTTGAAGGCATCACGCGATTAGGTAAATTGCTGAAGCAAACCCTGTAGTGGCGGTGCGGGTTGGGCGCTGCAACTAATCAAATATTTATCTGAGTAACAAATTCGCTGACTATTGCAGATTCAACTCCAAGAGTTGACCCATTAACTGTGAGGTTATAGGTGAGACTAAATTTCTGCTCACCACTTAGAACACTGACTTCTTGTTTGATTGTGTCGCCATCAACTGTGCATTCGTTGAACTGGTATCCCTTGTTTTCAATCAACATCCCATACTGTGTGCCAATGATAAGGATGAAATCATCGATTGAGACGTTTGCTTGAAAGTTATCGGAAGCAAACGAGTGGGCCAACTCCCAATCCTTGTCAGCCAAGGCATCTATCTGACCTGAGATATGTTTATCAACTAACTCAGCAAGCGCGATAGTGCAGTTACCATCAGCTAGATCCTCAAGGGGAGCGTTCTGCGAACAACCCGCGAGCAACAATACAACGGCACATAACGCAATGATTCTTTGCATATGGGAAGTTTAGATGTTCCGGCAGATACTGCACTTTCTTGGTGGGGCGGGTCGGGCTCGAACCGACGGCGATCAAATCATGAGTTGGTGGCGGCAGGACTACGGCTGCCATGGCTGTGCTACGCGGAATATATCCCAAGCGTCAGTGCTCACACTTACTGTTTAGTGACTTAGACAAAGAGTGCTGCGCCGCAAGCGACTGCCGCACCGATTAGTCGAAAGGTGTCTGCGCGCCGAAGGTTGCGGATGAGTTCCTGATTCGGTCCGCCAACTGACAACCGATGATGGATTGGTGCTGCCACCAGAGCCGTGGTCACCCCAACGATCAGTAGTGCTCCAGTAGTGACGATTAGCGCCGTAGAGAAAATTGCCGTTCCAAGTGCCCAACCAAGCGCTATGAATAAGGCGGCGTAAACCGGGATAACAACGATGATCATGCGATGGGTGTGAGCTGCGTGCCCACGCTCCCAATCATCGGGCGCTAGATTCACTAATCCTGGATAGACCACGATCGTGACAACGGCTTGGAAGCCGAGGTGCACTCCTGTGGCAAGAAACAAGAACTGCTCAGCCGACACACGTCCTCCTCACTGCCTCTACGGCTCACCCTCATTAGATAGTCATTGCTTTGATAGATTTTAAACCCAAACAGCCCAATGTTGTATTAGGAATTTTTGGTGGGGCGGGTCGGGCTCGAACCAAATGTGCAATATTCGCAAAAATTAATAACTGGTATGGCATGCTTTTCATAGGTTTCGAATCTTTCGAATAGCCATCTATCACGGAGACCCATGTCCGTTAAAAAAGCTTCATACGCAGCCATTTTCACTGCTGGAGTGTTATTGCTTTCAGCCTGTGGCGGTGAACCTACGCCTGACCCAGGCGCAAGCGAAACTACTGCAACACCTTCTGCAACACCTTCTGCAACACCTACTCCAACACCTACTCCAACACCTACTTACGCAGTGGGAGACCCAGGTCCAGGTGGGGGAATTATTTACTACGTGGATAACGTGGGCTTTAGTTGCGGCGAAAGTTACTCAGCAACGGGAAGCCCGACTGGTGGGCTGTGTAAATACCTGGAAGTTGCCCCAGGCGGGTGGAACGCAACTGCCGAAACTGCTGGCCTAATCTGGGCAGTAGCTGCCAATCAAGCTGCGGATGTTTCTGGTATTGCCAATGATGTTTCTGGTATTGAGAATGAAATTGACTCTGTCTATAACAATGCATTAGGAATTGGCCTTGGCTATAAAAACTCTGACCTCATAGTTGCCCAAGGTAATGACATCACCACTGCAGCCGGGGCCGCGCGTGCTTACACAAACAACGCCAAGACTGATTGGTACTTGCCAACAACAGCTGAGCTGAATCTACTTTGCCAATGGAATCGCGGGGTGCCACAAGATGTCGAAGTAGCTTGCACTGGTGGAATCATTAATACTGGCACGGGCGCTAGTGGATCAGGGTTTGTGGACTACGCCTACTGGTCCTCGTCTGAGGTTGGTGCGGAAGTCGCATACTTCCAGTCCTTCATCGATGGCCTCCAGTACGATTATTATAAGGACTTCGCCGACTATGTTCGGCCGGTTCGGGCTTTTTAACTATTCATCTATTTATTTTTTGATTTTTCAAAGTGCAGCGATGTGGAGTGGGTCGGCTATGGCCCTCTATCAAGATTTGCCAGTTTTTTCCGATTTTTACACCCAAACCCACAAAGTATTTCTATTTACCCAGCATTATCCACGTGAGTCAGTTCAGCAAATGTCAAAAAACGCGGTTGCTGCCAACGTTGCTGTCAAAGCCCCTGAAAGGGATCTAAATTACTTGATAACAAACTAACGGTGGGGCGGGTCGGGCTCGAACCGACGACCCACGGATTATGAGTCCGATGCTCTGACCAACTGAGCTACCGCCCCCAGAAACACCAGTCTATTGGGTCGGTGTTGCAATTGGAATTTGGATTTCATTCCTTCGCATAAACCACGGCGTCCAAGGTGGATCAAAGCGAGCAAACCTCGGTGAGCCGTTAGACGTATAGCCATGTTCAGTGATTCGACTTTTAAGGTCGTTGAGTTGTTGCTCGTAAGTGGCTTGAGTCCATCGGCCACTGAAGCGTGTAACTGCCATGTGTTGCTCTGGAACTTCTCGTAACGAAACACTAGAACTACTTGGCACCGGCAAGGATTCCAAAGTCATACCGGCAGGCATTACAAAACTAATGATGTTCTCGTTGCCAGAGCTTTCCTGAATAACGGGGGAAGTCATGGCAATCTTGGATACTGGTTCTTGCACTACCGGAGCCGTCATTGCGATCTTGGAATTGGGCTTGTTGTTACCGTTGATGTAACCAATTAGCGGACGAAATCCTACGCTCCCAGCAGATTCAAAACTTGCAGTAACTATTACATCAGCAAATACACAAGGCTCATACCGACGAACTTCAAACTTTTGGAACTTGCGCTCGACTGTGTATTTTTGCTCTTCGGTCATAGTCCAAATGTAAGGTACAAACTAACCTGCATCATCGTTATTTGCTAACGGCTTAGAACTGCCACTCTTTAACGCTTTGTGTTCCACCCATGGCTAAATCTGCAGTTATTTTGCCAATTGCTGGTACGTACTTAAAGCCGTGTCCGGAACACGGTGAGCAAACTGTCAGGGGTCCTTTGCGATCCAAAATAAAGTGCTCGTTTGGTTCGTTGGTGTAGATACAGGTGGTGGATGTGACTTTGTCAGCATCCAATCCTGGATACCACTGGGAAACATATTCCTGGAGCGCAGATTCAAACTTGCGATTGATTTCAAAACTTCGATTATCTAAATCAAGCTCATCATGAACCAGATGCGAGCCAACCTTCACACCTTCGCCGGGTGTCCAGAGCCCGTACCAACTGTTCTCAACTTCTGGTTGGGCGCTTAGGCCACGATGAATAAATGTCGGCCACATATCTATATCGTCAAAACCTAGTCGGGGAGCGAAGTGGGAGGGCTGGGCGCGAACTGCGTGCAATGGCCGCAGAGCTACGTGATGACCAACTAATCGGGGGAGCCAAGCTCCAGCCGCGACAACCACAGACTTTGTTCGCAGAGTTTGTTCGGCAGTCTCAACGATCGCGTAATCGCCATCAATCTCAACTGAAGCAACTTTGCTGTTAGTCCAGATTTGCCCGCCTAATTCGACAATGCGACGCCATAACGTGTCTACGGTCCGCTGGGCATGAGCTCTGCCACCATCTGGGCTGTAAACCACATTTGCATCAAAAGTAATTCCAGGCCAACGTTCATTAGCTTGCGTCGGAGACATGCGCTCGCATTCCAAACCTTGATTCTTTAAATTTGATTCAATCTCAGCGACAATTTCTGCAGGGCCATGATCGACGTGACCAATTAGCTCAACTAACGTTTCATTTGATTCTGCTTCAAGTTCGCGCCAAAGATCAAGAGCCGCAATACCAAGGGTTGTATAAGTCTGTTGTTCGTGTCCGAGGCGAAAGATTCTGGTGCCGCCGTGAGAACTTCCCGAAACATGATCCTGGGTGAACTGTTCGATCAAAAGCACACTTCGACCTCGCTTAGCTAATTGCCAAGCAGTTGCTGCGCCCATAGCGCCACCACCGACGACTATGTGGTCGTATTTTGAGTCACTTAAGTTCGACATTCAATAAAGATTATTTGAAACTGTAAGGAATTGCAGAGCTATTGGCAGATTTAGATACACATGAACCGTTGGGACGATGGGTTGAAGATCCCTGCTGTCGGCAATCGAACCAAGCAGCGGTCAGTCTTAATTCTTGATTGAGCTTATAACTCTAAAGTCATCAGTTACCAGGCCATGAACGCCAAGCTCGAGCAGTTTGGTGGCTTCACTGGCTTCATTGATTACCCAAACGTGAATTTCGATCCCAGCGCGAATACAGGTCCGAACAAAGCGGGGAGTCACGACCTCGATGCCGTATTGGCGTCTTGGAACCATGGCATTTAACTTATGGGACTTTGAATCCCGTGGGGTTATGCCAGACATAGCTTGAACTACCTCAAAAGGCGTTAGCGCAGATCTGAAGTGGGGGAGTTCTTTTCGGATAGTTAAGGTGCGAGATCGCGAGAACGATCCATTCACAATATCCATGTTTGGAAAATTCCTCAGCACATCTATCCCAGGATGCAAAACATCATCTGACTTAAAGTCAATTGATACCTTTGCGCTGGGGTAATTGGTGAGGAATTGGTTTAAAGTCACCCATGGGTGCAGGCCATCAATTGGATGTTCTTGTAACTCACTCAGAGTCAGGTCTGCAATCTCAAGATTTACCCCCGAGATTCTCTGTATTCCTGAGTCGTGGGTAAGTACTACCTGGTCATCTTTAGTCTTTCGGATATCAATTTCGAAGTTTGTGATTCCAGACATCCAGGCCACATCAAATGCTCGTTCACAATGTTCTGGTTCTGGTCGACCACGGTGCGTCCAAATTGTAAAATTGGAGTTTTCGATCACGCCGCTGGAGTCAATTCGTGCCACGCATTTTTGCGAGCAATCCGAGCGAGTTCTGAGTTTGGATTTACTACATAGGGTGTGCCAACCGAGGCTAAAAGCGGCAAATCATTTAATGAATCACTATAGGCAAACGATCGCGTTAGGTCATAAGAGCGCATTGACGCCAAGTTTTTAGCAGCTTGCGCCTTGTAAGGGCCCTTGAGTAATTCACCATCAAGACGCCCAGAGTAAGTGCCTTCCAAAATCTCACTCTTAGTACCAAGCGCGCCGGTCATGCCGATCTTTTGGGCAAGTGTTGTCGCAATTTCGATTGGGGCATCAGTAAGCAGCCAAGTGTCATGCCCATTTCGCTGATGGTCATGGATTTGGCTCAGAACCTGATGATTGATTTTAAAATTAAGAAGTCGATTTGCAATTGCTTCACATTCCTCCAGGAAATGTGATTGGCGACTTCCTTGCAGGAATTTAAAGGCTTTGTGGACTTGCTGTTCGATTACTAGTTCTGATTTAGACTTTTTGCCTCTAAGTCTTGAACTTTTGACTTTAAAGCTCGAAATGTTGCGCCAGGATAGCTGACCACATTCAGTAAGGCTTTGAATAAAGTGAACTAGAGAAGTCCCTTGAATTAGGGTGTTGTCTAGATTGAAAAACGCAACTGGCTTAGATTCATTAGTCACATCTTCAGAGTGGCCTACTTATCCATACTTAAAGGCCACATCAAGTGAATGTCGTATGAATAAAAATGGAATTGGAATCCATCTATTCACGTGGAATTAAGGTGACATTAACCTTGGCGAACCCAAAACTGAAACCAAAGATCAATACAACTTAATAGTGAGAATCCTGATTGCCACCGAATCGTTTTTGCCGCGCTATAATGGAGTCACCAACTCAGTCCTGAAAGTCGGTACCAACCTTAAGAATCTTGGTCATGATGTCCAAATCTTGGCACCTGGCAAAGGACCGCTTGAGATTCATGGCTTGAACGTAGATCGAGTGCCCTCAATTGCTATCGATTCCTTGGCTCAAGTGGATTTTCCAACAATTCGCGTAAAAGAAATTGCAAATCGAATCAATAGGTTCCAGCCAGATGTCTTGCATTTGGCCTCGCCGTTTCTCTTGGGAGACCAGGCAAGAAAAGTTGCAAAACAGTATCAAATTCCGTCAGTAGCGATTTTCCAAACCGACGTAGCCGGCTTCGTTAATCACTACGGACTTTCAAAGATAAGCGCAGTAGTGGAACGTCGAATTCGAAAGATTCATTCCACAGTTGATTTAAACCTTGCACCATCGACTCATTCCATGTCGTATTTGGAAAATCTTGGAATCGAAAACATCAAGATTTGGGGCCGCGGCGTAGACACTGGCCAATTCAATAACTCTTACCGAAGCGAAGCATTGCGACGAAGCTGGGGAGCGGATGAAAACACGATCGTTGTTGGCTTCGCTGGCCGGCTAGCGCCAGAAAAATGTGTAGAAAACTTGCGCATACTTCACAACTTGGAATCAAATGCCGGCAAGAAAGTTCAACTTGTAATCATCGGCGATGGACCAAGTCGGGAACGATTAACAACTCACCTTCCGTATGCCAGATTCACTGGGCACCTAAGTGGCGAGGAATTAGGCCAAGCAATGGCATCACTTGATGTCATGGTGACCACTGGTGAAAAAGAAACTTTCTGCCAAGTAATTCAAGAAGCTATGGCCTGCCAAGTGCCAGTAGTTGCTCCTGCCACAGGTGGCCCACTTGATCTAGTCGAGCCAGGAGTAAACGGATACTTGTATCAACCTGGTTCACTTGATGAACTGCGCAATGCGGTGCAAACCCTGATCGACAACCCACAGCAAATTCTTGAATTTGGCCAAAACGGCGAAAATATGGTGCGAAGCCGAACCTGGCTGTCTCTAACGGAATCAATTGTTGGTCACTATGAAACTGCAATTGCAAACTTCCAAGAAAACTCCCGCATTTCCCTGGCTGCTTAACTATGCGAATAGCTCACATTGCAAATATGTATGGGCCTAAAAGTGGTGGCCTTCGAACAACTGTGGATGCCCTGGCCTCACAATACGAAATCTTGGGTCATCAAGTGTTGACTGTAGTGCCTGGAAAGGGCTACTCGGCAAAGCAGGCTGGGGACTGGACGCAAATAACAGTGCCAGGCGTGGTAGTTCCATTTACTGGGGGATACCGGATAATTCTGCGTCGTGGCGTAGTGCGTAATGAATTAGTTAGATTCAATCCGGACGTACTTGAACTTTCAGATCGCACGACATTGTTAAAGATTGCTCGTTGGGCTCGCGATCGTGGCATTCAAACTAGCTTTTTCGCGCACGAGCGCCTTGATGGTGTTATTAATGCTTTCGCACCTGGCTTACCGTGGAAAAGCAAACTAATTAAGTATTGGAATACAAAGACTCTAAACTCGGTTGACTGCGTGGTTGCAACGACAGATTTTGCGGCTCACGAGTTTCGCGAACTTTTAGCGAACGATGCCAGTGCTGAAGGTCGGCTAGTTAAGGTGCCACTTGGCGTGGATTTGCTTCGTTTTCAATCCGTTGCGACAGATGTTAGTAACTCAGTTGACGAGGTATCGGATTACGTTCTGGCCTGCACTAGATTTTCAAAAGAAAAAGATCCTGAGTTCTTGCTAGACATCGCAAGGGAATTAAAAGCTGCCAACACGAAATGCCGCATGGTGCTAGCTGGCGATGGACCACAGCGCGTCGGGCTACAAGAGCAAGCCGCTGCAGAACAACTTCCAATCGAATTCCTTGGCTTTGTAACTGACAAGGCAAAACTTGCAAGCTTGATGGCAGGTGCCAGATGCTTCCTGGCAGTGGGACCAATTGAAACTTTTGGACTAGCAGCCCTTGAGTCATTAGCTTGCGGAACCTACGTGCTGTGCCGTGATTCCTCTGCAATTTCAGAAGTCATATCCCCAGTCTGTGGCAGCGCCTTGCCGAGGGATGCCAAGTTGTGGAGTCAAGAAATTGAATCCGTATTAAGCATGGATTCAGCGAAAGTTTCAAATCAAGCCAGATTGCGCGCCGAAGAATTTAGTTGGGATAAATGCGCATCGAATATGTTGAAAATCCACATGAGGGCAGCATGAAAAGTAAAACCAAAGTGGTGCAGGAACAATTGTCAGAGAATACGCAAGAAAGATTGACTGAGGTTTCTATTGAAAGTGGGCTAAAGCCACTGAGCGAAAAACTAATTGCATTACGCCATATGACAGAGTTACGAATTGCAGCACTTGGCGATAGCTCAGTATATGGCGTTGGCGACACCTCAACTGATGGAAATCCAGATGGACCTGGCTGGGTTGGTCGCGTAGCTCATGATTTGTCTGCCAAGCAATACATCAATTTGAGTAAGAATGGTGCTCGAGCTCATACGGTTGTAAGCACTCAGTTAGTTTCCACCAAATTCTTTAACCCTGACTTAGTTTGCGTTTGTGTTGGCATGAACGATGTGATGCGCGGCAACTATTCACCGGTTCAAATCCAAGATTCCATCCGAACTTTGATTCAGGAATTAAATAACATTGGCGCAGTCGTGGTGTTGCTCGGACTACCGGATCCATCAAAGGTGGCATTTGCACCAAAGCGAGTCAAAAAAGTACTCAGCCGTCGAGTCCAGAACTTAAATGAAATCTTGGCAGACGTAGCTGGCAAAGAAGACGCGCTATTTATTGCAGGGTGGGAACAAAAAGAAGTTTATGAACGAAGTTTTTGGCATGTAGACCGAATGCATCCATCGTCACTAGGGCATCAGTTGATCGCCGACCTGATCAGAACTGAATTGAATATGCCACTACGGGTTTCAAACACCCTTCCAACTCAATCAATTCGTACAAAACGAGATGACCTTATCTGGCTGCTTACTAGTGGCACAAAATGGTTACTTAAGAGAAGCATTGATTTGATCCCAACTCTGATCTATTTGATCATGATTGAAGGCAAAGAAATTCGCGCAATTGAAGCAAGTAAGAACGCGAATTCCTAGACTCAGCCCTGACACCAGCACTATGCAACGCTCCATCACTGGATTTATGAGAACATATAGATATGCAAAAGAACGTATTTGGCGAGTCATTGGAATTGTGTGGGCTTGACCCAGTAACCGGTTTTTTTCGGGATGGGTTCACAACCACTGATGAATCGGACTACGGCAGCCATACGGTTTGCGCTGTGGTTTCGGCTGAATTCCTAGAGCATCAAAAATCTGTCGGTAATGACCTTTCAACTCCGGCGCCACAGTTCGGATTTGCTGGCCTCAAGCCAGGGGATCGCTGGGCAGTTTGCGCACCGCGCTGGCAACAAGCACTTGAAGATGGCGCAGCTTGCGGTGTTGTGTTAAGTGCAACAAATGAAGCAGCCCTTGAATACATCAATTCTGAAGACTTAATGGCAAACAGCGTTGACGTGCCGCCGGACTTAAGTGAACTGACGGAAAGTTAACCTGCAAGGTTAGTTTTCTCACTGGCTGTTCTAAATTTACCAAGAATTTTCCAAAATGAGGTTGCAACGGAGAATTCACTCTGCTAATTTTTTGTCGGCAAAGATTCCCTTTGTCAAATTTTGGGAGGAAAATCATGTCTTACAATGAAATTCTAGAAGCAATGAAAAATGATCCAGCTCTGGCTCAGCAGCTTCACGATGCTCCATCAGAAGCGGCTCGGGCTGCATTACTTGGTGCAAAGGGAATCGCTGTTCCAGCACCTGGCAGCCCACTGCCAGGAAAAGATGAAATCAAAAGCATGAGTGAAGTTGCTGGTGGCAGCACGTATTTCAACTTGACGGTGTGCGCCACTTGGACCCCTTAAGGTCCGAGAAATTTCCTGAGGCCGCATTTCCTATCTTGATCGGGTTCTTACTTGCTTATGAAAAATGTCCCGATTTTGAGAGATTTGCGGCCTCTAGCATTAAAAGGTGTTACCCATGAGGAGTTTCTACAAGCAAACCAAGCCTCGGCTCTAGTTCCTGGTACCGCGACGCGATCAACGAGTGCAGAAGCCTCAATTGCTCGGGTGACTCCGTACCTAAAAGATTTTGGAATCACTCGAGTTGCCAACGTTACCCACCTTGACAGAGTTGGGGTTCCCGTACATACCGCGTTGAAGCCCATGGGGACAACGCTTTCAAATGGGAGTGGAAAAGGTCTTAACCACGCTGCGAGCAAAATTGGTGCCATCATGGAGGCCATAGAGCAGAGTTACTGGGAAACTGTAGAACTAGAGCTTACTACTGCCTCACAGAAAAATCTTGAAAAACAAGGTCAAAGGGTGGCGTGTGGTAACAACCTACCTACCGTGAAAAATTCACTTTGGCATGAAGGACTCTCAGTGGATTGGGCGTGTGGGCAGGATCTCGTCACAGGTGAAGAGGTGTTCATACCTGCTGAACTCATACGCGCTGGAACCTCGGCATCCCAAAGCTTTAGCACTTTTGTCACCTCGTCAAACGGTCTTGCAAGCGGCAACAATGTCTTTGAGGCAATTTTGTCGGGACTAACTGAGTTGATTGAGCGTGACGCAGTAACGATGAACAAAGTCGAAGGACGTGGTCAAACATTCGATAGTGCTATTGATCTGGACCAAATTTCTGCCCTATACGGTGAACCCTTCGTTTCGTTGCGGGAGCAAATAGAACGTGCGGACTTGCGATTGCACGTGGTGGACACCACCCATGAATTAGCTATTCCTACCTACAAAGCGTATGTTCACGATTTGGCCATTACTACCGTTGGCTCATTTGCTGGGTATGGAACCAGCCTCAACCCATCAGTCGCTCTGTGCCGCGCTGTGACTGAGGCCATGCAATCACGTGGGTTGGTAATTGCGGGAAGTCGCGATGACCAATTCATAAGCGGCCGGGACGCCTCCATGATGTATACCAGCCACCATGAAGCGCCTGCGATTGGAACAATGGCGCTAATCAATAGACCTAATCTTGGGAAAGCCACGATAATGGCTGAAATTTTAGAAATAGTTGATCGACTTTACTCTGCTGGAATGAAAGAGATTCTCGTCTTTAGATACACAAATCCAGGAGATCCGGCTCAAGTTGTCAGAGTAGTTGTCCCTGGTCTCGAGGGTTATTTTTTTGATTTATACTCGGCGGGCCCAAGAGCCAGAGCTGCCATGAAGCGCGGATCTTCCACCAACTCTGGGGTGCTTAAAGCTTATGCGTAGTAGAGATTTGATTTTCCTTGGTCCTTCCTTGTCTCACGAAGATGCGCGTGAAATCTACCCCGAAGCGATGATTTTGCCACCTGCTGCTATGGGAGACATTTTGTCAGCAGTTCGTAGATTTAATCCTCACGCTATCGCGCTTGTAGATGGTTCGTTTTTTCAGACGATGGCTACCTATCACAAGGAGTTGATTGAAGCCATGTCGCTCGGTATTTGGGTCATCGGGTCTAGCAGTATGGGAGCCTTGCGCGCTGCGGAATGTTCAGAATTCGGAATGATTGGCGTGGGCCAAATTTACGAGGCCTTCGCAACTGGTGAATTGGAAGATGATGACGAAGTCGCGATTTCTCACCTAAGTGTCGAATATGACTATATGCCTGTTACCGATGCGATGGTAGACATTCGGGCGACACTTGGCGCTGCTCGGGATCAAAATATTATTTCTGATGGACAGTATGTGAGGCTATGTGAGTTACAAAAAAACCGTTGGTTCATGGAACGACATCTTCTAAATTCGCTCACCGATGCTCAAGAAATAGGGATAGAAAAAGAAACCACCGACGCCTTGATGACTTTTTTTAGAGAGTTTAAAGTAAGCGTAAAGGCAAACGATGCAAGACTTGCAATATCACGCCTTCGAGACCTTCCAGAGGGCCCTATGCCTCTGCTGGATCGACCAAAATTGGCACTCTCTTCCGTTTATGTTGCCACCTCAGCGCGTGACGTGGTTGTTCACAGTGATCTCGATGATCCGATCACCTTCGACAAGATACGGCGATTTGTGACTTTAACGGAGAGAAACTCAGAGACTATTTGGCGACAAGTACGTGAGCGCACAGCGCTTTACAAGTTGATGGCGGCATATTCTCCCGCGATACTAGATGTCGAATTGGAGCAAGCACGAAACAGTATCGCTGCAGACTTAGGGGTACCATCAACAGAACTCGACAGTGCATGTTACGCCTTAGACATGACGCCGAGTCAAGTAAGCGATTGGGTTACAGAAGAGGCTTACGTGCTTCGGGCAGCTAAATGGGTGAAATCAGCCGGGGTGTACTCGTTACATACAACTGAGTTTCTCAATCAAATACGCAGAACAGGTGGGTACCGTGATGCGAAACGCGGCGCTGCTTTTCAGGAATTTGTGGCAGCGTCAAGTGCTCACAAACACAGCAAAATTGGTCTAAAAGCTGCTATGGCAGTTTACCAACAGATGTCTGAATGGCACGAGCCAAGTGACCTTGATGAATACATTGACAAGTCTAATTTTGGCTCTCGTGCGGAATTTTATGAGCGTCTCATGACAGCTGTTGCAACCTCTATGGATCTTTTTGACATGAATTTAATCGATCCCAATTTGGTAGCTAATGATGAGCTAGATCATTTCTTAACCCCAAAAACGTCAAGAGGCGGATAATCAATGGCGAAAACAGATGCGCAAGCGTTCGATGAATCAAACGCGGTTCCAGAGCAACTACTTAAAGTCAGCCCAGAGTTTGGAAGTTTGGGCGCCACGACATCCTCCAAAGGGTGGATAGCGCTTGCAGGCCTGAGTTTGGTTCTCGTGTCCGCCTCGATCTGGGGTTATTTTGGAACCCTAACCGTCCAAAAAACTTTTGGTGCTGTCTCTGTTAGCAACGGGGTGACGTACGAAATCGTGACTTCAACTACGGGGACTATCCAGCAGCTGTCTCCCGTGGAGCAGATTTACAACACCGGAGATGTGATTGCTGTGGTAGATCCTGTCGATGGTGGGCCGAGTGTGAATATAACTGCACAGGGCACCCTCCTTGTCATGGGATGGGAATTTGTAATCGGTAGTCCGGTAATTGAGAACACTGTGCTTGGTCGAGGCGTTCTGGTAGGCACGTCAAAAGCCAGTGCCGGCTACCCGTCCAATAACGAAATAATCGCTATATCTTTTCTGCCTTTATCTGATCTTGAAACTCTAGAGCAATCAGTTGCCGTAAAGATAGAAATGCTCGACTACGGTTTAAACAAACAGACCTATCGAGCGAAATTGGATTCTTTTGGTCGTTATCCGGTATCAGAACGACGGATCGCCCAGATAGTTGGTAGTGAATCAAAGGCAGCCGAGATTATGGATCAAACTGGGGGAGAGCCCCACTTAGTTGCATTTGGATTTTTGTCAAAGGACGATGAAAATACGGTTGTTGAGGCAACTAATACAAAGGATGAAAATCGTTTCACCTCAGGTCAAGACGCTGAAGTGATTGTTACCTTGGTTTCAAATAGCCCACTGAAAGTCCTTTTTGGGTCAGGTTCTTAGATGATGAGAAGTATCAGAATCTCCTCTAACGAGAATGTGTCGGGTTAGTAGATGGAGAATATTTCGACAGCGAAAAGGGTCAGAGTTCCAACCGTTTTACAGATTGAAGCAGTTGAATGTGGGGCCGCATCGTTAAGCATGGTCCTTGCTAGCTTTAGAAGATGGGTCCCTCTTAGTGACTTGCGCACCGCCTGCCGTGTTTCGCGGGATGGCGCAACGGCCTCGGGGATTATGGAGGCGGCAACTGAGTTTGATCTTGAATCAAATGGACGCATGATTTCCGTAGATCAACTTCAAGGTCATCAAATGCCAGCAATCATCTGGTGGAAGCGCCGACACTTCGTGGTTCTTGAAGGAGCGAAAAATGGTACGTTTTTTGTTCAGGATCCTGCCCTAGGTCCAGTCAGATACTCTCAAGAAGACTTTACAAAGAGTTTCTCTGGGGCAGTGATCACGTTCGAGGTGACAGAAAAGTTCGAAAAAGGAGGATATCCGTATCGCACTCTACCTAGTCTCATGCGCCGTCTTCGTGGAACCGAGGCGGGGTTGTGGTTTGCAATAATCTCAGGTCTTCTGGCCATGCTTCCAGGTCTCTTACTAGCACCCATAAGTTCAAGTTTCATAGATTATGTTCTGATCCCAGGTCAAGAGACACTACTTCCTGTTTTAATCGGTGCACTTGTAGTTATTACTTGTCTGCGCGTCGTCTTCATTTCACTTGAGTACACAGCACTTGCGCGGGTACAGTCGCGAATTGCTTTTGGAAACAATTCTGAATTCTTGATGAGGATGTTTCGTTTACCACTTTTGTTTTTTGCAGGTCGCAACATTGGAGACCTTGTCCAACGCATGAGTTACTCAAGTGCAGTGGCAAAATTAGCTGCTGGATACCTAGCAGCATCGCTAATTAGCATGGTGGCTCTTGTGGCTTACCTCGCACTCATGATCTTCTATAACTTGTTACTTGCTGTTATCGTCATGTCATTTACAGCGCTAAATGTTGTTGCTCTTCGTTCCTTGATCAAGCGTCGAAAAGTTGGACAAGGACTGTTATCCAGCGAAATGGGACGTCTTCAAAGCATAACTATCGGTTCCATTCAATCCATCGAAACCGTTAAGGCCAGTGGCATTGAAGACGATGTCTTCGGGCGCTGGACAGGACAACAAACAAAAGTTGTGAACGCTGAGGCTGCTTTGGTTAGTCCAACTGCAATCCTGGGTGCAGTTCCAACTGTTTTGACATTACTTACGACGACTTCGATCTTGACTATCGGTGGTTTTCTCGTTGTTAAAGGTCAAATGACAATTGGCTCGCTTCTTGCTTTTCAGGCTCTTGTCGCAGGGATTAATGCGCCAGTTAACATGCTTGTTGCAACGTCGACACAAATTCAGATGATTCAGAGCAATCTTGAAAGCCTCGATGATGTTCTTGACTACGATCTCGACGCACGCTTTACCATGCGGACTCCTACCGAAGTTTTACAGGAAAGCCTTAATGATGTGCGTTCCTCATCTGCAGTCCCATTATCGGGCTCAGTGGTGTTGTCAGATGTTGAATTTGGTTTCACGAAGGGTAATGCTCCGTTGATAACAAATTTCAATTTAGAGTTGCATCCCGGTAAGAGAATTGCATTGATAGGACCATCGGGTTCGGGTAAATCAACCGTAGGTAGCCTTATAGGCGGTTTGTACATGCCTTGGTCAGGGTCAATTACCTATGACGGCAGGGAAATTTCGGAAATTGATCCGCTAGTTTTTTCAAGTGGACTTGCGAAAGTTGACCAATCAGTGATGCTTTTTTCTGGCACGATTCGGCAAAATATCACAATGTGGGATACGTCTATTCCCGATGAGCTCATAGTTAAGGCGCTGGCAGATGCCCAAGTGTTAGATCAGATTTTACTTAGACCACATGGCATTGATACAGACGTGATCGAGGGAGGCCTGAACTTTAGCTCTGGAGAAATTCAACGCCTTGAGATTGCTCGGGCCTTATTGCGCAATCCATCGATCCTCATCATGGACGAAGCGACAAGTAATCTGGACACAACAACTGAAAAGTTGATGGACAGTGCAGTGCGATCGCGTGGGTGCTCGACGATTATCATCGCCCATCGGCTAAGCACAATCAGGGACGCTGATGAGATTATTGTGCTTGATCGTGGAGGCGTTATCGCCGAACGAGGAACGAATCAAGAGTTGCTTTCACAGGGTGGGATTTATTCGCAATTGGTGGCTAGCTCAGGAGATGGAGGAGACATTGGAACCTAAATGTGACGAAGACAATTCCAAATCAGCGCATAGCATCGAACTCAATGAGGATGTAAGGCTCGCGGTGCATTCTGGTGTTGTGAATATTTTTGCACTCGAGCCGAATGGGCGACGCTGGCCAATGACATCAGTGCAAGGTCCTCTATTGATAGTGGGTAGTTCAGTTAATGGGCTTAAGATGCTGGTCGAGGGAAACCTAGGAACCTCAATGTCGGTTGAAACCGAGCTGACGGACGGTGATTTCCAAGCCTGGCATAACTTAATCATCCGCTCTACCAGCGACCTTGGGTCAGTTGACCTTATCAATTTGCAACATGATGAAATTACCGATCTCCTAAAAAAATGGATTGTTTCAACCATTCAGCGGGGTAAGGCTCTTGAAGAAAAGCTGCTGAGTAATTTGGAGAGAGTTAACTCAAGCACGGACACATTGACAATCGCTGTGATGAAAAAGTACGTCAACGATCCAAAGTCAGCGTTTGATGAAACCGAGGCATTTCCGTCAATGGTAAAAGTCTTGGATGCTTTGAGGGTTTTGGGCAAATTTCGAGGTTTCGAAGTTATCGAGCCTCGCAATGCAAGCACCCTTTCGATTGACGAAGTTTTGGAAGAAGCACTGAAGATTTCTCAATTACGATCACGTGTTGTGTCTCTCGAAGCTGGTTGGACGCGCAAGGGCACGGAAGCACTATTAGGGTTTGTAGACGACGGAGGAGGACATTGGGCACCCGTTGCCTTAATACCAAAGTCACGTGGGTACGTTTATCGGGCTTCAGACAGTGCCAGTCCCGTTCGCGTTAAGGAAGGGAGTTCCGCAATTAAATCGGAGGCACTGGAGATCTACCCCTCGTTCCCTCGCCATCGCCCGGCGTCGTTTCGTGATATGGCGCGCCTTGCATTTCGAGGTTCGCGTCCGGTGTACGCCACAATCGCCCTTTGTTCATTCGCAGTGGCTGTCATTGGATTGGCTGCGCCAATTCTTACTACGGCAGTACTGGGAATTTTTGTACCAGAAGAAAATGTAGTAGGTATAACGGCTGTTGGAATAGCCTTAGGGATCTTATCTCTGGCCGCTGGTGCTTTCGTTATAGTGCAAAATCTGGCTACCTCTAAGTTGACACAAATCGCACAACTACGCGTGGAATCTGCCCTTTGGGATAGAACATTGAGTTTACCGCTGTCGTTTTTTCGACAGTACAGCAGTGGAGATTTGGCCTATCGCATTTCATCAGTTACCAGTTTGAAACAACTTCTCGGACCACAAACAACCACCACGATCCTAGCCGCCGTTTTTGCCTCAGTAAATCTCTACATTCTATTCAAGTTTAATACATCACTTGCTGTGGCTGCTACTTTGGTAATTTTGCTAACAATAATAGTTATGCTCCGTTTGGTTAGAAAAACCTCGAAACTAGTGCGACGAGCCAACCTGTCTCAACAAGAAGCTTCATCGTGGTTTGTTCAATTAGTTTCGGGGATTTCCAAAGTCCGTGTTGCTGGAGCTGAACGCCGTTTCACCGACATTTCATTGTTAAAGCAGGCTGATTTGATTGCCAGTCAAGCTGCTCAAACACTATTAATGGGACGTTTGCAGTCGGTTTTGGCGCTAATTTTAGGAACTTCGACGCTAATCTTTTTCGTCATTGTTGGTTATCTAACTTGGGGACCTCAGGGGCCAGTGATTGACGCGACTTCATATGTTGCCTTTGCAACTGCGTTTGGTACTTTGTTCGGGGCAATTGTCGGTCTCAGTGCGGCCGTTCCTGCGATAGCGAGCGCCGGGCCAACGGTGGACTTGGTCCGGCCCATTCTCGAGTCCATTCAAGAGCAGGATGGAGTAATGACTCCGCTTAAGTTAGTGCATGGAAAATATGAATTTAAGGACGTGTCATTTCAATATTTTGAAGGCTCTCCTCTCGTGCTAAATGGATTTACTTGCACCACGGAACCTGGGGCAATGACCGCTATAGTGGGCGCCTCTGGATCTGGAAAAACTACTGCCATACGTCTCATGACTGGACTTGAGTACCCAACTTCAGGATCCCTTTTGATAGATGGACACGATGTAAGAAGCGTCAACCCAAATGACTTAAGGAAAAATTTGGGCGTAGTCATTCAGGGTGGTCAGCTTTCAAATGGTTCAATTTTGAGCAATATTGGAGGTGGAGCCGAGATTTCGGAAGAAGTCGCATGGGTGTGTGCGTCTCAAGCCCGCATTGCTGATGATATCGCAGCCATGCCGATGAAGATGCATACTGTGATTAATCCCTTGACGCTATCTGGAGGACAGACACAGCGCATTCTTATTGCAAGAGCCCTTGCCCGAAACCCTTCGGTAATTCTTTTTGACGAAGCTACTAGCGCCCTAGATAATGAAAATCAAAAGGCAATAAGCCAAACGCTCAGTGCACTTCCAATAACGCAAGTTGTGATTGCGCAAAGAATTTCAACAATCAAGAATGCTTCAAAAATACTAGTGCTTGAAAATGGTTATCTCGTAGAACAGGGAAACTTTGATGAATTGATGACGTTGAATCGTGTTTTTGCGGGCTTGGCCAAGCGGCAGGTCTCAGAGGGCTAGACGACTAGCAAAAAGGCGCGAGAGCAGTTTTGAATTCCAATGCACTTGCAGGCCTGTCGGTTGGGGCTTTACTCATGGCCTGCCTTAATAGCCGAAGAAGTGCTGCTGGGAATTTTTTGTCTGCCCTGTTATCGGCTCCTATTCGAAGGTCAGGGCCAAATATCATTCTTTCAAGAGTAGCTGCTACGGCGAATAGGTCGACACGAGTCGAAGTTTCCTGCATTTGCTCGGGGGCGCTGTACCGATGTGATCCCATCACTCGCACAATCAAATTTCCATGGTTATCAGTTTGGCGAACGGCTAAACCAAAATCGATTATTTTTAAGCATGATCGGGGATGGTAAAGAAGATTTTTAGGGTGAATATCACGATGAATTATTCCCTGATTATGCAGGTAAGTGAGCCCATCTAGAACCTCACTTATAATCATAATCGCTTGAAACTGAGACATCGGGTTTTCTATTTGAGCTTCGATAGATGATGCATCAATAAACTCAAGAACGGTAAATGGCAATCCGTTATGAATTCCTTGATCCAGCATTTCTACAACATGTCGATTACTCAGTCCAAGAAGCATTTGACTTTCATGCCTAATAAAATTTGCCGCCGGGTACATTGACCCAGTTGCAGATAAAATCGGCATTTGGATGAATCTTTTGGTTGGCATTTTGATGACGACTTTGCGCGATTTCTTTTCGTCGAGAGCTAAATAGATGCTTCCAACTGATCCTGTTCCAATGTGTGAGATAATTGTGTAACAATGCCCGATACTTGTACCTGGAGCGACGTGAAGCACATCTCAATTGTAGGCCCGATGGCGATATTGGGTAGCATTCTCTAAACGCCTGAAACCCCGGAGATTTAGTTGGCAAATCTAAAGATTGTTATCGTTGGCGCTGGTATCGCAGGTACTGGTTTGGCCGATGAGTTAACCCAGCTGGGTCAACGTGATGTCACCGTGGTTGATCAAGGACCAATCTGGAAAACCGGCGGGGCTACATCGCATGCACCCGGATTAGTAACGCGCACCAGCACTTCAAAGATGATGCACCGGTTTGCAGATTACACAATTACCAAACTTTTATCTATGGATGTTGCGGGCCAGCCTTGCTTTTACCCAGTTGGATCCATCGAAGTTGCGCTAACTCAAGAGCGCCTGAATTACTTAGTTCGCCGCACTGAGTTTGCTGCTTCGTGGGGATTTAATGCCGAGATGCTGTCTCCGCAAGAATGTGCGGACCTGAATCCGCTGTTGGATCCAAGTACTTTCATCGGTGGCTTTCACACCACGGGCGAAGGCGTCGGCAAAGCGCTTCGTGGCGCGCAAGCTCAGGGCGAGCGAGCGCAATCCAATGGTGCAACATTTATCGGCAATACAACTGTTACCGGCATAGCTACTTCGGGATCAAAAGTTACTGGTGTAAAAACTGCAACTGGAGTTATTCCAGCTGATTTAGTTGTTATCGCAGCAGGTGGTTGGGGCAATTCGATTGCAGCTACGGCTGGCGTGGTATTGCCCTTAGTTTCGATGGAGCATCAGTATGCCGTTACCGAGCCAGTTTCGGTGTTAGCAAAAGGCCGTGATGGCGATGCCAGCGTGCCGATTGTGCGAATCTATGAGGCCGGCACTTATGTGCGCGACGAAGGCGATAGAGCTGGTGTTGGTTCGTTTAACCATCGCGCAATTCCAGTAACGGATTCAGCCATGGTCAGCAATGCTGCAACTCTGCAAGACCCTTCGAAGTTGCCATTCACCCAAGCGGATTGGGATCAAGCTTGGGTTGAAACTCTAGAAGTTATGCCAGTTCTATCGGGATTGAAATACGAACAGGCCTACAACGGAGTGTTCCCATACTCATCCGATGGCTTACCGCTGATGGGTCCAGCGCCAAGTGTTGATGGGCTTTGGGTTCTGGAATGCCTTTGGGCAACGCACTCGATTGGCGCAGCTAGATCGCTAGCGCAAGCAATTTGTGGCATCGCACCCGACATTGATTTTGCCCCA
>Ga0315905_10001770_pt1 | contig 22961 bp, 25 predicted proteins | sample LakEriMetagenome_5_FD_203522 | JGI IMG/M metagenome (GOLD analysis project Ga0315905, IMG submission 203522) | Freshwater fungal communities from buoy surface, Lake Erie, Ohio, United States - Buoy 4 MA121 | ecosystem: Environmental > Aquatic > Freshwater > Lake | place: USA: Lake Erie, Ohio...
TGTCGGTAAGTAGGGTGGGGGCCCGCCTTTCCGGCGAGCCATCAAAAGCGGCCGCGGGCCATTGAAGGAGGCCGCGGGCCATTGAAGGAGGCTCGCCGGCGTGACGCGCGTCACGCCGCTACCGAAGGGGCGAAAGCTGCAAAAGCGCTGTGGTGCACCGCCAGGTGGAGGCTGGAGTCGCCCTTGCTGTCGCGCATCTCAAGCGCCTCCTTACCAGCCTTCTCTACCAGCTTCAGCGCTACCCCCTCCTCCAGCCCCGCATTCAAGGCCATTTGCAGCGGACTCTCGCCTGCGTCGTTCTTGATCCCCACGGAGGCTCCAACCCGCTCGCTATTATTATTTTTCATGATTTATTTGTTACATCTTTAGTCAACATTGTGTGTGTCTCTCTCTCCCAGTATTCATGGTTTCCTTGTTCAAGTTAGCAGCAAGCTTTGGCGAGAAGGGCATTCGTGTCGGTCCTTCGCGCCAACTCCTCACACGGTGCCGCGGTTCGTCATCAATATCCACGGCCAAACAGCGCCACACCTCCACACGCTAGAACCGCTCTGCGCACACGCACAAACATCGGCACAGTCCCGTATCATGTGTACATGATGAAGCGCTCTCTCGTTCATCATGACGAAGCGCTCTCTCATTCATCATCAAGCACTCGCTTATTAGTCATCATGTGCATCATGAAAGCGCTCTCTCACACATGATAAAGCGCTGTCAGAGAGCGCCTTCTCGCCTCCGCCCGCCCGGGACGCAGGCAGCACAACGCACAATCACACAAGCAGCGCACGGAGGAGGAGGAGCGGAGGAGGAGGAGGAGGAGGAGGAGGAGACACAGACACAGAGGCAAGTAACAACATGGCTGACGCACCCAATAACAGATTGAAAGGTGATTGGCTCGTCTGGGTTTTGGCAGGAGTTGTTCGAGAGAGAGAGTTGTGCGTCGTGCGTGTCGAATGTGTCGTGTGCATCGTGTGCGTCGGGGGGGTCGTGGAAGTTCAGTGTGTCAGTGTCTTTGGGCAGGGAGGGCAGTTGCGGCAATGTGTTGGGGTAGAGTAGCTACCTTTGATCGTAGAGAGAGAGAGAGAGAGAGTTAAAGAGTAGCTCCCTTCGATCAGATAGACAGAGAGAGAGTTAAAGAGTAGCTACCTTTGATCAGATAGGCCAGCGGGATGGAGAGTATCGGGCCGGTACTCGTCAGCGCCATGCACGCAGAGACCTCGAGCAAGAACAAGGCTGGCGCATATGCATGCACGGTGCCTCCGTCAATATCTCCTTGCCTAATAAACAAGCAACCACCCCCGTACACACACACCTACCCCGCATTCGGCATGCACGGTGCCTCCGTCAATATCTCCTTGCATACTAACCTCGCACACATACACCTACGCCACATTCGGCCCGTCAGACTTGTCGCAGGGTTAGGGTTAGTGCGCCACTAATGTCGTTGCCACGCTTGGCAGGCTTGCCACGCTTCCCCACGCTTACTGACGCGGCTTGTGATGTAGGATACATATTACAGATAACCAGGCGCGTGAGTACGTCCTATCGCCAGACGCGTGCTGCCGCGCTCTTCCTGACTTGACCCGTGCAGCCGCGCACGGGACTGCTATCGGGGACTTCTGGGTCTAGTGTGAGTGTCTGGAGATTAGTTTAGTGTGAATGTTTAGTGATTTAGTTTAGTGGACTTCTGGGACTTTGCCTGTTGTGCTCAGGACGGGTGTGATGAATGTGCACAACATCTGGAGGAGGAGGAGGAAGCATGAGCGTCAAGATGGTGTACACCGCGCACTCGCATGGAGAAGGAGCACAACATTCCAAGCACGTCAGACGTCAGACGTCAGACGTCACAAAATCCCAAGCACGTCAGTCGCCAGTCCTTTCATGCGTCTCAGTCCCAGCGTGTGCGTGTGTCTATGTAGACGTGCGCGTGTGTTAGACGTGTGCGTGCGCGAGAGAGGTGGCGGGAGAGGAGTGTGGGGCGGGGGTGCAAAAGCGCTGGTGACACAAGCAGCCCAAGGCCCTCGTCACAAAAGGCATGTTGCATGTTGTGCGCACTGTTGCGTGTTGCGACCACTGACGTGACGTGCTTGGGGTGCGCACTTGGGGTGCGTGCTTGAGGAGCGTGCTTGGGTCGCGTTGGCGCTCGTGCCACGCGGACTCACGGCGCCGATCGCCACAACAAGCAATCACACAACGACTCACCGCGCCGATGGCCACAAAGAACCATTCCCTTGAATCGAGCGGCGGCAGTTTGGCCCAGAGCGGCACCTGCCGGCATGCACACCCCGATGTTTGATAATGCTGGAACAAGTTCGTGGAACAAGTTCGAAGACACTGCTTCTTCAACAGGGTCGGCGGAATTGAATGCTCAAATGCAGCAACAAGTACTACCTTCTGAGACAAGCACTAGCCTCGACGCAGCACCGCTGCACCGTCAGTGAGTAGTGATTAGCAGAGCTTTTTTCTTTTTCCGGTGAAGTAATCACATCACAAATATTAAAAAAAAAAATTCTTTTTCCGGCGAAGCATTTGACAGCGTAATTTTTCCCTTTTTTATTTTGCTTCACAAGAGAGATAAACCCATATACCCCTCTTACCTTCTCCCTCCGCCCACCTATCCACCCATACCTCATACGCGCGGTGCAGGCGGCACCATGCTTTTGACGGAGGGATTTTTAGGGTGGGTTTTTTTGGGTTTGGTTAAACACTGATTGACGCTCACACGTTACCCGGGCAGACAGAAGGGTTGAAGGGTTGGTTGCGGAGGGATGGGTGTATGGGTGGGCGGTGTATGAGGTGTATGAGGTGTGGGCGGATAGGTGGGCGGAAGGATGGATATAAGGGGGGTGTATGGGTTTAGCTCTCTTGTGAAGCAAAATAAAAAAGGGAAAAATTGGGCTGTCTTTTGCTTCGCCGGAAAAAGAAAATTATTTTTTTAATATTTGTGATGTGATTACTTGACCGGAAAAAGAAAAAAGCTCTGCTAATCACTACTTCAGTGGTCCATCACTATGCTAGGGAACGGGGCGAGGCTACTATGCTAGAGACAAGGCCGCTATGCTACCTATGCCAGAGAGATAAGGCCTCTAGGCTGCCGAGACGAGAGATACGAGAGAGACGAGCCCTGCAGAGGGCCGCCTATCGCATGCAAGCAAACGCAAGACTTCTAATCAGAAACCCATTCCAAAGAGAGAACGCATTCTAACTAGCCAGCACGTTCTAATGGACCTGAGTGGCCCAAGAGCGAGGTTGGCGCATGGCGATGGCGCGGTTCGGAGTTTGCCCCCCAATTCTAGACTCCTCCATCCTTATTGTGACAACAGAGGGTCCGAAAAACCTGCCGCAGACTTGTCACCACACTCCCCTGTCAAGCAGTGGGGGGCGAGGAGAGATGTTTGAGGGATTGGGGGGGAGGAGACCTGTAACCGACGGCTATGGCGAGGAGGGCCACATCTAGTTGCAGCGCGGCGCTAGCAAACCGGATGAAACTAATCTCCAACGGCGGCAAGCTACCGGCGTACATTTTGACGATAACTGCCCCGAAGACGTCGACCACGATGTTGACAACTGCATACACGTACCCCTCCTTCTCGTCTGCACAAGCATTCGAATCCTCAGAGGGTTCAAGCAACGCACAGAGCATAGCAACGCACAGGGCATAAAAAAATTAGCGGTAGGGCTGACGGCTCCACTAGGCCTGGGCGTGTCACGCCGGGACATTCGTACCAGGATCGAACAGAAAAGCCGACATCTCACGCACGGGCAGTCTTCGCTGTTGGGGCATATGTGGTAGGGCGGCGAGGGCATCCGAGATGGGGAGCTGCGCGCCGCAGGCAGGGCAGTGCCTACTTAGGGCCTCTGTGAACGCGCCACATTGCAAACAGCGGGTGCGTGGGCCGGAGTTGTAGGGGCCTGCGGCGTCGCGCTGCAGCAGTTCAATGTCCTCACTCTGCGGGTTGCTGTGCTGCCGCTGCAAAGCAACGAGTAATACACCAGCCATGGTGACCAAGACGGCGAGCGCTGACTCGGACTTGATCCGTTCGCCTAGGAGTAGCCACGCCACGAGGGCTCCCACAAACGGCTTCAACGAGTCTACGAGAATGAGCCGTCGCGCCCCGAGCGCCTTTAAGGCGTGAAGCCACACGATATCGCCAATCGTGATACCCAGAAAGGCTGAAAGCACTAGCATGTCCATTCGCGCCGGGCGATCGCCAGGCGCAGTGGCGTCCGTATGGCCGGTGTGCAAAGCCACACGCCACACATGGGCGCGAAAGGGCACAAGTAAGAGGAAAAAGAACGTCGCGATGGTGCACTTGACAGCATTTAGCACGACCTGTCGACACGCGCTCTCAGGAACTGCCCGCACGTGCGCCGTCAACAGTTTTAGCATGCGTCGAAGCAGCATGCGCTTTCAACTCTCAAGTTTACCCTAACGCGCAAGCCGTCTTTCAACGCGCATGCGTCTTGCTCACCGCACTTCCGATCCAGTATTTGTCCCAGAGCAGGAGCCCCACAGACATGACCAGGGGCGCGCCCAGCGCCGCGCAGACGCCCTGCACCACATCCGAGTCGGACGCCATCCGATGCTTGTGTAACTCACAACTCAAAAGCGCACCATTTCACAAGCATCGTGCTACGCCTCACCGGCTGCGCTGTGCTCCATCCGATGCCTACACTCTCTCTCAAAATATACTACGCCTCCACCTGAAAATGGCGCCACTGCACCGGGTGTGGAAAACGGTGGTGCTGGCGGCGCTATGCGCGACGCTGGCAGGGCATACACGCGGAGATTCGACGTGCCGCAAGCTCTCCGGGGATGACCTGCTGCGTCTGCGCACTTCAGGTGCGCGCCGATGCGGGGAGCACAGAAGCGTGGACGTGACCTGCGGGCGCGTGGCGTCCACGTGCAGGCGCGTCGCAGTTGTCCTGCGGGAAGCTTTGTGCACGAGCTGGCTGATGCTGTGGATACACTGTGATGCGCACAGGCGCGCGAGTGGGGGGCGATTTCTTACCGGCACGCATGGGCAGGCACGGGTGAGGTGTTGGTCCTCTTCCACGCGACTCCGGTCAACTCCGAGGAGTCCGAAGCCGCTCTGGAGACCTGGCAGCAGCTCTCAGCCCCCCTCGCCGGATTTGCGGAAACAGGTGCGCAAAGCACGCACGCACATGCGCACGAGCGAGCGTGTTTTCGTTCCACTCAATCGCCGTCCAGCCGTCTTTGATTGCCAGCTGACAGATGTGTTGATCGTCAAGGGAGCATCAACTGCGACGACTTTCCTGCCGACTGTCGCGCCCTGCAGGTCGTCGCTCAATCTGCGCGTGCGTCCTCCGCAGCCGCAGCTGCGTCCTCTGCAAGCGCAGCAGCAGCTGAGAATAGCAACCTTTTGCAAGACTCACGGGGCACGCTGGCAGATAGCACACTTCCCGCAAGCAGGACTGGTGCGGGGTGGAGAAGTTATCATGTACATGGGCCCTATGACGGCCAAGGCGTTGTTTCTGTTTGTCACCAACAACATGTACTCGCCAGTCTACCAGGTGCCTTGACCGGAAGCGGCGCTTGCGTGTCACACATCCCCCTCCTTCTCCTTTCTCCATCTCCTTGCGCTGCCAACCTCGGTTTCTCTGGGTTTCCTTTTCTCCTAGAGAAAAAGCACGCAGAGGGCAGCACTTGCACGTGTCAGCAAACGCCTCTGTATTTCCTCACTCCCTCGCTGCCCCCTCCCCCGACCTTTCTTCTCCCTCACCGGCATGCCTCGATGCGTCTTTTCTGCTCACCCAACTCCCGCATGCCGTAAACGCTTGTGGCAGCTGTCGGCCAAGAAGTTGGACTGGTGGCTCGAGGCTGAGGTGGAGCAAGGGCGCAAGCCCGTAGTGCTCATGCATCAAAAGCCAGAGATGCCGTCGGCCTTTGCTGCCATCGCTCGTTCCCTTTCCTCTTCCCACGCCTTTGCTGAGCTGCGCGTTGTCAATGGTCTCTCTGTCTCTGTCTCTCTCTGTCTCTCTCTGTCTCTCTCTCTGTCTCTCTCTGTCTCTCTCTGTCTCTCTCCGCATCCTGACATAGGTTGCTGAGTGTTCAAAAGGGGTTTCTATTCGAGGCGCGGGTGTAAGCTGCCACGAGCATAGTGACCTTTTTGAAGACCCAGCAACATCCTCGTGAATTGTTTAAGCACTCGCCGCCTGCACTTGCTTAAGCACTCGCCGCCCGCACGTGTGTGTCTTGCCAAGCAGTGCTGAGAGACACGTGTGAGCCCACTGCAACCCCCGAAATAGGTGACTAGGGAGATGGTATGCAAGTGCTCCTCGTCGTAGTAGCTTGCCGAGGGGCATCGAGGGTGAATGAGTGGGATTGAGGGGGGTTAAGGGGGATCGTGTGCAATTGAGCTGCCACCTCACAGTAACCTGTTGGGTCATTGACAGAAGCAGTACGGGAGCGGTTTCACCTAGAGAGCCTGCCGGCGCTTGTCATGGTCAGTCCTCGCCCCTCCCTCTCCCATCCTCCAAAGTCTACCCGTGTGACATATTATCCTCGCCGAATCCTCAAAAGGGTGTTGAACAGGCAGATAGTATGGGGATCATGGTACTAACTGCCGGCTGCCTTTGTGAGACCAACCTGTCTCCTGCCTTTGTCAGGCGACAGGTTACCTGTCTCCTGCCTTTGTCAGGCGACAGGTTGCCTTGGTGTGAGACCAACCTGTCGCCAGCCTATGTCAGCTTTCCACCTCTCCTTTTTGAGCATTTTACACCTTTCACCCAGCAGTAACCTGTCTCTGAGAATTCGAGCTTTTGAGGGTATGTGCGCTTGCGGCGGCGTTTTGGGCTGTTTGTGTCAATGACGGCGAGGGACGGGGCAGGGCCAGAGCAATCGGGGGCCTTTTTCGGTTTTCAAAGGGGAGTTCAAGAGAGGTCCGCTCCGGGCTTTCCTCACAGGGAAGTCTGAGGCGCAGGCGCACATGTTTGCGCTCGACGAGGACAAGGCGCCGTCGCAAACGTATGGCATGGGGCAGCTCGGCGAGGACGAGACAAGCTGTGTGGACACATGTGTTGTGGTCATGATACCTCACGGTTCCGACCAGGGGGCCCTCAAGGAGCGAAGACGGCGCATGACAGCAGCAAACGATGTGCTGAAAAGCCTCAAGGCATCAGGTCGCAAGCAGTCGCTACCCCCAGCAGTCTGGGCCTCTACCGCCCAGCTCCACGTGTTTGCAGCCTTGAAACATTGTGGGGGCGGCGCTGACGTGAGCATGGCGGTGTGGAAAGTGAAGCGCAATCGAGCTGCTGTTCTCACGCAGCCGCTGACGGTGGCGTCAGGAAGCCAGTTTCTGACCGACGTGTTGGCGGGCAACGGCAACTTTTGTGCCCTGTCGGTCTCGGCCCACGTGATGCTGGCAAAGCGCCCCGCCGAGCACGAGGAAGCTGCCGAGGCCCGAACAGGCGTGGTACCGCCTGCTTTCCTCGATTGGTCTCATCCTTCGAATGTCTTACAGGAAATGGAAAATGCACCCACGCCCGTCATCCCCGAAGCCGCCGCCGCCCACCCCCTGGACACAGCAACGTCCCCGAGCGATGACGCCCTCCTCCTCTGATTCTAGTTGCCCGCTTATTATTTACTAATTAAAAAGAATACCAAACGAATAGAGGAGGTGAATCCTCAGAAGTGTGACCTCAGAAGTGTTACTACGAGGGACATCATTACCCCGGCATTCCACCTCCACCTAGCAGTCACCTTTGGACGATTCGCGTGGGAGGCAAGTATCCCCCTCCCCCTCCCGGGATAGACTCTCGAAAACAAGAGAGAGAGAGAGAGATCCCCTCAACAATCCCCCCCCCCCCCCTCCTCCGGAACGTCTTTGGCGGGGGCACGGCGCAGGGCAACTCTGACAGCGCTTTGCCGACGCCAACAATTCACAGCGAGTGGGCGAGGGGCAAGCGCGTGACCTCATGGTGGGCGAGCTCTTGAGGTAGCATCTTCCACGAGGCCGCCGACACGTCCACGTGGTCCACGCGCAGGAGGGCATTGAACGAGTCGTCAGCATTGGCTGAGTCGATGAGGTGCTGGAGGGAAGCGTGGAGGTCTGCCGTGAGCGGCTCACTGAAGCGAACCAAGGTCATGTGCAACGTGTCTGCCTTGTAGGGTTCAAACAAGGGATAGCCCAGGTCGAGGAGGCACGCGCGCACCAAGTCGCGCACTGCATTCATGTCCACTGTGGGGTGGCCTACCAAGACCAAGTTCGTGCGCGTGAGAATGAGAGCGTCAAAGTGAATTTCAAATGGCGGCAGATGCTGGAGCAACACCGTTTCCAGCACGTCCGTGTAGTCGGCAGGCAGCGTGGTCTTGTCGAACATGTTGAACCCCACCAGCTGCATCAATGTCCTGCCAAGCACCCGTAGCAGCGTGCGCAAGCACGCGTAGCTGCGTCTCAGCTCTCTCGCCACCCGCCTTCCACCCGCGCGCAAATAGAACAGGGAAAATGGGGGCGGGTTAGGGCATAAGGGGGCGGGACGAGACCAGTGCAGGGAGCCGCTCATCTTGTCCCGTGCGCCTGCTTCCGTCCATGCGATCCCCCAACAGGGTATTGTCAGGTGCCAGGCAACTCGAGCAACTAGGAGTCGGTCCATTCTAGTGTTTCTCATTGTGGTCTTATCCGCGAATGCTCACAAAGGTTACCGATAGGCAGCAAGTTACTACCTTGTGGCGCATACTATCTGATTACGTTGAGGCGCATTCTGTCTGCCTCAGATCTCACGTCCCTAGCAGTAACCGTTTTGAGGATTTGGGAGAGAAGGGGGCGGAGATAGACAAGAGACCAGGGTGCTCAGACTCAAGTGCTCGGTAAACGACATGCGCTGGCATCAGGTCAGACAGCTTCTCGAGCGTTTGCTCCAACGTTGGTGACGGGATGAAGTTGCTAGAGGAGGCGAGCACGTACACGGCAAGGCATCTGCGCCAGTCGCTGTCGTGCGCGAGCGCGGCATCATGGGCGAACCCCTCGGCGGCGATGTGATGCGCATTACGCGTGCGCATGCCGCTATAGATGGCCATCTGTTCAGCGCGCCCCACTTGCGCAAAGACTGCCTCGCGAAAGGGCTTCAGCTCATCCAACTGCCGCACTGACCAGCTGCCGCTCAGCAGCACCGCATCCACTCTCCCTCCCACCCGTATGATAGAGTCGACCACTGACGCCACATAGTACTTGGTGCGCTGCTCGACCGTGTCGTGCGGGCGCGCATGGGTGGTGAGAGCGGCCTCGACGAAGTCTCTGCCGCGTCTGAAACAGTACAGACCTAGGATCACGCCGCCCAAACAGTAAGTCAGCCCATCATTCAAAAGGTCCAGGGTAATTCACGCGCGGCACCGGACGGCAGGCGCACTCACGAGAGCGACCTGGGCGCGGGCGTGTGCAGGAGCAGGCCCACTTTAGTTAACCTTTTTGAGCATGAGTGAGAGATCACCTGAGCACGCCACGTCGCTTACTTGCATCTTCTCCTTGACGCTGACAACGTGCGAAAGGGAGCCGGGCGCAAACTGCACGTAAGACCAGCGCGGGTCGCGGGCTCGGTGCACAGTAACAAACGCATGAGGAGCGCAAAGCACACCGTCTTGAGCGGCGCCCCCAGCACACTGCTCTTGGCGAGCGCGCTGGAGTGCGGTGTCGGGGGGCTGAGACAGCATCGAAGCTATCATGCTGTCCAGGCCGTTGTGAGTCCTTGGCCACACCAACCGATGGTTGCCGTCGAAAATGGCGAGTGGCTGGTGATTGTCGATGAGATTTCGCGCTTCCAGCACACTCTGTGCCGCCCCACGCGTGGGCTTGTCAAGCACCACAATGGACATGGAGTTGTAGTCCACGGACCAGGGCAGAATGCGCGAGAGAGAGCACAGCGAGCTCTTGCCCAAGCTGCGCCTCACCACAAAGATGAAATGGACGCGCTTGGGCAGCGGTTGCAAGGACTGGATGGTCCAGAAAAGCGCGGGTTTCCCCCGAACACTGCTCAAAACCACCGGCACCTCCACGTCCTGCCTGTCTGGACCCTCCATGCAAAAGATGGGATGAGCGCCAGACATGGGCACCACCACGTTGACGAGCGGCTCCATGATGGAGCAGGCCTCAAACTCGAGCACTCGCCCCAGCACGAGCTTGGCGCGAATGTCGCGAGGGTCCTTGACCTTGAACAGATTGCACTGAGCACGCACAGCAGCCTCGAAGCCGCGCTTCGAATCTTCGAACACTGCCACCTCGTGAGGAGGCAGATTCCCGAAGCTCCGGGCCGCCAACTGGTATATATCGGGGTCGGGCTTGGGGTTTGCGACATCCTCATTGCAGTAGATGGCGTCCACAAGGTGCTCAATACCCACGGCCGAGAGCAAAGCAAGCACCGACTCGCGCGTGCAGTTGGAGGCCACTGCCACTGGAAAGCCCGCGCGCTTGATGTCGGTCAATGCCGTTTCTATATCCCTGTCTCGTGCAACTGTGTGCTTCACCAGCCCCCGCGTCAGTTGTTGCTTCTTCTGCCAGACGGCGTCGTGAAGTTTGAGAGGGAGACCCTTGGAGCGCGTCAAGAGGTGCAACTTCTGCTGCGTCGAAAGCCCGTCGTAGACCATTTGGTGTTCTTGCGGTGAAATGCACATGTCCTGGCCCGCTACGGCACTCAAGGCCTGGTTCATTGCTTCGAAGTGGAGCTCCTTGGACTCTACAAGTACGCCATCCAGATCGAACACGATGAGCTTGATGCGCCGATACGAGCACCCCGCCATGTCTGTGGACAGAACGGGGGAGCAGAGGGCCACCTGTGCGGCGCGCAGCATCACGTCGCGCTTCTCTCGCAGCCCCCGTACATCCTTGCAACAGATGGCCACGGCCTGCCCGAGGAGCGGCACTGCGTCAGCGCCAGGAGGCAGCACAGCCACGGTGTCCTGGCCATATGGCGCCTTGAAAGCATGAGGAAAGGGAGCCCACAGCTTCTTTTGACTGGTGAGCACAACTTCTTCCTTGGTCCTCGCAAACGACTGGAACTGGTTCATTGAAGCAAAGTGACACAGTGTGGCCGTGTCCTGGCACTCGACCCAGAGAGATGCGCCAAGTCGCTGCAACAATCCCAGCGAGACCTCGTGCAATGCGCCATCGCCGCCTAAGAGGTAGCGGCCTGCCCGCCGACAGCGGTCGGTTGCCAGCGCTTCCCCTTGCGGTGCTGCCGAATCTTGAAAGAGGTTATCATCGGCAGCCTCCACGTACTGCACGCACACCTTGACGTCGAAACCATCTGAGATGGCCGCCTCAATCAAACGTGGCTCGTTCTCGCAGGCGATGAATTTGACGCGCTGCATGTTGCGCAAGGCCTCCAGCAACACCAGCAACTCCTCCCCTCCTCCTCCCCGCCCGTCCTCCGACGCATCACTGGACGCATGTGCGGAATACAGAGGGCTATGGAAGGGAGCGCAGAGCGATGGGGCATGCGGACCAGTCGGCGCAGCATGTGGCTCTCGGCAATCGTGCCCCATGCGGCCATCTCCAACCGCATGCGCAAGCGCGCCGGGAAGGAGCGGGCTCAGGTGCCCGAGATCTTGGAGAGAACAGCCGAGGATTGAAGCCGTGTGGTCCATGCTGCGTTGTCGCAGGTGGCACGAAATGAAGTCAGTCAGATCGGCCGGCACGCCGAGCCCCCACAGCCGCCGGCAGAAGGAGAGCCGGACGCGCTGACCACGTTCGAGAGCGATGTTGTAAGCAGGAGCGACATAGAACTCTCCGTGGACTCGGACGTCTCGTGCGATCATTTCCTCAGCCGAGGAGACGAAGTCGGCCCCGCGCTGCCAGTAGTAGGCTCCGACTGTCGCGTTGTCGGAGATGACCTCCTTTTCTCGCACGGCGCTGACGAAGCCGTCTGCGTCTGTCGCAGCGTAGCTCCACTTCGTGTCCCCGAGCTCCATCGGGCGTTTGAAGCAGAGGATGTTAGCATCATAGCCCTGGGCCGCCTCGCGCGCAATCTGCTGCCAGAAGGCCGAGCTGTCCCCGGCGTCGTTCCAGTCGATGTACTGGTCCGAATTGATGATGAGCAGCGGTCTCGCGTTGCAAATGTGCTCTCGCGCGAGGAGACACGTGCACGCTGCGCCCTCTGTCAGCGCATCGGCGTAGACCACCTCGAGGTTGGGCACCATCTGCCGCAGCTGCACAGCCACGCGCTCGAGCTTTTCCTGGTCTCTTCGGATCACCACGACGATCCTGGCCTTGAGGTCCAAACATCTGGGCAGGATGTTTTCAACCACCCACATTATCATGGGCTTGCCTCCGACGTCGATGACAGGCTTCGGCTGCAGGAAGCCCACGTCGCTGAAGCGCGAGCCCATGCCCGCCATGGGGATCAAAATGGTGACCTCCATCGCCGATTCCCCTGGGGAACCGCCGATGTGCTCAAAAAAAAAAAATCGACTTCTTAAAATTTCCCGGGCTATAATGAAGGGGAGCTCGTGGCTCTCGGCTGCCGTCCTGGTGGCCAGCGTCCGGACAGCACTTGCCCTGCCGGCGTTGCAGCCGGTGCATCGGATCCAGCTGCGCGGAGGACAGGGTGCTGACGCGTCGTCGTTAACGGACAACTCGGAGTATGCCGTAGACTCCCGAGCACTGAAACTCCTTCGCCAAACTAATATTGCTCCAAAGTGAGGGGCACCTGCGCACTCTTGTATGTGTTGCGGCGCGCGTGTTGGGCGAGCCGTGCGCTGATCTGCCCGTGGGGGCAGGAAACATTTTGACCCGGCGGACCTGGAGAGGTCCGATGTCAAGGTCCTCACAGAGGAGGAAGTGCGGGTGGCGGAAAAGGTGGTGGCAGCGCGGAGGCAGAGCCTGCTCCAAATGGACACGCTCGTTGACACAACGTTTCTGTATAAGGACCACGAGTCGTCCTCGTCCTCTGTGAAGGTTGGTGACGATTTGGCTGGACCGCAGGCGCGCACAAGTGATGCGCAAGCTGCGCTGATGCATTGCCCCGGGCGCGTGCAGGTTGTAGGCTCGTGGTCCGATTGGATCGAAGCCCACGACCTTACAAAAGTCGATGCCAAGTCTTGGCAAGTCACTGTCGCGCTCCCGCCCGGGGAACACCTGTTCAAATTTGGTAGCATATACCCGTACCAACACCTGCCTCCCTCCCTATGCACCCATACTGTGGTAAACAGGCGGCGAAAGCTCTAATATGTGCACATACATGTTTGTGTGCATCACACACACATGCGCGCACGGTGACACGCGCACGCACATGCACGCAGTTGTAGATGGGCGGTGGAAACTGTCGTCGGCCTACCGTGTGGCACACGATGGCCTCGAGTCCTCCGGCAACAACATGATTCTCGTCACGCGTCCGCCGGGCGGCGCCATGGCGGGCGACAGGCCCCGCTCGCGCGAGCAGGCACACGTTCTCGCAAGTCTACTCAACTTGGTTGGTTGTGGTTCATCTGCCAGGGCGCTGACTTTTCAGAATTTCCCGCAGCAGGCAGACACGCCCGATACATCGAAGCTGGACGTTGATGCAGGTAAGAAGGCAGATAATAATGACTCAGCTGGTCCTTGGCGCTGCCCTTGCCATAGATAGAAGCGCGCTAAACTGACAACGTATTTCATGGAGAGAGTGTGTGTGTGCGCGCGCGCGCATGAGTGAGTGAGTGAGTGAGCGAGTGTGTGTGCGAGAGAGAGAGGGAGGGAAGGAGAGAGAGAGAGAGAGAGAGAGAGAGCGCGCGCGCGAGCGAGAGAGGGAGAGGATGAGAGGGAAGGAGAGAGAGGGAGAGGGAGAGGGAGAGAGGGAGAGAGAACAGTGCATGAGTAGAACATGGCGATAGACGCCGCCATAGATGCTGCCCTGTGTGTGTGTGTGTATGTATCTGTGTGTGTGTGTGTGTGTGTGTGTGGGCGCGCGCGCGTGTGCGTGCAGTGCATGCGGAGGATATGGCGATAGACGTAGCTCAGTAGCTACTTTACTTACTTTACTTACTTTACTTACTTTGCAGTGCATGCGGAGGATATGGCGATAGACGCGGCGATCGATGCTGCTCTCATGACGTCGCCCAAGGCGCCCAAGGCGCCCAGATCTAAATCACGAAAAAAGACCCCCAAAGCAAGGACAATGAAAACCCTCTTCAGTGAGCCCACCCACCCTCAACTCTGAACCCAACCTTACTAGACCCTAAAACCTAAACACTCAACCCTAAACCCTAAACTCTAAACCCTAAACCCTAAACCCTAAACCTTGAACCCTAAACCCTAAACCCTACCTCTACCCCAACCGCTACCTCCACCTTGAAAATCAGAAGAATATTATACAACCCAAAGTATGGCAAGGCGCCTTGGCACCCACCCCTAAGCTTTAAATTCCTGAACCCTCAAGACCAAACTCATGGTTGCGGTGCATTGAAGAATGGAGAACACAAGTCCAAGTATGGCAGCGCAGCTCAATGAGGAGGAGGATGCATGCATGTCATATGAGGAGGAGGATACATGCATGTCATATGACGAACACTCGTCCAAGTATGGCAGCACAGCTCAACACACCAAACTCTAAACTATGCACATGTAGACAATCTAAACTATGCACATGGCACACACACACACACACACACACACACACACACACACATACACACAAATCCATGTGGCAGGCGGGGACGATAGCTTTGCTGACGCCATTGACATTGCTGACGACTTGGCCGCCGGAGGAGTGTCGCAGTGGGACAGAATCGGCGGCGGGTCTGCCACCCCGCTCAAAGTCGAGGAAAAGGTAGTAGGCATCAGCGGGACAGACCCATTGCCTTCCCCCCGTCGGGGCAACGCGATCCAGTCCCACGCTGATACCCTCGGCCCGGCTGCGGGGCGCAGCGATCAGCACACGCGCAGACAGGGCGGCGGAGATGAGGCGCGCCAAGGCAAGGGTGCGGGCAGCAGCCAGCATGATGCGGCCATGCATCGACAGAAGCACAGGCTCGGCGATGCAACAGGCACTCTGTCGCCTGCAGCACAGGATAGCCCCAGCCCAGCATCCAAGGTGAAGGAGTCAGCAGGGGCGGTGGCTGCGGAGACTGCAAGGCAGAGGACAGGTGATGAGGTGGCCGACGCGCCGGCAGCTGGCGAGGGCATTCTGGAGCAGGCGAGGAGAGGGTCCCCAACAGGCGCCTCGCATTCGCATGACCTACGGTACGAAGAATCACTTATCCGGGCGAAGCTCCGCGAGCGTGACAGGGTGGCACAGCGAGAGAAGGAGCGAAAGGCGGCGCAACAGCGGCGTAAAGAAGCCGCCGCGTTGGAGCGAAGGGAGGCAGCAGCGGAAGCCGAGCGCAGGAAAAAGGCGGAGGAGCTGCAGCGGCAGGAGGAGGAGCGGCAGATGCGTGAGGAGCAGGAGCGCAAGGAGAAGGAGCTGGTGGAGCTCAGGAGGGAGAAGGAGAGGAAGGAGACGGAACTGGAGCTGAGGAGGTTGCACGAGGAAGAGCAAGCGCGCCGGAGGGACGAAGAGGAGACGAGAGCCGCGCAAGAGCGGGTCAAGGCGGAGCAGAGGGCAGCAGCCAGGCGGAAGCAAGAGGAGTACTTGCGGAAGGAGGAAGACATGCGGCAGGCAGCAGACAAGCAGCAGCGCGCGGCGGAACAAGAGGCAGCGGCGGCGCTGCAGGTAGTCGGCGAGCTTGCACGAGAGACAGCGGCCGTGCTGCAAGAGCAACACCTTGCAGATGAACACACTGCAGATGAATGGCGTGCGCCCCTCGAAATAGAGTTGGACGGACGGAAGCTGGGGCAAGAAGGGCAAGAAGGGCAAGAAGGGCAAGAAGGGCTGCTTCAGCTCGCTTGCAAGGGGCAAGAAGGGCTGCTTCAGCTCGCTTGCAAGGGGCAAGAAGGGCTGCTTCAGCTCGCTTTCCCAGGCGCCAAAACGCTTGCAGAACAAGCGCAGGTAGACGGCGAGCTCGCACGCACGGCCCAAGAAGCACCCCAGCAGCCCCTATACGTGACGTCCTTGTCACCGCACGCAGCCACGACTGCACCAGCTCTGCCTGCTGCCGTCGTGGAGCAGCCGCCTCGACAGCGTGTGCCGACGCACAGTCATGTCGGTGCCATCCAGCAGGCCAATCTTGTGCCTCCTCCTCCCGCCTCCCCTCCGCCACCATCGCCCGCGGCGACGGACGTTGCTGTGCGGTTGCTGGAACGAGGCAGTATGCGCGTGCGTGCGCAGACGTCGGAGATGGTGGCGAGGTGTGGGAGGATGGGGATGGAGGCGATGGACGAGTGCAGCCGCGGGTTGGACGTTGTGCGCAGGTAAGCTCTCTTAGAATGTGTTCTCTTAGGACGTTGTGCGCATGTAAGCTCTCTTAGAATGTGTTCTCTTAGGACGTTGTGCGCAGGTAAGCTAGACGTATTGCGTGCACGCGTCCCATTGATGCAGGCGTATTTCGTATTTGCGTATTCTCTCTCTTTGCATGTGCTTTTGCATGTATACGCATGTGTGTTGACGAGATATGCGCCCCTCACAGCCATTGTAGCTATCTGTACACGCTCCTGCGCGAAGACCTTCCGGAATCCATCTCCCAGGTCTCAGTGCCTAAACCCTAAGCCTAAATTCTAAACCCTGAGCCTAAGGAATCCATCTCCCAGGTCTCGCTCTCTCGCTCTCAGCTCGCTCGCTGGTGTGCATGAGTGCGCGCGCGCGCGCTGTCTGTGTCGGTGGCGTCTGTATCTGTGTCTGTGTCTGTATCTGTCAGTGCGTATACGTAAATTGATAATCAGTGCGGATTGCAAGCCGGTTCACGCACGTGTGCATATGTATATATGCACATGTCTGCGTGTGTTGGTTTGTGGTGGGGGTCAACCCCAGACCTCAACCCTAGACCCTAGACCCTGAACCCTATATCCTAAACCTTGAACCAGGTGCACAATTCTCAACTCAGAAGTGTGATAGACACCTGGCACGCTCTTCTGTCAAAAAGTCTTGGCCAGTATTTCCATGTTAGCAGGTATCCACCTCCCCTTCTCCTTGCCCTCTCCCTTCTCCCGCCTACCCCCCCCTGTGTCTCACTCAGGCCGTCGATATGTGGCAAGTGGCCATCATGTTACATCAAGCACGTTACATCAATGTGACGCAAAGGTGACGCGTGGACATGGGGGATGTGAGCAGGTCCGAAGCCGCAATGGCACTGGTGTGCGCAGGCGGGCTGCTGCTGCTCCTCTGCCTTCGCGGGCTCCTGATAATGATGGCAGATGCAATGCTGCGCGACGCTGCCACCAGCCCAGCACACGGCCCAGAGCGCGTCCTCTCGCGATTGCGGGCTGCGCTTGCGCGTCGCAGTCAGGGTAGACGGACATTGGGGGGCGACCGAGCTGGTGCGGCTTCAGAAGGGGGCCAGGGAGGGTTTGTGCTGTTTGGAGCGAGAGAAGTTCGTGATGGTGTGCGGCGGGAGGGCGCAGGGACGGGCAGCGTCAGGAGTGCCTCAGTTGGTGGGCTGAGAGCGAAAGGTGCGGTGGAGAAGGTGCCGGCGTTGGGGAGAGGGGCTCGTGTGCCAGAGGAGGACAAGGGGGGCGCGGGGGCGCGCGGGGTTGCTGGTGCGGGTTCGGATGGCGTGCAGGACGAACGCGAGCCGAATATCATGCTTGAGCTGTGGGCAGCTGCCACGTCTGTCCTCTGATCTTGGTATACCAACCGGGTGTCGGTGTGCCGTCATTGGTGCGCTCTATTTGGCGAGTGCATTGCTCCGCTCTATTTGGCGAGAGCAGGTTTAGACAGACAGGTAAATGTATGTTGTGTCAAATGTGTACAAAAGGACCGTAAATGCTGCACTTGTGGCCGCACGGTGGTCAGAACCAGCCCTCGACTGTCCCCCCAGCTCGCCTCCGAGGCAGCGGTGAGGCCACTTTCTCGAGTGCGATCAGACGTGCGTACATGACACATGCAGCCAAGGGGTGCCGCACATGCAGCAAGGGGTGCCGCACAGTGCTCGCTCTCCGCATCTCCAATATGTACCAGCAATCCAGTGTCGGTCGTCTGCTTACCTCCGCTTACCTCCTGGGCTGTGAAGAGGTGAGGCCCGCACAGTGAATTCTCAACACACGTGTTGTCAACACGTGTGTTGAGACGCGTCTCGAAGCGCACGCAACCGTTCTGCTTGCGCTACAATGTGTGACTGAGAGCGTCCTGCAAAATACCTTCGCCGGAGACGGATGCTGCCGGAAATACAGCACTAATAAAGTCCTTATCCTCGTCATACGGTAAATATCAACGCTTCCCCTCCTGCGCCCTCTCTCTCAGTGCGAAATGCAGCACCACGTGCTCTCTTTCCTCCACGCATTCCTGAGGCACCACGCATTTAATTGAGCCATTTCTCGGCCCGTCTCGCCTTGAGTCGGTCTGTACATGGTCCTCTGGGTACAAACACAAAACGAAACGGGCCCACAGGCTCTGATTTTGCCCCCGAGAACCTGTGTCCGATATCGTAGGCGCCATTTTAATCATGGCAGGGCGCGGCGTAAGCCTTTACCCCCCTACCAATCACTCGCGGCACCCGAATATCGCCCCATTCTCTCTCAATCTGCTCGTCACGTCGGTTGTCGTGCATGCACGATCGAAAACACCGTTAAAACCATTTACAAGAAAGTGACAGGAGCCTTGACACACGAGTCACTGTCTTTCTCCGGGTCGATGGATGCATCCCCAGTAGAGCCAGAAAAGTCTCCCTTCTGGACCTGGCAGCATGCCCACATTCAGCGCCCGCAAAATCTTCAATACGCCATGGACAAGAGCGACAGCAGAGTAGGCAGGGGCAGACCTGGTCAATGAAGCTCTTGTGCTTCTCGGGATACATCCTGCGGGGGCAAGCAGGCAGGGTCAGTGTGCGGAAACGGCGGCACCAGAGGGCGCGAGCGCGCCAAAATGCTGACAGCGAGCGGGGGTATACCAGTCCGGAAAAGTTCACAGCATCTGTGTGTGCTGCGTGGCGAGGCCCTGGCAGAGCTTGGACAGCATGTTTGCCTGCCTTGCAGTGGGGCGTCTTTACAAGAACTCTGCAAGTCCACCCACGCCGGTGTACCAGCGATCGTCCTACATATATATTTCAAGTTTCAGTTCCATATATCTCAAATCCTCCAACACGCCGCCGGCGACAGGTGCGGCACCGGGTGCTGCTGTTTGACGGGGATCAGTGCGGGCTTCGAGGCCAGCAGCACCGTCAGCGTCGGGTGCATTCACGTCCGCCCCGCGACCGATCACAACACTTGGTAAAGTTATGGAGAACACATTCTCGATTCTTTTTAGAGATTGTGGTCCTCGTTTCGAGGTCCGCAGCGGCCTTGCGTGCCGGACCGCAGCGGCCTTGCGTTTGCCTCGGGGCATCAGCCACGTGGAGCTACGGGGGGCCGCGCGCCCGCGCACCACTGCGCGGCGTGTGAGGGACATCGGCATTTCGCGCGCGTTTTCGGCTGCGCGCAGGGGAACATAGATGCCTGCCCTGTACAAGTTCCCGCCCCACCCGCTGTGCCCAGGCATCCAGTTCAAGCAGCTGAACCCGTATCTGGAGGACGAGCCACCGCTATGTTCCGAGCCCCCGCTGAGGGACTCGCTGAGCGCAGGCGCCGAGAGCGCGTTGGTCTTCCCGCTCCCAGTGCGGGACCCGCACTCGTGCCACGGCGCGCCCGCGGCTGGGGCGCATCACGAGGCCGCCGCGCGCGCGAACGGCAACAGCAGCGCCAGCTTCGAGAAGCCGCACAAGGAGTCCCGGCGCCAGAGGGAGCGGGAGCTGAGCGGGCTGGAGCTCAAGATTCCATACTCGATGGCGCGGGTACCCGAGTGCACGATAACCAGTTCCGGCATCCACGTGAGTGCAATCGCTGTCTTCGCGCAGAGCTCCCGTGCTGTGCAGTTACCGTCCAGATGCACGCTTGCTCCGTGGGCCCCGCAGGGCAAAGATTGCGCCTTGCCTGTGAGCCAATGCACTGCTTGCCTATTCTTCCAACGCCTCGTCTGGCTGCGCAGGGGAGCATCCTATGCCCGGCTTTCAAGCGAGAAATATGGGAGGCCGCCACGGGTGAGCTGCTCCACCTGTGTCACGAAGCTGCCGAGCGACGCAGCTATAAGACTGGTGCGCGCCCACCTCCTCCAGAAGAGTTGAAGAAGCCCGAGCTCGGGAGATGTGAACCACTTGGCTCCGTGCAAGCAAGCGTCCTCTCTTTCTTGATAGTTAGCATCAGGACTGAGTTCCAACGCTACCAGCACCGCCTATCACTTTGAGCGTGTTTGGGCGTTTTTCGCACGCGCTGATTTGCAAGCTCTGTGTTGCAGGGACGTTTCACGGTATTTTCCATGAACACGCAGAGGCGGAGCGCTTGAACCTGGAGTTCATTCAGGACCGAATGGCGACTGATGATCCGATCCGTGGCTATCTGATCCGGACAAACGATAACGATCGATATCTGCAGGGCTTCGTCTGGTACACAACGTTCACTTCCTGGACTCACTTCTTTCGGTGGGACAGTCTTGCCCCCGAGGGTGGCCTGACCGGGACAGCGGACAAGCACCCAGTGAGGTGGGACCACGACGGGTTGCTTGCCGGAGAGCTGGAGCTGCAGTATCGCTCTGGCGACCCGCGTGACCAAGGTGTCATCTGGCCTAAGGTTGCAGAGATTAGTCTCATGGGCGCGCTTGGCTGTGGAGAGTTTCTGACGCAGCTGGTGCTCGAGGAGATGGAGGCTGCTAATGCATTCGACTATGCCGTGGTGCAGGCCACGGAGTCTTCGGCAGGTTTTTATGACAGGATGGGCTTTATACGCGTGGGTGCCATTGCCAAGTACATCAAGCCTGGGGAGGAGCGACAGGCGGCTGTGATCCCGCCGGTGGCCTACCGCCACTTCGTAGGTCCCGACCAGGACGTAAAGGATGTCGATCACTCTATCATGATGGCCATCCGGCTGAGAGCTGGGCGTGTGCCGCGCCGGGTTATGACGAGCAAGGGCGGAATCTTTGCAAACCTCGGACGCGATGTTCCGGTTGGGCTCAGTGCGCCTGCTCTGGATTCGGAGACTGTGCAGAAGTTGCTGTCGTCTGATATTTCAGGCGGCGACATCGAGGCAAAAGTGGTCGGAGATACGCTTGTGCTTGGGCCCGGAGCTAGTGACTTCTCCCTGCGCTTGCTGGCAGAGCATATGGGGGGAGAACAGTGGGCGAGAGCCAAAGCTGTGCTATGTGAAGCGCCGGATCAGAAAGACGACATCGCAAGGCCCGGCAGAGCATCGTCGGAAATTGCACGGCGCAAGATGAATCTTTGGCTCTCGCCGACGGCTCATCGGCCGTGGACGTGCTATGGAACCATTCCGGAAACCCCATCCGGGTCGGCTCGTGGCAGCGCTCGCCGTGGCCGTGGCAACCGGGTCATTCGTGCATCGATCGCGGGCAGATCGCCCCGTTTCAAGGGAATGGCAAGCCCTGGCACGGGACCGGGAGACGAAACTCAACGCCGGCGGCCCGGGCGGCCCGCGGGGCTGGACTTGTCTGAGTGCGTGGATGGCAAAAAGCCTGCAAGGACTGGGCGCTGTCCAGGTTCAGCATCTTCTTACAGCGACGGCCTTGATTCCATGGGAACTTTGCATCGAGAGTCGCCAACTGGTGGCATTTCGAGGCTGCGAAAAGAAACCGTACGCGATATCTGTTTGCAGCTCAACATTCCAATTTCGCGCAAGCTTCCTTTCCTCAAACTTCAAAGCCAGAAATCGAAGCAGCAGCTGATTGCTTCCCTGCTCAGATTTGACAAGGAGTCGCCAATTGCGTGGGTCCAATCCGATGCTCTGAGCATGGAAACGCTACAGAATGTGTGCATGGACCTGCATCTGGAGAGTGAAGGATCCGCCGCAGATTTGCGGAGTCTCCTTGCGAATACCCTGACGGAGAACTTTGGCGAGTTCCTGTCGCCAAGTGGCCCATCTGGTTCGGGTGACGCGTCCCACGGCGATAAGCGAAGCCAGAAGAAGAGGACGTCCGGCGAAGGTCCTGACAGCAAGAAGACAGAAAAGAGGGACGGCAGCGCGCTCGCCGCAGAGAATGGACAAGAAGAAAGCTGCGTGTGGGATTATGTTGTGTGTGAGGCATGCGGATCTGGGGAGGGGGAGGAGCGCATCATTCTCTGTGACGGATGCGACCAGGCCTTTCATCTCGAGTGTACCTCTCCTCCTTTGAAGGAGGTTCCAGAGGGCGAATGGTATTGCATGCCATGTGAGGTGAATCGCCGCGAACAAGCAGCACTTGATGAAGAGGCTGCAGAACGCGAGCGCAAACTGCAGGCGATGCGTGAAGAGAGGAACCGAAAAGAGCGCGAGCGCAGGGCTCGGGAGAAGAAGCTTCGCGAGGAGGCAGAAGAGCAGCAGCGCAGGGAGCGTGAAGAGCAAGAAAAGATTGAGCGCGAGAAGCAGCTCGAGCGCGAGGAGCGGCAGCGGAAGGCGCATGAGCAGCGTGAAAAGCGGATCGAAGAAGAACGGATTGCTAAGGAGAAGGAACGGGAGCGGAAGGTGCAGAAAGAGCGCGATCGCAAGGCCAAGGAGCAACGAGAGAAGGAAGAGCGGGATGGCGAGGAGCGCGAGGAGCGCGAACGCAAGCAACGAGACAAGGAAGATGCCAAAGGTCGGAAAGAGAGCAAAGATGGCAAAAAGGACAAGGACGTCGAGGTTAAGGCGCACAAGACCAGCGCCTCGTCGCCCGTGGTTACGCCGCGCGGCAAGGTCTCGCAGGGGAGCCTGCCTGTGGATGTTTCGACCGAGTTCGCGGACTGGGATGTCGCCTCGGACGAGGATGGCAAAGTGGCATGGAATCAGAAGCTCAAGCACACGTGGTATGGCGGCCCCGGTATGGAGTGGCTGACCAAGGAGACGCTGCGCTCGCTGTGTCAAGAGATGGATATGTCCATCAATCGAAAGCTGCCTTGCACCAAAATCACCGTCGCCAAGTCAAAGCAGCAGCTCATCGGCACGCTCGAG